>Ga0334722_10004817_pt1 | contig 13892 bp, 15 predicted proteins | sample C3_bottom_MG_FD_207210 | JGI IMG/M metagenome (GOLD analysis project Ga0334722, IMG submission 207210) | Sediment microbial communities from Yellowstone Lake, YNP, Wyoming, USA - C3_bottom | ecosystem: Environmental > Aquatic > Freshwater > Lake > Sediment | place: USA: Wyoming | collected...
TGACTGAGTATGCGCACCACAAACGCTTGCTGGTAGTGGCCAGCTCCGACCTCTCGCACTACCACGGCTGGGCGGAGGCGAACCAGCTCGACGCGGTGGCGCTGCGGTCGATCGCGGCGCTCGACAGCGCCACGCTGATCCGGGACATCGGCGCCGAGCGCTGCGAGGCGTGCGGCATCCTGCCGGTGCTGATCACGATGGACTACGCCAGGCGCATGGGCGCGCGAAAAGGCGTGCTGCTCAAGCAGGCGAATTCGGGCGACACCGCGGGACCGAAGGACCGGGTCGTCGGCTACGGGGCGCTGGCGTTCTGGCGCGACGATGAGGCCGCGGGCGGCGGCAAGGGCGCCGGGAAAGCAGCCGCCGGGAAGGAAGCTGCGACCGCGCCGGCCGGCCGCCTCGACGGCGCAGCGCGCGCGGAGCTGCTCGGCATCGCGCGGCGCGCCATCGCCGAGACGGTGCGCGACAGCCAGCGCCTGGAGGCGAGGACCGCGAACCCGGCGCTGCAGACGCCGCAGGGGGCGTTCGTGACGATCACCATCGGCGGCGAGCTGCGCGGGTGCATCGGGACCTTCCGCGAGGATACCCCGCTGTTCCGTACCGTCGCGCAGATGGCAGTGGCAGCGGCGAAGGAGGACCCGCGCTTCCCGCCGCTGACGGCGGCCGAGCTGCCGAAGATCCACGTGGAGATCTCGGCGCTGACGCCGATGAAGTCCGTCGCCGACGTGCGCGAGATCGAGGTCGGCCGGCACGGGCTGTACATCACCCAGGGGCCGCGCTCCGGCGTGCTGCTCCCGCAGGTCGCCACCGAGTACGGGTGGGACCGCACGACCTTCCTCGAGCAGACCTGCCGCAAGGCCGGCCTGCCGAAGAGCGCCTGGAAGGAGGGCGCGAAGATCCTCAGCTTCGAGGCGGAGGTGTTCGGCGAGTAGCGCAGCCCGGCTCGAAGCGAATCGACGAGCGTGTCGGGGCGTGCCGGCACCTCCCTGATCGGAAGGGATGCTCAGGAGACGCGCCTCGGCACCTGCACGTGGTTACTCAGCTGTCCAGGCGGGAACTGCCAGCTTCCTGGCGTGGTCACGGATGTCGGCGGGCCAGACCGCGAGCAGCCGGTCGTAACGCTCCCGATCTCCTGCAAACAGGGCTCTCGCCGCCTCCTCGAAGCCTGGGCGATCGCCAGCTATGGCCACCATGAAGCGATAGCTCGTCTCCCGCGCCAGCCGCATGCGGTCAGCACCGGCGCTGGTGCGCCTGGCCTCCTCCACGAGTTTGCGAAGCGCGACGGAGGCGCCGCCCGGCTGGCTGACCAGCCACTCCCAGTGGCGCGGCAGGAGCGTGACCTCGCGGGCTACGACGCCGAGCCTCGGCCGGCCGGGGCCGCGGTGGGCGGTGCCAGGGTCTGCGGGGGGAGGTTCCCCCCCCGACCGTACCGCCAGCCGCCGCACGACCGCCTCGATATCACCGCGGAAGTCGATCTCGACCGGCTCGCTCGTCACGTCGTCGAATATAAGGATCGGCGCCTGCTCGTCCCGGAGGAGGGCTTCCTTGACCTTTCTGGCGACGTGAACCAGATCCCCCGACGCGATGCGACGGGCGCCATTGAAGGCTGTGCACCCCGATCGAGTCGTTTCACTTATCACCGGTAACCCGCCGTTCCCGCAGACCTGAGTTTTTCACGCCAGAGCTCCTCGAGCATCTTCAGATCCTCGCGGTAGTCGTCGCTCGGGCGTTCCTTCGGTTTCAATGTATCCAGGATTTCAAATGCGAAGGTCTCCTCCCCTCCTTCGTTGAAGTCGCGCTGCAGTTCCCCGTTTCTGTGCAGGCCGTTCCTGAGCTGGAACCTGTCGCGGTTGATACTGGCGCCTAGATTCAGGGAACTCCCGAGAAAGGTCTTGCCGCTGCTCGCATTGCGTATCTGGTAAATGCCCATCGGCTGGACAGTTTCCTTGTACGCGGTCTTCATCGCCTTTTTATCCATCGGCTCCCCTGCCTTGGTGGCCATCCCAAACTCATCTGCGACAGCATTTTACCCGGGTACAATAGGTGCGTCAACAAGCGTCCCAGGGTACCTTTTGTTTGAAAAAGTGCACCATCGTGCCGCCGCAGCCTGAAACAGAGCGGGGAAGAGGACCTCCGACAAAAAGAAGGGGGGCGCCCGGTATGAGCGCCCCCCGCCGATCGAAACCGAGAGAGTCTATAAGCCGGCGGCTTTGCGCAGCTCCGCGGCCTTGTCGGTCTTCTCCCAGGTGAACTCCGGCTCCTGGCGCCCGAAGTGCCCGAACGCGGCGGTCTTCTTGTAGATCGGCCGCAGCAGGTCCAGGTGCTTGATGATGCCCTTGGGCTTGAGCGGGAAGACCTCGCGGATCAGCTGGCGGATCTTCTCGAGCGGGATCTTCTCGGTGCCGAAGCAGTCGACGAAGACCGAGATCGGGTCGGCGACGCCGATCGCATAGGCGAGCTGCACCTCGACCTTGTCGCAGATCCCCGAGGCCACGATGTTCTTGGCGATGTAGCGGCCCATGTAGGAGGCCGAGCGGTCGACCTTGCTCGGGTCCTTCCCCGAGAAGCAGCCGCCGCCGTGGCTGCCGCAGCCGCCGTAGGTGTCGACGATGATCTTGCGGCCGGTCAGGCCCGTGTCGCCGTGCGGCCCGCCGATCACGAAGCGCCCCGTCGGGTTGACGTGGTAGGTGATCCGCTCCTCGTCGAGCAGCTCGCGCGGGATCACCGGCTTGATCACGTGCTCGATCAGGTCCTCGCGGATCTTCTTGAGCGTGACATCCGGGTCGTGCTGCGTGGAGATGACGATCGTGTCGACGCGCACCGGCTTGTCGTTGACGTACTCGACGGTGACCTGGGTCTTGCCGTCGGGGCGCAGGTAGCGGATCAGGTCCGAGCGGCGGCAATCGGAGAGCCGCTTGGCCAGCTTGTGCGCGAGCAGGATCGGCATCGGCATCAGCTCGACGGTCTCGTTCGAGGCGTAGCCGAACATGATCCCCTGGTCGCCGGCGCCCTGCTCGTGGTCCTTCTCCTCGTTGACGCCCATCGCGATGTCGGGCGACTGCCCCTGGATCGCGGTGAGCACGCCGCAGGTTTCGTAGTCGAAGCCGTAGGCGGCGTCGGTGTAGCCGATCTCCTTGATCGTCTCGCGGACGATCTTCGGGATGTCGGCGTAGACCTTCGTCGTGATCTCGCCGGCGACGAACGCGAGGCCCGTCGTGACGATGGTCTCGCAAGCCACGCGGCCGTAGGGGTCCTCGGCGAGGATCGCGTCGAGAACGGCGTCGGAGATCTGATCGGCGATCTTGTCCGGGTGACCTTCGGTGACCGACTCCGAAGTAAAGAGGTAGTCTTTGGATTCCATCATGTTCCTCCCATTGTCAGTGCACGCATCGAATTTTGCTTTTTAGCACACAACCGCACGGTTTTCAATGAAAAACACCGGAGGTTTTCCGGCGTCGGAGCGGCGCCGACCCGCGGCGGCCCGGGCTAGACGGGACCGCGCAGAATCGGGGCGGGGCGCTTGTACTTCTCCGCTGCGGCCGGTGCGGCCCGCTCCCGGATGCAGGCGACCAGCGGCTCCTCACCGACCCGCTGGAGCAGATCGCCGAGACGCTCCCCGGCCCGGGCGTGGCGCAGGTAGTACTCGATGCAGCACGCGACCGCGGCGAGCACCCCTTCCCGGCCGAACATGCCGCCCAACTCGGCGCCGAGCCGCGGGTGCCGCCCGAGCTTGCCGCCGAGGAGTATCCGCCAGCCCCGGCGAGCGACCTGCAGCGTGCCGCTCAGGCAGACCCGGCAGCAACTCCCGCAGCGCACGCACCGCTCGTAGTTGATCATCGGCAGCAGGCCCGGGTGGACGACGGCGCCCTCGCGGCAGGCGTGCACGCACCCCATGCACTGGTGGCACTGATCGTTGGTGAGGCTCGGCTCCGCCGCGCCGATCAGCCCGAGGTCGACGATCTGGGGGCGCGAACAGGCGTTCGGGCAGTCCGCGATTGCCACGCTGAACTCGTGGCGGTGCTTGAGCGCCCGGCCGACGAGCGCGCGCAAGCCGACGCCAAAGTCGTGCTCCAGGAAGACGCGGTCGATATCGGCGGCGAGAGCGTCGTCGGGCGCCGCGCGATTGGCGCACCCCTGCTTCGGCCCCTTGCAGGTTTCGACGCGCCAACCCGTGATTTCATCCATGCGGCTAGAACGTCAAACCTTCGCGCTCCATCAGCAGTTCGCCGAGGAAAGAACCGGGCTTGACCGTCGCGCCGAAGGCGAGGTTCGCCGGGTCCAGGTTGTTCGGCTTGACGCAGGAGGCGCAGACATAGACCTTGACGCCGAAGTCGTCGACAAGCGTCTTGAGCAGCGTCTCGACGGAAGAGAAGCCCCCCGGCTTCTGGCGTGCGGCCAGAGCCGCCGCGTAGCCGGGTTTCGCCAGGAGCGCGCCCTCGTCCATCAGGAACAGGTCGATTTCGGCATCAAAAGCCTTCATGTTGGTGGCCAACTGCAGAGCGCCGGCCGGCACATCCGGCCTGCTCTCCGAGGTCAGGAGGATGAACGCAAACTTCTTGTCCGCCATGCTCGTTCCCACCCTTCGCGTTGTTGTGGGTACTCTGATGTCGCGAAGCGGCAGCCGTTTCCCGCCGGGTCCGGCCGGCTACCGTTTCGGGTCCGCCGCGGGCGGCGGCAGATGCTTCAGGCGCTCGCGGATATCCTCGACGCGGCGTCGGTTGACCCCGAGGTCGGAACTCCCGACCCGCGAGGCCGAGCGGACGTGGATGACGCCGGCGGCCTCGTCCGCGGCAAACTCGACGTCGTCGACGAAACGGAAAACCAGGCTCGTGAACTCGGCGCGGAGATACCCGGGCGCCTCGTCAACGATCCGCGTGCGCGGCAGCGCCAGGACCACCCGGCGGATCGCCGCGAGACCCTCGGCGGCGGTACCGGCAAAGAACAGCGGCTCGATCCGGTGCGCCTCGTCCGTCGTCCGGCTGGAGACGCAGTTGGGAGAACTCGGGCAGGGGCGCGGCGCGGAGCCGCCGCCCGGCGGGGGCGCGGAGCCGGCGCAGGCCGCGCAGAGCAGCACGACAGCCGCCGCGAGCATCCTGAGCATTACGAGGTGCGCTTTCTCGGCGAGGGCTTGCGAACCCCGGTCGCCCTTCCCCGCGGCTTCGTCGCGCCCGGTTTTCTCCCGGCCACCTTGCGCGCGGCCGCCTGCTTCGGGTCGTGTTTCCGCGCAGCCGGTTTCACCGGTGCGCTTTTCTTCGTCGTGAACCGCTTGGCCGGCTTGGCGCCGCTGAACTTGCGGTCAAGCGGCTTGCGGGTGTCGGCCTTCGCCGCCTCGCGCTTGGCCGCGCCCGGGCGCTCCTTGCTGCGAAAACGCAGGATGATCGAGGTGCCGCCGAAGTCGAACTGCTCGCGCATCCGGTTCTCGAGGTAGCGGCGGTAGGTGAAGTGCACGCGGGCGGCGTCGTTGACGAGCACCGCGAACGTCGGCGGCCGCGTCGATTCCTGCGTGATGTACCCCATCGAGATCTTGCGCCCCTTCAGCGTCGGCGGCTTGTACTCCGACACCGCCCGGCGGAAGAAGGTGTTGAGCTCCGGCGTCGGGATGACGCGCGCGTACTGGTCGTAGGCGACCCGGGCCAGGTCGAGGAGCTTGGTGACGTTGCGGCCGCTGAGCGCCGAGGCCAGCAGCACCGGCGCCCAGGCAAGGTGCTTGAGCCGCTCGGCGACGGTGCGCCGGTACTCGTCACCGGCCAACGGCCCGACATCCACCAGGTCCCACTTGTTCACGACGATGACGCACGCCTTGCGCGCCTCGACGATCGCGCCGGCGATGTGCGCGTCCTGGTCGGTCACCAGCTCGCTCGCGTCGAGCACCAGCACGCAGACGTCGGCGCGGCCGATCGCGCGGTTCGAGCGCAGCACGCTGTACTTCTCCAGGTCGGCCTGGATGCGGCCGCGGCGGCGGATCCCGGCGGTGTCGACGAGCACCCAGCGGTCGCCGCCGAAAGTGAACGGCGTGTCGACCGCGTCGCGCGTGGTCCCCGGGGTCGAGTCCACGACGACGCGTTGCTCGCCCAGAAGCGCGTTGACCAGCGAGGACTTGCCGACGTTCGGCCGCCCAACGAGCGCCACGCGCACCGCATCCGAGCCGGCCCCGGAGGCGGCAGCGGCCTGCGGGAGGGACCTGAGCACCTCGGCCATCACGTCGTCCAGGCCGATCGCGTGCTCGGCCGAGATCGGGTAGACCCGATCGACGCCGAGGCGATAGAAGTCGAGGGCGAGCGGTTCGCGTGCCGGGCTGTCGACCTTGTTCGCGAGCACCAGGACCCTGCCGGTGAAGCGCGTGAGCACGGTGCGCGCCAGCTCCTCGTCGAGCGGCGTCAGCCCCTCCACGGCGTCGGCCACGAAGAGCGCGATGTCGGCGTCCGCGAGGGCCGCGGCGGCCTGGTCGCGGATCTTGATCGCCATCGAGTCCTCGGAGAAGAGGTCGAAACCGCCGGTGTCGACAATGGTAAAGAGACGGCCATCCCACTCCGCGACGGCGTACTGACGGTCGCGGGTGACGCCCGCCTGGTCGTCGACGATCGCCTGGCGCCGCCGCACGAGCCGGTTGAAGAGCGTCGACTTGCCGACGTTCGGACGGCCGATGATGGCGACGACGGGCAGCCGGCCGCTGACCTCGGCGGTGGCGGGATCCTGGGGCTCGGGCTGTAGGGCGTCTGTCGTGCTCATGTGGTCTCTCCTTGTGCGGCCGTGTGCGCAGCGGCTTCACGGTCTACCGAAGGACGGAACGGCGGAGAGGAAGCGGCCACGTGCGGATCATATGTCCGCGGGCGGCAGAAGTACAGGCCGCTGTCAAATACTGTCGCCCAAGAGTTGCCCCGAAGCGCCATAATCCATATTGTTCGATGCCAATAATCGGACTGTTAGAGACAAAGAAGGTACGCGTTCATTTCCTCCGTGCTTGGCGGCAGGGGGTCGGTTTGGAGGAACCATCTGTCTTATTTGCCAGCAGGATGACCCTACCTAGGGAGACCGTTCATGCACTCAGGCCTTTGCACTGTTGGTGTGCCACCCTTTACAAACGCATACACTGTTGTGTCATGATTTTCGACCGCAATATTCGTCGTGCGACCGTTCTCGAAATTGATGAATATCTCCAACCCGTCGTCGAGCAACCCTGGACTGCCGTATACCCAAGCCTCAACTGCCCCATACATCGTCTTGCTCAGAGGTGCGCCAAGAATGCCCAGAACCTGCTCATGGGTCATATCTGGAGTCACTGAAAGAAGTCTTTCTTGAGAAACGCCCTTTGCAAACCTGCTTCGAAACGTCATGGAACAGACCATGAACAAGACGAGGGCCAGGATGAGGACGAGTGCTAGCCCTTTTCGCCGCGAGATTGCCATATTGAGCGGGATTTCCCTTCTACTGAATCTTCCACTCTGAATTGCGAATGCTGAATTCTGGTTCAATTTTCATTCCTGGAGAATCGTCCTTTTCTGCTCCGTTATCGCAGGCATCAGGCCAGTCTCGAAGGGCACCACTCTTGATGGGAGTTCCGTCTTCTTCGATTGTTACGTTTGTCGTTACATAGTCATTACCCTTGACTTTATACCAATTTCCACCCCAGAACGGTGGCTTCACGCCATCGATATTCCCACTAAAGGTGTCATGGGGAGCTAGCCTTTGCGGTGGCCCATGCTCCGGTTTCACCCAAATCCATGCATTTGTATTGTTCTTGCACCACAATCCATCCGGATCGATAAAATGAATAGGGTTGTTTCTCGAATAAACGTAGCCATTCATCTCCTGCGGCCGCGGCGGCAGCGGGTCCCCTTGGAGGAATCTCCCCACCTTCGGGTCATAGGTCCGCGCTCTGTAGTAATAGAGGGCGGTCTCGCTGTCGTACTCGCGGCCCGTGTACATGTAGAAGTTCGTCGCACTGCCGGTCTGGGTGATGATGTTCCCGAAGGCATCGTATTTGTAGGTGCGGCTGGCGTTCTTGGAGGCATCGGTCATCAGCACGATGGAGCCAAGCGGATCCTCGTGGTAGTAGTACGTACTGCTGCCGCGCTTGACCTTGAGCGGCGCATCGATTCCCGGGCCGTGCGTGTAGCGCGCCTGCTCGGTCCCTGCGCCGCTCGTCTCCAGCACGATGTCCTCGCCCTCGTACCAGTAAAGCGTCACCGTGCCGTTGTTGTTCTTGCGCACCCGCCGCCCCAGGGCGTCGTAGTCGTAGGTCGTCCAGTTGTTGCCGGGACGATCTACACGGACAAGCCGGTTCTCGAAATCGTAGGTGTACGTCGTGATTCCCGAGGCATCCGTGCGCGTCGCCCGGTTCCCGTTGCCATCGGAGGAGTAACTCACCGCGTCCCAGGAGTCCAACTCGTCGTTCTGACTGTCGTATGCCCAGTTCGAATATTGCCGGGTCGCGAGCCTGTTGCCCATCGCGTCGTAGGTGTACGCTTCGTCGTTCGTCGTGGTCTTTCCCCGCGCATCAGCCGACACCGTGACCGATGCCTTCAACGCCTTATCGACCCTCGCTCTAGCTGGACAACGCGGCCAAGGCCGCGGTCGCCGCAGCCTGTTCGGCGCTCTTGCGGCTGCGCCCCTCGCCGCGGCCGAGCACGCGATCGCCCAGCCGCGCCTCGGCAACGAACAGCGGCCGGTGCGCCGGGCCGGTCTGCTCGACGAGCGTGTAGTCCGGGGTCGCGCGCTCCCGCTCCTGGCAGAGCTCCTGGAGCCGGGTCTTCGCGTCCCCGGCCTTCCCCGCCGCGACCGCCGCCCCCGCCGAACCCTGGAAGATCGCGCAGCAGAGGCGGTAGGCGTTGCGCCAGCCGCCGTCGAGGAACACCGCGCCGACCAGAGCCTCGAGCCCGCCCGCAAGGATCGAGGGCTTCTCGCGTCCCCCCGAGCGCTCCTCGCCGCGGCCGAAACAGAGTCGGGCGCCGAGGTCCAGTTCGCGCGCCGCAGCCGCCAGGGCCGGCTCGCCGACCAGCGCCGCGCGCATCCGGGTCAGCTCCCCCTCGCGCGCCTGCGGGTGCTCGACGGCGAGGTGGCGGGCCGCTGCAAGGCCGAGGACCGCGTCGCCGACGAACTCGAGCCGCTCGTTGTCCTCAGCCTCGCCGGCCGGGCGCTCGCCGACCACCGAGCGGTGCGTCAGCGCAGCTGCCAGGAACTCGGGCCGCCGAAAACGGTACCCGATCCGCTCCTCGATGGCCGAGTGATCGCCGGGCTTGGTCAGGGCTCGAACTTTTTGAAGACGACCGAGGCGTTGGCGCCGCCGAACCCGAACGTGTTCGACAGCACGTTGCGCACCGCGGCCCGGCGCGCCACGTTCGGCACGTAGTCGAGGTCGCACTCGGGGTCGGGGTGCTCGAGGTTGATCGTCGGCGGCAGAATCCCGTGCTCGATCGCCAGCACGGAGGCGATCGCCTCGATGCCGCCGGCCGCGCCGAGCAGATGCCCGGTCATCGACTTGGTCGAGCTGACCGGGATGCGCGGGGCGTGCTCCCCGAAGACCACCTTGATCGCCATGGTCTCGATCGAGTCGTTGAACTTCGTCGAGGTGCCGTGGGCGTTGATGTAGTCGATCTGCTCGGGTGCGAGCCCCGCGTCGCGCAGCGCCCGCCGCATGCAGCGCGTGGCGCCGTCGCCGTCCGGCGAAGGCGCCGTCATGTGATAGGCGTCCCCGGTCGACCCGTAGCCGCCGTACTCGGCGTAGATCTTGGCGCCGCGAGCTCCTCGAGCACGATCACCCCGGACCCCTCGCCCATGACGAAGCCGTCGCGGTTCAGGTCGAACGGGCGCGAGGCCTTGGTGGGCTCCTCGTTGTGCGTCGAGAGCGCCTTGAGGGCGTTGAACCCGCTCACGCCCATCGGCGTGACGGTGGCCTCGCTGCCGCCGGCGAGCATCGCCGTGGCCTGCCCGAGCTGGATCCAGCGCGCGGCCGAACCGATGCAGTGGTTGCCGGTCGCGCAGGCGGTCACGATGCTCTCGTTGGGCCCTTTGAGGCCGAACTGCATCGAGACGACGCCGGGCGCGATGTTGATGATGATCTTCGGGATCGAGAAGGGCGAGACCCGCTGCGGGCCCTTGGTCATCAGCACGGTGTGGAAGTCCTCGAGCGTGCTCATGCCGCCGATGCCGGCGCCGATGATGCACCCGAAGTCCTCGGCCAGGTGCGGCGTGACGACGATCCCCGAGTCCTCCATCGCCATCCGGCTGGCCGCCACGGCGAACTGCACGAAGCGGTCGGCCTTGCGCGCTTCCTTCTTCTCGAGGTAGCGCTCGGGGTCGAAATCAGGAACCTCGCCGGCGATGTGCGTGTCGTACCCGGTCGTGTCGAACCGCGTGATCGTCCTGATCCCCGAGCGGCCCGCGCAGAGCCCTTCCCAGAGTGCGCCGACGCCCTCGCCGAGCGGAGAAACCGCGCCGAGTCCGGTAACGACCACGCGCCGCAGCGTGCTGTTGCGTGATGCTTCGCTCACCCTCGTCCTCCCTGAAAAAAGAGCACCCGCGGCACGCCACGGGCGCCGCGGGCGGTAGCAGCCGGCCGCCTACTTCTTGGCGGCGTGCTCGTCGATGTACTTGACCGCGTCGCCGACCGTCGCGATCTTCTCGGCGTCCTCGTCGGGGATCTCGATGTCGAACTCCTCCTCGAAGGCCATGACCAGCTCGACGGTGTCGAGCGAATCCGCGCCGAGGTCCTCGACGAACGCCGACTCCGTGACCACTTCGTCGGCATTGGCCCCGAGCTGCTCGACAATGATTTTCTTAACCCGTTCTTCAACGGACATCGCGATCTCCTCCTTGTTATTGTGGTCGCAGTAATGAAAACATTCGTACGCGCAGGCGACCCATCGCCGCCCGTGCGAGCCTAGGTGTACATGCCCCCGTTGACGTGCAGGACCTGGCCGGTGACGTAGCCGGCGCCCTCCGAAACGAGGTAGCCGACCGCCGCCGCAACGTCGGCCGACTCGCCGAGTCGCCCTGCAGGAATCTGCCCGATCAGGGCTTCGCGCGCCTTCGCCGGCATCGCCTGCGTCATCGCCGTGTCGATGAACCCCGGCGCGACGGCGTTCACCGTGACGCCGCGCGAGGCGACTTCGCGGGCCAGCGACTTGGTCAGGCCGATCAACCCCGCCTTCGACGCCGAATAGTTCACCTGCCCCGCGTTGCCCATGACGCCGACGACGGAGGAGATGTTCACGATCCGGCCCCAGCGCTGCTTGATCAGCCCCGGGACGGCGGCCTTGCAGAAGTTGAACGAACCGGTGAGATTCACGCGCAGGACCGCGTCCCAATCCTCGGACTTCATCCGCAGAATCAGGCCGTCGCGCGTGATGCCGGCGTTGTTCACCAGCACGTGCAGCGCCCCGGCCGCCTCGATGGTCTTGCGCACCGCCTCCAGAGCGAAGTCCGGCGAGGAGACGTCCCCGGTGAAACCGAAGGCGCGCCGGCCGGTGGCCGCCACCTCCGCAACCGCAGAGTCGACCCCCTCGGGGTTCAGATCGACGATGGCGACGTCGGCGCCGGCACCGGCGAGCGCCAGCGCAATGGCCCGCCCGATCCCCTGCGCGCCGCCCGTGACCAGCGCGACCCGCGGCTCAGTTTTTTCCATGTGCCTCTACTGCCTTTTTTGTCCTGCCGAACACCTTTTCCAAGGATTGAACATCCTCCACATAAAGGCAAACCGCTTTATTGTCAATCTTTTTCATAAGGCCGGCGAGTACCCGGCCAGGCCCGACTTCGATGAAGCGCTCCACCCCGAGCCCCAGAAGGCGGCGCATCGAGGCCTCCCACTCCACCCGGGAGTGGATTTGCTTCCCCAGGAGCTGCTCGATCTCCTCCTTGCGGCGCACGAGTTTTGCGCCGACATTCGTGACGACCGGGACCTTCGGGTCGTGGAATACGGCCTGGCGCAGGTGGCGCTCGAAGACCTCGGCGACCGGGGCCATCAGCTGCGAGTGGAACGGGCCGCTGACGGCGAGCGGGATGACCCGCCGCGCCCCGGCCTTCTTGAACAGGTCCATGGCCGCCAGGACGGCGTCCTTGCTCCCCGAGATCACGATCTGCCCCGGGGAGTTGATGTTCGCGACCTCGACCACCGCGTGGGTCGCCGCCGCGGCCTCGAGGCAGACCGCCTCGACCGCGGCCAGCTCCATGCCGAGGACCGCGGCCATCGTGCCCTGCCCGGCGGGGACCGCCTCCTCCATCAACACACCGCGGCGGCGCACCAGCTTGATCGCGTCGGTGAAGCTCAGGCTCCCCGCGGACACCAGCGCCGAGTACTCGCCGAGGCTGTGCCCCGCGACGTAGTCCGGCGTGATGCCGCCGGCCCGCAGCAGCGACTCGAGGACGGCGCTCACCATGAGGATCGCCGGCTGGGCGTACTCGGTGAGCATGAGTTTCTCTCCCGGGCCGTGGAACGCCAGGTGCGAGAGCTCGAGGCCGAGAACGCGGTCGGCGTCGTGGAACAGGCTCTGGCAGCTCGGGTACTCCGTGTAGAGGTCCCGTCCCATGCCAACGTACTGCGACCCCTGCCCGGGGAAGAGAAATGCCGTCTTCAATGCCACCCTCCTTGCGCTAGCTGCGCCCGAGCGCCTTGATCAGCAGCGGGACGATCTCGAGCGCGTCGCCGACGATCCCGTAGGTCGCGACCGAGAAGATCGGCGCCTGCGGGTCCTTGTTGATCGCCACGATGACATCCGCGGACTGCATCCCCACCAGATGCTGCACCTGGCCGGAGATGCCGCAGGCGATGTACAGCTTGGGACAGACCGTCTTGCCGGTCTGCCCGACCTGGCGCGCGTAGGGCACCCAGCCGGCGTCGACCGGGGCGCGGCTGGCGGCGACGGCGCCGCCGAGCGCCTGGGCGAGTTGTTCGAGCAGCGCGAAGTTTTCCGCCGCGCCCATGCCGCGCCCGCCCGCGACGATGACGTCGGCCTCGGCGATGTTCACGGTCTGCACGACTTCCTCGAGAACTTCGAGCACCTTCGTGCGCGTCCGGATGACCCCTTCCCAGTCGCGGCGGATGACGATCTCCCCGGTGCGGGACGGGTCGGCCACCCCCGCCGGAAAGACCTTCGGGCGGACGGTCGCCATCTGAGGTCGCCGATCGGGGCAGGCGATGGTTGCCAGCAGATTGCCGCCGTAGGCCGGGCGGGTCTGCAGCAGGATGCCGCTCTCCTCGTCGATCTCGAGGGAGGTGCAGTCGGCGGTGAGGCCGGTGCCGAGACGCGCGGCGAGGCGCGGGAAGAAGGCGCGGCCGAGGATCGTGCCGCCGCAGAGCATGATCTCGGGGTGCTGCCCTTTGGCCAGAGCGACATAGGCGTCGACGTACGCATCGTCGTGGAACAATTCCAGGACGGGATGCTCGGCGCCGAGGACGCGGTCGGCGCCGAGGGCAACCAGTTCACGGGACGGCGCTTCCACTGCGGCGCCAAAGACCAGCGCCGTCAGCTCGGTGCCCTTGCGGTCGGCGAGCAGGCGCCCCTTGGCCATCAGCTCGCGCGAAACGCCGACGAGGCGGCCGCGGTGCAACTCGGCGAAGACCCAGACGCCGCGGCAGGGCTCGCTCGGCCGAACCGCCGGCGCCACGTGCTCCATCTCGATGGCCTCGACGGGGCAGACGGTGACGCAGATGCCGCAGACAGTGCAGGCGTCGGTGATGAAGGCCAACCCGCCGCGCATCTCGATGGCGGCGACCGGGCAGGAGGCGACGCACTCGCCGCAGCCGGTGCACTGCTCGGGAAGCACCCGGACCATGGTCACCGGCAGACCCCCAGGGAGCGCATGATGTCGGCCAGGCGCCGGGCGACATCGGCAGGTTCGCCCGCGATCATCTCGCCGCCGCGGCGAGGTTCGCTCATTAAGAACTGCACGACCAT
>Ga0334722_10004819_pt1 | contig 13881 bp, 9 predicted proteins | sample C3_bottom_MG_FD_207210 | JGI IMG/M metagenome (GOLD analysis project Ga0334722, IMG submission 207210) | Sediment microbial communities from Yellowstone Lake, YNP, Wyoming, USA - C3_bottom | ecosystem: Environmental > Aquatic > Freshwater > Lake > Sediment | place: USA: Wyoming | collected...
CTCGACGCGCTCCCACAGCATGTCGCGCATCTGGCCGGCCGTCAGGCCCTCGAAGTGCATGGCTCCCAGGTCGGCGCCCTCCACGCCAAACGTCCGGGCCGCCTCGCGTTTCAGCGCCTCCAGGTCCCACGCCTCCGGCTCCTGGTCTTCGGGGCAGTAAGTGTCGATGAACCCGTCCAGCACGTCCTCCGCCAACCGCAGCAGGTACGCGCGCGTGTCGACCGGCTCGCCGTCCTCCTCGACGCGGACGCGACCCTCGAGCACTTCGCGCCGCAGCGCGTAGATGCTCTCGCGCTGTTTGTTCATCACGTCGTCGTACTCGAGCAGGTGCTTGCGGATGGAGAAGTTCTGGCCTTCCACCTGTTTCTGCGCGCGCTCGATGGCACGCGTGACCATCGAGTGCTCGATCGGCACGCCCTCTTCCATCCCCAGGCGCTCCATGAGGCCGGAAATCCGCTCGGACCCGAAAATCCGCATCAGGTCGTCCTCGAGCGACAGGTAGAACCGCGAGGAGCCCGGATCGCCCTGGCGGCCCGCGCGGCCACGCAACTGGTTGTCGATGCGCCGGGCCTCGTGACGCTCGGTGCCGATGATATGCAGGCCGCCGATTGCCACGACCTGCTTGTGCTCGGATTCCGTCAGCTCGCGGTACGCCGTATTCAGCCGCTCCCAGTCCGGCCGCTTCACGCGGTAAAAGGCGTCGATGTGATAGAAGTAGACGTACTCGTCGTCGTCGACGAACTTCTCTTCACCCTTCCCGAGGCGTTCCGCCAGCTGGTCGGCCAGCGTGCGCTGCCGCGCCATGAACTCCGCGTTGCCGCCCAGCAGAATGTCCGTGCCGCGGCCGGCCATGTTCGTGGCAATGGTGATGGCGCCGAGCCGCCCGGCTTGCGCCACGATCTCGGCTTCCTGGGCGTGGAACTTCGCATTCAGGACGACGTGCTTTACGCCGCGCCGGCGGAGCATTCCGGAGAGCTTCTCCGACTTCTCGATGGACACGGTGCCCACCAGCACCGGCTGCTGCTGTTCCTGTTTGTCGACGATGTCTGCGACGATCGCGTCGTACTTTTCGCGGGCCGTCTTGTAGATGACGTCGGGCATCTCCAGCCGCCGCAGCACGCGGTTGGGCGGCACCACGACGACCTCGAGGTTGTAGATCTTGGCGAATTCCTCGGCTTCGGTCTCGGCCGTGCCGGTCATCCCGGACAGCTTCTTGTACTTGCGGAAGTAGTTCTGGAAGGTGATGGTCGCGAGAGTCTGGTTCTCGCGCTCGATCTTGACCTTTTCCTTGGCTTCCACCGCCTGGTGCAGGCCGTCGCTCCACCGGCGTCCCGGCATCAGGCGTCCGGTGAACTCGTCGACAATGACGACCTCGCCGTCCTTCACCATGTAGTCCACGTCCAGCTTGAACAGCGCATGGGCGCGCAGCCCCTGGTTGACGTGGTGGAGGACCGGCATGTTGACGGGGTCATAAAGCCCGCCCGGCTGGATGCGATGTGCGAGCAGCGTCTCGCACTTCGCCATCCCGCCTTCCGTCAGGGTCACCGTCTTGTGCTTCTCGTCGACCAGGAAGTCGCCCGTCGATTCCAGCGCTTCGCGCTCTTCGGCCTTGGCGTCGCCACGCGTCACCGCACCCGGCGTCAGCTTCGGGATGATGCGGTCGACCTCGTAGTAGAGGTCGGTGGACTGTTCGGCGGGCCCGGAGATGATCAGCGGCGTCCGCGCCTCGTCGATGAGAATGCTGTCGACTTCGTCCACGACCGCGAAGAAGTGGCCCCGCTGCACGTAGTGGGACAGTTCGAACTTCATGTTGTCGCGGAGGTAGTCGAACCCAAACTCGTTGTTCGTCCCGTACGTGATGTCGCACGCGTAGGCGCGCTGCCGTTCCTCGTCGTTGAGTTCGTGCTGGATAACGCCGACCGTCATGCCGAGGAACCGGTAGATGCGGCCCATCCACTCGGAGTCGCGGCGGGCGAGGTAGTCGTTGACGGTGACGACGTGGACACCCTTGCCGGCGAGCGCGTTGAGGTACGCCGGCAGCGTCGCGACGAGCGTCTTGCCTTCGCCCGTCTTCATTTCCGCGATCATCCCGCGATTGAGGACCATGCCGCCGATCAACTGGACGTCGAAGTGCCGCATGTTGACCACGCGGCGGCTCGCTTCCCGGACGGCCGCAAACGCCTCCGGCAGCAGGTCGTCCAGCGTCTCGCCGTTGGCCAGCCGCTCGCGGAACTTGATCGTGAGCCCCTGGAGGTCGGCGTCGCTGAGGGCTGTCATGCCCGCTTCGAGGTCGTTGATCGTCGATACGGCGGGCGTCAACAGCTTGAGCGTCCGCTCGTTCTGGGTGCCAAACACTTTGGCGAGGAGGGTGTTAATCAGCATGTGAGGACCGCGAGCGCCGGGGGTTCCGACGATTGTAGGTGTCCGCCCGCGGATCCGTCAAGGAACCCGCCCGGCCCGACGTGTGCCTGCTGGTGAGATGGAGGTCTACCGCGGCGTGTAGAGCAGCGGCAACGGATCGATCGCCTGGCCGTTGGTGAGCACTTCGTAATGCAGGTGGGCGCCCGTCGTGCGGCCGGTGGCACCGACGTAGCCGATGATCTGGCCGCGCTTGACCGATTCACCCGTGTGCGCGGCGAACCCGCTGAGGTGGCCGTAACGCGTCCGGATGCCAAACCCATGATCGATGACCATCAGGTTGCCGTAGTTCCCGCTCCACGACGCACTTTCGATGACGCCGTCGGCCGTCGCCATCACCGGCTTGCCCGCGTCTGCCGAGATATCAATCCCCTGGTGGTAGCCCGGATCGCCCGTGAGCGGGTCAGCTCGCTCGCCATACCCGGCCGACAGCCAGCCGACTGCCGGCCACACCGAGGGAGTCGCCGCGGCGAGGGCGGCGCGACGGTCCACATCCGTCCGGACCACCCGCAACTGGCTCTCGAGTCGGCCCAGAATGTTGCGCAGGAGTCCAAATGTGTCTTCCGGCGAGGACAGGGCGGTTGCCAGGAACGACGGCCGTGGCGTCGTCGTGCCGCCGCCCATGGCCCGTGCCCGGGTCATCGCCGGCAGCTTCTGCATCGCGCGCGCCACTTCCGGGTCGAGGTTCGACCGGGTGCCCAGCTCGTCAATGACGCCCTGGAGGGAAGTCAGCTGTTGCGTCAACTCGCCGGTCGCGGCGCGGTAGTTGGCGTTCTCCATCTCGAGCGCCACGGAGTTCGATCGCAAGGACGCGATCTCGGCAACGGCGCTCCAGCGCAGGCCCAGACCCACCAGGATCGGAAGCGCGAACAGGAAGGACAGCGTGCCCAGGGTCCATCCCAGCCGGACGGTGAATCGGCGGCCGACGCCCGAGGCGCGGTCGACCAACACCACCGTGTAGCGACGTGACAGGAACTCCGGCATCAGCCTCTTCTCATCGGCGCGGGCACTCGGCCGCGCCCCAGATAATCCAGTCGGTACCGGCTTCGTAAAGCCGGTCCGCGCGTTCAATCATCGGACTGTAGCACGTACGTCCCGGCGTCGAAAAGCGCGAAATTGATACAGGCGAACAGGGAGCGAACCTCTTCGATTCCCCGTCCCCGGCGCCTACAGGCGATATTGGAGCGCCTCCGCGATGTGTTCGCCGCCCACGCCCGGCGACCCGGACAGATCAGCAAGCGTCCGCGCCACCCGGAGAATACGGTCGTGCGCGCGAGCGCTCAGGGCGAGGCGCCGAACCGCGGCGTTGAGCAGTTGCCGCCCCTCGCTGTCCGGCGCACACACCGTCCGCAGGGCTCGCCCCCGGAGTTGGGCGTTGACCAGCACCTCCGTCTGGTCCCGACGATCAGCCTGGCGTTCGCGGGCCCCAATCACGCGCTTTCTGACGGCGGCCGACGTCTCCTGGGGCGCGTCGTCGGCCAGGACGTCAGGCGGCACCCACGGCACCTCGACGCCCAGGTCGATTCGGTCGAGCAGGGGACCCGAGATCCGGCCCACATACTGTTCCCGCTGCAGGGGGCTGCACCGGCACGCGCGAACCGGATGGCCGGCCATGCCGCATGGGCACGGGTTCATCGCTCCCACGAGCATCACTTTCGACGGGAACTCACACGTGCGGGCGGCCCGAGCGATCCTGATCGTGCCCTCCTCGAGGGGTTGCCGGAGCACCTCGAGCGCCCGGCGGTCGAACTCCGGCATCTCGTCAAGGAAGAGCACGCCGTTGTGAGCCAGGCTGAGTTCACCCGGCCGTGGCATCCTGCCGCCCCCCACGAGCGCGGCGCCGGAGATCGTGTGATGGGGCGCACGAAACGGGCGAGCCGCGAGCAAACCGGAACCCGCCGGGAGCAGGCCCGCAACGGAGTGCACCGCGGTGGACTCGAGCGCCTCGTCTTCGGTTAGGAGGGGCAGGATGCCGGGCAGCCGCCGCGCCAGCATCGTCTTTCCGCTACCGGGCGGCCCGACGAACAGGAGGCTGTGTTCACCCGCCGCGGCGATTTCCAGCGCTCGTTTGCCGATGGCCTGGCCGCGCACGTCCGACAGATCTCCCCATGCCGGGACGAGCGGCCCGTCGGGCTGCCAGGCGGGGAACGCCAGCGGGTCATCGGCCGGTGTGGCCACGCCGTTCAGCGCGGCCACCGCCGCCGGCAGGCTGTTCACCGCCACGCTCGCCAGTCCGCGAACGATTCGGGCCTCTCCCAGGTTTCCCGCCGGCACCAGCAGGAGCGCCCGGCCGGTTCGTCGGGTGGCGACCGCAACCGGAAGCGTCCCCCGGACCGGCTGAATCGACCCGTCCAGCGATAACTCTCCGAGCAGGACCGTGTCCTCAATCGTGCGCCGGCCAACCACGCCGATGGCCGCGAGGACGCCGAGGGCGATTGGAACGTCAAACGAGGCCCCGACCTTCGGGACGTCTGCCGGAGCCAAGTTGACGGTGACGCGCTGATCGGGGAAGTCGAATCCGGAGTTCCGAATCGCGGTGCGGACGCGGTCGCGGCTCTCGCGGACGCTGGCATCCGGCAGTCCCACCATGGTGAAGCCGGGCAATCCGGACGACACATCGACCTCGACATGAACGAGCGTGGCATCCACGCCAATGACCGCTGCGCTGAGCAGGGACGCGAGCATGCGGGTGTCTGGTGCAATTCGGTGGCCGCCGGCGCCTGCTGCGCGTTCAACCACTTAGCGCGCAGACGCCAGACGCGGTGGCAGGAACTGCCACGATTGTGAATGAACGGCGTTGCAGAATCTGCAACGCGCGATCAGGGACGGTGACGCTGGGAACTGCTGCCGCGCGGGTACGCGGTGTAGATCGTGAGGTGGGCACCGGGCATCAGGCGGTCGGACTTCAGGCCGTTCCAAGTCTTGATCTGGGCCACGGTCGTGTGAAACTGCTGCGCGATCGACGAGAGGGTGTCGCCCTTCTTCACGCTATAGGTGATCTTGGTCTTGACAGCCTCGACCGGCGGGGGAGCCGGCTTGCCCGCCGCCGCCGAGGCGGCCGCGGGCCTGGCTGCACGGGCCGACAGCGCCGTCGCAGGCGATCGGGGCACCACGAGCTTCTGGTCCGGGCTCACCCGCGAATTCGTCTTCAGCCCGTTGGCGTCAACCAGGTCGGTCCGCCGGACTCGCAGCTTGTTGGCAATCGACGTCAGCGACTCACCGCGCCGGACGGTGTACCACTGGAGCGACGCCAGTTCCTCCGCGGGCGTTTCGCCGACCCGCTGTTCCACCAGCTTCGCGGTGCCGGAGGGCACACGCAATCCGTAGGGCCCATCGCTCACCGGCGTGGTGAAGCGGCGCAATTCGGGATTCAGTTTCTGGATATCGTCGACGGACACACCGGCCCACTCGGCCACCTTGCGGAGGTCCACCGGCGACGACATGGAGACGGTTTCGTATTCGGGCGGGGCAACCGGGTCAAACGTAAACCCGTACCGCTGCGGATTGCGCGCGATCACGATGGAGGCCAGCACCATCGGAACGTACTCGCGGGTCTCGCGCGGAAGCGGCGACTTCCCGTCCGCCAGATCCCAGAAGTCCGTCTGGCCCTTGCGTTTCGACGTCCGCTGCATGTACCCGGGGCCGCCATTGTACGACGCCAGCGCCATGTGCCAGTCGCCATCGAACATCTGGCCCAGCATCTTCAGGTACTTCGCGGCCGCGGCCGTGGCCTTTTCCGGGTTCGACCGCTCGTCCACGTACCAGTTGACCGTCAGGCCCTGCTCGACGGCCGTGCCGCGCATCAGCTGCCAGAAGCCTTTGGCCGAGGCTCGCGACAGCGCGTTGGTGCTGAACGCGCTTTCGCAGATGGGAATATACGCGAGGTCGAGGGGGACCCCTTCCGCGCGAAACGTGTTCTGGATCATGGGCAGGTACGGCATGCCGCGCTGCAGGGTCGTCTGGAACCAGCCTCGCAGTCTGCCCTGGAACACCTCGATCCACGACAGGACCTTCGCGTTGAGCGGAATCGGCACGTCGTGGGGTGTCGCCTCCAGGTCGGCCGCAACCCAGTCCCGCAGTTCGCCCGACGAAGACGGCAGGTCCGGGGCCGGTTGCGCGAGGAGCTCATCGAGGGAGGCGGGCTCCGTCGGTTTCTCGGCAAACCCGTCGCCTTCAGCGAGCGAGCGCATCTCGAACGCAGAGATGCGGTCGACCAAGCGGTCAAGGAACTCGCGCAGGCGCGGGTCCGAGCGGTCGCCGGCGGGAGACTCCAGCAGGAGATCGACGGCGGCGTCGAACTCGACCTTCGCCCGGCTCAGGTGCCCGCGGGCCAGTTCCGCCGCCCCGGCATCGAACCGGGCCTGGGACGCGGCCATCACCCGGACGACCGGATCGAGGGTAGTGGGCTGGGAGGGCGTGGACGCGCTTGGAAGCGCCTGAGGTTGCGCCGGCTGCGCTGGGGCCGCCGGTGGCTGCTGCGTGATGGCTGCGCCGCACGCCGCCATCGCGCACGCGGTAACGGCTGCGCCAACGGCGCGCAGCCACGGTCGTCTCCGCATCAACAGATTCGCTCCAGGAAACGTGGAATGCCGCGGCGGACCAGCCGAAGCAGACTGCCGGCACGTTAGCACGCGCGTCCGGTGTGGTCAACGGCAACTCCAGTCCTCTCAACAGTAGCGGACACCCGGTTCTGCCACGGCGTTTGCGGGAGACGGGTTGCCGGATGGCGCGCACGCAGTTAAAATGGCATGTTTGGTTCGACTTCTTCCCAGGCAATGGATGGAATGACGATGCGAAAACTGCTTCTCGTGGCTGGAATGATGCTCGTAGTCGCTGCCTGCGGCAGCAAGAAGGACACGGCCCCGCCCGTCGGCAGCGCCTCGTTGGCGTTCAACCATACCAAGATTCCGCTGGGCAGCCCGGTGGAGCTGACGTACCGGTTCGAACTACTGCCCGACCAGAAGCTCGCGAAAGACTACTGGGTGATGGCCCACTTCCTCGACGCCAACGACGAGCTGATGTGGACCGACGATCACAAGCCGCCCGTGCCGTCCACCCAGTGGAAGCCTGGCCAGGCCGTCGAATACAAGCGCACCGTATTCGTGCCGCTCTACCCGTACATCGGTGAAGCCACCGTGACCATCGGCCTCTACCTGCCGGGCACCAACGAGCGCGTTCCGTTGAGCGGCCAACTCGTCGGCCAGCGGTCGTACCGCGCCGCGAAGATCCAGTTGCAGCCGCAAACGGACAACATCTTCCTGGCCTTCCTTGACGGCTGGCATGGACCCGAGGTGGCGGCGCAGAACCAGTTCATCGAGTGGCAGTGGACGCGCAAGGAGGCGACGATCCGGTTCCGCAACCCCCGGAAGAACGCGACGTTCTATCTGCATTATGACGGGATGCCCAAGATGTTCGACTCGCCGCAGACGGCGACCATCTACATCGGCGACGCCGCGGTCGATACCTTCCAGGTCACGTCGGCGGAGGAACAGATCCGCAAGATTCCCCTGACGGCTGCGCAGTTCGGGAAGGACGACATGGTGGTCGCCCGCATCGCGCTCGACAAGGCGTTCGTCCCGGCGCAAGTGACTCCGGGCAGCAAGGACAACCGGGAGCTGGGCATCCGGGTCTTCCATGCCTTCATCGAACCGCAATAGCAGGTCGTCCGAGTTGATCGTGACTCCGGGTGAGCCCGGTCCGCCACGCCGATTACCCGGCCAAATCCCGCCGGTCCGGGTCTAAAGGGCGGGCTGCGGACGTCATGTCCAATATCGGGGGGCTGGCCAGGAATCCGCCACAGCCTGTTATAATCGCCCAGCGTCGCGGACAGGCGCTAATTGACTGACTCTGTGTAGCTTGCGATGGAATATCGCTGTAGGCTGGGAACCCAGGCGGGGCAGGTCATCGAGCAGCTTCATATGGCGGACAGCGCGGTAGCGCTGCGCCATGAGCTCGAGCTCAAGGGCTTTTGTGTCCTCGCGCTGCACCCGAAGAACCCGCTGGCCCGGTTTTCGCTTCCCGTCACCCGCCGGCAGCGGATTCCCTCCCGGGAGTTTCTGGCCTTCAACCAGGAGTTGGCCACGCTGCTGAAAGCCGGCATGCCGCTCGTCCAGTCGCTCGATATTCTCCGGGGCCGGGTGATCCACCCGACGTTCCGGTCCGTGCTCGACGACGTTTACGAGCGGGTGAAAGCGGGCACGGCCCTCTCCGAGGCCTTCACGACTCACGGGGAGCTGTTCGCCGGCGCCTACACGGCATCGCTGTTCGCGGGCGAGAAGAGCGGCAGCCTCGAAGGCGTGCTCCGGCGATACGTCGCCTACATGAAGGTGGTCGGCGAGGTGAAGCGGCGCACGGTCTCGGCGCTGGTGTACCCGGCCGTGCTCGTCACGCTGGCGTTCATCGTGGTGAGCGTCATCGTCCTGAAGGTGGTGCCGGAATTCGCCGCCTTCTACGACAGTTTCAACGCGGAGCTCCCGCTGGTGACGCGGCTGATCGTCGGCGGGTCGAACTTCATCCGCAGCCACTTCGCGGCGATCGCGATCGTGCTGGTCGTGGCGGGCGTGGCGGCGTGGAACTGGCTCAACCATCCGCGGCAGCGGGAGCGATTCGATCGCGCCGTGCTGCGGCTGCCCGTCGTCGGTTCAACGGTGACGCGATTCGCCACCTCGCAGCTGGCCCGGACGCTGGCGACGCTGCTCGGCGGTGGCCTTCCGCTGGTGATGGCCATCGAAATCGCGTCGCGGTCGGGCAGCAACTCGCACATCACCCGGGAGTTGCGGGTGGTCGGGGAACGCGTGCGAGAAGGGGAGCCGTTCGCGACGGCCCTGGCCGCCCGGGGCGTGTTTCCCGACGTGGCGGTGAAGATGGTCGAAGTAGGCGAAAGCACGGGCGCGCTGCAGGACATGTTGACGAGCCTGGCCGACTTCTACGACGAGGAAATCGAAACGGAGCTGGGGCGGTTCGTGTCACTCGTGGAGCCCATCCTGCTGGTGGTGATGGGCCTGGTGATTGCCAGCCTGCTGCTGGCGCTCTACATGCCGCTGTTCCAGTTGTCGTCGGTGGTGAGTCACCAGTACTGAAACCCCGAGGAGACATTCGCCCGTGAACACCCGTCCGCCAGCCGCCTCGCCGCCCCTGCCACCCGAACTGTATGTGGGCGACGCCCCCCCGGCCGTGACGGACATGGCAGCGGATGTCGCGCAGGCGCGTCGGCTGGCAGAGCGGTACGGCCTGGAGTTCGTGGATCTCGCACAGTTCAAGATCGACCACGATTTGTTCCGGTCCATCCCGGCCGACCTGATGCTGCGCTACGGCTTCGTGCCGTATCGTCGTGACGGGCGGGCGCTCGTCATCGTCGTGTCCGACCCGAGCGATCTGCCGATGCTGGACGAGCTCGAGGTCGTGCTGTCGACGCCGTTGCGCGTCATGGTCGGCCCCCGGGCGGAAATCGAAGCCATCCTCCAGAAGAGCGAGAGCTCGCAGCGGGTGCTCGAGGAGGCCACCGAAGGCTTCCAGATTCAGTTGCTGAAGGAGGACGAGTCCGGCGACGAGAACCTCACCGTCGAGCGCCTGACGAGCGACATCAACCCGATGATCCGGCTCGTGGACTCGACGATCTTCAATGCGATCCAGCGCCGGGCGTCGGACATCCACATCGAGACGCAGGACGATGCGGTCTGCGTGAAGTACCGGATCGACGGGGTCCTCCAGGCGGCGTTCCGGCCGATCGCCAAGCAGCACCACAGCGCCATCATCTCGCGGATCAAGGTCATGGCGGAGCTCGACATCGCGGAGAAGCGCGTTCCGCAGGACGGGCGTTTCAAGCTGCGGCTGCCGGGCAAGACGATCGACTTCCGCGTGTCGATCATGCCGAGCGTGCACGGCGAGGACGCGGTGATCCGCATCCTGGACAAGGAGTCGATCAGCGAGCAGTTCAGCGAGTTGCGCCTCGACATCCTCGGCTTCCCCGAGGCGGAGTTGCGGCGGTTCCGGAAGTACATCGCGGAACCGTACGGCATGGTGCTGGTCACCGGGCCGACGGGCAGCGGCAAGACGACGACCCTGTACGCCGCGCTCTCGGAGATCAAGTCGCCCGAAGACAAGATCATCACGATCGAAGATCCGGTCGAGTACCAGCTGAAGGGCATCACCCAGATACCCATCAACGAGAAGAAGGGCCTGACGTTCGCGCGCGGGCTGCGGTCGATCCTGCGGCACGATCCCGACAAGATCATGGTGGGCGAGATCCGCGACCCCGAAACGGCGCAGATTGCGATCCAGTCGGCGCTCACCGGGCATCTGGTGTTCACGACGGTGCACGCCAACAACGTGCTGGACGTGCTCGGCCGCTTCCTCAACATGGGCGTCGAACCGTACCAGTTCGTGTCGGCGCTCAACTGCGTGCTGGCCCAGCGGCTCGTGCGCTGCATCTGCACCAAGTGCCGGCGTCCGGCGACGGTGTCGGTGGAACTCCTCCAGGAGTCCGGCCTCGACCCCGCCCTGGCGCAATCTCGCACGTTCTACGAAGGTGCCGGCTGCATCGACTGCGGCGGGACCGGCTACAAGGGCCGGATGGCGATCTGTGAACTGCTGGATCTCTCGGACCGCATCCGCGAGATGATCCTGGAACGGAAGCCCACGTCCGAAATCAAGAAGCAGGCGCGGGACGAAGGCATGCGCTTCCTGCGCGAGAGCGCCGTGGAAACGGTCATGCGGGGCGTGACGACGCTGCGTGAGATCAACAAGGTGACGTTCGTCGAATGAGACTGCCGGCCCTGCTCCGCACGCCGCCGCCGCCGGTGGCGATCGAAATCACGCCGCGCCACGTGGCGGCGATTGACGTGTCGGCAGGGCTGCGCGTGTCCCGCTACGTCGTGGAACCGTTGCCGGCCGGCGCGGTCGTCCCGTCGCTCAACGCCCCGAACGTGGCGGACCCGCAGGCGCTGGCAGCAACCGTCCAGCGGGTGTGGGACCAGCTGGGACGCCGGCCTCGGCGCGTGGCGCTGGTGGTGCCGGACGCGGTGGCCAAGGTATCGTTCATCCGCTTCCAGTTGGTGCCGGGACGCACGGCTGATCTGGACAACATGATCCGCTTCCAGATCCGCAAGGCCGCGCCGTTCCGCATCGAGGACTCCCAGGTGTCCTACTCCCGCGGCATCGACACGACGGACGGGCAGGAGTTCGTCGTGCTGCAGGCGCGGCAGGACATCATCGCCGAGTACGAAGGCGCCTGCCGCGCGACCGGGGCGGAACCCGGCCTGGTTGACCTGTCGACGTTCAGCGTCGTCAACGCCGTCATGGGCGCGCGATCCGCGCCGGCGGGGGACTGGCTGCTGGTGAACGTGTCGCCGGGCGGCCTGGCGCTGGCCATCCTGCGCGACCGGCACATCGTGTTCTTCCGGCACCGCCTGGCCGAAGGCGACGGCGGCCTCGGCGATCTCGTGCACCAGACGGCCATGTACTATCAGGATCGCCTGGGCGGAAGCGGGTTCTCGCGCGTCTGCGTGGCGGGCGCCGCACTCGGCGACGGGCCGCAGGCGGTGGGGCGCACGGTGGAAGCGCGGCTCGGGCGAACGGTGGAGTTCGTCGATCCCACCGGCACCGTCGACTTCGCCGAACGAATCGCGCTGCCGGCCAGTGTCGGTGACGCGCTGACGCCTGCCATTGGCATTGCGGTGGCGCAGCGCGTGAACGGGCAGCGGAGGCGAGGCTGAGCATGCTGAAGCACAACCTGGCCACGCGCCCGTTCTACAATGCGCGAGCCGTCCACGCCGCGCTGCTGCTGGTGACGGTCCTCGTCGTGGCGGCGGGCGCGTTCGACGCGTGGGAATTCCTGCAACTGCGAGGGACGCGAGCCGAACTCCAGGCTCGAATCGAGAACGCGCAGCGACGGACCCTCGATCTCCGCGGGCGTGCCGCCACGATCCGTGCGTCGATCAACACCGCCGAACTGGACCGGACGATCGCGACCGTCGAGGAAGCGAACGCGCTGATCGGCCGGCGCGTGTTCTCGTGGACCGAACTTCTCAATCACATCGAGAACACCCTGCCGGACTCGGTCCGCATCACGGCCATCCGGCCGCGGTTCGATCGGACGGACGGCATGATCGTCGCGGTCGTGGTGGTGGCGCGCACGGTCGACGGCATCAACACGTTCATCGAGAAACTGGAGGCAGCTGGCGCCTTCGCCGGCCTGCTCTCGCGCGACGAGTTCGTCAACGAAGACGGCACCATCCAGGCCGCCATCGAAGGCCGTTACGTCCCGGCGGCCGGCCGGGCGCCCGCCCCGGCCAAGGCGGGGGCGCGATGAGCCTGAGCCTGCTGCTGCGCATCGCGCGGGAGAAACGGATCGTGATCGGCCTGGTGGCCATCGCGCTGGTGGCGAACATCGCCGTGTCGGCGCTGATGATCTACCCGATGTACACCCAGGCCCAGGCCGGCACACAGTTGGCGGCATCTGCCACGCAGGCCATGCGCGAGGCCGAGCGCGAGTTTGCCTCGGCCAACGGCATCGTGGCGGGCAAGAACAAGGCCACCGACGACCTGCGGCAGTTCTACTCGAAGGTCTTGCCCACCGACGTGTCGGCGGCACGGCGTGCCACCTACCTGCAGCTGGCCCAGATGGCGCGCGACGCCGACCTGCAGACCCAACGGCGGGGGGAAGAGGTCCTCGAGCCGAAGAAGCAGGAGAAGGACGGCTCGACCCTGACCCGCTTCAGCATCACGATGGTGCTCAAGGGCGACTACCAGGGCGTCCGGGCCTTCCTGCGTGATATCGAGGCGTCTGACACGTTCGTGGTGATCGACAACATCGGCCTTGCGGAGGGCAACGAGCCCAACGGGCCGCTCGTACTGACGGTGGAACTGTCCACCTACTTCCGGACGATGAACCATGGCGCGTGATCGCGGACGGCTGCTCGCACTGGCCGTGGCCATCGTCGTCCTGGCCGCCGTCCTGTGGTGGCAGTTCGGCGGACCGGGCGACCCGTTGGCGCTTCCTGCCGGGGAGGTGGCGACAACGTCGGCGACCGGCGCGCCGGTGAAGGATGTGGTCCGCCCGGTGCCCGCCGTGGCCCTGTCGCGGCTGGGCTCCGGGGCCGTCGACGCCAGTGATTCTGGCCGGGATCCGTTCCGGTTCGGGACGGGGCGCGTGGCGGCCGGCCGCGGCGGTCGGGCTGGCGCGGGCGCGATGCTCCCGCCGGCCCCTGTCCCGTCCCCCGCGACGCCGCCGGCGAATCTGGCACCGGCGGGTCCACCGCCACCGCCGCCGATCCCGCTCAAGTACATCGCGCTCGTCGTGACCAAGCGGGGCGGCATCCGGGTCGCGATGCTCTCCGATGGGCGCGGCGTGTATTCGGCGGTCGAAGGCGCCGTCATCGAGGGGCGCTATCGCCTGGTCAGGATTGGCACCGACTCGATTGACGTGGCGTATCTGGATGGGCGCGGACGTCGCACCATCCCGCT
>Ga0334722_10004821_pt1 | contig 13877 bp, 16 predicted proteins | sample C3_bottom_MG_FD_207210 | JGI IMG/M metagenome (GOLD analysis project Ga0334722, IMG submission 207210) | Sediment microbial communities from Yellowstone Lake, YNP, Wyoming, USA - C3_bottom | ecosystem: Environmental > Aquatic > Freshwater > Lake > Sediment | place: USA: Wyoming | collected...
ACATGACCTCCAGCGAAACAGGGGTCATCAGCTCGTTGACATAGAAAAGGACGTTGACGGTGAGCGGGTCCCAGCCCGGCGAGGTGTCCACCACCACGTAATCGTAGTCTTTTTCCAGCGGGGTCAGGGCTTGCGCAATGGTCATCTCGCCGCCGTAGTCCTTGCGGTCGATAAGGCGCTTGAGGCCTGCCAGGGATTTGCCGCCAGCCAGGAGCCACAGGTTTTTGCGGGCCTGAATGATCGCCTCCTGGGGGGGCAGCTCGCCGGTCACCAGCTCGGTGAGGCCGCCCTTTGGTTTTACGCCCAGCATGAAACTCGACTGTCCCTGGGTATCGGTGTCAACCAGGAGAACCCTTTTGCCCGCCAGGGCAAGCCCAGCCGCGAGATTCACCGAGGTGGTGGTCTTGCCGACCCCGCCCTTGCTCAGGGAGACGCCGATTCTTCTCGTTTCCTGGCTGGCTGGAGCGGCGGGGCCGGGAGCAGGCGCAGGCGCGGCCTCGATTTGCGCGGGCTGTGGCTGGGGAGGAGGGGGTTCTACGCGCGGAATATCGAGAGGAAACTGTTGCCCACAGCCTTGGCAGCGAGCCATTTTGACATTGGGCGGGATTCTTTTTTCGTCGATATTGTGCTGTTTTTTGCAATGAGGGCAAGTGATTATCATTGTGAAGTCTCCGGGCCTGCCGTGGCCAACTTCCCGTTATTTGTGGGGGGTGTTCTTCAAAATTTCTTTGATCAGATGGCTTTTTTCGCCTTTTTCCTCAAATTCCTTGAGGATCATCCTGAGCGCCTGATCGACAATCCGTGATTTTGAAATTCTGGTTTTCAGGCGCGGCTGCACAAGATCGTTTATTTTATCCCGCGCCTCGTCCAGATCAGTAAAAATTTCTCCGGAAAGATAGTGGGTGGATTTTTTTTTGCTCTCGCAGCCAGGTAATTTTGGGGGACCCTGGGCCAACGAGCTTCCGGCGGGAGGATTGCCGCTTGCTGTTTCTCCTGTGCGATGAATCAGCTTGGCAAGGGAGGAAGCATCAGGCGCCGTGTCCTCCGATGAGCCTTTCAGGAGGGCGTCCATGATGTCATGTTTATTCTTTTCCGCCATGCTGTTCCGGGTCCAGGAGGAGGGGGTGCGGGTCAATCCCGGCCAAGGTCGGCAGAGCGGTTTGTTTCGCCAAAGAGCCTGGCGTGGTGGGCGATCAGAAAATGCTGCAGGATGCGTTCGTCCTTGGGTTTCAGGTCGATGAATTCGATGCCGCAATGGCATTCGCCAGAGGTTTCGCTCGGAGAGACATGGGTGACTTTTCCCCGGAGGGCGATGGCGTTGTCGCCGATATGCAGCGTGATGCTGTAGGGTGTGCCGGCCAGAAAGCCGCCGAGGGATGGGACGATGAGGCCCAGGCCGTGGCTGCCGATATCGCAGACCCGGAGGGTGCGGCCATCGATTTCGGCGCTGGCCAGATCATCGTCGGCAATGGGTTCGCGATAGTTCTTGCGGATGATTTTTTTAAGGTCGGCGGCGTCCACGGCGTTGGCCCCCCTTGGCGCGGCAAGCACGTCCGCAAGCTCCCAAGGCTCTGTTTCTTCGGTCCCGTTTTTTTTCTTGGTCATTACCGGCTCCTTATGGTCAGGTGCTGCCGGCAGGCAAAAAGCCCGCCGGCAAAGACGTGCGAATCTGCAGGAGATGTTTGATTATTTATTGGCATTGCCAAGATTGTCAAGGCAAAACAGTCAGTTGTTGCGCCTTGACAGGGCCAGGACGATGGCGGCAGCGAAAAAACCGGAAGCGGAGGCGCCGAAGTTCTTCCGCCCGAGGCTTTTTTTCTGTGGGCAGAGCCGCTCAAGGCAACTCGGGGAATTTCACCTTGATGGTTTCCTTGTCCGCGCTCCGTTCGATCTTTACCTGGACCTCAATCTGGTCATTTTTAAGGCCAAGGGTTAGCGGCAGGCCACCCTTGTCTTCGTCCAGATGGATGATGCCGCGCATAATGGCGCTTATTTTGTCGAAAACCGGCCGGGTGGGCGGGCGCAGGGCGGTTTTTTCATCGTCGCGTTTGACGGTGACGACAATTTTGTCGTTCTTTCGTTTGAGGGAAAGCTGCCTGGCTTCTTCGGTCAGGGTGTAAAGAAGAGCGAGGGCCAGATAGCGGAGGGCGTCCTCCTGGGTGTCGGCGGAGGGGGCGTCCGCCACCTTCTGAATGGTGGCGGCATAGTCCGTGCCAAGATAGCAGTCACACATTTCCATAAGTTTCAGGTGAAGATTCGGGTCATGTATTTCCATGGCGCCTCCTGTCTGGGCCTGCTGGTGAAATATCCCTGGGTTGCTTGTTTCTGTGGCTCATATTGCTATGAACGGCCTTGTCGTGTCAAGGGAAAGGATGGAAAAAGGCGAAGGGTTTTCGCGGGAGGTGTTGGGGGGCTGAAAGAATTTTGACAGCATGGCGGCAGCCTGCTATATTTTCCGCTCGCCGGAGATTAAGGAAGCGCGGATTGAAGGCGCTGCATCATTGTCATTGACCTGCGTTCCCGTTCATTTTTATGGGACCAGCAACCAGATGAAAAGGCAAGGAGACCAGGAGCATGAAGACCGACCTATCGCACACCCTGTTTGCAAAGGCGCAACAGCTTATTCCCGGCGGAGTGAACAGCCCGGTGCGGGCCTGTAAAGCCGTGGGCTGCGAGCCGCTTTTTGTTAAACGAGCCGCCGGCTCCAAAATCCAGGATGTGGATGGCAACGAGTTTCTCGATTTTGTCTGCTCCTGGGGGCCGATGATCCTTGGCCATAATCATCCGGCCGTGGTCGAGGCCATTGAAAAAACCCTGCAAGACGGCACCAGCTTTGGCGCCCCATGCCCCCTGGAGATTGAACTGGCCTAGTTGGTGATAGGCGCCCTGCCCTCGGTGGAAAAGGTGCGCTTCGTCAGTTCGGGCACCGAGGCTACCATGAGCGCCATCCGGCTGGCCAGGGGCTACACCGGCCGCAAGGTGGTGCTGAAGTTTGACGGCTGTTACCACGGCCATGCCGACAGTTTTCTGGTCAAGGCGGGTTCCGGGGTGATTACCCTTGGCATCCCCGGCAGCCCTGGGGTGCCCGAGGATATTGTCAAGAACACGGTGTCTATTCCTTATAATAACCTGGAGATTCTGGAAAAGACCCTGCGTGATGAAAAACTGGACATCGCCTGCGTGATCATCGAACCGGTGGCCGGCAACATGGGGGTTGTCGCGCCGCAACCCGGATTTTTGCAAAAGCTGCGCGCCTTGACCGCCGAACAGGGCATTGTTCTCATCTTCGACGAGGTTATAACCGGCCTGCGCCTGGCCCTGGGCGGCGCGCAGGAATACTTTGGGGTCATGCCGGATCTCACCTGTCTGGGCAAGATCATCGGCGGCGGCCTGCCGGTTGGGGCTTATGGCGGCAAAAAAGAACTCATGGACATGATCTCGCCCGTTGGCCCGGTGTATCAGGCCGGCACCTTGTCCGGCAATCCCCTGGCCATGGCGGCGGGAGCCGCCACTATGCGGCAGCTGGCCCAGCCCGGTTTCCATGCTGCCCTGGAGGAAAAGGCTGCCCGGTTTGCCAAGGGGCTGACCGGGCTTGCCGAAAAATACCTGCCAGGCCAGACCACCCTGAATCGGGTGGGCTCCATGATGACCGCATTTTTCACGCCAGGGCCGGTGATTGATTTTGAATCCGCCATGCAGGCGGATACGGCCAGGTATGGCCAGCATTTCCGGCAGATGCTGGCCCAAGGCGTCTGGCTGGCGCCCTCCCAGTTCGAGGCCCTTTTTATCTCCGCCGCGCAAAGCGAAGCCGAGCTGGCCATGGCGCTGGAGAAAACTGAATGCTCATTCAAAAAGTTGGCTAAATGAGAAAAAAGCCGTTGACTTTGAGGGGAGGCAATGATAGTAATCCTATCGGTCGTAATTCGAGGTAGCTTTTGGCCGGACAGAGCGACAGGGCCTGAAGATGTCCAATAACCGCAAGGATACACTGCGATTGTTGGCTCAGTTCAGCACCGTCGGCATGTCCGTGGCCTTCTCCATTTTTATTGGCGTCGGCATCGGTTATTATCTGGATCACAAGGTGTTTGACGGTAGAACCTCCCCCTGGTTGACCCTGATTTTTCTCGGGTTCGGGGTGGCGGCGGCTTTCAAAAACCTCTATGACATGGCCAGCAGAAAGGATCTCTGATGGCGGCCGGCGGTTCGAAAGTATTCCCGGGCGAGGTGTCGCTCGGCAAGGTTATGGTCTGTAACTGGCTGTTGCTTGGAATGCTCACCGGTTTGGGTTGGGTGTGGTATTCAGGCTTTCATGCCCGCTCCGTTTTTATCGGCGGAGCGATTGTCAACATAAGCTTCCTGTTTTTGAAAAGGGATTTGAGCAGGTTGCTGGCTGGGCCGCTGGAGGCGGTCAAGCCGTTGTTTTTCATCCGATATTATCTGCGTCTGTCCGTGGTCGTGGGTGTGCTTTTCCTTCTGGTCAGGTACCGGTTGGTTCACACCCTCGCGCTGCTGGTTGGCCTGTCCACCGTGCTCTTGGGCATCGGGCTTGCCGTCATGGTCGCAGCAAAAAGTATTTATCCGACAAAGTTGTAAAAGGTTAAGGAGGCTTCGCGGTCCATGGAACATCCAATACTGTTTATCTCGTTGATTCTGCAAAGTTTGGGGCTGCCCGTTCCCCACGGGCTCGTTGGGGGCACGGTGCTGGAAAAGCTGGTTTCCCCGCATATGACCTATACCTGGCTGGTCATGCTCATTTTGATCATCGTTCCCAAGTTGACTCTGGGCAAGATGTCCCTGGTGCCCGGCAAGGGCCAGAATTTCTGGGAGGTCGTCATCGACGGCCTTGAGGGATTCATGACGGACAACATGGGCAAGGAAGGGGCCAAGATGATGTTCCCCATGCTTGCCACCTTTGCCCTCTACATCCTGGTGGCGAACATGATCGGCCTCCTGCCTGGCTTCATGTCTCCGACCTCCAATCTCAACATCACCCTGGCCTGCACCCTGATTGTCTTCTTCACTACCCACATTTTGGGCGTGAAGTTCCACGGCATCGGCTATATCAAGCATTTCCTCGGACCCATTCCCTGGCTGATTCCTCTCATGCTCCCCATCGAGCTGATCAGCCATTTCGCCCGTATTCTTTCGCTCTCCATCCGTCTTTTCGGTAACATCATGGCCAAGGAGACCCTGCTGGGCATCCTGTTCATGCTGGCGGGCGCCTACTTTGCCCCGCTGCCGATTCTGTGTCTGGGCGTGTTTGTTTCCATCGTGCAGGCGCTGGTTTTTCTGCTCCTTTCGATTCTCTATTTTTCCGCCGCCATGGAGCATGCCCACTAAATTAAGTGTATCCGGTTCTTTGTGAACTAATGAAGAAGGCCAATTATAAAAAATTTTTTGGAGGAAGTACGATGAAGAAAGCAGGAATTTTGTCCGTATTGATGGTTTTGGCTCTGGCCACCGTTGCCATGGCTTCTGAGGCTGGCGCAGAGGGCGCTGCCACCGCAGCTTCCGGCGTGAACCTCGCTCTGGTTTGCCTTGCTGCCGCTCTGTCCGTTGGCGTTGCTGCCCTCGGTTGCGGTATCGGCATGGGCGCAGGTATCGGCGGCGCTTGCTCCGGTATCGCCCGTAACCCCGAGGCTTCCGGCAAGATCACCGTAACCATGATCATCGGTCTGGCTCTGATCGAGTCTCTGACCATTTACGGTCTGGTTATCTCCCTGATCCTGCTGTTCGCAAATCCGCTGCTCAAGTAAGATTTTCGCGATATTTTAGACGTGTAAGGCCGCAGGGGTTTCCCCTTGCGGCCTTTTCCGTTGTGCGCCAGGCATGGCGCGAAGCGTCGTGACTGGCGCTGTTCGGCTCGCCGTGGTGGCGAGCCGATGACTTGGAGGTGAGAGTCCTCTATCGACCCGGCAAGGGGAACGATTAGCCGGACGGCAAGGGTGTCCATCGTGAGGTGGAATCCGAAGGAAGCCGCAGGCAAAGCACTGGCCCGACGAACAGAAATCGCATACGAGGCGGCCGCACCGGGTGAGGAGGCAACTATCTTCAAAGCCCGATACTTGCACGGAAGGTGCGGTCGTAGATGCGGCGGGCATAAGTGCGAAGGTCTCGCGCATTACCCTGGGAGGTCTGGTTTCCTGCCATGTGCTACCGGTATCGCAAGGTTCCGGGATGGGAGGCCAGGAGTCAGCAGAAGCCATAGTAGTTGGCTTGACCAGCCGATGAAGGGCGGAACATGAAGCAGCGGCGGGAGCCCTGAATTTCGATGACGAATGGAGTTGCAGAAAGCCGGGTTGCGAGGCCCGGCGCCATCCCGGCGGGTAGCGGTCGGAAACCGCGAGAGGAAGGGAGGGGCGCGGCAAGCGTCACGGGAAGGAAGGATCACTCCAGCCTGGAAGCTGAGCGGCTGATGGAAGAGATCGTCAGTCGCGGGAACATGATGAGCGCCTACTCTCGGGTGATGGCCAACAAGGGTGCCGCCGGGGTCGACAAGATGCCGGTGTCCGCCCTGATGGACTATCTGCGTCGGGAGTGGGAGCGGATCAAGGAAGAACTGCTGGCCGGGCGGTATGCGCCGCAACCGGTGCGGAAGGTAGAGATACCCAAACCTGGGGGCGGAGTCAGGATGCTTGGAATCCCCACCGTCCTCGACCGCCTGATCCAGCAGGCAGTGCATCAGGTATTGAGCAAGCGGTTCGAGCCGGGGTTCTCCGAACACTCCTACGGGTTTCGTCCCGGACGGAGCGCACGGCAGGCGGTCAAGGCAGCCCGAGGTTACGTGGCCGAAGGCCGCCGCTGGGTGGTGGACCTGGATCTGGAAAAGTTCTTCGACCGCGTCAACCACGACATCCTGATGTCGCGGGTCAAGCGGGTGGTGAAGGATAGCCGGGTTCTCAGGCTCATCAACGGCTTCCTCAAGGCCGGGATGTTTGAGGGTGGAATAATGTCGGCACGCAAGGAAGGGACACCGCAGGGCGGGCCGCTTTCGCCGCTGCTGTCGAACATTCTGCTCAATGAGCTGGATAAGGAACTCGAAGCCCGTGGTCATGCGTTCTGCCGTTACGCTGACGACTGCAACATCTATGTTGCCAGTCGGAAGAGCGGCGAGAGGGTGATGGCCTCGATCAGCGAGTTTCTGTCCTCTCGGCTCAAACTCACGGTCAACCGGAAGAAGAGCGCGGTAGATCGCCCCTGGAACCGGAGCTTCCTGGGTTACAGCATGACCTTCCACCGACATCCCCGTCTGAAAGTGGCGCGGAAGTCGGTGGAGCGGCTCAAGGCGACAATCCGGGAAGCATGCCGGCGGGGGAGGGGGCAAAGCCTCCGCACCGTGATCGACGGTCTCACTCCGAAGCTGCGGGGCTGGATCAACTACTTTCGGGACTCTGAGGTAAAAGGCCTGTTCGAGGAGCTTGACGGGTGGATACGTCGAAAACTGCGGTGCATACTCTGGCGGCAGTGGAAACGAACTTTCACACGGGCAAGAAACCTGATGCGTTTCGGGCTTCCCGAAGAAACGGCATGGAAATCGGCCACCAACGGCCGTGGCCCCTGGTGGAATTCCGGGGCAGCACACATGCACAAGGCAGTCGGGAAGCGGTTCTTCGGTGGGTTGGGTCTGGTATCGCTCATGGACCAATACCATCGGCTTCAAATTGTTTCATGAACCGCCGTGTACGGAACCGTACGCACGGTGGTGTGGGGGGACGGCGGGGGTGACTCCGCCTCCTACCCGATTTCTGGGGTCCTCCGCTTATGAGTGAAGTCGTTGTCCATCCCTCGCGCGGGAAGAAGGAGCCGCAGCTTCCGACCTACGGGCTGTTGCTGCTCAATCCCTCTGAGGCTAGACAGGCCGCGCAGATTGCAGGCCAGGAAGGCTGGGCCCGGCATTTTCTTTTTCACAGCAACCTGCATCTTGCCGAATCTCCCCCCATGTTTTGGGCAGGCCCCGCAGTTGGCGCGCCCATGGCCGCGATCTGTCTGGAAAAGCTCATCGCTCTCGGCGCTACGCGGATCATCGTCTGCGGCTGGTGCGGCTCGCTCCAGCCGGACTTGGGTGTGGGCGAACTGGTGGTGCCGACCTGGGCTGTGAGCGAGGAAGGAACCTCCGGGCATTACCCCGTTGAGGGCAGGAGCGAATCCTCATCTCGGTTGCGCAAGGGTCTGAAGGATTTTTTTGCCAGCACGGGCAAAGAGCTGAGAGAGGGGCCGATCTGGACCACTGATGCCCTGTATCGCGAGACCAGGGAAAAGGTTGCCCGTTATGGCGGCGAGGGAATTCTTGCCGTTGACATGGAGTGTTCCGCGCTGATGCAGGTCGCGGCTTTTCGTGGGGTTGAGCTGGCTGGCGTCCTGATGGTTTCCGACCTGTTATGGCCTAACCCCTGGCAGCCTGGCTTTCAGGGCAAGGAATTCCGCAAGCTTTCCCAGGGGTTGGTGGTTGACCTTATGCGCTGTGTCGGCGCCCTGGCTGCGGCATGAAAATTAGTGAGGCGATGATGCATACTGTTTTTACTGTCAGTCTAGGCTGCCCCAAAAATCTGGTGGATACGGAGCTCATGCTGGGCCTGCTCATTGAGGCCGGATACGCCCCCTGTGAGGACGCGGAAGAGGCTGACCTGCTCCTGATCAACACCTGCGGCTTTATCCAGTCCGCCGTAGAGGAAGGGATCGAGGAGATCCTTGCCTTGGCGGAGGTCAAGGCGCGCTGGCCTGAAAAAAAACTGGTGGTGGTCGGCTGCATGGTGCAGCGTTACGGCGCCGACCTTGCCAAGGAACTTCCCGAAGTCGATCTCTTTATCGGCACCGAGGGAACCCAGGAGATCATCAGCCGGTTGCAGGAGCTTGTTCAGGCGAAAAAACCACTGGTGCACCTTGCCCCGCCCTCCTTTCTCCTGGATTCCACCTGGCCGCGAAAGCTTTCTTCCCCGGCGCATCGGGCCTATATGAAAGTAACCGAAGGCTGCGCCAACCGGTGCGCCTATTGCCTGATCCCCTCCCTGCGCGGCGACCTGCGCAGTCGCCGTCTTGCCGATCTGGTGGCTGAGGTGGGGATGCTGGCGGAAAACGGGGTGCGGGAACTGACCTTGGTGGCCCAGGATCTTACTGCCTATGGCCTTGATTTAGAGCCTGGCGCTCCACGTCTGGTGAAGTTGCTCCGCGCAATGCTGGCGGCCTGCGATATTCCCTGGTTCCGCCTGCTGTATCTCTATCCCACCCGGGTCAACGCCAAGCTTTTGGATTTCATGGCGGCCAATCCCAGGATCGTGCCCTATCTTGATATCCCGCTCCAGCATGTGTCGGATTCAGTCTTAAAGGGGATGAACCGGCCCTATGGCCGCAAGCAGATCGAGGCGCTTCTGGGAAAAATTCGGACGATTCTGCCCCAGGCCGCCATTCGCACCACCTTCATGGTTGGCTTTCCAGGGGAAACCGAAGAGGATGTGCTCCAGCTTGCCGATTTTATGCAGGAGCAGAAGCTGGCGCATGTGGGGATTTTTGGCTATTCAAACGAAGAGGGCTGTGCTGCCTACAATCTGCCCAGGCAATGCAGCGAAGAGGAAAAGGGCGCGCGCCGTCAGCGGCTCATGGAGATGCAGAGCGGGATCTCCCTTGTCAGAAATCAGGCCATGGTTGGGAGGGTGGAAAAGGTGCTGGTCGAAGGTTGGAGCCGGGAAACCGATCTTTTGCTGGAAGGGCGGACCCGTTTTCAGGCCCCGGAGATAGATGGCTGTGTTTATATCAATGCCGGGGTTGGCAATCCGGGGGAGATTGTGGATGTTTTGATCACCGAGGCCCATCCCTATGATCTCGTGGGCGAGATTGTTGGCGCAGGAGTACAGGCGGAATCCGACTAATCAGCCGATTCGTTGACCCGTTCTTTTAGTTCCTTGCCAACCTTGAAGAAGGGGAGCTTTTTGGGCTTGACCTTGATTTTTTCTCCGGTTTTTGGGTTGCGGCCGTAATACGAATCGTACTCCTTGACCACAAAACTGCCAAAGCCACGGATCTCGATACTCTCGCCCTTTGCCAAGGCTGCTGTCATGGCGTCAAGGATGGTGGTCACGGCTGAACTCGCGTCCCGCAAGGGGACATGCATCTCTTCAGCAAGCGCTTCGATCAACTCCGATTTGTTCATCGTCCTTACTCCGATGTGCTCCCGCTAAAAAAACAAGATTAAATACAGTAAGATAAAACATCTTAAACAGCTAACTCCGCAATTGTAAAGAGGATTTTTTTCACGAGACAATAAGGGCGAGTTCAGCGGGGGTGAGTCGCCGGTATTTGCCGCTCGGCAGGCCGCCAAGCCGCAGGCCTCCGTAAGCGACGCGTTTGAGGGCGAGAACCCGGTGGCCGATGGCCGCAAACATCTTGCGGACCTGCCGTTTCCGCCCTTCGTGGATGGTGATTTCCAGGGTGGTTGTCGCTGGTTTGCTGGCAATGATGTGGACCTTGGCCGGCCAGGTTTTTTTCCCCTCGAGCTCGAAGCCTTCTTCCAGCAGGTGGATTTTTTCCCGCGTCGGCAGGCCGCGCACTTCTGCCTGGTATGTCCGCTCTATTTCAAAACGGGGGTGAAGAATGCGTTCGGCAAAGTCGCCGTCATTGGTGAGGATGAGCGCGCCTTCGGTGTCGAAATCAAGGCGGCCCACGGGAAAAACCCGGCTGGTGATGCCGGTGAGCAGGGAGGAGACAATGGGCCTGCCCTGTGGGTCGTGGAGGGTAGTGACATAGCCCCGGGGCTTGTTGAGCAGGAGATATATTTTTTCTTCCACCAGGCTTAAGGGGCGACCTTCAAAGGCGACAATCTGTCGGTCCGGGTCAACCCGGCAACCCATTTCGGTGACGACCTTGCCGTCCACCGTCACTTTTCCCTGGCGGATCAGATCTTCGGCATTGCGGCGGGAGGCGATGCCTGCCTTGGCCAGGATTTTTTGCAGCCGTTCTTCGGGCATGGGAATGTGCTTTTGGGGTCAGACGCGGTAGGGCGCGGCAACAGGAGGGCAAGAAAACAGGCGCTTAAGGAAGGGCTTGCCGTTAAATGGCAACAACGGTTCAGGCATGGTAGTCGCCACGCCTTAGTTTCGTGGCCTCGACATAAGAGGCAGTAGCCACCCGCTCAAGCAGGGCGGAGAGAGGGTTGTTTTCTGGAAGCTGATTTTTCAGGCTGATCAGGGCTGCGGTATCGTTTTCAAGGGCTGCGGCAAAAGGCTCAAGGGCCTGCGCGGAAAAAGCGGGATTGCCCAAGGCGGCGCCAAACTTTTCCAGGGTGTTGATGGTGTCTTCCGTCAGGGCAAGACCGTCCAGCCTGAGAGTTGCGGGGATTGGCGCGGCGGCGGAAGTGGCGGTCATGCCTGCTGTGGTGGCCGGGCTTTTGGCGGCGGCCAGTTCCTGGGCGAGGATGTCCTGAAAAGAGCCCCCCGTGGCTGAGGCGGAATTCTTGCCGAGGGTTGAAACATCCTGCTGACTAGGGGTAATCGCGGTGATCTTCATGGACACCCTCCATGGTTATTAATTATCTGCTTATACCATAGCTATTCGGCAGGAGGCCCGTCAATCTTTAAGAGAAAAACGGCGCAAGAATTCTCTGTTCAGCGGTAGCGGGGCGGCAGGATCTCGCTGATTTTTTCGTCCACCAGACGCCTTGTTTTCTCGTCCACCGCAAGCACCTCCGGGTACCAGGGTTTCAGACGGCAGTCAAAGATGATGGGCGGGGTCAGGCCGGGGTGGAAGCGGCGTAGCTCGGTTGCGGCCGCGTGGATATCGGCGGCTGGTTCAAAGCGGGTGAAAACGGTCCAGAGAAACTCCTGGAGATTTTCCGTGGCCGCCTTTGCATTGTCAACCAGCACCACCACCTGCCAGTCGGCCAGCGCTGGGCAGTGGGCCAGGCGGGCAGGGAGGTCCTGCCGCGCGGCATAGTCCGCGCCCTGTACCACCAGGGTGCCGGGGAGAAAGACTTCTGCCTTGTCGCAGCCCTGGGGCAGTTCGCCGTGAAAGGACTCAGGCAGGATGCGGCGGGGCTCCTTGCCCAGCCCCATCATCATGGCCTTGGAGCCGTTGTTCACCGAGGGACCGGTGTAATCCAGGGTGTCCTGGGAGACATTGGCGAAGACGAAGAGATCGGTCTGCCAGTTGATTCGTTCCAGCACATGGACCCACAGCCGTTTGAAGTCCGCGACCTCAATCTCGCCGTCGGTTACGATCAGGAATTTGGTGAGGGAGAGCTGGCCTTCGCCCAGGATGCGCAGGCCCGAGGCAAAGGCCTCGCGGGGATAGCGGTTGCTGACCTTGGCCGCGGCCAGGCAATGGAAGCCGGTCTCGCCGAAGGTCTTGAGCTGGCGCACCCCGTTCATCACCAGGGGGAAGAGAGGGGAGAGCAGATCCTGGAGATAGTCGCCGATGTAAAAATCTTCCTGTCTCGGGCGGCCGACCACCGTGGCGGGATAGATGGCGTCGCGGCGATGATAGAGCCGTTCCACATGGAAAACCGGGTAGTCGTGGGTGAGCGAGTTGTAGCCGTAATGGTCGCCGAATGGGCCCTCGGGCCGCCGCATGTGGGGCGGGACAAAGCCCTTGGCCGCGAATTCGGCGTGGGCGACCAGGGCATGGCCGCCTGCCGGGTCTCGGGTCATGGGCAGTTTTTCGCCGAGCAGCAGGGAGGCCAGCATCAGCTCCGGGATGTTTTCCGGCAGGGGGGCAATGGCGGCCAGCATCAGGGCCGGCGGCCCGCCGATGAACAGGGTCATGGGCAGGGGTTCGTTGCGGCGTTCCGCGGCATGGTAATGGTAGCCGCCGCCCTTGTGGATCTGCCAGTGGATGCCGGTGGTGCTGTCGTCAAAGCGCTGGATGCGGTACATGCCCAGGTTGTGGCCCCGACCGTCCGGGTGCTCAGTGTAAACCAGGGGCAGGGTGACGAAAGGGCCGCCGTCCGTGGCCCAGGAGGTGAGCAGGGGCAGGTCGCCTAGTCGAACTGGGCTCTGACAGACCTCCAGGATGGGGGCCTTGGCCGGGGGGACCTTTTTCAGGCCCACCCGGGTGGCCTGGCCGAGCAGGGAGCGCATCTTCCAGATCTTGCTTAAGTTTGGCGGCATCAGGGTCTCCGCCGCCCGGACCAGGTCGGTCACAAACTGTTGGGGGCGTTTGCCAAAGGCCAGTTCAAGTCGGCGGGCAGTGCCGAAGAGGTTGGTGACCACCGGAAAACTGCTGCCTTTGACGTTGGTGAACAGCAGGGCCGGGCCGCCCTGGGCGATCACCCGGCGATGGATCTCGGCAATCTCCAGATGCGGGTCAACCGGGGCGGCAATCTCAAGCAGGGCATTTTCCCGGCGCAGGATGTCGAGAAAGGCCCGGAGATCTCTGATAATATTCTGGCTCACCTTTGCGCTCTCCTTGATGATATGCTATTTTGTGAGTATAAATGAGAGGTTAATTCTTGATGGCGGGTTTACGCGCCGCCATCAATCCTTGAGGAAAAGCTGGTGATACTCTTTTTCGTTACAATGCTTATGCATCAGGCGGGAAAGAAAATCAAGAAGCGCGGTGATTTCATCTTCCTCCAGACGGGGTATGAGGGTTTCCAGGAAGGTTGGTTCGGCGAATCGCTGCAGAAATGCCGCCAGGGAGCGCTCATCGGTTTCCCGGCCCAGGCCAAAGCAGATGTCTTTTGCTTTCATGTGAGCGGGTGGCGTCTTTTCGGTGTTCATGTCTGATTCCGGCAATTTTTAGGTTAAAAAATGATCGCTTTTAAAAGCAGTGAGAAAAATATGCCAGGGGAGTGGATAACCCTGGAAAACGGGACGCAATCCACCGAGTCCCATGCCCTGATCAGGATGGCCCTCGATCGGCTGCGGGAAAAAAGGGAACTCGTTTCCCTG
>Ga0334722_10004822_pt1 | contig 13874 bp, 13 predicted proteins | sample C3_bottom_MG_FD_207210 | JGI IMG/M metagenome (GOLD analysis project Ga0334722, IMG submission 207210) | Sediment microbial communities from Yellowstone Lake, YNP, Wyoming, USA - C3_bottom | ecosystem: Environmental > Aquatic > Freshwater > Lake > Sediment | place: USA: Wyoming | collected...
AACATGAAGAACGACAGCCAGTCCGGCGTCTTCTCGTTGAACGCGGTGAGGATGCGCGGATTGTCGGCGTCGCCCGAGCGGCGCGCGAGCAGCGCCTCGCCTTCCTCGCGGCCGTCGCGGCCGAAGTGGGCGTGCAGCAGATACACCATGGCCCAGAGATGACGGCCTTCCTCGACGTTGACCTGGAACAGGTTGCGCAGGTCGTAGAGCGATGGGCAGGTGAGCCCGAGATGGCGCTGCTGCTCCACCGAGGCCGGCTCGGTATCGCCTTGGGTGACGATGATGCGGCGCAGGCTGGAGCGGTACTCGCCCGGCACTTCCTGCCACGCCGGCTGGCCCAGGTGCTCGCCGAAATTGATCTTGCGCTCGGGTTCGGCCGGCGCGAGAAAAATGCCCCAGCGGTAGTCCTTCATCTTGACGTAGTCGAAATGCGCCCAGCCCTTGGGTTCGACGCTGACCGCGGTGCGCAGGTAGACGTCGAAGTTGGTCGATTCGTCCGGGCCCATTTCCGACCACCAATTGAGGAAGCCCGGCTGCCAGTGTTCAAGGGCGCGCTGCAGCGTCTTGTTGTTGGACAGGTCGACGTTGTTGGGGATTTTTTCGCTGTAGTTGATAGACATGTTCTTCTCCTAGTGTCATGAGCGCCTAACGGAATTTTCGTTAGGCGGCTAAATTAGGGGAGCACGAGGGGATATATACCCTCGTAGCCATCTAGATTCGTTCCCAGTTGAATTTCGCTTTCGTTCCGCTGCCGAAAACCTTCAGCGCGCCATGTTCTCCGACCGCGTTCGGGCGGTTGAAAATCCAGTTCTGCCACGCCGACAGGCGTGCAAAAATCCTCGTCTCCATGGTTTCCGCGCCGGTGAACCTGAGGCTCGCTTCCATGCCGGTGAGCGCATCGGGCGAAAGGCTCGATCGCTCTTCCATCGCGATGCGCACTTCCTCCTCCCAGTCCAGATCGTCCGGGGTGAATGTGACCAGGCCGAGTTCGGCCGCGTCGTGCGCATCGAGCTTCTCGCCCATGACCTGGCGCGCGGCTTCGACCGGTTCCGGCCGCTCGCAATAGCGCGTCGCCAACCGGGTCAGGCGGTTCACCATCGGATAGGCGCCGAAGTTGAATTCGTTGAGTGCGATGCGCGGCGCCTCGTGCGGCGCATCGGGCAGTTGCAGCATGAAGCTGCGGTCGGCGGCGAGCGCCAGTTCGGCCAGGGTGCCGGCGAAGCAGGATCCCTGGTCGATGATGGCGAACAGGGTGCGCGAGGTCACGTCCAGGCGCGCCAGCGTGCGCCGCAGCAGGCCCAGGGTTTCGCGCACCAACCAGTGCGCGCGGTGCTGGGCGAGGACGGCGTCCACGGCGAGCACGCTGTCGATGTCGCCGCGGGTCTTCAGCTGCCAGGTGCCGATTTCGACTTCGTTGGTGCGCAGCATGAGTATGGCGTCGTCCAGCTCGCGCGCCATCTGCAGCGGCCACCAGTCGACGCCGGCTTCGAGGATGCCTTCGATCGACTCCGGCTGGGGGTGTTTCGGTCCGGAAACGGTGAGCGTGGCGCTGCGGGTGGCGCGGTCGATCGCGGCGTCCACGTATTCATAGTGGTAGCCGCCCGCATCCGTGGTGCATTTGAGCGGGGTGAGAAGTACGCCTGTCGCCTTCTGCGGCTGGCCGCTCGCGGCGGCGAGGCGCTCGGCATGCTCCTTCACCGCCTGGGCGAAGGCCTGGGGCTTCGCGCTGTGATCGATCAGCCCCCAGGCTTTGGCGCGGTCGGCGCGCACGCCTTCGGTGGTGGTGCAGAACACGTCGGCGAGGTCGCGCCGCACTTTTCTCTTGTCGGTGACGCGCGTCAGGCCGCCGGTGCCGGGCAGCACACCGAGGAGGGGCACTTCGGGCAGGCTCACCGCGGAGGAGCGGTCGTCTATCATCAGAATCTCGTCGCAGGCGAGCGCGACTTCATAGCCGCCGCCGGCGCAGGCGCCGTTCACCGCGGCGAGGAACTTGAGGCCGTCATGGCGGCTGGAGTCTTCCATGCCGTTGCGCGTTTCGTTGGTGAATTTGCAGAAATTCACTTTCCAGCCGTGGCTGGACTGGCCGAGCATGTAGATGTTGGCGCCGGAGCAGAACATGCGCTCGCGCGCCGAAGTGAGCACCACGCAGCGCACGCTGGGATGCTCGAAGCGGATGCGGTTCAAGGCGTCGTAGAGCTCGATGTCCACGCCGAGATCGTAGGAGTTGAGCTTCAGCTTGTAGCCGGGTTTGATGCCCTTGTCTTCGTTCACGTTCATGGCGAGGGTGGCGACATTGCCCTCGACGCTCAGGCGCCAGTGGGCGTAGCGCTCGGGGTGGGTGTCGAAACTGATGCGGCTGGGGCTGGTTGCATTGGTCATGAGGGTCTCCGGGTTCAGTTTAGTACGATACGAGGGGAAATCCCCTTCGGGGACTTTCCCGTCAAGCGGGATCGAGACCTTCGGGGCGCTTCCCCTCGTGCTCCCCTAAATCGGACCGTAGCAAAAAATAACTTCTGCTACGGAATCTACTATGTTGCAACCGCTTTGCGTAACTGCTGCAGGCTTTGTTCTATGCTCTTGCGCGCGGTGTCGATGGTCACGTCGGCGCGGCCGTACAGCGCGTTGCGGCCGCGCAGGATGCGGTGCAGGTCCTGCATGGCTTCGCGGTTTCCGGTCATCGGCCGGGTGTCGCCCTGGGCCACCACGCGTGCCATGTGCTCTTCGGGCTGGGCTTTGAGCCAGACCGTGCGGCAGGTCGAGAGCAGCAGGTCGTAGGTGCCGGGCTCGGACACGATGGAACCGCCGGTGGCGATGACCGCGCGCTCGTTTCGTTTGACCACGTTTTCCAGGCAGCGGCGCTCGTAGCGGCGATAGCCGGCCTGGCCGTAAAGCAGGAAGATTTCAGACAGACTGGTGCCGGCTTCGCGCTCGACTTCACGATCGAGTTCGATGAAGGGCGCTTCGAGCTCTTTCGCCAGGCGGTTGCCCAGGGTGGACTTGCCGGCGCCGCGCAGGCCGATGAGGGCGATGCGCTTCTTGCGGTCGCTGTGCGCGGTGCCGTAATCGCGCAGCAGCTGCGAGCGGACCAGCGGGAGTTTCTGCGCCGGCAGGCGCTGCAGAAATTGCCAGATCAAGGCCAGTTCCGCCGGCTGTTCGGCGCCTTGTTGCAGGAATTCGGTGAGGGATAAATTCAGGGCCGCGGCGATGCGCTGCAGCAGCAGCACGGAAATGTTGCCCCGTCCGGATTCGAGCTGGGCGAGGTAGCGCTCGGATACCGCCGAGTCGTGCGCCAGACTCTTGCGCGTCATGCCGCGGCGCGCGCGGGCGTCGCGCACGCGCTCGCCCAGCGCGTGCAGAAACGCCTCGTCCGCAGCGGCGTTCGATCGTGTTTTTTGCGGTGTTTCGCGTGCGCCCATCGAGCTAAATCCGAGCCTGCATTATAATGCTTGAAGATAACGAGGAACGCATTATAATGCAGTTTCGCGAATTAGCAAGCGGCCGAGGGTAGAATAAAACATCAATCAAAAGAGGAGGGGTTTCCATGAGCAAATCGTTGCGTATCCTGCTGGCGCTGTCCCTGGCCGGCGCAGTCACATCGGCGCTGGCCGACATCACGGTCGGCGTGAACTTGTCCACCACCGGTCCGGCCGCATCGTTGGGCATTCCGGAAAAGAATACGGTCGCACTGCTGCCGACGACCATCGCCGGGCAGAAAGTGAAGTATGTGGTGCTGGATGACGCCACCGATCCGACTGCGGCGTCCAAGAACGCGCGCAAGCTGGTGTCCGAGGACAAGGTCGACGTGATCATCGGTGCGAGCACCACGCCGACATCGACGGCAACGCTGGAAGTGGCGGCAGAAACCAAGACGCCGATGATTGCTTTGGCGCCATTCGCGCCCGCGCCCGACAAGGCCGCATGGGCATTTCAGATGCCGCAGGATTTCGGCATTATGGCCAACGCTATCGTTGGACACATGGTGGCCAATGGCGTAAAGACCATGGGCTTTATCGGCTACAGCGACGGCTATGGTGAACTCTGGCTGCAGGTAATGAACAGCTTTACCGCCGCCAAAGGCATAAAAATGGTCGATATCGAGCGCTTTAACCGCACCGATACCAGCGTTACCGGGCAGACACTCAAGCTCATGAGCGTGAATCCGGATGCGGTGCTGGTCGTGGGTTCGGGCACGCCGGCGGTAATGCCGCAGGCGGCCCTGGTCGAGCGCGGCTACAAGGGCCGCATCTACCAGACCCACGGCGTGGCCAATAAGGACTTCCTGCGCGTGGGCGGCAAAAGCGTAGAAGGGGCAGTGTTGCCGGTAGGGCCGATCCTGGTGGCGGAGCAGTTGCCCAACGATAACCCGAGCAAAAAAGTCGCGCTGAACTATATCAAGGTTTACGAGGCGAAATATGGCGCGGACAGCCGCAACTCCTTCGGCGCGCATGCCTGGGATGCCGGACTGGTGCTGCAGGCTGCGATTCCCGCGGCGCTGAAGAAAGCCAAGCCCGGCACGGCCGAGTTCCGCGTCGCACTGCGCGATGCCATCCAGAATGTCAAGGAAATGCCTGCGGACCACGGTGTATTCAGCTTTTCCGCCAATGATCACAGAGGCCTGGACAGTCGCGCCGTCGTGATGGTGCGCGTCGAGAAAGGTGCTTGGAAGTTGCTGCCCTGACATCTGCTGCTAGCTGAACGCCGAGGCCGGCTCCATGCCGCAAGAGCTGGAGGCCAGTTTGGGCGATTGAAAGGCATGCTGCCAGAGCGCGTTTTCGGCGATCCGGCAGCATCCCGGCCGAGGGGGAACATCATGACAACGCCGATCGAGTTTCAGCACCTGGTCGCGCCGGTCGCGCGCTACGCGCAGGGGCGCGTGGTGGATGCCGCGCTGCAGGCTGATCTCAATCTGAAATTTCCGCCCGGGAGTGAACTGTTCCAGTCCGTCAACAAGGCCTGCCACGAAGGCATCGCCGCCGGTTGGCTGTGCACTCAAGGCGATGCAAAGCGGCGCTACGGCCGGATTTTCGAAGCGGGCGATGCGACGCATGGATTCAGCGTCGACGTGGTCGATATCACGGATCTGGTCGGCAATCATCACCGCCATCCGACCGGCGAAATCGACATGATCATGCCGGTCACGCCGCAAGCAAAGTTCGACGGCAATGGGGCCGGCTGGCTGGTGTATGCTCCGGGATCGGGGCATCGCCCTACGGTAACCGCGGGCCGCGCGCTGATTTTGTACCTGCTGCCGGAGGGCAGGATCGAATGGACATAAAGGAGCGAGGCATGCCGGGACTCTCATCGGCCGACCATGGCGTCAGCCCACCTATCGTAAAAATCCCGCGCGACTTCAACGCCGCATATGACCTGATAGAGCGCAATCTGCGCGCCGGGCGCTCGGGCAAGACCGCGTTCATCGACGACGCCGGCAGCATTACCTACGGCCAGCTGTCCGAGCGCGTGAACCGTGCAGCCAATGCGTTGAAAGGCCTGGGCCTGGGGCTGGAAGACCGCATCATGCTGGCACATCTGGATACGGTGGATTTTCCCAGCGTGTTCCTGGGCGCGATCAAGGCGGGCATCGTGCCCATCGCCGGCAACACCCTGCTCACCGCGACAGACTACGAGTTCATGCTCAACGACAGCCGCGCCGAGGCGCTGGTGGTGTCGGAGCAACTGTTGCCCACCTTCGCGCCGCTGCTGGCGGACGCCGCCGGCAAGATGCCGTTTGTGAAGCATGTGATCGTGTCGGGCAAGGATGCGCACGGGCAATTGTCGCTGACCCAGTTGATGGCCCGGGCGGGAACCGCCTGCGATCCGGCTCCGACCACCTGCGACGACGCCTGCTTCTGGCTGTATTCCTCCGGTTCGACCGGAATGCCCAAGGGCACGGTGCATATGCACTCGCACCTGATTCAGACCGCCGAGCTTTACGCCAGGCCGGTCCTGGGAATACGCGAAGACGACCTCGTGTTCTCCGCGGCAAAACTGTTCTTCGCCTACGGCCTGGGGAATTCGCTGACTTTCCCGATGTCGGTCGGTGCCACCGCCATACTGATGGCCGAGCGCCCGACGCCGGCCGCCGTGTTCCAGCGGCTGCAGCAACTGCGGCCGACGATATTCTACGGTGTGCCCACCTTGTATGCGGCGCTGCTCGCCAGCCCCGACCTGCCCAAACGCGAGGCGCTCAATCTGCGCATATGCACTTCGGCGGGTGAGGCGCTGCCGGCCGACCTCGGCGAGCGCTGGACCAAACACTTCGGCGTGGAAATTCTGGATGGCATCGGCTCGACCGAGATGCTGCATATCTTCGTGTCGAACCGGCCGGGCGAGGTGCGCTACGGCACGACCGGCAAGGCGGTGCCGGGGTACTTCTTGCGCGTGGTGGACGACGCCGGCAATCAGGTGAAAACCGGCGAGATCGGCGAACTGCAGATCAACGGCCCGACCAGCGCCGCCTGCTATTGGAACAACCGCGCCAAGAGCCGCGCCACGTTCATGGGCGACTGGACGCGCAGCGGCGACAAGTACACCGTGGACGACGCGGGCTACTATACCTATTCGGGGCGCACCGACGACATGCTCAAGGTGGGCGGCATCTATGTCTCGCCGTTCGAGGTCGAGGGCGCGCTGCTGTCTCATCCGGACGTGCTCGAAGCGGCGGTGATCGGGCAGGCGGACGAAGACCAGCTGATCAAGCCCAAGGCGTATATCGTCACCAAGGCGGGCGTCACGGCCGACGCCGCGCTGGCCGAGCGGCTGCAGCAGCACGTGAAGTCCAAGCTCGCGCCCTACAAGTACCCGCGCTGGGTGGAGTTCGCGAGCGAGCTGCCGAAAACGGCGACCGGGAAAATACAGCGTTTCAAACTGCGCGCCAAGTCGCAGACCTAGAATCAGTAGTCAACATCCAACCGAGGAGATAGACATGAATACGAACAAAACCTTTGGCCGGCGCGAGTTTTTGAAGACCGCCGCGGCCGCGGCCGGCGTCGCCAGCCTGCCGAATTTCGCGTTTGCGCAGGGCGCCAAGATCAGGATCGGCCTGATGCTGCCCTACACCGGCACTTACGCCCAACTCGGCGTGGCCATCACCAACGGTTTTAAGCTGGCGGTGGCGGAAAACGGCGGCAAGCTCGGCGGACGCGAGCTGGAGTATTTCACCGTCGACGATGAGTCCGATCCAGCCAAGGCCACCGACAACGCCAACAAGCTCGTCACCCGCGACAAGGTCGATGTGCTGATCGGCACGGTGCACACCGGCGTGGAGATGGGCATCGTGAAGGTCGTGCGCGAGTCGGGCACGCTGCACATCAATCCCAATGCGGGTGCGGGCGCCGCCACCGGCGCCCTGTGCGCGCCGAATATATTCCGCACTTCGTTCACCAACTGGCAGCCCGCCTATCCCATGGGCAAGGTGCTCGCCGACCGCGGCATCAAGAAGGTCGTCACGCTTACCTGGAAATACGGCGCCGGCGAAGAGGCCATCGAGGGCTTCAAGGAAGGTTTCAAGAAGGCCGGTGGTACGGTGGTGAAGGAACTGTTCCTGCCGTTCCCGAGCGTCGAATTCCAGCCGCTGCTGACCGAGATCGCCTCGATCAAGCCCGATGCCGTGTTCGTGTTTTTCGCCGGCGGCGGCGGGGCCAAGCTGATCAAGGACTGGCAGGCGGCGGGCCTGAAAGGCAAGATCGGGCTATACGGCTCGGGTTTCCTCACCGACGGCATACTCGATGCCGTAGGCGATGCGGCCGAGGGCATCGAGACGACGCTGCACTACGGCGACGGCATCGAAACGCCCAAGAACAAGACTTTCCGCCTCAATTACGCGAAGACCTTCAAGCTGCAGCCCGATGTGTATGCGGTGCAGGGCTACGACGCAGGCTTGCTGCTGGCCGCGGGTTTGAAGGCGGTCAACGGCGACGTGAACAAGAAGAAAGAACTGATCGCGGCGATGGAAAAAGCCAAGATCGACAGCCCGCGCGGCGTCTGGACCATGTCGAAGGCGCACAACCCGATCCAGGACATCTATTTGCGCAAGGTGGTGGGCAAGGAGAACAAGGTGATGGGCGTGGCGCACAAGGCGCTCGCCGACCCGGCGCGCGGCTGCAAGATGGGATGAGGCAGGTTGCAGTATGCGGGTAAGCAAAGGCCGGCGCGCAAGCCGGCTTTTGTTTGAGGAAACATCGAGCGGCGCAGACAGAGCTTGCGCGGACGGCGGCCCGTCCGCGCGGATCGCCGATTGCGTACGGACGAGAAACCGTCCATACGCAATCGGCGATCTTGGATAAAAGCAAACCCAATCCGTTGTTGGTTTTATCAATAACCGCGTTTTTTGGGCGGATGTGTTTTTCATCCGTCCAGAAAACGCGGTTGGCGCGCGGAGCGCGCAATGATCGCCACTCGCATGTGACAGAATTTATGACGCCCTATAAAGTTTGACTGTTCCCGCTTCGCGCTTCAAACTCCAGCTAACAAATGGACGCAAACACTTTCCTGATCCAGGTGCTGAACGGTATCCAGTACGGCCTGTTGCTGTTTCTGGTGGCGAGCGGGCTGACCCTGGTCCTCGGCATCATGGGGATTATCAATCTCGCCCACGGCAGTTTCTACATGGTGGGCGCCTATCTCGCGTTTTCGCTGTCGCAGCATTTCGGCAGCCTGTGGCTGGCGATGGCGGGCGGGGTGGTGATTGCGGTTGCGATCGGTTTGCTGCTCGAGTGGCTGCTGATCAGCAAGCTGTACCATCGCGATCATTTGTATCAGGTGCTGCTCACATTCGGACTGATCCTGATATTCGAGGAACTGCGCAGCCTGGTCTTCGGCGACGACGTGCACGGCGTGGCGGTGCCGGCAATGCTGCAGGCCTCGATCCCGCTCACCGAGACCCTGAGCTACCCCGTGTACCGCCTGTGGATGTCGGCAGTGTGCATCGTGCTAGCGATCGGCATGTATTTTCTGATCCAGAAGACGCGCCTGGGCATGATGATCCGGGCAGGCAGCACGAACCGCGAGATGGTGCAGTCGCTCGGCATCAACATCGATCTGCTCTACCGCCTGGTGTTCGCGCTGGGCGTGGCGCTGGCCGCGTTTGCGGGCATGATCGCGGCGCCTGTGGCCTCGGTGTTTCCCGGCATGGGCAATCAGGTTCTGATCATCTGTTTCGTGGTGGTGGTCATCGGCGGCATAGGTTCGGTGAAAGGCGCGATGCTGGCGGCCATCCTGATCGGCCTGGTGGATACGTTCGGCAAGGTGCTCACCCTGGAAATCGGCGGCTTTCGCGTATTGCCGGAGCTCTCCGGAATGATGATCTACGTCCTGATGGCCGGGGTCCTGCTCGCGCGGCCCGAGGGTTTGTTCGGGAAGCGCAGCTGATGCGCGATTCGCGCACCGCTACCCTCGTGCTGCTCGTGTGCCTGGTGGCGCTGGCGCTGCTGCCGCTCGTTGCCGAGAAGTATTACATCCAGTTGTTCACCAAGATGATGATCATGGCGATTTTCGCCATGAGCCTCGACTTGCTGGTTGGCTACACCGGCCTGGTGAGCCTGGGTCACGCGGCATTTTTCGGTCTTGCCGGCTACATGCTGGCGTTCGCCGCGCCGCAGTACGAAGCGGCCAATCTGTGGTTGTCGTTGCCGCTCGCCATGCTGTGCTCCGGGTTGCTGGCGCTCGTTATCGGCGTGCTGGTGCTGCGCACTTCGGGCATCTATTTCATCATGGTCACGCTCGCCTTTGCGCAAATGGTGTTTTTTCTGTTCCACGACACCAAGATCGCCGGCGGCGCCGACGGCATCTATGTGTACGCCAAACCGGTTGCAGCCGTCGCCGGCTGGGAGCCGTTTACCCTGGAGAACCATACGCATTTCTATTTTGTGGTTCTGGTGCTGCTCGCGCTGGTCTACGTTTTTCTGCGAATGCTGCTCGCGTCCCCGTTCGGGCGCGTGATCGTCGGCATCCGCGTGAACGAGCAGCGCATGCGCTCGATCGGCTATCGTACTTTCCGCTACAAGCTCGGGTGTTTCGTGCTCGCGGGGATGCTCGCAGGCATGGCGGGTTATTTCGCCGCGGCCCAGTTTGGTTTCGTCAGTCCGGAGATACTCGGCTGGCACCAGTCGGGCGGCGTGCTGATGATGGTGATCCTGGGCGGAATGGGAACGCTGAACGGCGCCATCCTCGGCGCTTTCACCATGATGCTGCTCGAACTGGGTCTTCAGGGGCTGCCGGTCGTGGGCGGGGTCGATATCGGCAAGCACTGGCAGCTGCTCATGGGGGGCTTCATCGTGGGCGCGGTGCTGCTGCTGCCGCACGGGCTGCTCGGCCTCGGGCGGCTTGCGTCGCGACTGCTGCAAAAGCGCGCGGAGGCGGGCGATGGCTGAGGCGGTGCTGCGCACCGAGCGCCTCACCAAGCACTTCGGCGGGCTCGCCGCGGTGAACGAAGTGTCGCTCGAATTCTTCACCGACCAGATCCATGCGGTGATCGGGCCCAACGGTGCCGGCAAGACCACGCTCACCAGCCTGCTTTCCGGGGATCTGGCCTGCACCTCGGGCAGTATTTTTCTGGATGGAGAGAACATCGCCGGGCTGTCGCCCGACCGCATCTCGCAGCGCGGCGTGGGGCGCAGCTACCAGAAGACCAACATCTTCCTGCCGTTCACCGTGTTCGAGAACTGTCGCATCGCGGCCCAGTCGCGCCTGCCGAGTTCGATGCGCTTCATCCGGCCGGCGCTCGCTTATCCGGACGTGGTGCGCGAGGCTGAGCGCGCGCTGGCCGAGGTCGGGCTCGCGCACCGCGCCGGGGTGGCGGCGGCAACGCTGTCGCACGGCGAGCAGCGCCAGCTCGAGATCGCGATGACGCTCGCCACCCGGCCGCGCATCCTGCTGCTGGACGAACCCCTGGCCGGCATGGGCGGCGAGGAATCGGCGCGCATGGTGGAACTGCTGCAAACGCTGAAAGCGGCGCATGCGATGCTGCTCGTCGAGCACGACATGGACGCGGTGTTCGCGCTCGCCGACCGGCTGACGGTGATGGTCGAGGGCCGGGTGCTCGAGTCGGGCTCTCCGCACCAGATACGCGCCAGCGCGTCGGTGCAAGAAGCCTATCTCGGCACCGAGGACGGACATTCATGACCGGCACGGGCACAGGCGGAGGGATGCGATGAGCGATGCACCCGCGCTGATCGATGCCCGCGGCATCCACACCTACTACGGCAGAAGCCATATCCTGCACGGCGTCGACCTCGTCGTGCGTCGCGGCGAAACCCTGGGCCTGATGGGCAGAAACGGCATGGGCAAGACCACGCTGCTCAGGAGCGTGCTCGGGCTGGTGCGGCCGCGCTCAGGCGAGGTGCGCATCTGCGGCGCCGACATGACCGCAGCGGCGACGCATGCGATCGCGCGCATGGGCATCGCCTACGTGCCCGAAGGGCGGGGCATTTTCCCCAATCTGTCGGTGCGCGAAAATCTGGTCATGGCCGCGCGCGCGGGCGCAGGCGGGCGCCGCGACTGGACGTTCGAGCGCGTGATGCAGACGTTTCCGCGCCTGGCCGAGCGCCTGGCGCACGGCGGCGCGCAGCTCTCAGGGGGGGAGCAGCAGATGCTCACCATCGGGCGCGCGCTGATGACCAATCCCGATCTGCTGATCCTCGACGAGGCGACCGAAGGCCTGGCGCCGAAAATATCGCGAGAGATCTGGGGCATCATCGGCCGGATCAAGCAGGCCGGCATCGCCTCGGTGATCGTGGACAAGAACTTCGCCGCCGTGTCCGCCGTCGCCGATCGGGTCGTGATCCTGGTCAAGGGCGCCACGGTGTACGAGGGCGCGAGCGCCGAACTGCGCGCGCAACCGGAGTTGCACCAGAAATACCTGGGCGTGTAGGCGGCGCTTGCCGCCGCACGGGCAGTTGATCTCAGAGCCAGTATGATGCTATCATTATTGATATCACCAGGTGCGGCGTGAATGGAGGCGAAGATGGGGCAGGTCATCGTAAGGAATCTTGACGACGAGACGATAGGGGCGCTCAAGTCCAGAGCCGCCATGCACGGAAATTCTCTCGAGCAGGAATTGCGCGGAATCCTTGCGCAAGCGGCAAGACTCGGACCGCAGGAGCGGCTGGCGCTGGCGGACGAAATTCGCGCCATGACGCCCAGGAAGCGTCAGAGCGATTCCACGGCGCTCGTACGCGAGGACCGCGAGCGATGACCTGGGTGGTCGATGCGAGCGTCGCGGTAAAGTGGTTCGTGGACGAGGTGCGCTCCGCCGAGGCGCGTGCCGTGCTCGCCTCCGGCCAGCCCATCATCGCCCCAGACCTGATCATTCCGGAGACCTGCAATACGGCGTGGAAGAAGGTCAGGCGCGGCGATATCCCGCCGGGGCAGGGCGAGGCGATGGTGCGCGCGCTGCCATTGTTGTTTGACCGGATCGCGCCAACCGCTCCTTTATCCGGGCGCGCCATGGAACTCGCGCAGCGCTTTGACCACCCGGCCTACGATTGCTTTTACTTGGCCCTTGCCGAGTCGGAATCCGCGGTACTGGTCACCGATGACGACAGGTTGATCCGACTGGGGAAACAGGCACGCCTCGGCAAATGGATGAAAGCGCTGGCCACGTTCGAGATCCGATCGAAATAGATCGCGCCGCTGCGCTCCGGACCGAGCGAGAACAAAAGATCACTGCCACATTCGCCATGCGGTGACGTGCCTGGTCTGCGCGGCGCGTATCCTCGCCGTTGTTTGATGTCGCGCTAGTCGGTGTTTCGGTCAGGCGTGGTCGGGACGAATTGGAGGCGCGGGCTTCTTCGGCTGCTTCGGCTTCTTCTGTTCGCGTTTCTGCCTGTCACGATTGCCCATGGCTGGTCTCCTTTGCTGGTGTCAATGGTTGATCTTCCGGCTCTCTCGAGAGTGTACCCTTCGAGCCATCGCTGTACGGCAGCTAGGATAGCGCGAATCGGGGACGGGCAGGAAGGGGCCGAATGCTTTGGCTGGCGTCAGGCCCGGCTAACGTGCCGCCCGCTTGCGGGCGGTCGCCGTTGAGCCGGCTGTTAAGCGACGACTTCCTGATTGACGGCGCCCAAGACCTTGAGAGACAAGCGAAACGACGAGCGTATTGAGGGAGACCCCTTCGGCCTCGGCTTGTGCGACAAGCTGCGCGTGCAGTGAACGCGGTACGCGTTGTACGAATCGGCCGCTTACCGCAGAAAAAGGCCTCGGCAAACGATCATCAAACTCGTGTGCAACTGCGAGCCATGATTTCAGCGCATCGCGTCCGTTTTCGATCGCCTCTTCGGGAGTGGTGCCGTCAGAACGGCAGCCAGGAAGATCGGGGAAAACGATGCTGTAGCCACCACCTTCGTCCTTAGACAGAGGGCGGATTTCAAATGGATACTCAATAGAGAACTTCTTCATTCGGCAATACCTTCTTCGATCAGACGCACGAACTTCTTGATGTAAATGGGCTTAATTGGTCGGCGGGCCGGCACACTCAACATCGCGCCATTGGGGTGTCGGAATATGACATGACTCCCGCCTGGTTGCCGATGCACCAGCCCGTACGCCTCGGCCACTGACTTCAGACTTTCAATCCGCCAATCCAGCGGATTGATCTTCATCTGTGCGAGAGTTTTGGTGGACCTTTTGGTGAACCGCGCCATCGACAAATGATACTGCCTGTGACACTACTTCGCAAGCCCTGCGGCGCCCTGCGCCGGTCGTCGCTTAACGTCGGTGTTCAGCCGCGCCCGCTCGCGGGCGTCGGATGCAACGCAAAGTTAGACGGCATCGACCGTTACCGTAAGACCTTGGCTTCATGGGTCACTTTCCAGAGGAAGTAGTGCTTAAATTCCTTCATCTGACTTTGCTCCTTTAACTCGTCAATTTTGTCTGCC
>Ga0334722_10004823_pt1 | contig 13871 bp, 14 predicted proteins | sample C3_bottom_MG_FD_207210 | JGI IMG/M metagenome (GOLD analysis project Ga0334722, IMG submission 207210) | Sediment microbial communities from Yellowstone Lake, YNP, Wyoming, USA - C3_bottom | ecosystem: Environmental > Aquatic > Freshwater > Lake > Sediment | place: USA: Wyoming | collected...
AATTCGGCGTCGACCCAGGCATAGCCGGACTCGCGAATCTTGGACAGCGACAGACGCAGCGCCGCTTCGGTGCTTACCGTCTTTGCGGTATGCGGCTTCAGCGGCACGTCTTGCAGGTATTTCTTCAGTGCCGCTTCCTGCTGGAAAGCCAGCAGCACGCGCCCCGGTGAGGTGGCATACGCCGGCAGGTGGCTGCCCATGCCCAGCCGCAGCGACATGATCTTGCGCGAAGGGATGCGCAGCACGTAGATCATGTCCTTGCCGTCGAAGACGGACAGCGCACAGGACTCCTGTACTTCGGCACATAGATCCTCGAGTACGCGCTGAGCCAGGCCCCAGAAGGGCAGTGACGTCAGGTAGGTCATCCCCAGATTGAGGATTTTCGGCGTGAGCCGGAAGTTCTTGCCGACCGGGGTCGTGTAGCCAAGTTCCGCAAGCGTCATCAGGATTCGCCGGACCACGGTGCGGGGGAGTTGCGTCGATGCGGCAACCGAGGCCACGGTATGGCCGCCATGGCCATGCCCCATGGCCTCGATGACGCTGAGGCCGCGCGCAAAGGACCTGAGGAAGCTGCCGGTCTCTGAGTTAGCGATATTTGTGTTGATGCGCTTGGATTGCACGGATTCGTTCCAGAACTACCTCATTCCTGTCGTTCGCCGCCGGCGTCACGGCTGCTCAAACTCGTCAGCGGGCCGCTCGTCTGCGGCCAATAGCGGCTGCGGACTTCGCGCTTGAGAAGTTTGCCCGTCTCGGTCCGAGGCAGACTGTCGGCGAAATCAACGGTTTTCGGGCACTTCAGCGGCGAAAGCTGCTGGCGGCAAAAGTCGATCAAACCTTTCTTCAGCTCCTCCGTCGGGGCCGTGCCGACCTGGAGTTGCACCACGGCTTTGACCTCTTCGCCAAATTCGTCGTTGGGAACGCCGATCACCGCGACATCCGCGACCGCAGGGTGGCGCGAGAGCACGTTCTCCGTCTCTTGCGGATAAATATTGACCCCGCCGGAAATGATCATGTTGGCAAGCCGGTCAGTCAGATAGAGGAAGCCTTCAGTATCGACATAGCCGATGTCCCCGTATGTAGCCCATCCCCGGGTGTTGTATGCCTGCTTGGTTCTTTCAGGGTCGTTGTGGTATTGGAACGGTGGCCCGCCCGAGAAGTAGATGACTCCAGGCGTGCCCGCCGGAAGTTCCGCACCGCTCTCGTCGACGACGTGCAGCGCGCCGAATTCGACCCGGCCCACCGAACCCTTGTGCTGCAGCCATTCGACTGAATTGAGCGAGGTCCGCCCGATCAGTTCGGTGCCGCTGTAGTACTCGTACAGTAGCGGCCCCCACCAGGCTATCATGGCCTCCTTCACCCACACCGGGCAGGGGGCGGCGGCATGGACAGCCACGCGCATGCTCGATAGATCGTGGCGCAGGCGCTCGGCTTCCGGCAGGCGCAGCAGCCGGATGAACATCGTCGGCACCCACTGGGTATGCGTTATGCGGAAGCGTTCGATCGCTTCGAGCGCCTTCAGCGCGTCGAACTTCTCCATCAGGACGCAACTGCCACCTTGGCGCATTACGTTCATATTCCAGCGCACCGGTGCCGTGTGATAGAACGGCGCCGTGGAAAGATAGACGGTACGGGCATCGAAATTCTTCCACGCAGTCCGGGCATCAGGCACTGCGTTGAAGTGCTTGTTGGCCGATTCCAGCGTTCGCTTGATGCCTTTGGGCTTACCGGTGGTGCCCGAGGAATACGAAAAGTCGGTTCCTTCCGGCGTATCCGGCAAGTCCTGCGCATCATCGATTGACTCCAGCGCATTTTCATACGGGGAACCGTTCGCGGCGGAGTCATTCAGCACAAAACGGGCGAGGGATAGCGTCGACGCGTCGATCGCGGGAGCCGCGTCGAGCAGGGTCTGCGATGTAAATAGCGCCTTGGCCCCGCAGTCCTGCACGATATACAGCATTTCGGACGCCTTGAGGTGGCGGCTGATCGTTGTGTAGTACAGACCGATGCGGTGTGCAGCCCAGAGGATCTCGAAGTATCTGAGGTGATTTTCGAGGTAGACAGCGATGCCGTCATGGGGCCGCAGTCCGCGGCTCAGTAACAGGGCGGCGCATTTGCGCGAGCGCAGTTCGAGTTGCGACCAGGTGACAGACTCGCCGCTGTCGAGCATACGGTAGGCAATGCCCTCGGGGTTTTCCAGTGCGATGCGCTGCAGGACGTCGCCGGTTCGAACCGGTGGCGTGCCCTCGAAAACCTGGCGCCTGAGCGCGTCGCAGGAACTGCCCATGAAGTCTTCTCTGCGTGCGCTGGTCATTCCGCCGTGAGGTTGGCCGCTTTGATCACTTGCTCCCAGCGCGCCTTCTCCGCCTCGACGAAGCGGGCGAATGACTGCGGTGTGCCGCCCACGGGTACGCCACCCTGTTCGGCGAAGCGCTGCTTGATCTCGGCCGAGGCCAGTACTTTTTGCAGTTCCTGATTCAGCTCGGCGACCAGAGTTGGCGACGTCTTTGCGGAAACGAACAGTCCCAGCCAGACCGTGACATCGATGTCGGGGTAACCCGATTCAACCAAGGTGGGAACGTTGGGAAGGTCGACAACGCGATCGCGCGTGGTAACGGCCAGCGGAACAAGCCTTCCGCCGCGGATCAAGGGCAAGGAGGTAATGAGGTTGTCGACCATGATGTCCACCTGACCGCCGACCAGGGCTGTCAGTGCGGGTGCCGCGCCGCGGTAAATGATATTGACCGCGTTCAGGCCGGAACGGCTCTTGAACAACTCCCCGGTCAAATGACCGGAAGACCCGCTGGTCGACACCGCCATAGACAGACCGTTGGGCATGGACTTGCCCAGCGCCTTCAATTCATCGATCGTCTTGACGCCGAGCTTGGGATTGGCCACCAGGACATTGGGCATGGAAAGTACATGGATGATCGGTGCCAAGTCACTTGACTTGTACGGAAGCTTTGCCTGCAGCGTGTAGTTCGCCGCATTTGGCCCGAGACTGCCCATCACCAGCGTATGGCCATCCGGGTCGGCCCGCAGCATGGCTTGAATCCCCAGCGTTCCGCCTGCGCCGGAAACGTTTTCGACAACAACGGTCTGTTTGAGCGTTTCCGATAGCCCTTTGGCGACTAACCTGCTGGTCTGGTCAAGGATGCCACCGGGCGCGGCCGGTGCGATGATGCGCAGCGGCTTGCCAGGAGTGAGTTCCGAAGCCTGCACGGCAAACGCGCAAGCCAATGCGCTCACCCAAGCCACGACACGGCAAGCGGTTCCGGTCAATGTGGAGAATTTCATGTGGGCTCCTATATGTGATAGCGGTAGAGCGATGCTAGGATATTGACATGACCGCTCTGCGGACTTTAATATCCGTCTGGCGGCTAATTTTACTTTTATCCTGAAGGTTGTCAATCGATTCCAAAATGCACGCCTCCACCAGTCAAACCGGGATCTCCAGGCGGGGAATCTTCTCCGCGGACCATGAGACGTTCAGGACCACCGTCAGGCGGTTTATCGCGCGTGAAATTGTTCCCTTTCACGCGTCTTGGGAACACGATGGACTGGTCCCGCGCGAGCTCTGGCGCAAGGCCGGGGCGGCGGGAATCCTGCTACCCATGGCCCCCGCCGACTATGGCGGCGGCGGCGGGGATTTCCTGTACACGGCCATCGTGGTCGAAGAAATTGCCCGCGTGCTGGCGAGCGGAGTGACAGGGTTCACCACGCACTCGGACATCGTTGCACCGTATCTAGTGCATTTTGGTACGCAGCAACAAAAGCTTCGCTGGCTGCCGGGGATGGCCAGCGGCGATATCGTGGCATCGATCGCCATGACCGAGCCCTCCGCCGGCAGCGATCTGAAAGCTATTCGCACCAAAGCCGAGCGCACACCCGAGGGTTACCGCCTGAACGGGCAGAAGACCTTCATCACCAACGGCTGGCATGCCGACCGGGTACTGGTGGTCGCCAAGACCCAGCCTGAGGCCGGCGCCAAGGGCATGAGTCTGTTCTGGGTAGATAGCACCACACCGGGTTTCAGCCGGGGTCGCATGCTCGACAAGATAGGGCTGCTCGCGCAGGACACCGTGGAGCTGTTTTTCGACAACGTACTGGTGCCTGTCGACTGTTTGATCGGCGAAGAGGACAAGGCATTCGGTTACCTGATGCATGGACTGGTGCAGGAACGGCTGATGATTGCACTGCGCTGCGCGACCCATCTGGAAGCAGCGCTGGACTGGACCGTGCAGTACACCAAAGAGCGGCAAACCTTTGGCAAGCGCCTGATCGAAAATCAGCACACACGCTACAAACTGGCCGAGATCAAGACGCTGGCCTGTGCCACGCGTGCTTTCGTAGACGCGTGTCTGATGCAGCACATGTCAGGCGAACTCAGTGCCGACGGCGCGGCTATGGCCAAGCTTTGGGCCAGCGAATCCACGCGCGCGATCGACGATTTGCTGCAGATGTTTGGAGGCTATGGTTTCATGCGTGAGTATCCGATTGGCCGCGCCCTGACCGATGTGCGAGGCAATCGCATCTATGGCGGCTCGTCGGAAATCATGAAGGAAATCATCAGCCGCACGTTGTGATTTCAATCTTGAAACCGGTGCAACTCAAGCACTGAGTTGCTTCCCCGGTCTGGCCGTCGCCGGCAGAGTGGTGATACAGTCTTGGCGCAGCGCCCGGGCAGGTACTCCTGCCGGTACCAAATCCGGATTCCACAATCAGAATAAGTTAGACCAAATGTACTTCACGCGAGGAGCAACCAAAATGAACCTAAAACAGATATTGCTAACGTCCTTGTTGGCTCTGCTGGCGAGCGCCGCGCAGGCGCAGTACCCGACCAAGCCGATCACCATGATCGTGCCGTTCTCCGCCGGCGGGCCTACGGATACCCTGGGCCGCACTATCGCGCAGGCCATGACCACCGCCCTGAAGCAGTCGGTGATCATAGAGAACGTGGGCGGCGCCGGCGGCAACATCGGCGTGGACCGGGTCGCGAAGGCGAGGCCGGACGGTTACACCCTGCTGCTGCATCACATCGGCATGTCCACCAGCCCGGCGCTGTACCGCAAGCTCAATTACAACCCGCTCACCGATTTCGAGTACATAGGCCTGGTGGCTGATGTACCGATGACGCTGATCGCGAAGGAAAAATTCCCGGCCAAAGATTTCAAGGAACTCCTGGCCTACGTGAAGGCGAACAAGGACAAGGTCACGCTGGCCAACGCTGGCCTGGGCGCGGCCTCGCATCTGTGCGGGCTGCTGTTCATGAGCGCGATCGAGACCGACCTTACTACCGTGCCGTACAAGGGCACCGCACCGGCGATGAACGATATCTTGGGCGGTCAGGTGGACCTGCTGTGCGACCAGACCACCAACACCACGGGCCAGATCAAGAACGGCAAGGTGAAGGTCTACGGCGTCACGAGCAAGCTGCGCGTGCCTTCGCTGAAGGATATTCCGACGCTGCAGGAGCAGGGCCTCAAGGATTTCGAAGTGGCGGTGTGGCACGGCGTCTACGCGCCAAAAGGTACGCCCAAGCCGGCGCTCGATGCGCTGGTCGCAGGCTTGCAGACCGCATTGAAGGACGCCAACGTCAAGCTGCGTCTGGCCGAACTCGGCACCGAGCCGGTGCCGCAGAACCGCGCCACCCCCGAGGCGCTCAAGGCGCAGCTCACGGCCGAAATCGCCAAATGGGGCCCGGTGATCAAGAAGGCCGGGCAGTACGCCGACTAGCGGTCAAACTGCCGGCCATAAGGAAAGGGCGCCATCGGCGCCCTTTTTGTTTCTAGTGCCGCCCCGTTAATTGCGCGGATTGCAGATCCGTGCCGATTCAACTCCTTCCCCCCGCAGAGAGGGAGGGCCGGGGCGCGGGTGCCGTTTCACCACTACGCGGATCGCAGATCCGCGCTGACATAACTCCCTCCCCCCGCCAGAGGGGGAGGGCCGGGGGAGGGGGTGTACTTACGCTACGCCGTGCTTCTTGAACCAGGCGAGCATGCGCTTCCAGCCGTCCTCGGCCGCTTCCTTGCGGTAGCTCGGGCGATAGTCGGCGTGGAACGCGTGCGGCATGTCCGGATACACGTGGATGACGGATTCCTTGTCCTTGCCGAAGGCGAGCAGCGCCGCGCGCATGCGCTCCACCATCGCCACCGGAATGCCCTGGTCGGCGCCGCCGTATAGACCCAGTACTGGCGCGTGCAGCTGATCGGCGATATCCAGCGGCGTCAGCGGCATGGCCGGCGGCGAGGGATTCAGGTTGCCGTACCAGGCCACGCCGGCCTTGATCTTCTTGCTGTGCGCCGTGTACATCCACACCGTGCGACCGCCGCGGCACATGCCGGTGATGCCGAGCTTTTTCGCATTGGCCTTGGGCTGCTGCTCCACCCAGGCCACCAGCGCGTCCAGGTCGGCCAGCATCTGCCCATCCTCCAGCGTGTTGGCGACCGCCAGCACGTCCTTGATATCGGGCATTTCGTACAGTTTGCCCTTGCGGAAATACGGGTCGAAACTGACTGCGTAGTAGCCCGCCTTGGCCAGGCGGCGGCAGATGTCCTTCTGGTATTCGTGCAGGCCCCAGATCTCGGGAACGACGATCACCGTCGCGCGCTTGCCCGCCTTTTTCGGCGCGGCGAAATACGCCGGCATTTTGCCGCCCTGTACGCTGATCTGGGCCGCGCCGGTCTCCAGCCCCGTATCCGGGGTCTTGATCGCCGTCTGCGCGATTGCCGGGCCTGCGCTCAGCGCGAAGCCGGTCGCCAGGCCGGAGGCGATGAAGCCGCGGCGGCTGAACCGCACATCGGGATGCAGGCTATTCAAGTCGGAACTGCCCAAATCTGCTCTGTTGCGCATCTGTTCTCCTTGCTGTGCTAAGGGCGGGGGGACGGATTATCGTTATAATCGTGGAAGTCAACAATCCCCAGTGACGATTTATTCCAGAGGCCTGCCCGCTCATGAACCCCATCAGCCGCTACCCGGTACCCGAACTCAAAGATCTGCCTGCCGATATCCGCGAGCGCATCGTCGCGGTGCAGGACAAGGCCGGCTTCGTACCGAACGTGTTCCTCACCCTCGCCCACCGCCCGGACGAGTTCCGCGCCTTTTTCGCCTATCACGACGCGCTGATGGAAAAGGACAGCGGCCTCAGCAAAGCGGAGCGCGAGATGATCGTGGTCGCGACCTCGGGGGCCAACCAGTGCCAGTACTGCGTGGTCGCGCACGGCGCCATCCTGCGCATCCGCGCCAAGAACCCGCTCATCGCCGACCAGGTGTCGGTGAACTACCGCAAGGCGGATATCACGCCCAAACAGCGCGCCATGCTCGATTTCGCGATGCAGACCGCGATGCAGCCCTGGACCATAGGCGAAGCGGATTTCGAAACCCTGCGCGCGCACGGCTTTTCCGACGAGGACATCTGGGACATCGGGGCGGTCGCCGGATTTTTCGCGCTGTCGAACCGCATGGCCAACCTGATCAACATGCGGCCGAACGACGAGTTCTACACCATGGGCCGGGAGCGGCGCTAGGCCGCGAACGATGCGCCTCGCGCTCGTCTGGCTGATCAACGCGCTGTCGCTGCTGGCCGTGCCCTACGTCCTGCCTTCAGTCAGCATCGCCAGCTTTTACGCCGCGCTGATCACGGCCTTGGTCCTGGGCCTGCTCAATACCCTGATCCGCCCGCTGCTGGTGCTCGTCACCCTGCCGATCACCATTCTCACCCTGGGCCTGTTCACCTTGGTGATCAACGGCCTGCTATTCTGGTTCGTGGCCTCGTTCGTCGAAGGGTTCCGCGTCGCCGGTTTCTGGTCGGCGTTCTGGGGCGCCCTCGCCTACAGCGTGATTTCCTCGGTCGCGAGCTGGCTGCTGATCCCGCGGCCGCCGCAGCCGGCCCCGCGACAGCCGCCGCCGGCGGACTACATCGATTCGACTTCGCGCCGGCTATAGCGGCCGCGCGCGGGCATCGCGGTCACAGCGTGCTCCACATCCACACCAGCGTCCATATACCGCTTATGGCCATGAACGCGAACGGAAGCCAGACGTAGAGCAGTTTCCGCCGCCGCCGCGCGCGCTCGGTATCGGCGCGCGCGGCGGCCATCAGAGCGGCGATGCGCTCCTCGGCCGCTGCGCCGGTCGCGGGCATGGCTTGCACAAGCGGCGTCGCAGCTGCGGGCGACGCTAGTCTCTGCGGCCGTTCTGCCGGCGCTTCCGGCGCCGGCTGGGCCGCCGTCGCCTGCTGCAACTCGGCGCGCGCCTGCGCGATCAGCAGGGCTTCCTTGGCCGAGAGCTGTCTATCCGCCATGAGCGCGCCTCACAGCAGCACGATGTCGTATTGCTCCTGGCTGTAGCTCGACTCCGCCTGCATCGACACCGGCTTGCCGATGAAGTCCTCCAGCATCGCAAGCGACTGCGATTCGTCTTCCAGGAACAGATCGATGACCACCTGCGCCGCGAGGATGCGGAATTCGCGCGCGCTGAACTGGCGCGATTCGCGCAGGATCTCGCGCAGGATCTCGTAGCACACGGTGCGCGCCGCCTTGACCTCGCCGCGGCCGCCGCAGGTGGGGCAGGACTCGCACAGCACATGCGCCAGCGATTCGCGCGTGCGCTTGCGCGTCATTTCCACCAGGCCGAGCTGGGTGAAGCCGCTCACCGTCATGCGCGTGCGGTCGCGCACCAGCGCCTTGTTGAACTCCGCCAGCACCGCGTTGCGGTGCTCCTCGTTTTCCATGTCGATGAAGTCGACGATGATGATGCCGCCGAGATTGCGCAGGCGCAGCTGGCGCGCAATCACCTGCGCCGCCTCGAGGTTGGTCTTGAAGATGGTGTCGTCGAAATTGCGCACGCCGACGAAGCCGCCGGTGTTGACGTCTATGGTGGTCATCGCCTCGGTCTGGTCGATGATCAGGTAGCCGCCGGACTTGAGGTCCACCCGGCGCGCGAGCGCCTTCTCGATTTCTTCCTCGACGTTGTACAGGTCGAACAGCGGCCGCTCGCCGGTGTAGTGATCCAGCCGCGCCAGCACGTTCTGCATGTAGTTGCGCGCGAACACCTGCAGCTTGACAAAGTTCTCGCGCGAATCGATGAGGATGCGGTCAGTGGTCTCGCTGACGAAGTCGCGCAGCACGCGCTGCGCCAGCGACAGGTCCTGGTGCAGCAGCGAAGGCGCGGCGGCCGAGAGGCTCTTCGCGCGCAGATCCTGCCACAGCTTCCTCAGGTACTGGATATCGTTCAGCAGTTCGGCGTCGGTGGCGGTCTCGGCCATGGTGCGGATAATGAAGCCGCCTTTTTCGTCGGCAGGCACCATCTGCTTCAGCTTCTCCAGCAGGATCTGGCGCTCGCCCTCGTTTTCGATGCGCTGGGAGATGCCGATGTGCGAGTCCTGCGGCAGGTAGACCAGCGTGCGCCCGGCGACGCTGACCTGGGTCGACAGGCGCGCCCCCTTGGAGCCTATCGGGTCCTTCACCACCTGCACCAGCAGCGGCTGTCCTTCGGCGAGTATCTTTTCGATCGGCTTTTGCGCCGGCTTCACCGGGTCCCCCGCCTGGAGCTGGGGCCGCTCTTCCCAGATGTCCGCGACATGCAGGAAGGCGGCGCGCTCCAGGCCGATTTCGACAAAGGCCGACTGCATGCCCGGGAGCACGCGCGCCACCTTGCCCATGTAGATGTTGCCCACCAGCCCGCGGCAGGCGGTGCGCTCTATGTGCAGCTCCTGCACCACGCCGCTATGCAGCACCGCGACGCGCGTCTCCTGCGGCGTGACATTGATCAGTATGTCTTCGCTCATGCGGGCATTCTACCGGATGGCGGCCTCAGGGCATGCGGCCGAAAGACTGCAGCAGTTGCGCCGTTTCATACAGCGGCAGCCCCATCACGCCGGAATAGCTGCCGCGGATCTCGGCGATGAACGCGCCGGCGTAGCCCTGGATGCCGTAGCCGCCGGCTTTGTCCATGGGCTCGCCGCTCGCTATGTAGCGCTTGATCTCGGCCTGCGACAGGACGCGAAAGCGGACTGCAGTCGCCGACAGCAGCAGTTCCGTGCGCTCGTGGAATTTCAGGGCCACGGCGGTGAGCACTTCGTGCTCCCGGCCTGACAGGCGCTCGAGAAAACCGGCCGCCTCGGCCGCATCGGCCGGCGTGCCCAAGATTTCCTCGCCCACGCAGACGGTGGTATCCGCCGCCAGCAGCGGGCGCAGCGGCAGCTTGCGCTGCACGACCCGTGCCCAGCCGCTCTCGACCTTGTCGCGGCAGACGCGCATCACGTAGTCGCGCGGATGTTCCCCGGGCAATACGTCTTCGTTCACGTCCGGACCGCGCGTGGCCTTGATGCGCTGCGTCAGCACCTCGTGCTCGACGCCGATCTGATGCAGCAATTCGCGCCGGCGCGGGCTGCGCGAGGCGAGATAGATGATGGATTGGTCTAAGGGCATCGTTGTTCTTCTATGAAGGGATGGAGCCAAGCAGCCTCCTCCTGCTTCCCCTTTGCTTCTCTATGCCGGTTCAGCCATGCCGAACCGGCCATTATTCGCGATGGTAAGGATGGCCGCCGATGATGCTGAACGCACGATACAGCTGCTCCGCCAGCAGCACCCGCGCCAGGCCGTGCGGCAGCGTCAGGCTGGATAGCCGCAGTTGCATCAGCGCGCCCTTCTTCAAGGAGGCGTCCAGGCCGTCGGCGCCGCCGATCAGGAACGCCAGCGTTCCTTTTTCCCCCATCCAGGCTTCGAGCTGCACCGCCAGGCCGCAAGTGCTCAATTCCTTGCCGCGCTCGTCCAGCGCGATCACGCGTGCGCCCTTGGGCAAAGCCGCTTGAATGCGCTGGGCCTCGGCCGCGAGCAGCTGGGCTGCAGTCTTTCCGCTGCTGCGCGCCTCGGGTTTGATTTCGACCAGCTCCAGCACGGTTTTCGGCGGCATGCGCTTCGCGTATTCGCGGTAAGCCTCGTTCACCCAGGAGGGCAGGCGCGTGCCGACCGCGATCACGATGAGTTTCATGCAGCTTCAGCGCGCGTGTTCAAGCGGCTCCGCCGCCTTCTTGCGCGCGCGCGGTTTTTTCGGCTCGGGCTGGTCCCACAATTCCTCCAGGTTGTAATACTGCCGGATGGCGGGCTGCATGACGTGCACGATGATCGCGCCCAGATCCACCAGCACCCACTCGCCGCTCTGCTCGCCTTCCACCGAGAGCACCTGGTAGCCCGCGGCCTTCAGCTTCTGCACCACGTTGTCGGCAAGCGCCTTGGTCTGGCGCGTCGAGTCGGCGCTGGCGATGACGATGCGCTCGAACAAGGGTGAAAGATGCGCGACTTTGAGCACCACGATGTCGCGGCCTTTGATGTCTTCGAGAGCGGCCACCACCGCTTTTTCCATTTTGCGGATATCCATTAGGTTTTGCGTATCTCCTTTAGTAAAGATGCTGCGACTGAATATAAGCGAGAACCGCGGCCGGGAGCAAATGGCGCAGGTCCTGCCCAGCAGCCAAGCCCGCGCGGATCGCCGATGACGAGATGTCCACCGGCGGCATGTCGAAGCTCGTGATCCGGCCCGCGGCGCTCGCCGCGAGCGCCGCGGGCAGCGCGGCGCGGCGCGCGATCTCGGCCGCCAGTTCCGGCGCCGGTCCGGCGCTGCCCGCGGCATGACCGGGGCGGCTGACGTAGGCGATATGCGCAAAATCGAACAGCTCGCGCCAACGCAGCCAGGTCGGCAGGCTGAGGAAGGAATCGCCGCCGAGCAGCAGCACCAGGGGCTGCGCGTTTCCCAGCTGCTCGCGCAGCCGGGCCAGGGTATGCACGGTATAGGTAGGCTCGCTGCGGCCGAGCTCGCCCGCATCGATGCGGTAGCGCGGGTTGCCGGCGGTGGCGAGCTCGAGCATCGCCAGCCGCTCGCGCGCGCCCGCTGCCGGGGAACCGCGGTGGCCGGGACTGCCCGAGGGCAGCCACAGCACTTCGTGCAGAGGCAGTGCGGCGAGCGCCGCTTCGGCCAGCGCGATATGGCCCAGGTGAACCGGATCGAAAGTGCCGCCGAGGATGCCGCAGGCGGCGATGCTGGAGGCGTTCAAATAGCCAGTTTCAAAATTTGCGCGCGGCGCCGACCGGCAGATTGGCGATGCGCTGCATTTCCGGCTCATCGAATACGCCGGGATGTTCGAGATAGTCGAGCAGCATATCGGTCGCGTCCAGCCCCCAGAACAGCTCCTTGCCCGTGTCGAACGTGGGTACGCCGTAGATGCCGCGCGCGATTGCCTGGCGGCCGTTCTCGGCGAGCGCGTCCTTGACCTGCTGCGCGCCGGTCATGTCCGCGGCAGCCGCCACGCTGAGACCGAACTTCGCCGTCAGCGCCGGCCACTCGTCCGTCACCGAGCGCCCTTCCTTCCAGATGAATTCGAATATCGTCTTGACCGGCTCGTAGCCGCCGCCTAGCGCCAGCGCCAGCCGCAGCGCGTGGATCGAATTGAACGGGTGCGCCGGCGGATAGCTCATGCTGATGCCGTGCTGGCCGGCCTGCCAATAGGTGTAGCGATAAGTCTGCAGGCGCTTCGCCGGGATCTCCGCCGGCCCCTTGCCGCCCCAGTGATTGAGCAGGCCCGCGAACAGCAGCGGCCGCAGTTCGGCCGCCTGCATCAGTTCGGGGTAGGCCTCGAACTGCAAGTAGGAGTAGGGCGAAATGAAATCGAAATACCAGACCAGCTTCATCACTGTGTTCTGATCTGCCCGTCGCCGAGCACGACGTATTTCTGCGAGGTGAGGCCTTCCAGCCCCACCGGTCCGCGCGCGTGCAGCTTGTCGGTGGAAATGCCCACTTCCGCGCCCAGGCCGTATTCGAATCCATCGGCGAAGCGGGTCGAGGCGTTGACCATGACCGAGCTCGAATCGACCTCGCGCAGGAAACGCTGCGCGTGCGCCGCATCTTCGGTGACGATGGCATCGGTGTGCGCCGAGCCGTACTTGGCGATGTGGTCCAGCGCCTGGTCCAGGTCCTTCACCACGCGCACCGCCAGGATGGGCGCGAGATATTCCGCGTACCAATCGTCCTCGCTCGCCGGCTTGATCGCAGGGACGATCTGGCGCGATCGTTCGTCGCCGCGCAGTTCCACGCCTTTGTCGAAATAGATTTTCGCGAGCGGCGGCAGCAGCTTCGCCGCCATGGTCTCGGACACCAGCAGCGTTTCCATGGTATTGCAGGTGCCGTAGCGCTGGGTCTTGGCGTTGTCGGCGATGCGTATCGCCTTGTCCAGATCCGCGCCAGCGTCGATATACACGTGGCAGACCCCGTCCAAATGCTTGATCATCGGGATGCGCGATTCGGCCATGACGCGCTCGATCAAACCCTTGCCGCCGCGCGGCACGATGATGTCCACGTATTGGTTCATGTTCAGCAGCTCGCCCACCGCGGCGCGGTCCGCGGTCGCGATCACCTGTATCGCCGTGCGCGGCAAACCGGCCGCATCCAGACCCTCGTGCATGCACGCTGCGACCGCGCGGTTGCAGCGCAGGGCTTCGCTGCCGCCGCGCAGAATCGCGGCGTTGCCGGACTTCAGGCACAGCCCTGCCGCATCGGCGGTGACGTTGGGGCGCGACTCGTAGATGATGCCGATCACGCCCAGGGGCACGCGCATGCGGCCGACGCGGATGCCGCTGGGGCGCTCGCGCAGTTCGGTGATGGCGCCGATCGGATCGGGCAGGCGCGCGATCTGCTCCAGACCTTCGGCCATGGTCTCCACGCCGGCGGACGTGAGCGCGAGCCGGTCCAGCAGCGCCGGCGCCAGGCCTTGTGCGCTCGCCTCGGCCACGTCTTCGGCGTTGGCTTTGATCAGCTGCGCCGCCTCGCGCCGTATCGCCGCGGCGGCCGCGACGAGCGCGCGGTCCTTGGTGGCGCTGTCGGCG
>Ga0334722_10004824_pt1 | contig 13870 bp, 12 predicted proteins | sample C3_bottom_MG_FD_207210 | JGI IMG/M metagenome (GOLD analysis project Ga0334722, IMG submission 207210) | Sediment microbial communities from Yellowstone Lake, YNP, Wyoming, USA - C3_bottom | ecosystem: Environmental > Aquatic > Freshwater > Lake > Sediment | place: USA: Wyoming | collected...
CTCTGTGCTAGCAGAAATACTTCGTTATTTCAGCTTCAATGATGCTGTAAGGCACCAGGAAGGGTTTTTCGGTGATTGTAAACCTGATTTCGTTTTCAGAAATGCGGCAATACTCCCCCCCGACCGGTCCGAGGAACGAATTTCCCTTGAAAGTACCGGAGTCTTTATCGCCTTCGAAGGTCCCGCCGCTGCCGGTAATCGCGGACGCTGTGTGATTGAGGAGTTCGGCTGCCTTGTCGGTGACTTTTACGGTGAACGAATGTGACATTACGTATCTGCTCTCCCCTTATGACGATTATTTATTATTATACTACATCAGCCCAACCACTATATCCAAAAACAGCGGGAGACCAGCAGGTAAGCGGATTCAGAGCGGCGTGTTGCGCCAGCGCCTCGCAGGTCCCAGCCGTATCGGACCGGGAATGAGCGTGCAGGCTGTTGTCCCGCTGTTCAGGATTAGACAGAATAGTGGCTTGCCGGGCTGTTGAATGGTCTAGATAAGTTCCAGATATTCAACCGTGACCGTGCCTGTGCCGGATACGGTCATTATTCCATGGAGGGTGGACATCCCGCTGTAGGTGCTGAACCCGGCATCGTATCCACCGCTGACGGTTATGTTCCTTACTGAACTGAAGTCAATATTTCCTCCGATGTAAGCTGCTCTTACCCTGAGCGACTCGTCACTGGCAGCAGCATCATACCCGGCTTGAAGTGAGGAGTAGGTCGAGGTGAAAGACCCTCCGGAGGTATATCTGGCCACCGGGTAATGGTCACCTGCAGAGAGTTTTGCAGCTGCGGCACTGGCATCGATGAGCCCTGAGCCTACGGACAATACATCTCCGCCGCTTACCATACGAGTTGTGGACTGAAGCAGGTATTTTACTATCCCCTGGTCCAGGTCGTCCCGGAGTGCATTGGCCTCCTGTTTCAGCAGCGCGGCAACTGCTGCTGCATGAGGGGCTGCGGCTGAGGTTCCATAGAAGCGATAGCAACCGCCCGAAAAACTATAAAAGAATGTAGTACAGCCCCCATCTGTGGCAGCAAAGTCAGGCTGTTCAAGGACGTCAGGTGTTATCGGCGAGGCGGGTGTCGTACCGGATACCGGGCCATAATAATGAGTTGCCGTGCCGCGGGATGTATAGGATTCCGGATTGTTTGAGTCGCTAAAAGGTACTGCGGCCACGCTCAGGCCGTCATGGGCAGCACTATGGCCATAAATAGTAGGACCGACGATATCCCCTCCATTTGACGTACTGTATTGCAGGCTGTTGATGCCGCCGGACCTGCTGAAGAGGTACTTGAGACGCGGCAGACTGCTGCCTGAGTAACGCCCGATTACTATGCGGTAGTTTTTGGGGAACAGCCCTGTGTTTTGAAAGGAAAAATACTCATACGGTTCATTGTCGGCAATGCTGTCGGCCCAGCTCCTGGCCACAACAGCATCACTGTCATCCAGAAGAAAGATATCAAGGTCATTGGTCACACCATACCATGGCTCGTTCCACTGAAAAATAGGTCTTATATAGCCGTTATAAGCGAGAGTTATTCCGCTTCCGTTATTGGGCGGCAGTGACGGGTTCGGCTCAAAGTTATGGCAGTCTTTTTCAAGATAGGGCGCTGCCAGCAGTACTGCCGGGCATGGCGTCGGACGATAGGCTGGCGCCTCGTAAGAACTTGCATTCAGGCCCCCGACGATCTTGTTTGAATTACCTGCGGAGGTAAAATACATCGCCCCTGACGAAACGACAGCGGAGATTGCAACATTGACCGGGCCTTCCTGGAAAAACGGTTCATCAAAGTACGAGATGTCGTCCACAATGATATCCGCGCCCTCGGTCCGCAGAGCCTGAATATTGGAAGCAAACGAAAGTAATCCTGACCATGCCGAGGCAAAACTGAGTGTAGCCCCGGGGGCAAGGTCATGAACAATCTGGAGCATCCCCCGGCCCTCATCGGTTGCTGCCGGATCAATGAAATCCTCGATGACATTTACCGGTGTCGTATAGCCGCAGGGGTTCATTGTTCCGGGCAAATCTCCTGATGCAACGTCATCGCCTGCATTGGTTGCAGGCATGGGTGACCCGTTGCCGTCATACGAATCCGAGAGGACTCCGACCTGCACCCCGTCTCCGGTGAGACCGTATGTTGACCGGGCAGTGGCTGCAGTAAGTTGTGTGTCTCCCTCTGAAACGGCTGCGCCCTGAGGGCACGTAACGAGGGGCGCATAGACCTCGGCGGGGAGAGGGGACTCTGCCCGGCTGGTCTGGGGCGCATGGACCTCTCTTATATAGGATACCGCGGGAAGACTTGCAAGGAGAGACAGACTTGAGGGATTCAGGTAGGCCGTGACGGTCCCGTATTCCTGCGATACATGAACAATCTGAGCCCCTGCATTTGACAGGGCCTGTATCTGGAGTTCAGTAATCTCTGCCATACGGATATAGGAGAGTATATCCCCTCTGCTATTATGCATAAGGCTTCCGGGACCATGGGCCGGAAGGTGAAGCGCTGATGCCTGGATTTCAGCATTCGAAGAACGAAGAGATGATGATCTGGCAAGGTCATGAAGGCGGGAGGAGAGTTTCCCTCCCGGCTTTTCGGCCGCAGCCCACGACGCAAGAAGCAAGAGACCGCCGGCCAGGACGATACACAGAAAAGATACTGCTGCTGACCTCCTCACCGGTGACAACCCCCCTCTTTATTTATATGATTTTCAGTACGCCATGGGTCATGGACAGCCGTTTGGCTGCCTGTGCTGCTATCTCTTTGTTGTGCGTAACAATAATAAAAGTCACCCCAAGATCGGAATTCATCCGGTGGAAGAGCTGAATTATTTCATTTTCGGTTTCTTCGTCGAGATCCCCTGTTGGTTCATCAGCCAGCACAAGTTCCGGACGGTTGATGAAGGCCCGGGCAATGGCGATCCTCCGCTGCTGCCCCCCCGAAAGATGCGCAGGATACGCATGCATCTTTTCCTTCAGCCCTACCATCGAAAGGAGTTCGGCGGCGCGTCCGGGCACATCCGGGGTTGTTGTTCCGAAGGCCGTGGGAAGTATGATATTTTCAATGGCCGTCAACGTTGGTATCAGACTTGAAAACTGATATATGAAACTCATCTTCCGGTTTCTGAACGCTGACCTCGCATCATCGGTCATGGACCATAACTCGGCTCCGTCCACCAGGAGCTGCCCGGAATCCGGCCTCGAGAGACCTCCAATCAGGCTCAGAAGGGTGGTCTTGCCGCTTCCGGAATGCCCTATGATCGATACCATTTCGCCCTTGCTGACCTCCAGTGACACGGTATCCACGGCCCTGAAACGCTGGCCGTCGACATAATACGTTTTCAGAAGATCGGAGATCTGCACCAAGGGGATGGTTTTCGGGTCTGTTTTCATGAACCTGCCTTTATCTGCTTCAGAAGCGTCTCGGCGGCACCTTCGTCATAGCCCTTCAGCGCTTCATATGCAGTCATCGCAGCCTTTTTGTCCTTCTTTTTCAGATAGGCAATGCCGAGGTTGTACCTGGCGGAAGAATAGGAGGCCCTCAGCCTGACCGCCTTTTTCAGCGCAGCAATTTCGTCGTCCAGCCGCCCGAGTTTTCCATAGGCCACTCCCATGTTGTTGTAAAGAACCGGATACTCCGGCAGATATTTTAATGCCTTCCTGAACGCATCCACAGCTTCTGCGGCATGGTCGGTACGATCAAGAGCCGTGCCGATCTTGAAATGGACATACCCCATGTTGATCCCTGATTTCGGATCGAGTTTAACCACCTTCCTATACGTCTCTATGGCCTCTGCATACTGGGCATTGCGCTCGTACAGGTCCGCAAGGTGGTAAAGGGCCTCCCAGTCCGCGGGATCCTTGGCAGTCTTCTTTATCAGTTCGTCAAAAACAGATTCGTTCGAATAGGGATTCGTGGCTGCAGCTGAGGGCTTCTGAGGGGTCTTGTCTTCCTTTGCACATGCAAGGGCAGCGCCGAACAGGACAAGCAGCAGAAGCAGACGCAGGCCGGATGTAAAAGTTGCAGGAGCTTTCCACATTTCTCTTACTCTCCTTTTCTTATTGCTTCGTAAGGTTCCATCCGGCTGGCAGATGCAGCCGGAAACAGTGATGAAATGAGCCCGGTAATCATGGAAAATATAAGCGCCCCTCCGAGCAGTTCCCCGAGCACCAGGGGCCGGGGAAGCAGATACGGCAGCTTCAGGCTCTGCACAATGACGCCCTTGAAGACAACCAGCAGCGACAGCGAAATACCCAGCCCGGCAACTCCTCCGGCAAGCGATATAAACATGGCTTCAAACACGATAAGCCTGAATATCTGCCCCTTCGTTGCACCCATTGCCCGCAGAAGACCAAGTTCTCTCTGCCGCTCGTTGACGATCATTGAAAACGCAAACCCCATCATGAGAAGCCCCAGGATCCAGACTATGGCGCTGACAGCAAAAATGCCCTTTATCAGACCGCCCAACTGTCTTCTGACCGTGCTGGTCACTTCATCAGAGGCGATCGCCTTGACACCATCTATCTCATGCTCGATCCTGATTGCGATCCTTTCGGGAGTAAAACCCTCCGATACCTGAACAAGCACCGCAGACACCTTGTCCCGCGCGATTTCTATGGGTTGCATCGACTTGGCCGCTGAATTTTCGGCCATGGCATAGGCTGCCTCCATGGTCATGAAAACAGACTGGTCAAAGAACTTCATGCCCGTGGGTTCCATGGTCCCCCTCACCTCGAACGGAGTGCCGAAAAACGGGAGCGTGTCCCCGGACAGGACAGGCATGGCGCTGCCCGTGATTATCTCGTTTCCTGAAAGCCTGGCTTTCAGGTTCTTCTGGAGCCATGGCGTTATGGTGAAATCCGTCTCAGGGTCAAAGGCTATAAGAAAGGCCTCGACATTATAGCAGCAGGTAAAGGTAGTCGGCTTGATGAAGAGCTGGGGAGAGGCCCTCTTCACCCCTTCGATCTTCTTCACCCTTTCGAATATATCTCTCCCCATATAAAAGCTTGCAGGCTCTCCCGACAAAAGGGCGGCCTTCGCCTGCATCGCATTTTTTTCCGGGACAACCAGGACGTCCGCGCCGAGCCGGTATGTCCCTATGTTGAGCGCGTTGCCCATTCCTGACATAAAGACTGAGGCTCCAAGAACGGTCCCGGCGACAACGGCAACAATAAGAAGCAGGATGCCCGTCCTGATGAACTTCCTTTTGAGGTTCCTGACGGCAAGCTGCGATATATTCAGAGTGCCCATTTATTATTATATGCCCCCGGTAGTGATGATGTCTATTGTGCTGCATCCGGCCATATGGCCACCTGCATGGCAACGGAGGGATTGTCCGGTGCCGCGGCCGTCGAAGATCAGAAAAAAGGCCGGGAGATTGCGTCTCCCGGCCAGGATTGAGGAGAAATCTACTTTGATTTCTTTACAGCGGCAACCTTTGCGGGGTTCCAGTCCATCTCTATTCCGCAGAGAAGCGGCGAACCCTTATCAACCTTCACGGTGACCCCTGCTTCCTTATGACAGGCTGCACAGGCCGATACCCTGCCGACAATAGTGGCATTCTTCAGATCCATCACGTTGACCGTGCTGTCGTCAGCATAGGTGCGCGAGGAGATGAATACATACTTTCCGTCCTTGGTGAAGGCAAAATCGTGCGGTCTCACGTCATCGGGGAGAACAATCCTCTTTATGATCTCGTCCTTTGCCGTGCTGATGACAATAATCTGGCTCTTATGCGTTCCGGGCTTGAGTCCCGGGTCGAACTCATTCGGTGCGCTCACAAACAGATACTTGCCGTCAGGCGTCATCCGTGCCTGATGGAGGAAGGTCATTTCAGGGCTCGTGATCTCTTTGATCTTTTTCTTGGTCTTCCAGTCGTAGACATAAACAGTGCCCGTAGGCATGTCAGTTATGTAGGCCTTCTTCTGGTCATGAGTCCACTGGATGCCGCATACAGCCTTGCCGACAGGCATCTTGTCGACAGTCTTGAGCTTGTTGGAATCCCAGATGTAGATATTTCCGTTGGCCATATCTTCAAAATAGATTTTTCCGTCAGGCCCGACAATGGCGCCGCAGAATTTCTCGCCGACCTTGTAGGGTCCGGATTTCTTTCCCGTGGCAAGATCCACCTTGAACACATCACCGCTCAGCGTACCGGCGACGAGGACCTTTTTCCCTTTTTCAGATACGAGGGCCTGGCCGTGGGTTCCTCCCTGCTTCTTCACTTCCTCAAAGCTCATTCCGGCAATCTTGCCTTCCATCTCAGAGCCGGCCTCGGTCAGGACGATGCGCCCTTTTTCCATATCTGTCGGCGGCTTCATGGTCCTCATATCTATCACGGCTATATGTCCGCCGTGCCCTGCTATGTAAGCTATCGCATCAAAAGTAGGTGTTTTGGGGGCCAGGGCAACCTTTGCATCAACAGAATCCCCGCCGCTGGTGAGACAGTTCTCCATCTCAACCGCGCCGACAGTTCCATATTTATACATCCCGCTCAGTCCCAGAAAAACTGCTACAGAAAGTCCAACAACCGACAACAGCAATTTCTTGTTTCTCATTCTTCCTCCCCTTTTTGTTTTATTTTCATAAGCCTCTCAGTGCCAATGTCAACTTTAGCCCGATGATCACCTCCCTTATCCGGAATTTAATCTGCCTATGATTTAACTATAGGACAAATCCCTTTCTGCATTCAACGTGAAGTTATAACTTTAGGGTAATGAGCAAATTGGGGAAAAAGGGGACACGGCATCGCCGAAAATGCATGCAGGTAATGAATCCAGTCAGGGGAGCTGGGATCAGGGGAGCTGGGATATGATCTGTAATGAAGAGAGAGGTGATCTCCAAAGGCTTCAGGATATTTTTCAGGTTTCTGCCTTCCTGGCATGCTCCAAACGCTGACAATATATATTTTTTCTGTTGACATGGGTATCCCCCCCCGCTAGTATATAAAATGTTTTTTAGCTTCGCAGTTTTCCAAATTACGAGAAGTAAGAACTGGAGGCGTTTGTGGGAATCACAATATATCGTTTCATAATCTTTTCTGTCTTTATCCTTTCCGCAACTGTTTCGGCTGAAGGCCTTTATGAGCAATCCATGTCAAGCGGGATGGCCTCGTATGAGAAAAAGGACTTTGCTGCTGCTGAAGAGGCCTTTCGGGCTGCGTTAAGGGACTCTCCTGATGACTACCGCGCGACACTGTATCTCGGCATGGTCTTAAACAGGGGTGATTCAAAAGAGGCTGCAAGCCTTTTGAAAAAGGCCTTGGGCATGAACCCCCTGGATCCGGCGGTAAATCTCAATCTGGGTATCTACTATTACCAGAAAGCCGTATATCCCGAGGCACGGGACTATTTTGAAACGACTGCCGAGGTCGCCCCCAATACGGAGTATTCGGTGCAGGCGGACCAATACCTTGCGAAGATGAAGGAGCGGGGGCCAAAACCCTGGAGCCTTGATGCAGCTTTCGGCATGCAGTATGACAGCAATGTGATACTCGGACCGGACAATGCACCGCTCCCCGGAGGGATATCACGGAAATCGGATTGGCTGGCGGTACTCTACCTGAAAGGTCAATACGATTTTCTCCTGTCAGAAGGATTCAGAAGCGGGGTGAGTTATTCGATCTACCAGAACCTTCATTCCAGGCTCTCTGATTTCAATATCACCCAGCAGGTTGCCGGGTTGAACTCTTCGTATGAACTTTCCCGTGCAGTGACCCTGACGGGCTCGTATGCCTTTGAATATGTCCTGGTGGGCGGTGATACCTATGATCACATGCACACGCTGACTCCCGCCCTGGTATTCAATTACGGCAAAGGCTTTACGACGACCATCGATTACGGCTACAGCAATTTCCATTTCTCCGACAGCGGTCTCTTCCCTGATAACAGCGACCGAACGGGCTTTAACCATCGTGTCGGTGTCTCGGAATTCATGCCCGTGGCGGATTTTCTCGATGTCAGGGCAGGCTATGCCTTCGACAAGGAGAAGACCAGAAAAGACTTCTGGGCCTACTCGGGGAACAAGGTATTCGCTGCATTGACCTTCAAGCCCTGCCGCGGACTCACTGCAGATATGTATGGGGAATATTACAACAAGGACTACGATGGCATCAGTCCCGTCTCAGGAACCCGGAGAAGCGACAATGTCCATACCTATTCGCTGACCCTGACAAAGAGGTTGTCGGATGCAGTGAGTCTGGCGATTGGACAGGCATATATCCGTAATCAGTCTAACATACCGGTATTTGACTACAAAAGGGCAATTACCAGTGCCTTTATAACGGCGAGGTTCTAAGATGAAAAAGACAATACATGCGATGATAGTTCTTGCTGGTCTGGCCTTGCCTGCGACATGGGGCGAAGGACTGCATGCAGCAGTCCCCGGGGACGTGGGCTCGGTGGTTGCCGTCAGGGGCGATGCCGTAATCGAGCGGGATGCCAAGGTCATCGGGGCGAAACTGAAAGATGGTATACAGCTGCGGGACTCGGTGGAAACACGGGAGAGGTCCAGGGTCAAGATGCTTTTTATTGATGACAGCGTTTTGACACTCGGGGAAAAGGCCAGGGTCGTGATAAAGGAATTCGTATACCAGAAGGGCAGTGGGGGAAAATCCATATTCAACCTCCTTGACGGCAAGATGAGGTCCGTGGTGGGGAAGTCCTCGTTTGAGATTCATACTCCAACGCTGGTAGCTGCCGCACGGGGTACGGTGTTTGATTGCGAGGCGGGCCAGACAAGCGGAAAATCTTTTTCGACCTGCACCTCATATGAAGGGCAGGTCGAAATACGGAGCATCGATCCGACGATAACCGGCAGGGTAACGTTGCGGCCCGGCATGTCGATAACAGTTGTGAGCGGGCAGCCGCTGCCGGCCCCGACGATGTCTTTGAAATCAGCCGTTCAGTCCGGCGGAGCGGCAGGAGAGGCTGCAGGACCTTTACTGCCTTTGGTCCAGGGACCTTCAGTCAATATGGCCCCGCCGCAGCTGAAGAGCCCTGATACCGGCGGGATACGCGTCGGATGGTAGGGGAGGGAGGAAAAATGAATACGATGAAAAATATATTTCTGACCAGGCTGTTGTGCATCTTTGCGGTAATCGCCCTGGCCGGGTGCGGAGGTTCTCCTAGTTCATCGTCCATCGGTGACAGCACCGGTTCGATAGCAGCCAGATTGGATTGGGGCCAGGGAAAAAGTTCATTTGTCGCAAAATTATTTGCCGTCAGTGCGGTTTCCGTTCCGGCGGCCGTTGTTACCGTGAGGATCATTGTGACAGGATCTGATATGACCAATATTCAGAAAGATTTTCCGGCCGCAGACGGTCAGGGGTTGATTGAAGGAGTGCCGGTCGGAAGTGATCGGACGGTGACGGCACTCGGGCTGGATGCAGGCGGCGCAATAATCTATAAGGGTTCGAAAGGGACTGTTTCCGTAGCCGCAGGTCAGACGACCGATATAGGAACCATCACGATGCTGCCGGTCGGCCCGGCTTTTTCCAATGCAACGCTCAATGGTCCATGGTTATTGACCTCTAACGTTCAGGGGCGTGCATATATTATTTTTGACGGCAAGGGAGGCGTATCCGGGGTAGGTGCCTTTCATCCAGCCACGCCTCCCGGCACCTATCAGGTGCAGCCGGATGGATCATTTACCATTACTCTCAATGAAGTGCCCGTCGTCGGCCCGCAAACAGTATTGACAGGATCTCTTGCCTCTTCAGGCTCGGGATCGTATACGGTCACCCAGGGCAGGATTCCCGGCGAAACAGGGAATATCATCAGGGTCTCAAATCCTGCCGCGTGTCAGGGCACCTGGTCCGGGACTCTCAGCGAGCAAGGCGCTTCAGTGACACGTACGGTTTCATTCACGGTTGATGGAAGCGGCGCGGTCACGTCTTCGACCGGATTGGCAGGGCCTGTTACCGGAAAGATGTTCTGCGAGGCGGGTTTCGCCGCGGCGTTTTTAAGGACCGGGGAACCCAATGCCTATAACCAGCTGAATATTTCCGGCACCATATCCGGGAGCGCTCTTGCAGGAAGTTTCATTAACGACAGCAACTCCGGGGGTACGGCCTCGCTCAGCCTGGCGTCCACGGGGGGCACCCTCCCGGCCGGTTTCCCTTCAAGTGTCCCGACAGGCAACTATACTATCAGTATTGTGGCCTGCTCTTCGGGATTCTGCAGCAGCGGGGGGTCATTCACACAGATTAATACCGACATCAACCAATTCGCACAGACACTGGTTGATGCGCTGAATACAGCGAATAACCAGGTGCTGACCAGCGACTGCGCCCAGGCGGGATGCAGCTGTCCCGCTGCCTCGATCAGTTATACGCCCTGGGACGGAACTTCTTTCACGATTACTGATAGTTTCACGGTGACCTGCGGTGGCAGCAGCTCATCCGGCTCGGTACAGTTTATTGTCACGCAGGGGGGTGCGGCCTCAGGCCTCGATTTTACGACATTGCTCGGAACGTGGACAGGTCAATGGGTGAACAGCACCTTCGGCACAAGCGGAAGCGCGGGGCTGGTTACGACCATTGTGGCGGGGAACACCGTGCACGCGGGTCTTACTCTTGGCGGCAATGTCTTCGGCAGCACTGCCGCCCGCCCGCCGATTTCATTGGACGCCCCTCTCAGTCCGGCTGCGACCTCGCTCTCGTTTGCAGCGGTGGGGACTTCGATAGGGGATGTTCATGTTACAATCGGGTCTGACGGGAGCCTTGAGGCCACGGTGACGAATCTGCCCGATCCCTCCATAGCGAGTGTTGCCGTAACAGGTACCGTCTCCTCCAAATTGATCCAGGGCTTCTATACGATAACCTTCACCAGCGGGAGCACCGCTGTCGGCACCCTGACATTATCAAAATGACCGATGAGCTCATGGGAGTGGGCGATACGTCCCAATTCCATGAGCAAAATCGGATTTCCCTTCCAAGACAGGGGCAATGTGTGCCTTGCGGTGAAACGGTTCCAAGGTATCAGAAACATCATGCAGCCCGCTATCCAATATTCACGCTGCTGAAAGGTCCTGCGAAAGAGATACATCTTGCATAAATAACAATGGTTTTATATTGTAAATTATGAACGGGTTCAGGCAACTCACCGAATATTTTAAACCCAAGCCAAAGCCGGTCCTCATGATAGTCAATATTGCCCTGCTTCTTGGGATAGGGCTTGTTGATTATGTAACCGGCTATGAAATAGGAATATCTCTTTTTTACCTTATACCGGTAAGCTTTGCTGCATGGTTCCGCGGCAGAACTCCAGGCATTATTATTTCATTCCTGAGCGTTGTGACCATGGCCGTTGCCGATGTTATAGCAGGCAAGGAATTCCCCCATTATTTTGTTGAGGTCTGGAATTTACTCATGCATCTCGGCTTCTTCTCTGTCTATGCAGTTGTGCTTTCCATTGTAAAAGCTGATACGGATGAGCGCGAACTGCTGTTGGAAAAACTTCAGAAAGCCCTGGGTGAAGTGAAGCAGTTAAGCGGGTTCCTGCCTATCTGTGCATCCTGCAAGAGAATACGGGATGATGCGGGCTACTGGAATCAGATTGAAACCTATATCAGTGCGCATTCCGAAGCCCAGTTTTCACACGGTATATGCCCTGAGTGTATCAAAAAATTGTATCCCGAAGAATATGAGACTATGTTCGGTAACCAGGGCAAGGAAACAGGGGAAAGGGACAGCGAATAAGATAGAGAGTGTTAACGGCTGAAGATTTCGGGGCAATAAAAAAGTGGTGCCTGTTTCTTCCCATCCTCAGCGGTCTGATACATACAGATAAAACCTTACCTCTGCATGTTACGTCCTAAGACTTAAACCTTGATCCTGATTCAGAGAAGAACAAGTCGCCACTTTTGCCTGCTGTTCCTGATTTCACTATGCACCTTTTTTAGATTTTTGTCAAAGTCTTTTTTATTTCCCGGATAAAACAGGAGGGTTATCGACGTACCATGGGCGATGGATGATCCGGCTGCAAATGACTGCTGAAGCATGCCACGGTGCAGCAGAGATTTTCAGGAATCACTCCATAGACGCGTGAATCCAGAACGCAAAGACTAAGCAACCAAAGAATGAAACCTGCCTGATATATCAGGAGATTCCTGATATATCAGAAGCCGTCACCTTTTACCATTCATTTCCCCCGTCAGAGTCTTCGCTGAAATTTCCATGTTTTCAACGCGGTAGAAGCTCATGACCAGACGACAACGGCCCTGGCACACATTCTGCTTCTTCACATACTCAACCAGCAAAGCAGTTCCCGTGTGATGGCAAGCCAATCGGCGTGTCCGCCAAAGCCAGCCGGTTTTTGCCGACAGTTATTTTTTATGAAGCGGGCACACATTTCCGCTATCAGTTTCAAAAAGTGTGGAGGTGAATAAAGCAGCGAAATTCCGGAGGAGAAACGAGTAAGAGGAGCGTTCCACCAAGTCGGGGACTATGTTCTATCGATTAGACCGCTTTGATCAGCCTGATTCTGAGGACGTGCTGGTAGCGGCATCGGAAATGGGTTAATGAGAGATTGTGGACGGATATCACTATCAGATTTAAGGAGGAGACTATGAGTAATAAATTGCTTTTCATTTTTTTGACGGGATTATTGTTTGTCGGGCAGGTATTCGCAGCAGGTGAACCGGGAGTGCAGCTTGTCACAACTGCTCCGGGGGGCATCGTGACCATGGAACGTGTGATCAATGACGGCAAGGTATTGCTCTCTGTCAGCGACGCTGCCAGGAACCCGATACTCGGACTGACCATCAGGGACTTTTCCGTAACGATGGGGGAGAGACCCGGGAAAATAACCTCGGTGCAACTGCTTGAAGAGAGCCAGGAGGTACCCCGCAACATCGTTCTGGTGCTGGATAATTCCTCTTCAATGCAACAGCGAAATGCCGTCGAGCCGCTTAAAGCCGGGGTGAACGAATTGTTAAGGACCGTCAGGCCAATTGACAAGGTTCATATCGTGGTTTTTGGCGACAAGGGAAAGACGAACCTGGGAGGCCGCGACCTTCGCGTGCAGACCTTCACGTCGAACCAGGCGGTTGAGTTGAAGAGGTTCGTAGCTGAAGCCTATGGCGCCGGCATCACCATCAGGACCATGCTGTACGATGCGATGCTGGTCGGCCTTGAACGTATACGTACGATGCCCTCGGATGAGCCCAGGTTTATGGTGGTGTTTTCTGACGGGGAGGACCTGAACAGCTCCTACTCGAAGGACGACGTGTTGAAGGCTATGGAAGCAACGTCTGGGTTCAATGCCTATGCCATCGACTACATGCCGGACACCGCTAAAGACAAGCTTCTTACGGCGTTTGCCGAACGGAACCATGGGCAGATATGGAAGGCCACATCGGAGACAAACCTGGTCCCGATTTTCCAGAGCGTTGCTTCGAAAATGCAGTACTACTATGTGGTGAGCTACCTGTTCCCGACCACGGGGAGCCTTACGGTGGCCCCGGCCAGTCTCACTATTGATGAAGTAGAAAATTATGATGCCTCCGCGACGTCGGCACCTCGGGGAGCCAGTGTTGCTGTGGTTCGTCGTATTGACACTTCCGAGTTTACGCTGCGCCCGGTGCTGGATACGGTATACGGCATTGCACATTGGAAAGCAATAGTTGTCAACACTGGTGGCACCCTTGCTGTTCAGGCCGGCGATGGGGCTCCAGCTGCGGAGATAAAGATCCCCATCAGAACCGACGACCTTGGCGGGCTGATTGCCGGCGGTGATATGAGGGTCAGCATGGAGGTCCAGGACCTCAGGGGGCAGACCATTGTTTTGACCGCCCTGCCGGTCAAGGTCAACCGCGTCAGGACCACGGGGAGCCTTACGGTGGCCCCGGCCAGTGTCACTATTGATGA
>Ga0334722_10004825_pt1 | contig 13868 bp, 13 predicted proteins | sample C3_bottom_MG_FD_207210 | JGI IMG/M metagenome (GOLD analysis project Ga0334722, IMG submission 207210) | Sediment microbial communities from Yellowstone Lake, YNP, Wyoming, USA - C3_bottom | ecosystem: Environmental > Aquatic > Freshwater > Lake > Sediment | place: USA: Wyoming | collected...
GGCAAGCATCACCAAGGCCGCCTCTTTGGTCTTGGGCTTGGGTCCAGGATAGCGGAAATCTTCATCGTTTACCTCCGGTCCGTTTATTTCGATAGCTTTTTGAAAAAAGAACTTAATAATACTTGTACCGTGGTGCTGTTCAATAATATCCACCACAATCTGGGGTAGTTTATATTCCCGCGCCAATTCCACTCCGTCTTTAACATGGGAGGTTACGATTAAGGTACTCAAGTTGGGATTTAGTTTTTCATGGGGGTTGGAACTGCCAAACTGGTTTTCTACAAAAAAGTACGGCCGCTTTAATTTACCAATATCATGATAAAAAGCCCCTACCCGGGCTAAAAGGCTGTCCGCATTTACCCTTTCAGCGGCAGCTTCAGCTAAATTCCCGACCAATAAGCTATGGTGATAAGTTCCCGGCGCCTCCATCAAGAGCTTTTTTAAGAGGGGATGGGAAGGAGTTGCCAGTTCTAAAAGGGTTACCGCCGAAGTAATTTTAAAGGTTGTCTCTAAATAGGGTAAAAAGCCGTTGGTGAAAACTGCTGCTAAAATTCCATTTACCGGTCCTAACACTAAAGCTGCTAAAAAAGCAGTACCTAAAGGGGTTTTATCCACAAGTTCTAAAGCCAAAATAACTATCATTGCTACAATCCCGATATTTACGCCAGCTCTAGCTAAGTCTTTACGTTGACTTAAATGGGAAACCCCAAAACCTCCAGCAAGTCCCGAAAAAAAGGCTACAATAGACATCTTTAAGCTTAATTCCGTGCCAATTCCAATTAAAAGAGCCAAAAGTGCGGTCATTAAAAGTGAAAGGTTAAAATCGATTAAAATAGCTATTAACATTGTAGCCGCCCCCAGGGGCACTGCATAACCCACGAGGGGTGTCATTTCGGGAAAAGCTCCTACATTTATTGCTAGAATACTTTTGGCTAAGGCCAAAATGAAAAAGGATATAATCCCCAGAAGCACCAATAAATTTAAATTATTATAAATATCGCGCCGCTGCTGATAGAGATAGATCAAGGGTGTTATCATCGCAAATAAAATAATAAAAACTGCCCCGAAAAAGTTTCTAAAGGAAGGCTTGGGTTTTAAAAGGCCTAAAGCTTCTAATTTAGCTAAATGATCCGGGGTAACAATTTCGCCTTCTCCAATAATTTTCTGATTTTGTTTGATTGATACCCAAACCTTGGGCACTGCTTCGGCAGCCCTATCCCTAAGCTTTTCCGTAGCTTCAGAGTCGTAGACAGCATTTGGACGTAAAAAATAATTTAAACTTAAAAGCAGTACTTCTTTTTCTGGATAGTTTAAGTTATAACGGCTGACCTTATCGGGCAATGTATTTTTAATTTCGGCAAAGTTTTCAGGAGTTATTTCTTTTTTTAAAAGTTCATTTAAAATTTCCTCAGAAGCTCGCCGGGTTGCTGCCCAGCGTTCCACAGTAATACCCGCTAAATCAAAAGCCACTCCTTTAGGAAGGGAAAAAGGTACTTCTTCGTTAATGAGTTTTTCTTTTTGCTTTTGCGGTATGTTTTGTTTTAATATTTTTTCAATATTTAAAAAAAAGTTGTTAACATCTCCTAAAATTGCCCCATTAGTTTCGGGGTTAATAAGATAGACTCGCGGAACTTGACTGCGAGCTTTCTCCCGAGCTTCTTCGGTTTTGGCTTTATCTTCAAAAACTATGCTCCGCGGTGCTTTAATGGTTTCGGGGGAAACTTGTCCCACTTGCAGGCTAATTTGGTGGGGAATAAATTCAAGAAACATTAAAAGCAAAAAGGCAATAAAAAAGCCAGCAAAAGTTAACCCCCGAATTAGCCTTTGCTTACCTTTAAGGCTTTTAACCCACTGGTTTATGTTAAATTTAAGAATGACCCGTTCCCTCCCTATCCTTATTCTTCCGGGCTTTTTCATACTGTTCGATAATCTCCTGTACCAAGGGGTGTCTTACTACATCTTCCCGGGAAAAGTAAGAAAAGTTTATCCCTTTTATTGGTTTTAAGATCTGTTCAGCCTCAACAAGCCCAGATTCCTGACCCCGCGGTAAGTCAACCTGAGTAATATCCCCGGTAATAACAGCTTTTGACCCAAAACCAAGACGGGTTAAAAACATTTTCATTTGTTCGGGAGTAGTATTTTGGGCTTCATCCAAAATAATAAAAGCATCGTCTAAGGTGCGACCCCGCATATAAGCTAAAGGTGCAACCTCAATAATTTGTTTTTCTAAATATTTTTGGGTGGTCTCCAAACCTAAGATGTCGTATAAACTGTCATATAAAGGCCGAAGATAGGGATTAACCTTCTCCTGTAAATCCCCTGGTAAAAACCCTAATTTTTCGCCCGCTTCTACCGCCGGTCGGGTTAAAATTATCCTGGCTACTTCCTTTTGCTTTAAGGCTAAAACCGCCATCACTACTGCCAAATAAGTTTTTCCGGTTCCTGCGGGGCCAATAGCAAAAACAATATCATGCTTCTTAATAGCTTCTAAGTATCTTTTTTGTCCAAGGCTTTTGGGCTTTATTTTTTTACCCCGGGGAGTAATGTAAACCGTTTCATCCCCTAAAAGCCCCAAAACGCCACTTTTATCTGCCGCAAAAGCATAGCGAATTTCCCGGGTAGTAATGGGGTTCCCAGCAAGGTAATAGTTATAAAGGTCTTCTAATAAGTTTACCGCTTTATTAACTGCCTCTTCTTCGCCAGCGACAAGAATTTCTCCTTCTCTTAAGTTAATGTTAACCGGTAAAAGCTCTTCAATTAATTTTAAATTTTCATCATATTTCCCAAATAATGCTTGAAAAAACTCTTTATCGGCTACAACTACCCGCTGTTCTTTCCTGGTCAAGGTTAATCCTCCTGTATTCCCGAAAGGCGTCCGATATTTTCTAAGGCCTGGGCTTTTACCGTAACCTCTACTCCATCCCCAAGTCTTTGGACGCTTTTCTCTAGATATGTAACAAGCTTCATGTCTACTTGTTTTTTAAGTTCTTCTACTGCTAAATTATACGCTTTTTGAGCTCCTTCCTCAAGGGTTAGCTGTATTATATCTTTTTTTACTTCTTTATAAGTTACCAGGTAGAGAACCACTGGTAATTTTATTTTTCCCCCTCCGGACAATTGATAGCGTTTTTCTACCATTATAGCCATAGAAAATTTTTCCTTGGGGTTTAGAAGGGTTAACTTTTTTTGTCCTAAATATATTTTAATTAACTTAGTTTCCTTGCCTGTGGATAATAAACGCTCTTCTTTAAGGGGTAACCTTACTTGTTTTTTATACCAGGTTACTGCTTTTATTAAGCCGTCGGCCACAATGGGATTTCCCCGTTCATCTATCCCTGAAATCAGCACTTCCCCGGCAGTAACCTTTTGCCCCGGTCGTACTCGAAGATTTCCCCGAAATACTAAAACCTCTTTAATTATTCCATCTCTTTTTGCTACTATGTCCGCTTTCTTATATTTTGTCGTGCTTTCGCTGCGCATTTTGCCGCTTATTACTAAAAAGACGCCTTTTTTTTCGATACTTACCCACGACACATCCAGTATATTAGCCATAATCTCCCTTTTTAAAAGTTTTTCATCGATTTTCCTTTTTTCGATCCAGGGCTTAATTCCTTTTTCCTGGAGTATTTTATAAACCTTTTGCTGCTGTCCTGAAAACCCTTCAACTTCAATAAACCAGATAAACCCGGTTAAGGCATAAATAATCCCTAAAAGCAAAAAAAGACCGGCTAAGATTCCTGGCCTTTTATAGCCCTTTTTCCACCAAAAGGGAAAACCTTCTTTAGCAATAACCTTTGTTTTTGCTCCTGTCATTTTCCCAAGAGCTTTTATTTTACGAAAATTCTTAAGGCTTGTTTTAAAGGTAAGGCCATTTTTTGTATATTTAACTTCCCTTAAATCAATTTGCCGGGTAAAAGCCAAATTTAAAAAGCGTTCTGGATCCCTTCCTTGAAATTTAACCCGGATTTCTCCCCCCAACCACTTTAACAATTAAGCTACCCCCTTTCAAAAATAACCCGCTCAATTAGGCCGGTAATTTGCAATTCTTCAGGAGTAATGAGAAATATTTCCAAGTTCTTACCTTCAAGAACAATTTTTTCTTTAAGGCGGCTTATTTTAATTACCTCCGGTGAGTATGCCAGTAAACCTTTATGCCCTTCCACAATAACCATTTCCTGACCCCAAAAAATTACCCGGGGTAAATCGGCAAAAATCTCTCCCGGAGAAATTGTCCATTTTTTAGGCATAAAAAAACCCCTCCCTGCTACATCAATATGCAGCAAGAAGGGTTTTCATGTTAGTTGGCCAAAAGCTTTTTCACCAGTTCCGATACTACCCGACCATCAGCCCTACCCTTGATTTTAGCCAATACTTTTGGCATAACTTTACCCATATCTGAAGGTTTAGTGGCACCTACCAAAGCTATGGTTTCTCTAATAATTTCAGTTAATTGTTCTTCACTTAATTGAGCAGGTAGATAGCTTTCAAGGATTTTAATTTCCTCATTAATTTTATTAATATCCTCAGCCCGACCGGCTTTTTCGTAGTTAGGTAGTACCTCTTTGCGGGACTTAATTTCCTTTTGGATTATGCTTAAAATCTCTTCATCGGTAAGAGCTCTTCCCTTTTCAATCTCAGCGTTTTTTATTGCTGCTTTAACCATCCTCAGGACGTTAAGCTTTAATCTTCCCGCCTCTTTTTGTTTTAAACTATCTTTTAAATCCTGTTCAATGCGCTGTAACATAAAATCACCTTAAGCAAAACGCTTTTTCTTATTTTTGGCTTGAGCCTTCTTTTTCCTTCTCACGCTTGGTTTCTCGTAATGTTCCCTTTTGCGCATTTCTGCCATTAAACCGGCTTTTTGGCAAGACCTTTTAAAGCGTTTTAATGCGCTATCTAAAGTTTCATTTTTGCCAACTCTAACTTCTGCCACTTTCTATCCCTCCCTCCATACCCTCCCTTTACCGCCTTAATCAGGCAAACTTTCCAAGTTGTTTACCGCCAATTAAGTGGAAATGGAGGTGGTAAATCTCTTGACCGCCATCTTTTCTGCAATTTGATACCAGGCGATAACCTGATTCACTAATCCCTTCCCTTTCGGCTATTTCGCGGACTTTTAACAATAAATGTCCCATGAGCTCCCGGTGATTATCCCCTAAATCCGCTAAGCTTTCTACATGTTCTTTAGGCACAATTAAGATATGCACCGGTGCAACCGGATTGATATCGCGAAATGCTACTAAAAGCTCATCCTCGTAAACCAGTGCCGAGGGTATTTCTTTCCGGGCAATTTTGCAGAAGAGACAGTCACTCATACCTTCACCTCCCCTCGGGAGAAAGGTATAATCAAATCCTTACAAAAGGAGATAATTCTACAATACACTATTAAATTCCTGCTGGCAAGAAAAATTTTAGTTATTTATAATTTCCCCCTCAACATAACCATCTTTAATCCCAGTAATTCTTACTGGATAAATTTTTCCTCTCACAATATTATTGCCTAAAAATTTAACTTTTAAATAATTATCACTGTGTCCTTCCCAAAAATTATTATCATCTTGCTCTTCGGGAATGACCTCTAAAATTTTACCGGTAAATTTTGAAGCATAATCAAAAAAAAGCTCCCCTTTTAAATTAATTAACAGTAAACTACGACGATCCTTTTCCCGTTCCGGAACTTGGCCAGGCATTTTTGCCGCCGGAGTCCCGGCCCGGGGAGAATATTTAAAAACATGGACATCCATAAACCCTGCTTTTTTAATTAAACTATAGCTGTTTAAAAATTGCTGTTCAGTCTCCCCAGGAAATCCTACAATTACATCGGTGGTTAAAGCAATATCAGGAATATGTTCTTTTATAGTGTCAATTAACCGTAAATATTCGTAAGCACTATATTTTCGCCGCATGGCTTTTAAGATGTCGTCATCTCCACTTTGGAGGGGCAAATGAAGGTGGCGGCAAAATTTCGGGCTCCCCGCCAATACCTCCAGTAACTCAAGGGTAAAATCCTGCGGTTCAATGGAACTTAAACGTAACCTTTTGAGCTCAGGTATTTTAAAAAGCTCTGCCACCAAATGGGAGAGCTTCGGAAGCTCCTTCTTTTCTTGCCCGTAAGCTCCCGTATGAATGCCGGTTAAAACAATTTCCGAGAAACCCTGCCGGGTAAGATTTTTAACTTCCGAAACTATCTCTGAAAGCTTACGGCTTCGAAGCGGTCCCCGGGCATAAGGAATAATGCAGTAAGCACAGTAACTGTTACAACCTTCCTGAATCTTTACAAACGCTCGCGCTTTCCCCGGCGATAATTTCAACGGCATTTCTTCAAATTCGGCTAACTCTTCAAAACTCGCTACCGCATTAATTTTCCTGCGGTCAGCAAGAACTTTTTCTACAAGGTCAACCAGGCGGTTTTTATGCACGGTTCCCAAAACTAAATTCACTTCGGGAATTTTTAAAACTTCTTCCGGGGCTACCTGGGCATAGCAACCCACCGCCGCAATCACCGCTTGCGGATTTTTTTGGGCAGCTTTTCTGATCATCTGCCGGGATTTACGGTCACTTAAATGGGTAACGGTACAGGTATTAATTACGTAAACATCGGCGTAATCGCTAAAATCCACAACTTCATAACCTTTTTCCTGAAAAGCCCCTTTTAGTGCTTCAGTTTCATACTGATTGACCTTGCAACCAAGAGTATAAAAAGCAACCTTTTTCACTCAAAATCTCCTCCAAGGTCACCCCATTGATAAAGAACTAAAGAAAGGGTAGTTAAAGCTGCGGTTTCGGTCCGTAAAATTCGCGGCCCCAAACTTACCGAAATTGCCCCAAAGCTTTTTAAAAACAAAACTTCTTCGGGAGCAAATCCTCCCTCAGGCCCAATTACCACTGCTACCCGCGATACCGCTTTCGCCTTTAACACTTCTTTTAAAGATGTTTTATCTTCTTCTTCATAAGGCACTAATAAAAGCATATCGGCTATAAATTGGGGCAACGCCTTTAAATCTATCACTGGCATAATTTCCGGGACCCGACTAACTCCAGCTTGTTTAGCCGCTTCATAAGCAATCTTTTGCCACCGTTCGCATCGTTCCTTTTTTTTGCGTTCATCAAAAACTACTACCGTACGCTGGGTTTCTACGGGAATAACCCGGGCTACTCCTAATTCGGTTGCTTTTTGCACGATAAAATCCATTTTGTCGCCCTTCGCCACCCCTTGAACTAAAGTAACTTCTACCGGTGGCACTGATTTTACATATCTCTTGGAAAGAATTTTAAGGTGCAGCAACTCTTTTCGCACCGCTAAAACCTGGCAGTCATAGCGAAAATCCTGTTCGTCCTGTAAGGTTAATTTTTGCCCAGCTTTTATTCTTAATACCTTAACCGCATGCCGGGCATCTTCACCGGTAAGATAAGCATAATCCCCCTGGATTTGCCCAGGGGGTATGAAAAAGTAAGGCACCTCAATCCTACTCCTTTCGCCCAACCAAAAGGGACCACTCCCCGCGGTTTTGACGTTCAACCAAAGTAAAACCGGAGTTTAAAAGTTTAGCTAAAACTTCCTGCTCCCGTTCCAATATTATACCCGAACCTATGAAAATACCCCCGGTTTTAAGCTTTTGGTAGGCATCGGGAGCAAGCTCTTTAATTACCGCAGCAATAATATTAGCAATAATCACATCCACCTCAAGCTCAAGTCCCGATAGAAGATCGTTTTCTAAAACCGTAATCTTTGACTCTAAGTTGTTTAAGTTTACATTTTCCCGGGCGATGTTTACGGCTACCGGGTCAATATCCAAAGCATAAACCTTATCAGCTCCTAAAAGAGCAGAAGCAATAGCTAAAATTCCCGAGCCAGTTCCAACATCAGCTACAACCTTTCCCGGTGAAATATATCGGGGCAACGCTTCCAAAACAAGGGCGGTGGTAGCGTGGGTTCCGGTACCAAACGCCATTCCCGGATCGATTTCAATAACTTTTTTAGCTTCTTTTCCTGAAGGTATAGTTTCCCACGTAGGTTTTATTAAAAACTCGCCTACTTCAAGGGGTTTAAAATACTTTTTCCAGCTATTCGCCCAGGCTTCCTCATCTATTTCCTGGAAATAAAGATTAAAAGATATAGATAAAGCTTTTAATTTTTCATTTAGTTGATCTAAGAGCAAGTTAATATTTTCCGATAACGGAAAATAAGCTCGAACCGTTGCCCGTTCAGCCTGTAGGACGTTTTCCGGAAATTCATAGGCATCCCAAATCTGGGCATTAATATACTGCCAGATTAAAAGAGGGTCTTCAATACTCACCCCCCCGGTATTAAACTCCCAGAAAAGGTCGGCTACAGTATCCGTGTAATTACTTTCCACTTCCACCGCAACTTCGAGATATTTCACCGGTCTCACCTGTCTTTTTTTTATTATAACGCAAATTTGCTTTTAAACTTATTAAATTTATCTTTTAAACTTTCTTCTTTTTGGTTGGAAATTTCCTCAAACTCCCGTAAAAGCTGCTTTTGCCGTTCGGTAAGCTTAGTTGGAGTTACAACTTTAACTGTAACATAGAGATTTCCCCGCCCCGAACCATTTACTATAGGCACACCTTTCCCTTTAATGGTAAATACTGTTCCAGTTTGAGTACCTTCGGGAATTTCCAAAAGGGTAGTTTCCCCATCGATAGTGGGAATTTCTACTTTAGTCCCCAGAGCTGCTTCCACAAAGGTAATTTCTTTTTCTAATTTTAAATGTATATTTTCTCGTTTAAATAGTTTGTGCGGTTTAAGCTTAATATAGACAAATAAATCGCCTGGAGGACCACCATTCCGCCCGGCTTCTCCACCACCACTTACTCTAAGTCTTTGGCCGTGGTCTATTCCCGCCGGAATTGTTACAGTAATTGACCGGGTCTTCCGGACAAGACCGCTTCCCCGACATTCCCGGCAGGGGGTTTTCGGAATCTTTCCTTCCCCATGGCAGGTCGAACAAACCTGAGTTCTAACCATTCGACCAAAAAGGGTCTTTACCTCCTGGTGGATTTGCCCCCGTCCCTTACAGGTAGGGCAAGTAATTATTGGTGTTCCCGGCTCAGCCCCGTTACCATGGCAGTGACCACAGGTTTCGGTGCGGGTTACTTTTAGCTCTTTTTCTCCACCAAAAACTGCTTCTTCTAAAGTTAATTCTAAAACCGTTTCTATATCTTCACCTGGAACAGGACCGTGGCGGGCTTTACGACCGCCGCCAAACATCATATCAAAAAGATCACCAAAGCCCCCAAAACTTCCAAAAATATCTTCAAAATTAATACCGGCCCCGCCACCAAAACCACCTTGGCCGGCAAAGTTTCCATCCACTCCCGCATGGCCAAACTGATCATAGCGAGCTCTTTTGTCTGGGTCGGATAGTACTTCATAAGCTTCGGCTATTTCTTTAAACTTTTCTGCTGCATTAGGATCATCCTTATTAACGTCCGGATGATACTTCCGGGCAAGTTTTCTGTAAGCCTTTTTTATTTCTTCAGGGGTGGCGTTTTTGGCCACCCCTAAAACTTCATAATAATCCCGCTTCAATTAACTCACCGCCTTTTGCGGGTGCTACTTATCATCGTTTACTTTGTAATCAGTGTCATAAACATTTCCCTGGGAGCCTTGATTATCTGTTCCGGATTGGTTCTGGCTGCTCCCTTGCTGATAAATACTTGAAGTTAATTCATAAAGAGGTTTGGTAAGTTCTTCAATTTTAGCTTTTATTTTTTCAAGATCTTTACCGTTTAAAGCTTCTTGTAATTCAGAGATAGCTTTTTCCACCTTGGCAACCATTTCAGGATTTGCCTTATCTTTTAACTCACCAATGGTCTTTTGCGCCTGGTAGATTAAGCCATCCGCCTGGTTTCTAACTTCCACTTCTTCTTTACGTTTTTTGTCTTCTTCGGCATAACGTTCAGCGTCTTCTACCATCCGCTTAATTTCCGCCTCGGATAAATTGCCGGTGTTGGTTATCGTAATACTCTGCTCCCGCCCAGTACCCAGGTCTTTTGCCGAAACATGGACTATACCGTTTACGTCAATGTCAAAACGGACTTCAATCTGCGGAACTCCCCGCGGAGCAGGAGGAATACCGGTTAAAGTAAACCTTCCTAAAGTTACGTTATCGGCAGCCATCGGCCGTTCGCCCTGCAGCACATGAATTTCCACTGAAGTTTGGTTATCCGCCGCAGTAGTAAAAATTTGACTTTTTGAAGTAGGAATAGTGGTGTTACGCTCAATTAATTTAGTAAACACTCCTCCTAAAGTTTCAATACCTAAAGAGAGCGGAGTAACGTCTAATAAAACTACATCTTTAACTTCACCGGCCAACACTGCTGCTTGAATGGCAGCCCCAATAGCCACACATTCATCCGGGTTAATCCCTTTATGCGGTTCTTTATTAAAGAATTTACGGATTGCTTCTTGCACCGCTGGAATCCGGGTTGAACCACCCACTAAAAGGATTTTATCAATGTCTTCAGGCTTTAACCCGGCATCTTCTAAAGCCCTCCGGGTGGGTCCCATGGTAGCTTCCACTAAATCAGCAGTAAGTTCGTTAAACTTAGCCCGGGTAAGGGTAACGTCTAAATGAAGCGGTCCATTTTGGTTGGCGGAAATAAAGGGAAGATTAATCTGGGTTTCTAATACACCGGATAATTCAATTTTTGCTTTTTCCGCCGCTTCTTTTAACCGCTGCATCGCCATTTTGTCAGCTCTTAAATCAATGCCGTGCTCTTTTTTGAAGTTTTCTACCAGCCAGTCAATAATCCGCTGGTCAAAGTCGTCACCACCCAGGCGGTTGTTCCCGGAAGTTGCTTTAACTTCAAAAACCCCATCACCAATTTCTAAGATGGAAACGTCAAAAGTACCGCCGCCTAAGTCGTACACTAAAATAGTCTGCTCGCCTTCTTTATCAAGACCATAAGCTAAAGCCGCAGCGGTTGGTTCGTTGATAATCCTTAGGACTTCTAAACCGGCAATGCGGCCGGCATCTTTAGTTGCTTGGCGTTGAGCATCGGTAAAATAAGCCGGTACCGTAATAACGGCTTTATCAATTTTTTCGCCAAGGTAAGCTTCCGCATCCTGCTTTAATTTTTGTAGAATCATTGCGGAAATTTCCTGGGGTGTATATTCTTTGTCATCAATTTTTACCCGATAATTGGTCCCCATGTGTCGTTTAATTGAAATTACAGTGCGTTCGGGATTGGTAATAGCCTGTCTTTTAGCTACCTGACCAACTACCCGTTCACCGTTTTTCCCAAAAGATACTACCGATGGAGTAGTCCGGCCGCCTTCCGCATTGGGAATAACGGTCACCTCTCCACCTTCCATCACTGCAATACAAGAGTTAGTTGTTCCAAGGTCAATCCCAACAATTTTACCCATTTTTTCTACCCCCTTAATGTTATTGTTTTTTAGCTACTTTAACAAGAGCTGGTCGTAAGATTTTATCTTTATAAAAATACCCTTTTACCAGTTCTTCCACCACAGTATTATCGTCTAAATCTTCCCGAATCTCCACCATTAATGCCTCGTGCAGTTCGGGGTTAAAAGGCTGGCCACCAGCCTCAATAGCTTTTACTTCCTGTTGATTTAAGATTTCTAAAAACTGACGGTAGGTAAGCTCCACCCCTTCAATTACTTTCCGCGGGTCACTGTCTTTTTCCTTTAAAGCCCGCTCCAAATTATCTAAAACCACCAAAAGCTTTTTTAGAAGCTCAAAACCTTCATACTTTAAAAGCTCTTCTTTTTCTTTTTGGGTTCTTTTGCGGTAATTGTCAAAATCCGCATACAGCCTTAAATACTGATTTTTTAAGCGATTGTGTTCTTCTAAAAGCTTATTATATTCCTCTTCTAAATTTTCTTTATCCTCGTCTTTCTCAATTTCTTCCCACTCCAGCTCTTCTTTATCTTTTTCCTCCATCTTCCTGCTCTCCTTCCTTTAAGACTTCATAATCTTTCATTTTAATGATAGTATTAATTTTTAATAAAGAAATAGCTACTTCACTGGCATTTTTAACTGCCTGGTAAACTACTTCTGCCGGGTCAACCACTTCTTTTTCTAACATGTCAGCAGCTTCCCCGGTTTCAAAATCTAACCCTAAAGCAAAATTATCTTTTTGCACCTGCAGGGTCATAAGATCACCTAACTTTTCTAACCCGTTAAACCCGGCATTTTCAGCCATGATTCTAAAGGGAGCTTTTAAGGCTTCCGCAAAAGCCATAACCCCGTAGCTTTCCATCCCTGACACCTGGTTTTTTAGCCCTTCCACTTCCCGGCTTAAAAAGAGGAGAAACGATCCCCCTCCGGGAAGAACTCCCGAACGGTAAGCGGCTGCAAAACTTCCTGCCGCATCTTTAGCAATTCTTTCCTGTTCATCCACCACTTCATCGGTCGCTGCCCCAATTAAAACTGTGGCGGTAGGTTTTCCTGCTCCCCCTTCAATAACAGTCATGGCAAGCTTTGCATCATAAAAAGCAGTTTTAGCAAAACCTAAAAGTTTTTTTAGCTCTGCCGATGGTTTATTTAAAGACGTTCTTTTGGCAGACCTGGCTCCGGTAAACTCTAAAAGGCGTTTTAGTTCTTTTTGGGTAATCCGGGTAATAACCATTATATCGTTTTCGTAGCAGAATTCTTCCGCAATATCGCTAATACCCCGGGTTAAAACTACCAGGTTTACCCCCAATTGTTTTAGTTTATAAAGATTTTCCTGAAAAACTTTTTGGTTATTTAAATACTGAGCAAATCCCGCTTCCGAAGATAGCGCTTCTCCTTCTATTTCTTCGGGATATAACCCATCATCTAAAACGAGAAGTTTAACTTCGGTAATTTTCTTTGAACCATCTTCCCACAAAGGTGATTTATTAATAACTACTCCAGGAATTAAGGAGGTAGTTGCTCCTACTTTGGCTAAAACTAAATCTCCCAGTTTAAACCCGGGATCATTGAGCTTATCTTCCAAAAGGATAGCAGCCTCCCAAATTATTTGGGAAACCCTTGCATCTCCCCGGGCAGCAATACATGCAGCGTCACAAAGTTTATTATCGCGAATACTGTTAATTTTTAAAGCATTTTTCTTAATAAGCACTAAAGCATAATTTAAAGCTTTGGTCATACCCGCTAAAACTTTTGCTACCGGTACACCTTTTAAAATCTGGTTAATTCCTTCAGAAACTAAAGCTCCAGCTAAAACTGTTGCCGTAGTAGTTCCATCCCCTACTTCCCGTTCCTGCGCCCGGGCCATGTTTACGATCATGCGGGCCGCCGGATGCTGGGCATCCATCAACGTTAAGATAGTTACGCCGTCGTTAGTAACCACTACTTCCCCAAATCTATCCACCAGCATCGTATCTAAGCCCTTAGGCCCAAGGCTATTAGAAACCGCCTGAGTCAAGGCTTTTACCGCTGCAGCATTGGAAAAAAGCGCCTGATATCGTTCTTCAATTTCCTGGTTATGAGCTTCTTTTTTCAAACCCCAATCCTCCTGTTAGTAGTTTTTACTACCAAAGATTTCTGATAAGTATTTGCTTAAAAATTCAACGGTGGCGACCGTTTTAGCGTATTCCATCCGAGTAGGCCCCAAAACACCAATAAATCCACGGCTATTACCGTAGGAAAAATAGCCGGCAGCTATCATGCTGCAGTCTTCAATTTCTTTTATATTTAGTTCGCTGCCTATTTTTACATTAACTCCGATATTTACCTGGGAAAAGATTTCCTTTATCTTCTCTTCCTGTTCTAAAAGGCTTAAAAGGGTTTTCACCTTTTCCACATTTTTAAATTCCGGCTGATTAAAGAGGTTAATAAGCCCCCCTAAAATTATTTTATTTTCCTGATCGTCCTGATTTAGGCTTCGGA
>Ga0334722_10004826_pt1 | contig 13865 bp, 10 predicted proteins | sample C3_bottom_MG_FD_207210 | JGI IMG/M metagenome (GOLD analysis project Ga0334722, IMG submission 207210) | Sediment microbial communities from Yellowstone Lake, YNP, Wyoming, USA - C3_bottom | ecosystem: Environmental > Aquatic > Freshwater > Lake > Sediment | place: USA: Wyoming | collected...
AGCGCGTGGACCCGGACTCGTCGGGGCGCGGCTTGGCCTCGCCCTCGTCTGTCAGCGGCTGTCGAAGGGCGAGGCGGAGCCTCGCCCCTACCCCACACAGATGGCGTTTCAGGTCGAACGTTGTGAGACGGCGCACTAGGTGCCGCGAAGCAGGCCATCAGCCTCCACTCGAGGCGAACCAGGAGGAGGAGAGGTGTTCAACGCCGCGGCGTGAGCTCGCCGCAGCTCGGGACGGAAGGGCTACGCACTCAAGATCGCGGGCCGCCGTCTTGCAAGGGCGCGGGTCGCAAGCGAAAGGACGAAGCCGGAACACGCGGCGGCGCTCGCGCTTGTCACGAGCAGCAGGCCGGAGGCGAGCGAGAAGTTGATCGCAATGTCCCTGCCGACGCCGAGTGCGAGCAGGATGCCGGCGGTTGCGCCCGCGTTCGCGACCGCACCCCCTGCCGTGATGGGAACGACGCCCGCAGCCGCGCTGAGACAGAGCACGCAGAGCGCGGTTGTCGGTGAGAAGGACAAGCCGAGCGCGCTGAGCAACAGAGCGCTGCCGACCGCGCGTGTCGTCCAGCAGCCGAACAGGTAGAAGGCTGCGACGACTGCGCTGCGCCGCCCGCGCCGCGTCTTGTGCTCGGAAACGTGGTCGGCTGCCGTGCGCAGGTGGCGGCTTCGGCGCAGCAGCGGTAGGCGCACCAGCTGGGTGCTCGCGACAAGCAGCGCGCAACAGCCGATCCCGAATGCGACGACGATCAGCAACGGGCCGCGCAGACTCGAAGAGCTCGTGGCTGTCGCGGAGATCGACAGGGGCAGCATCGCGACCGCGTCGACCATCCCGAGCGAGATGATCGAGAGAGCGATCGCTTCGAGGCCGATGCGAATCCCGCCAAGCCTGCGGAGCGTTCCCACCTTGACGACATAGTCGAGGCGAAACGGGAGCACCGCGCCGCTCGCCGCCGCCGCGCCGACCGATGCCAGGCAGCGGGCCTGGTCAGGTTGCTGGTCACGGGGGAAAAGTCTGTGCCAGCCACGCGCGCGCAGGACGAAGCTCGCGAAGTAGCAGAGAGCGGCCAAAGCGACGAGCACACCCCTCGCGTGCGCGAGTGGCCAACTCGAATGCGTCAACCGTTGGCCGACGAGGACGCAGGCCCCCACCGTGATGAGAGCGAAGACGACGCCAGCAACGAGCCGCCGGCGCTGCGGCGCCACGGCAGCTCGGAGTATGCGCATCGGCTTCGAGAGTACCTCGAAAGCACGGTAAGCGCCACTAACCACACGTGAGGAAGACAGAACTTCTCACGGGCCGCCAATCGACGTGACGCCCGAGTAGCGCACCTTCGCCGACTGAGGGCCCGACGGACGACGCCAGTACCATGCCGGGAATGTCGAAACCCGTGATGCGCCTGCCCGAGAGGAGTTCCAACGAAGGACATCTTTAGCTTCCTCAAGAGCCGGGATGCCCGAATGGCCTGTCCGTTCTGCGGCCACGAAGAGTGGCACGGCTGGGACGAGCGCGTAGCTCTGGAGCACGTCATCGGAAGTAACGCGGTCGATCGGCGCACCGAGGCCTTTCCATTGACCTGCTCTCATTGCGGTTTCATCCGGTTTCAGTCCGCGCATGTGCTCGACGATCCGCGGGACACTGCGAGAAACCCCCGTGGGAAAAACGCGTAGGCCGATCCGCCGGCGGGGTAACCCCGAACGTCACGGCGCGACAGACTGTCGGTGCCGAGCTCTCTGACGCGTCGCCTGCCTCCCGACGATCACTGCGCAGGAGCGTGTCCCTGCTGGCGGTGGCGCATCAGCGTCCCTGTGTCGCCTCTAGTCCCGATTCCCCGATCGGATGGCACAGGAAGGCTTTCGGTTTCGTCGGATGCACGGGGTTGAGGCGCGACAGTGGTACATCGCATGCGATTCGCCAGGTCCGTCCGAAAGCGTCGAACTCGTTTCCCACTCCGAGACGATGCTCGCTCTCACGCTGGTAGTCGAAGATGCGCCCGTTCGGGTAGCGCAGCTTCAGAGCGTATTGGAACACGGGTGATTCATCGGTTGAGACGGCGCGCGCCTCAAGCCCGCATCGCGCCGCGGCACGGCACCTGACAGCGGCGAAGGTCCGGTCTGCGCGGCGAAACTGCCGCCCTTCATTTCCATCGCGGGCCCTTGAGGGTCTTGGGGAACCAAGCTCTCCCGTATCGAGCTCAGGTAGAGTGGTCTGACCCGACCTCGCTGACACCCTGTGCCGTCGACGCCTCGGACACCTATCGAAAGGGGCGCGCGCGAGTCGTGCGTACAGCGATCTTTTCGACCTACCCCCCACGCGCCTGCGGAATCGGGACATTCTCGTTCGACGTCCGAGCCTCGCTCCTCGGCGTGCGCGGAATCGAGGACGTCAGCACCGTCGTGGTCGTCGACGAGCCGTCGAGCCCACAGCGCCCAGAGCTTTTGGCAACGGTCTCTCAGGGCGTTCGAGGGGATTACGTACGCGCGGCGAGGTTACTCGGGCGGCTCGACATCGACGTCGTGCTCCTCCAGCACGAATACGGGATCTTTGGCGGCGCCGACGGTGAGTACGTGCTCTCCTTCGCGCAGGAGCTGGCCCAACCGCTCGTCGTAGCGCTGCACACGGTGTTGTCAGAGCCGACGCCCCATCAGCTGCGCGTCCTCACCGAGCTCTGCGAGCAGGCCGAGCGTGTGATGGTCATGACCGAGACCGCGAGGCGCCTGCTCCTCGAGGTCGGAGCCTGTCCGGATCACAAGATTCGGATCGTTCCGCACGGTGCACCCGTGGCGCTCGGGCGAAGGCGAGAGGAACAGGCCGGCGGTCGGCGTCCTCTCTACGTCACACCCGTGCCAGGCGGGTACGAGCGGATGCAGTCCCGCTTTCTGCTCTCCACCTTCGGACTCATCTCTCCCGGGAAAGGAATCGAGACCGCGATCGCGGCCTTGCCTTCGGTCATCGAGCGCCACCCCGAAGTCCTGTACCTCATCGCCGGGCGCACGCACCCGCAGGTCGCACGCCGGGAGGGTGAGCAGTACCGGCTGATGCTCGAGCGACGCGTCGTCGATCTCGGTCTCGGTGATCACGTCGAGTTCGACGACCGCTTCCTTTCGATCGACGAGCTGGCCGATCTGCTCGCCGCAACGGACGTGTTCGTCACGCCGTATCGCAATCGCGAGCAGATCGCTTCGGGCGCGCTCACCTTTGCGATCGCCGCCGGTTGTGCGGCGATCTCGACCCCGTACTGGTACGCGGAGGACATGCTCGCTTCAGGTGCCGGGCGTCTCGTGCCGTTCGGCGACACGCAAGCTCTCGCCGACGCCATGCTCGAGCTCATCGAGCAGCCCCGAGCACTGGAATCGGCGCGAGCGGAGGCACAACAGATCGGCATCGGGCTCGCCTGGCCCTCTGTTGCCGAGGCAACCGCCTCGGTGCTCCGCGAAGCCGCGGTGCTCGCGCCTCGACGAACCCCGATTCCGGTTGTCGAGCTCGAGCTCGCAGACGTTCGCAGAGACCATTTGCTCACGCTCGTCGACGACGTCGGCATCGTGCAGCATGCGCATGGCGTCATTCCCAACCGCGAAACCGGCTACTGCGTCGACGACGTCGCGCGGCTCGCTGTCGTCGCACTCGAGCTCGCGCGTCGCTATGGAGAGCAGCCCTGGAACACGATCCTCTACCGGGCGCTCGCCTATCTCCACGCCGCGACCGACCAGGGTGGCGGCGGAATGCGCAACTTCATGAGCTATGAGCGGCACTGGCTCGACGAGCCACATGTAGGTGACCATGTCGGTCGTTCGATCTGGGCGCTCGGGGAAGTGCTCTCGACAGCCTGGGCACCGGCCCTCGTCGGCCCCACCCGCAGGCTGCTTACCTCCCTCGTAGCCTCCCTCCGGAGCGACGTGTCGCTTCGAACGGCCGCGTACGCGATCCTTGGCCTCGCCCGTCTCGATGCCGACAGGCTCGATCCGCAGGCGCGGCTTCTCTTGGAGCGCTTCGTCGAGCAACTTGCCACTGCGCACGCGAGCACCGCGTCTGACGGCTGGCGCTGGTTCGAGGACGAGCTTCGCTACGACAACGCGCGCCTCTCGCAAGCGCTGATCGTCGGTGGGACAGCTCTCGGACGGGAGTGGGACGTGTCGATCGGACTCGAGTCGCTCGGTTGGCTCGGCGACGAGTGCGGGCTTGCAGACGACGTCCTCCGTCTCCCCGGTCATCTGGGGCGTCATCGCGACGACCCGGCGCCGGGGCCCGGCGACGAGCAGCCGCTCGATGCTTCCGCCCTCGTCGAGGCGGAGCTGACCGCGTTCTCGATCACGGGCGAGCCCGAGCACGGTGCCCGCGCCCAGAGGGCGTTCGACTGGTTCCTCGGCCGTAACCGGCTCGACCGGCCGCTCTACGACTTCGCGACCGGCGGCTGTAGCGACGGCCTGGGCGAATACGACCTGAACGCCAACGAGGGCGCAGAGTCGACGCTCGCCTTTCACCGTGCCGAACTCGTGCTCGACGCAGCCGGACTGCCGATCGTCCTCCGTCGCCGTGCGGCCCGGGCAAAGGCGGCATGACCGCCGGTCAGCGTGAACTGTTCCGCCGCCACCCCGCGAACCCGATTCTTCAGGCCGCGGACTAGCCCTATCCTTCAGACCCACGTCAGAGATAGGTCACGGCGTCGGCGACGACCTTGGAGCGGCCGCGGAGGAAGTCGAAGTCACAGCCCTCGTTCGCCTGTAGCACGTGCTCGACGTGCAGCTTGCGGTAGCCGCGCTCGTCCTTCCGAGCCGGTGGCGTCCACATGTCGCGGCGCGCGGCCAACTCGCTCTCGTCGACGAGGAGGTCGAGCGATCGGGAAGGGACGTCGAGGCGAATCTGGTCGCCGTCCTGGACGAGGGCGAGCGGGCCGCCGACGGCCGACTCCGGCGCGACGTGGAGGACGACCGCGCCGTAGGACGTACCGCTCATGCGCGCGTCCGAGATGCGCAGAAGGTCGGTGACACCCTGCTTGAGCAGCTTCGCCGGGATCGGGAGATGACCCCATTCGGGCATCCCGGGGGCACCGACCGGACCCGCGTTGCGGAGCACCATCACGCTCGTCTCGTCGCATTCGAGTTCAGGGTCGTCCACGCGCGCCGCCAGGTCGTGGATGTCCTCGAAGACGATCGCGCGCCCTTCGTGCTGAAGGAGCTTCGCGTCGGCAGCCGTGATCTTCATCACCGCGCCGTCTGGACAGAGAGACCCGTAGAGCACGACGAGCGAGCCGCCCGAGTCGAGCGGGCTCTGGGCAGTCCTGATCACCTCGGCGTTTACGATCTCCGCCCCAGCGATGTTCTCGCCGACGGTTCGCGCGCTCACCGTGATCGCGTCGAGATGCAGGAGATGGGAGATCTGGGCCATCACCGCGGGCAGGCCGCCGGCGTAGAAGAAGTCCTCCATCAAGAACCGACCCGCAGGCTTGAGATCGACGAGCCAGGGCGTGGACTCGCAGAGCTCGTCGAAGCGCTGGAGTGGCAGATCGACGCCGACACGTCCCGCGTAGGCGATCAGGTGAAGGATCGCGTTGGTCGAGCCGGAGATCGCGTGCAACACGCGAATCGCGTTCTCGAACGCCTCAGGAGTGAGGATGTCCGACGGCTTCAGATCGCGCTCGACGAGCTCGACGATCTTGCGTCCTGCGGCCTCCGCCACCTGCTTTCGTCGGGAATCGACCGCCGGAATCGCGGCGCCCCCCGGGAGCGTCAGCCCGAGGGCCTCTGTGACGCAGGCCATGGTCGACGCCGTTCCCATGGTCATGCAGTGACCGTTCGAGCGCGACATGGAGTTCTCGATCTCAGTGAACTCGTCCTCGGTGATCCGCCCCGCGCGTCGCTCCTCGTTGTAGTGCCAGCAGTCGCTGCACGAGCCGAGCTCCTTGCCGCGCCAGTGACCGTTCAACATCGGACCGCCGGTGACGACGATGGCCGGAATGTCTGCGCTCGCCGCGCCAAGGATGCTCGCGGGGTTCGTCTTGTCGCAGCCCGTGAGCAGGACGACCCCGTCGAGCGGGTTCGAGCGGATCGATTCCTCGACGTCCATCGCCATCAGGTTCCGATAGAGCATCGTCGTCGGCTTCATCAGCGACTCGCCGAGCGACATCACCGGGAACTCGAGCGGAAAGCCTCCGGCCTGGAGCACGCCGCGCTTGACCGATTCCGCCAACCCGCGCAGGTGCACGTTGCAGTTGACGAGCTCGCTCCAGCTGTTGCAGATCCCGATCACCGGCCGGCCGCGGAACGCCTCGTCGGTGACGCCCTCCGACTTCAGCCACGAGCGGTGGAGGAAACCGTCGAGGTCGCTGCGATCGAACCACTCGCGGCTGCGAAGGCCGTTCGAGGCGTGGTAGTCGTCTGCGTTGCGCATCGTCGGCATCAGTGCCCCTTCATGTGATGCTGCCTCGTTCCTCGCGGACGAGCAGCAAGCCAGGCTAGGACGCAGGGAGCGTCAATACGTGATCGTATTGACGCGACTAACCCAGGAGTTCGCGCAGCGCGTCGAGCTGACCCGGCACCACGCGGAAGAAGGCCCAGCTGCCTCGTTGCTCACGCTCGACCAGCCCCGCTTGCAGGAGCACCTTGAGGTGGTGACTGACGGTCGGCTGGGTCAGGCCGAGCGGTTCCGTGAGGTGGCAGACGCACGCCTCGTGATCGGGCTGGGACTGAATCAGGCTCAGGAGTCGCAGCCGGGCCGGGTCGGCAAGTGCCTTGAGCGCGCCCGCAAGCGCATCGGCGCCCGCGACGTCGAGCGGGCCCGCCAGCAGAGGCGGGCAGGAGGCAGCAAGCGTGGCGATCGGCTGCATCACTTGGATATTGACACGCATCGATGACCGCGCCAAACTCCACCGCATAGATCGCTGTCGATATCCGAGGAGCAGACCGGAGCAACCCGAGGTGCTGTTCGTCTGTGTCCACAACGCGGGCCGAAGCCAGATGGCAGCCGGACTGGTCAAGCTTCGCTCGCACGACCGCATCCACGTCCGCTCCGCAGGCAGCGCTCCTGCCGACGAGATCAACCCGGCTGTCGTCGAGGCGATGGATGAGCTCGGCGTGGACATGGGCGAGGAGTTCCCGAAGCCGCTCACGGACGAGGTCGTCCGGGCCGCCGACGTGGTGATCACGATGGGCTGCGGCGACGCCTGTCCGGTCTACCCGGGCAAGAGGTACGAAGACTGGGTACTCGACGATCCTGCAGGCCAGGATCTCGAAACCGTGCGGCGCATCCGCGACGAGCTGGACGCCCGGGTCGAGAAGCTCGTCGCCGAGCTACTTGGGTAGACCGTCACTCGCCCGTCGCTGTCTCGCAGAGGCGCTCGCCGCCTTCGCGCTCGTCTTCGCCGGCTGCGGTGCGATCGTGCTCGATCACGAGCGCGGCGGCTCGCTTGGGGCGGGAGGTATCGCAGCCTCGTTCGGACTGGTGATCATGGTCATGGTCTACGCGACCGGGCATCTTTCCGGTGCACACATCAATCCTGCCGTCACGGTCGCGTTCACGGTCACCCGTCACTTCCCGATCCGCGATGCGCTCGGCTACATCCCGTCTCAGTTTGCGGGGGCGGTGGCCGGGGCTGGGCTCCTCCGCCTCGCCTGGAACGGCTCCCCCGCCCACCTCGGCGCGACCGTCCCTAGCGTCGGCTCCGGGTCGGCGTTCGTCTACGAGCTGGTCCTGACCGGGTTCCTGATGTTCGTGATCATGGCGGTCGCGACCGACACCCGCGCCGTAGGGGCCGCGGCGGCGATCGCCATCGGCGGCACGGTGGGCCTCGACGCACTCGTCGGAGGAGGCGTTACGGGCGCCTCGATGAATCCCGCCCGGTCGTTCGGCCCCGCGCTCGTCTCGTCGACGTGGTCAGGGTTCTGGATCTACGTCGTCGGCCCGGTCGCCGGCGCAGTCGTGGGCGCCCTCGCCTACCAGCTCGTCCGCGAGCCCCCAGAGCTGGGGACGTCGAACTAGAGGCTTGGTCGTGTCACCATCCGCCGGTGAACGCCGAGGATGGCATCGTCCAAACCGCCGCGGAGGCGCGCGACCTACCGCTGCCGCCGCTCGTCGTTCTCGACCGCGTCGAGCGCTTCCTCGACGACCACGGGCTCGGCGCCGGGCCCGTGCGAGCGCGGCGAATCGGTGTCCGCGGTGGCTCCAACTTCACGTTCCTGCTCGAGCGCGACTCCGGGCGGTACGTGCTGCGCCGGCCTCCGCGACCGCCGCTGCCGCCCTCGGCGCACGACGTCGCGCGCGAGGCGCGGCTCCAGCTGGCCTTGGCGAAGCAGGGGATCCGCGTACCGCCGATCGTCGCCGTCTGCGAGGACGAGGATGTGATCGGTGCGCCGTTCTACGTCATGGAGTTCGTCGGCGGTGACGTGATCACGGATGCCCTGCCTCCGTACCTCGCAGACAATCCCGAGACGCGGCGTGGTCTGGGCCTCGACCTCGTTGACACGCTCGTGGAGATCCACGGAGCAGACGTTTCCGAGCCCGATCTCGCCGTGTTCGCGCGACCGGGCAACTACGCAGAGCGGCAGGTGCGCCGGTTCTCGCAGCTGTGGCCGCTGAATGCGACCCGCAAGCTCCCCGTGCCGGAGGTCGGCGAGCGGCTCGCCGCAGCGATCCCGGAGCCGTCGCAGCCGCGGGTCGTGCACGGCGACTATCGCCTCGGCAACGTCATGGTCGGAACCGGCTCGTCTCGGGTCGTCGCCGTGCTCGACTGGGAGATGGGCGCGATCGGCGATCCGCGTGCCGATCTCGGCTACCTCGTCGCCACCTACACGGAGCCCGGCGGTGATGCAGATGCGCTCGGAACCTCTCCCGTCACGGCGACGCCCGGCTTCCCTTCGCGGGCCGAGCTCGTCGCGCGATACGAAGAGCGGACCCGTGCGCACATCGACCGTCTCGCCTGGTTCGAGGCGCTCGCACTCTGGAAGGCAGCGGTCTTCTGCGAGGCGATCTACGGGCGGTACATCCGCGGCGAGCTCGGCGAGGCGCCGCAGGCTGCACGGTTCGAAGATGCGGTGCCGCGACTGGTGGAGGCCGCAGCAGCGGCAATCCACCGAGACGAGCGCTAGTGGCTCGACGCGGCCTTGCCGAAACGGTTGCAGAACCGAGTCGACTCCGCGTACGGGAAGAAGTCGACGACCTCGCCGGCCTCGATGCGGCGCTGGCATTCCTGCCAGAACTCCGGTCGCAAGAGCTCGGCGTGGTGGCGCATGAACGGCTCGCGGAGCCTCTCGCTCGCAAGGAGAAACGTCTCGAACTCCTCTGGGAACACGTCGTGGGCGCCGACGCCGTACCACACCTCGCCCGACAGCTCGGTTTCGGGATCGGGCGGCGGTGGGATGGCGCGGAAGACGCAGTCGGTGAGGTACTCGAGCTCGTCGTAGTCGTAGAAGACCACCCGCCCGTGGCGATTGAGACCGAAGTTCCGCCAGAGCAGGTCGCCGGCGAAGATGTTGGCGATCGCCAGCTCGCGGATCGCGTCGCCGTACTCGCGCACGGCGTGCTCGATCTGCTCGGGCGCCGCCGTCACGAGATGGAGATCGAGGGGCGTCATCCGCCGCTCGACGTAGCAGTGCTCGACGATCAGGTTGTCACCGTCGATCTCGATCGCGGACGGTGCGAGCTCCTCGAGCTGCGCGAGGAGCTCGGGCGCGACGCGCGCAAGCGGCAGCGCGAGGTGGACGAACTCGAGCGCGTCGACCATCCGTCCCACGCGATCCACGTCCTTGACCATCAGGAACTTCCGCTTGACGGTCTCGCGATCCGTGTTCTTCGCCGGGCCGAAGCGATCCCTGATCACCTTGAAGACGTAGGGGTACGAGGGCAGCGTGAACACGTGCATCACCTGCCCGCGCGTTCCCGGAGCCTCGACGAACAGATCCTCCGAGTGATGCAGGTGGTGCAGGAGGTCGCGGAAGAAGAGCGTCTTCCCCTGCTTGCCGAGGCCGAGCCCCGTGTAGAGCTCCGAGCGCGGCTTCGTCGGCATGATCGTGCGCAGGAACTCGACGTACGCGGACGGCACGTCCATGTCGACCATGAAGTAGGCACGTGAGAGGGAGAACAGGACGCTGATGCTGTCGGGATCGAGAAGAATCGCGTCGAGCGCCAGCCGGCCCGTGTCGTCGTGGAGGATGCAGACCGCGAAGGGCGTCTCCTCGTCGCCGTCCACGACCTTTCCCACCACGTACGCTGCCTTGTTGCGGTAGAAGGCCGAGCCGAGGACCTGCACCTGGAAGTTCGGGGCCCGGCTCGGTGGACGCCCGCCCACCCACTCGTCGAGGGCGCGGACGACGTAGCCGACGTCCCGCTCGAGGTCGGCGAAGGGACGACGCCAGCCGAAGTCGCCGAACACGCGCAGAAACGTCGTCCGCAGGCCGCCGCCGTCCGGGTAGTAGCTGCGATACGTCGGAGGGTCGGACGGGATGTGCTCGGTCGAGACTGCAGCGCGCACGAACATGAAGTCGTTGTGCAGGTACGTGCGGCGCAGGATCCGGGTCGTCACCGAGTTGAAGAACGTCTCGGCGAGCTCGGGTCGCTCGTGGTCGACGAGCAGCCCGATGTAAAAGAGCTTCGCCCGCTGCCAGACGGAATCGTCCTGGAAGTCCGCGTCGAACTCCTCGCGAAGCCGCTCGACGGTCTCCCGCACACGCTGGTCGTAGAAGCGGATCCGCTCCCTCACGGCGCGCTGGGCATCTGGCCAGTCGGCCGCCTCGAAGCGCTCCTTCGCCTCCGCGCTCGTCTCTCGAAACAGGTGGTAGTGCCTGTCGAAACCTGCGATCAGCGTCAGGGCGATCCGCTCCGCGACGTCCGCCCCGACCGTCCACGCGTTCGGCATAGTGGCCGGAGGGTAGTCCACAGGCGTTAGCGTTCCGGCGGAGACACCGACCTTCGGCAAGGGAGCCCCCGCGAAGTGAGCACCACGTCCTTGATCCGCGTTCCGGCCGGCGGCGAGAAGGTCGTCCCCGGCGAGCCCGTACCCAGCAACCCGATCATCCCGTTCATCGAGGGCGACGGCATCGGCACGGACATCACGCCGGTGATGAAGCAGGTCGTCGACGCGGCCGTCGCGAAGGCCTACGACGGCGAGCGTGAGCTGCACTGGATGGAGGTCTATGCCGGCGAGAAGTCGACGCGGCTGTACGGCCCCGACGTGTGGCTACCCGAGGAGACGCTCGCAGCGCTGCAGGAGTACAGCGTGGCGATCAAAGGCCCCATGACGACCCCTGTCGGCGGCGGCATCCGTTCGCTCAACGTGGCGCTCCGGCAGGAGCTCGACCTCTACGTCTGCCTGCGGCCGGTGCGCTATTTCCGGGGCGTCCCGAGCCCGCTCAAGGATCCGACGCAGACCGACATGGTCATCTTCCGCGAGAACACGGAGGACATCTACGCGGGGATCGAGTGGGAGGCCGAGTCGGAGGGTGCGCGCAAGGTGATCTCGTTCCTCCAGGACGAGATGCAGGTGCGGAAGATCCGCTTCCCCGAGACGTCGGGCATCGGGATCAAGCCAGTGTCACGAGAAGGCACGCAGCGCCTGGTGCGCCGTGCGCTCCGTTACGCCGCCGAGAACGACCGCCGCTCGGTGACGCTCGTGCACAAGGGCAACATCATGAAGTTCACCGAGGGCGCCTTCCGCGACTGGGGCTACGAGGTCGCCGCGCAGGAGTTCGGCGCGCAACCGCTCGACGGCGGCCCATGGCTGACGTTTCCGAATCGCCAGACCGGCGGCGCAATCGTGGTCAAGGATGTGATCGCGGACGCCTTCCTGCAGCAGATCTTGCTGCGCCCGGGTGAGTACGACGTGATCGCGACACTGAACCTGAACGGCGACTACATCTCGGACGCGCTCGCGGCGCAGGTCGGTGGCATCGGCATCGCGCCCGGCGGCAACCTCTCGGACGAGGTCGCGGTCTTCGAGGCGACACACGGAACGGCGCCGAAGTACGCCGGCCAGGATAAGGTCAACCCGGGGTCGCTCGTCCTCTCCGCGGAGATGATGCTGCGGCACCTCGGCTGGCGGGAGGCCGCGGACCTGATCATCTCGTCCATGGAGGCCGCGATCCTCGACAAGGTCGTGACGTACGACCTCGCGCGGCTGATGGAGGGTGCCACGGAGGTATCCACGTCGGCGTTCGGCCGGGCGATGATCGACCGGATGTAACAGACCGCTGACGCCACAGTCGCGCAAGTAGCCCAACTCGCGGACACGTCACCCTCGACTTCGCGTCGAGGGTGCGACGGTTTCTCCACAGACGGGTTCGACTTGCAGGGATTTCCCGTGGATCCGTCCGAAACGGCCACTAGGCGGGTCGCCCCGCCGCGACTACCCCTTCGTCGGCAATCGACGCGAAGGAGGAGAGGTGAAGCGACAACCGCTCGTGCTCGCCGTGGCCGCCGCGCTCGTGACGAGCTCAGCCGCGGCGTTCGCCGCCGTGACGGCGGACGACGGGTCGATCCACGCATGCCGGGTCAAGCGGCACGGCTTGCTGCGTGTTCCGGCTGCCGGGAAGTCGTGCAAGCGCACGGAGACCGCGCTGACCTGGAGCATCGAGGGTCCCGCAGGACCGGCTGGTCCAGCTGGTCCCGCGGGTCCGGCGGGTCCGAATGGGCCGGCCGGACCGCCGGGTTCGAAGGGCGATCCCGGCCCGAGCTCGGTCGGCGCGCTGGTCGGGGCGCCGTGCACGACGTTCGAAGGCGAGCAGGGTGTCGTCTCCGTCGACATCACCGCAACGGATCTGATCGTGCTCCAGTGCGACGGGCCGACGCCGCCTGACGACGGTGGCGGTGGCGGAGGCGGAGGCGGCGGTACTGCGTCGCTCGTCATCAACGAGATCGACTACGACCAGGTCGGAGGCGACACCGCCGGGTTCGTCGAGATCCGCAACAACGGCGCCGCCGCGGCCACCCTCGACGGGATCGCACTCGTGCTCGTCAACGGCGGCGACTCCACGGAGTACGACCGCGTCGCGCTCACCGGGACACTCGCCGCGGGCGCGTACCTGCTCGTGCAAAAGGACGGCCAGAACGGGGCTCCGGACGGGGTCGCCCTGGTCGACACGACGAGCAAGACGCTCCTGGACGCGCTCTCGTACGAAGGCTCGATCACGGCTGCCGTCATCAACGGGCAAACGTACTCACTGGTCGAGGGCAACCCGCTGGCAGCGACCGTGGCGGACTCGAACACCGTCGACGGCTCGCTGATCCTGAACCCAGACGGGCACGACTCCGAGGACGCGGCAACGGACTGGGTCTTCACCACGACGCCGACGCCGGGCGCCGCGAACGTGCTGACAGCTCCGGCTCCGTAAACCGGGGTCAGACCGGACGGTCTGACCCCGAACCGGGGTCTCGCCTTCGGGCAAGACCCCGGTTACACGTCTCGGCCTTTCATTCGCATGCGCTCGGTGGCCTCGCGCGAGATCACGCGCCAGCGGCGGCGCGCCTCGGACTGGGCCCGCTTGTCGACCCGCCGTTCGAGATGCTCGAGCTCGCGCTGGAGCTTCACGTAGCTCTCCCAGCGCTCGCGAGCGAGGGTGCCGTCGGCGAGCGCGGCGCGGACCGCACAGCCCGGCTCGGTGTCGTGGGCACAGTCCGAGAAGCGGCAGCGGCCGAACAGCTCGGTCACGTCCTCGAACGCCTCCTCGAGGCCTTCGTCGGCGTCCCAGAGCTGAAGCTCCCGCATCCCGGGCGTGTCGACGATCAAGCCGGCGCCCGGTAGGACGATCAGCTCACGACGGGTCGTCGTGTGGCGGCCTCTGCCGTCGTCGCGAATTTCCTGGGTGAAGATGCGCTCGTCCCCGACGAGCGCGTTCACGAGAGTCGACTTGCCCACGCCCGAGGAACCGAGGAGTGCTCCCGTCAC
>Ga0334722_10004827_pt1 | contig 13864 bp, 9 predicted proteins | sample C3_bottom_MG_FD_207210 | JGI IMG/M metagenome (GOLD analysis project Ga0334722, IMG submission 207210) | Sediment microbial communities from Yellowstone Lake, YNP, Wyoming, USA - C3_bottom | ecosystem: Environmental > Aquatic > Freshwater > Lake > Sediment | place: USA: Wyoming | collected...
CCTGGCCTCCCATTCTTTTTGCCGTTCGGCTTTGGTCATGAAGAAAATCCCCCTTTGATTCGTCCTCTAGGAGGATTATCCTATAAACCGAAAAACTAAGCCAGGTGGGGACAGTTTGACGCTTACCGGGAAGAGATATTCGCTTAAACTGGTGCGATCAAACCCACTTTGAATGACCGCCTGGCGCAATACCAGATGGCTGAAGGAGTGTATCAGGCCATAAACAGCGCGAGTTATTGGTTGCCCTTCGGGAATTTCTTGAAAAGGATTAATAGAACTCATCTGATTGAGAATCCAGGCCCGCGCCTTTCTTTCATCGCTGTAATCAGGCTCGTTGTCTGTTGCCAGACCGTTGAGGACGAGCCACCGCAATACCCGGATCGGGTCAAGGCGGAACATCAGTGCTTCAGTTTCCACAGTATCTACGAACATTGGTGTTCTGGGATCATCTTTCCGCAACCGGGGGAAAGCGCGGATAACTGTTTTGTCTGCCTCGCGTTGATCACGAGTAAACCCAACGATAACTGTTGTCACCGGGAAATCTCCAATCAGGCGCACATCGGCCAGGCCGGTCTCCCGAAGAGCCTCACGGTAGGCGACACGGTAAACTGGCAGACTGCCTGCCATTACCTGCTGCGCTTTTTGTTCCAGTTGCTCAAGAGTGGTAATCTGCAACGTCTCATTGATACGGACGAACTCAAGTAATTCCTGCCCTGCCTCCTCCAGCGCCCTGTCTTGAAGTTTGACCAATTCTTTTGCCATAGCGATGGGACGGTTGCGACTATCGTTACTCAGGCCATACATTCCCCGCTGAAGCTCAGACAGAGTTCTCTCAAGCGATTCCCTGGTCGCAGGCGGTGCCATTTGAATCAGCTTCTCCAATAAGGCAATGCTTTCTTGCCCCGGTTCCTGCCCCTGAGGGCTGGCAACCATGTCCAGCAGATGAGCTCCAGGGACGCGGTCAAAAAGGTCCAGATAGGCCGCAATGGCCAGCCAGTGGCGTTCCGGATCCTCCAGGATACGGGTCAGGTCTTTACTGGGCAGGTTAACCAGCGTGATGTATTGAGGATAGTAAGAATCTGAAGCGCGGTGGACAATCGGACGCATCTTTTTTTCTGGCAGATCGCAGTTGTCGCATTGTACGTAAACAATCGATTGCTCAAAGTCACATCGACGACACCGCCAGCGGAACTGTGCATATTTCTGGCTACCCCGCGTATCCAGCCAGATATGATCAGTACCGTGTTTTGGGCAGGAAGGAACAGTAAGGGGCCTGATGTGCCCGCACTGGTGGATCATTACATGATGGAGCTGGACCATGGGCGATTTACAAGTTGGACATTGCAGATTCGGGTTGATGCCGCTGGCCTGACGCACATCCCGATAGGAAACGACCCTGCGACACTCAGGGTTTTTGCATTCATAAAGGAGCGGAAAAATTTCGGCTTCAACACCTGTTGGGGTTGCCAGGACGTAGAGATTGGGGTGGCGATATGGATCCTGGAAGCCCCGCCTCCGTTCTTCTGGCCACTGTTTGAGCAACCATGCCACCCGATCCAGTACGTAGCGCTTGTTCAACGTCGTATCTTCGTTCGCCTCAAATCGGGTGACCTTGCAGATTGCCTGCCCCCCCTCATAATCAAAAGTCTTACCTGGAAGAAAATTAAACATAATTTGTCCTTTACTTCTTCGCATTATCAGCGCCTCCTGGTTGACCTGTTTAAGAGAAACTGTGAATCGTAAGTAAGACTGATTTCGATTTGCTCATCTATATCGCGGAGACTCTGCATCGGTGAATCTGTAAGGTTTTCTGATGTGTAGTCATATTGTGGGTTCCGTAATAGATTGATGTACTCGGCAATTTTGTTCTCAATCACCGCTTCAAATTCCCGGCCACTGTCGTGGCCAGCCGTCCGGTAGGCGTTTTTCAAATGTCCAATCACATCGTCCTGCCTGATTGCCTGGCTCTCTATCAGCTGACGGACATTTTTGCTGAAGTAAAGTGATTTCTTTCCATTTCCACCCATTTTCAGATTATAGTGATTGAGCAGTAGAGCCATAAACAGTCCGGGAAGGGTCCGCCGGATACTGAACTTACTCCATCGGTTTATTGGCACAGGTTCCACCAAACGATCCAGATACTCATGATATTTCCGGAAAAAATGATAGTGACTTTGATCGCGCTCACGGGCTGGGTTAAAACATACCAGCACAAGGCCAGGATGGTCACGGCCTACGCGACTGGATGTCTGGATGTATTCGGCTGTCTGACGGGGCATCCCGAAAAAAGTAAGACAGTTCAAGCGCTCTACGTCTACACCGTGCGAAATGGTGCTGGTTGCTGTCAGTGAACGTAGCCGACTGGCAAACTGAGGGTCGGGTCTTTGCAGTTCATCCAGGATGGTAGCAACATCGGAAAAAGGTGTCTCGCCAATAATGGATTTGTTTATAACCTCGGTATAACCATTCCTTGTGAGTTCCTGATTGAGTTGCCCCTGAAAACTCTGATTGAGACGATCTCCCTCGCGTTTGGATAGAAGATAGGTAACAAAGACTTCATAGTTTGATAATATCGTCAAAAATTCATCTGGGGTAGCCATGGAAACCAGACCCAAACTTGTAATTGCGGTGGTCGGGGCGCGGCGCAAATTTTCCACCTCCCGGTGGAACAGTTCGGCCAGACGAACAATGGCGTTGATATGTGTGTAGTTATGGGGCATGATGCCAACGAAGAGACGGCGTGTGTCTTCGTGTAAGGTGGTTGCATAGAACGATTCTCCCAGTTCTGGACCCGGGACCGGGAAGCGCCGGGCCTTACGGTTGTAAAGGTGAGCCACCTGATGTTCGTACTCTTCGATGGTGGCCGTGGCGGCAATGATTTTGGTGCGAACTTTCTGCTGCATTTGCTGGTACGTATCCAGAAAGGTTTCGTAGTGACTGGCAAACGCGCCCAGTTCTTCTCGTAAAAGATGAAGCTCGTCTTGGATTTCAAGTGTGGGCGATGGGTCGTGAAGGGTAACCTTGACAAACTCGTTGGGTTTGACATCGCAAGCATTCTTCTCTGTGCATTCCCCAAGACTTAGATAGCCGTGTTTTGGGCAACGGTGAGTGACTGCACCAAACAGGTGACTGAACTTGCGCTCATATCCAATCGCCGTGAGTTTGTCGATCGTTCCGGTAATCACCGTGGGCAAGTAGCGGTAGATTTCATTGTCGACAATAAATATAGGAAGAACGCCGCCGTTGGCTGCTTCCGGGCACTGTGGATTGGTACAACGATGGATCAACCGGATAGTCGTACGGTCCAGTTCCATCTTTACGGTTTCCTGGTGACAGAAAGGGCATCGGGGAATTGTCAGAAACCTTTGCGCCAATTCGGGATCCTGTTCTAAACGCTCCAGCCAGGAAACTTTTTCACTCCCACGACTTTCAGTCAGCCTGTTAGGAGTGTTACCAGAACCGACCAGATAGGCCACGGTGAAAGGATCATGATCCGGGTCGTTTATCGGCGGAGTCTTACGGCGGATCAATTCCGCGGCAGCCATGATGTCGGCCAAACGCTGCAGCTGCTGGAGTGAGAGTAACCGAAGAGGAAAGCGCATCCATGCCGTGACGCCTGCCTTTTTTCCCCGGAGCCGGTCAAAAAAGGCGCTACAGACGATCAGCCCCAGATAGGTTTCCGTCTTGCCACCACCAGTGGGAAACCATAGCACATCTACATAATCCCAATCAGTCCGACCTTCTGGATCGTCATATTCCCGGGCGGCAATGGCTGGTAACTGGGTAACAATGTAGACCACCTGGAACAACCGCCAGGAAAGGTATTTACTGCCTGCATCAAATGTCTCATTCATTAACTGAAAGGCAAAGCGAAGAATGTCGTATCTCTCCAGGGCCTCGATACCCCGACGAAAGCGGGTGATTTCCTTTCGAAAGTTTTGCAAATCTTTTTGTGCTGCTTCCAGCATTTCATATGTCCAGTCCGGTCTCTTCCGACGCTGGTCAAGCAACTGTTCCCAGCTGGCTCCATACCTGTCCATGGCGTCAGCGATGGCCCGCAGGAGGGGGATTGGATCACTCGCCAGCGCCTTGAAAGTGGCTTTGGGAAGAGTGGGATCGAGAGCATCGCGGGTGGTGTAGACAGGTTGGCGATAGACAGGGGCGTTTTCAGTCTCCACAGCGTTCTGACCATCCACCTTATGGACGCTGCAGTTACGCCCCAAACCCCACAATTCTCGATTGTAGCGATAGTCCTCCGGCAGGATGTCAAAGGTAAAAGGGCAAATGGCGGCGTTGCTGCCTTCAACCTTAAGAGAAACGTCAAACAAATAATGATCGGTAAGATTGCTCTCTGATTGATCGTCCGGCGAGACGTTGTGGAGCATAACTGAGATACGCAGGCAATCGTTGGCGGCCGGGCGGGCCTGTACCCGGAGCTGCACTTTCCAGGCAGGTTCAATATCTTGACCGGTGGCCGCTGCCTGCCGAACAAAGGCCGCATATGTTTCTTCGCTGAAGAGTGCCTTCCATGGCACAGGCCTGCTGTCAGGAGATTTGCGATAGCGCAACTGGTCGGTACGTATCTGCTCCAATACCTTATTCACTGCTGTATCCAGATTTCTCTGGACTTCCGCGTTATCCAGGCGAATTCGACCAGTGAATTGATGGGATAAACGTATCTCCATAGGGCCTACCTCTACCGGTACCTTTTTGTACGCGACGGCCCATTCGCCGAATCGTGGTCCTGATGACTCATCATGGTTATCCTCTGTCAGTTTTGCATCGTAGCCCGATGTACGTCGCTGGTGCTCCAGATCCGGGAAGATGCGATAATAAACATTGAAGCGTGGCTGGATAACAAGCCTGGCATCAGAACTCTCAGGCTTCACGAGTATATCAAGGCCCATTGCTGATGGAGCCAGACGAGAGAATAAGTCATCATTGGAGGTCTCTTTCTCGCTCTCCAGGGAGCGGTTGGCCAGTGAACCGACGAAGTAACGATTACGCGGCCGATCATCCCGGCAGATGTTTTCTCCAGAACCGGTGACCTGCTCCAAAATGCGTTGCTGTAGATATTCTACCAACCTGATCTCATCCTGTCGTCTTGGGGCTAACATTTACTCCGATCTCCTTTTCGAAAAATTTCCCTGTAGACACGTAGGGCACCTGCTTAACGTCCTGGCTGATGGCAGTAACATGATGTAAACCCACGCTATCACGGAAGTCGTCCAGATAAAGGTTCAGACCGGCATCAATACACTCTTCTGATGTATCCGGGTGCCGGCTCTTCAGGCCCGCCTGAACAATCATCCGGTTGAGCTTGAGGGCGAGAGAGATGTGAAGGCCACGAATCTTTCTCAAAGCCCGGTCAATATCCTTCCATTTTTGAAGCAGGACCTCATCATTGAAGACCTCGCCTGTTCGTCGGATATCTTCTGGATCATCAGGACCAAGAACTTCCCCAACCACCCAGAAACGGACACCTGCTGTCGTCTGCATCGAGCTTCCGCGCTGGCGCAACTCTTGAAGAAAGCCGTCATAAGTCATTCCGGAGCGCGAGAATCCCGCGCGAACAGCCTGTTGCCAGTATCGCACCAGGATGTATGTTGCTCCCATCGCCGGGTGACGCTCAATGCGCTTAAGGATAACCTCATACAGCTGACGACGCTGTTCACCGTCAACGAAGACCACGATGTCTCCTGGTCGTAGCCCGTCAGCCCTACGGTGATCAGTTTTCCCGGTAGCCGGAAGGAAAACTGTCATCCGGCTGTCAGGTTCAGCATAGCAGAAACCGTTCTCAAATTCGATCTGTAGTGCCGATACCAGAATATTATTGGATGGAGACATTCTGAAGTCTGATGAACTCAGGGCTTCTTCATCGTCATCACTGATAACGTCATGTTCCCGAACCAGATCATAGTCGGGGGCTGAGAAAGGGGTCCATAGAGAAAGGTCGGAAATCCCAGCCGCGGTTGTAGTCCGGAGAGAAGCCAACCTGCTTTCGCTACGAACAAACTCAATGACCGACTCTCCACTCTGGGGCGGTACTTCCGGTAGCCGCCCGTCCGAACTAAGTGGAGCCAGGGATGCCCAGACGCGCTGCCGTTTTTCCGGACCCGCCATTTCAGCCAAGGCGCCGCGGATGGCAGCGATTTGCTTCTCGATCCGGTTGGCTTCGTCGCCATAGGCCAGGTAGCGGATTTCTGATGCAGCTGCTGTCAATGCATAATGCCGGCGGCTGTAGCTGAATTGCCCGGGGAATAACAGTGTATCGCTGGAGGTAAAAGTGTCCAGCTCCTTGTATGTTACCAGCTGAACAGCCCTACCATTGCGTTGCCCCTTCATGTTGTCCAAACGCAGGCCTTCGCGCGCCTGCAGGCAGAGTTGCAGCATCTGCCGGGTCGCCTGATTGGGACAGATGATTACCAGATCTTTCTTTTGCGACAGGTGTTCATGAACCTGTTGTATCACAAGTTCATATTTTGGATTGCTGACCATCAGCGCCTCTTGCATTTCCTGGAGAAGTTGCACCAGCAAACGCCAGCCTGCAAGATCTGGCATTTCTTCTCGTAGCAGTTCCTCGAAACGTTTCAGATCGGCGATACGACGGCTGATCGGGCGGATGCCCCACATACTGCGAGCTTCTTCTTCATAAACCGGCAGCGGCACCAGCAACTGGAACATCGCGTAGAATGCACCGTAAGCAGCACCGATGGCGCGGCGGGCAACCGGGCCGACGCGGTCACCCAGCGACCGCTGTATTTTACCCAGCTCGTCCCACACGCCGTGAGCAGCTGTCTCGAGTGCCTGATGTCGGCAATTCAGAATATGATGCCGGATCCCCGTTGCGATGTTTTTAAATTGTTGGGTGCTGACACCAAAGGGGTGTATGGCCGGAGTATTCTCCGTTGTAATTTGCTCTCGAAAGTCTGCTACGAGCCCATGATGATCCCATACCCAGACCGGTATGTTAGTTGCCTCAAGTTCTTGAATGAAAGTCGCAAAAGGATCCGCACAGAGGTGAATGACGGTTGAAATGCCCTGGCGGACAGCCCGACCGTGTATACGCATTGCCTCACCATAAAAACTGCCGTCACTATGATCCACAATAATGGCGCCGACGTCCCTGGGCCAGGGGGCTTCTAACAGGTGAGGACGGGAAAGATGATAGAGTCGCGGTTTTTGTTCGATAGTCTTACCGGGAACAGGGATCAGCGCTGGTTGCCCCTCAGCGCGAATACGCGCCAGAGGCAAAGCGCAGGCCAGCGGTTCCCCTCCAACCGTGAGGTTCAGGTACTGTTGACGGGCTTCAAGACGGGAGCTGATAAGCAGCACCGAGAGGCTTTGAGTACGCGGAGCCTCGGTCCTATGAGCTAGAACAAAATCGTAGAGCAAGAGCTGAGCGGCGGCCAGTGTTGCCAGGTTGCAGACCGGTATTGGATAACAGAGCACCAGCGACTGTCGCCGCACGTAGGCCTGACGAATAAGCAGCAGGCTGACTCTGTCCAGCCAGTGCAGTTCAACAGGGTGACCCTCGTAGTAAAGCCTGCGTTTGCGTTCAATCATCAGAAGATCATCACTGGCATGGGAAAGGAGAAATGTCTGCCAGGTTGGTTGGCTGTTGTACATTCCCGTTATCAAGCTGTTTCGCAATTGCACACCACCGCCTGACCGGACATCTTCTGCATTCGGGGGGCTTTGTTTTCCTACACACTTCCTGCGCCAGATCCAGCAGAGCATAGTTATAGCTCCGCGGCTCAAAAGGATCTACGAGCGATGCAATCAACTCCCAAAAACAACGGTTGCGCCGGAATGAGTCTTTTACTTCCAGGCCAAAAAGGCGCCCCATCACACGCATTATATTAGTGTCTATCAATGGCTCCGGTAAGTTCCAGGCGAAACAACGCACTGCTCCAGCAATGTACTGATTTACGCCCGGCAAAGATAGCAGGTCTTCCCTGGCATGTGGCACCTGTCCACTGAAACGCTTTACAAGTTCAGATGCCATTTCATGAATCGAATTAATCCGCCAGTGTAGCCCTAAAGGATAGAGAATCCTATAGAGTTCTTCTTTTGTAGTCTGTGCCAGTGATGCAACGCCCGGATAACGCAAAATGAAACGCTCATACACTGGAACAACCTGTAACACCTGTGTGCGGTGAAGCATCATTTCGGCCACCAGAATATGATATGGTTCCCCTGTCAGCCGCCAGGGGAAGGGGCGAAAGTGCTCCCGTCCCCATTTCATCAGCTCTTCACGGAACGCTTCGAGATCTATCTCGTGCCTACCTGCTTTAACAAAACTGATTTTACTCATTGCCGCTTCCGCAAACCTCCGTTCTCAAAGGCGGAGCAATCTGATCGGTTACTGCTGTTTCAGGTAGTCTGGTTGTCTGCGCCAGCCGTGTATCATTTGTTGCCGACGTGGTTATCACCATAATTCTAGAGCCTGCCATTCCAGCCACTACTCCGGGCAAGATTGCTTCAGCAACGGCTTTTGCCAGCAATGGAGGTACAGCGTTACCTATCTGATGGAACTGCTTCGTGAATGGCCCCAGAAAGCGAAATCTATCGGGGAAGCTCTGTAGTCGTGCCGCTTCGCGTACCGAGATGGTTCGAGGTGGTTCTGGTTCTCCTGCACGACTGGGATAGATATGGCGATAGGTGTCTTTACCGATATGCGCTTCAATTGTCCAGGATGGGCGGTCGCGATATAACTTGCGATATTTGTCCTTGAAGATGTCGTCACGATAGCGCTTATACTTTTCAGGGAGGTCAATATATTTTCCTCCTTCTGGTAGCCAGGCAAAGGCCTCCAGATCTTGGTTGTTGTGCCGACGAGTCTGGTGGTTGTAGAGGATATCGCCAGCACCCTGACGCATCAGTAGCTGATAATCATTCAACTCATTACGCGGTTCGTATGGCATTTCGTCCTGGCGATGACCGTGGGGGATTATGGGAAGATCGCTGATGGCCTCCCAGACGGTGACCGGGTTGTTTTCGTGTGTCTTCTCTGGCCAGTTAATCGGCAATCCCAGCCTGTTTCCAACGAGGAACAGCCGCCGACGAATCTGTGGGACGCCGTAATGGTCAGCTCGAAGCACTTTCCATTCTGAGTTATATCCTAAACTCTCCAGCTTGTTAAGGGCTTTATTTAGCAACAGATCGTCTCCATCTGTATAACTCCGGATATCTGGAACATTTTCCATTACAAAATAGAGCGGTCGAAGCGCTTCAACAAAGCGAAGAAATTCCCTGTAATATTGATTCCGAGGATCGTGGATGTAGGTCTGGTCGTTCAGAAGACTGCGAAGCTTGCCCCGACCCACTCGGGAAAATCCCTGGCAGGGAGGGCCGCCGATGACAACGTCTACGCGGGCAAGACCATGTGTGTGTAGGAATTTCTGGGGATCCGCTATCTCGCAGATGTCACCCCGATAGCAGCGGTTATCAAAATTATGGCAATAGGTTTTGTAGGGCAACTCTTCTTTTTCTACTCCAAGGCCAATATGGTAGCCGGCCATTTCGAAGCCCAGGCTCATGCCGCCAGCGCCGCAAAAGAGATCAAGAACTACTGGCTTTGGTTTGATTTTATCTGTAAATCTGTTTCTTGCTTGCATAAATCACTCACCTTTCGTGCTTCACAACAGAGCAATGAAGTGGTTGATTGACCTAAAGCAGGTGTTTATGGTATTCTGTTCAGCTATTTTGAATCTGTTTTTTCTAAAACCGTATCCTTTTCCCTTATCTCGAAAACCTCTTCCACTGGGCGCCCCAGGGCCCGGGCAATCTTGATTGCAAAGCTGACGCGGGGATCGATATATTGGCCCAATTCCAACATCGAAATGGTGCGGTGGGACACACCCAGCCTTTTCCCTAGCTCTGCTTCGGAAAGGCCCGCCGCTTTTCTGAGTTCTCTAATGTGGTTCTTCAATTTGGGGCTGGCTTCATTCCAGAGCCTTTCGCCGTAACCTGCCGCCTCCAAGGCCTTTTTCCAAGATCCGAAAACGTCTATTGTGGCCTCAACAAAAGAGTGCGGAAAATTTGTGACGGTGAGAGGCCTTCCATTCTTTACTGCTTCTGCGATGAAACTGACGATTTTCGCCCTGCTCCAGCGCACCGTGCGGCTTACCTTTTCGTAAGAAAGGCCAGCTGCCTCAATGGCTTTTTGCCACGATCCGAAGACGGCCCTCGCAGCACCATCCAAGGCAGGCGCAAGCCTCTGCACATTGTTGTCGTTGAGGTCCGCTCCGTTGGTATATGCCTCTTTTATCCGCTGGAGGATTTTTTCTTCATCCCAGTGACTCGTTTTCCGGTGTTCCAGATAATCGTATGCTGCGGCTTCGACGGCCTTGCCCCATGGGCCAAAGATAGCAACGGAAGCGGAATACAGGCGGGAATCTTCTTTTTGCACCGTGTGAGCGGCCAAAGGCAGGCCAGTCTCGGCTCGCTTCTTAATTTCAGCAATGATTATCTCAGCAGACCAGCTGCCAAGTGGTAAAGCGATGGAGTTTCGCCTTGCTTCTTTTTTTATCTCTTCGTACTGAAAGCCAGCCACTTCCACAGCCTTGCCCCAGGAACCGAAATACCGTCTCGCGGCTCCAGTGAACGGTTCATCATCGATGACAACGGCCAAGTAGCTTAGCGGTTTTTGGGCCTCATGGCGGGCTCGAATGGCTTTTAGAACTTCGTCACGTGTCCAGGTTTTTTCGCATTTCTCCCTGCTCCCAGTTGATTTTGCCTAACTTGTGCACGAAAGGTAAGATGGGATGCCAAAAGCCCATTTGAACTCTGGCCTTGACTATCTTCGGGGCCGAAGGACATCGCTTGTTTCAATCCTCAGCACTTCAATTAGCTTAGGATCTACACCGGATATGTGATAACCGCCTGGATCATCGCCTTTAGGGGTGTCGTACTCTATGGTAAATCCAAGCTTTCTCAGTTGGCTAATTTTCCGCTTGATAGTACGGGTGCTTTTCCCGAATTTATAGGCCAGAAGGGTGGCATTCAGGCCACTGTTCCGCAGTATAGTGACTAAAATTTTCAACAAAAGCAAGGCCTCGTTGACAACCTTTTCCGGTTCGATCTCAGTTTCTTCTGTAGAAGCTCTCTTTCCCTTCCTTGCCCGCAAGGGGGCGGTTTCCGCCACCTTCTTGAGCCTTTCGAAGGCGGCGGCATCCAATTTGAGAACATCTTCCCGCTGGCAAGGGATCTGGTGATATTTGATCCAGCGGTATACGGTACTCACAGGCTTTTTCAGTCTAGCGGCGGGCTCATTGACTGTTAATTCTTCCATATACACCCACATACTCCCGTTTCAAAAGTATTACTTGGTTATTAATTAATCATTTTCTTCGGCAGCAGCGGTCTCATTTAAATATAAACGTCTTGTATAATCAAAGCTCGAAGAATTCCCGAACCAATCGGCATAACTTGATTCATAGGTGTAACGCGTCTTTTTCTCAAAAAATTCTTCTGTTGGGCCAACTATCCGGCGAACCCCACGGACAACCAAACTTGGGCGTTCTAGTAAAACCACGATTATCCAGTAGTTCTTACCCTCTTGTTGGGCGCGTTCCCATTCTGCTGGCGTAAGATCAATTGAAGGCCTATCATCCGATCTTCCTTTAACCTCGACAAATATCTTCCTGCCGTCTCCTGATAGCAACTCCAGATCGCATCCTACGTCCCGATCTGACACGTTTGTAACTTTATATCCAGCTGCTTCGCATCGCTTTATAGCCTCGTCCATCGCAACTTTTTCTACTTCATCAAGCACTTCTCCAGATGGCAAAACTCTGCCGGTATTCCGCGGTTTTTCCCCTGATGGTCTTATAGGGGGCCTCGGTCCGTCGGGCTCGGGCGGTTTGGGCCTTATCGGATCAATTATCGGTTTGGGCCTTATCGGATCAATTATTATCGGTTTGGGGCCAACTGGTTCTGGCAACAACTTTATTAATCCTTTCAATTCATCAAGCTTTGAAGTGTCCCACTTTAACTTTCGGAGCCATTGTCGTTCTATAAGCAAGAAACGTTTTTCTAGGGTCAAGTTCTCATCAAGAATATCCTTGATAAACTCACTTATCTGCTCATCAATTCCTAAATTCTTCAAGCCCAAGCGGAAAGCTTCGGCCAATTCGTACTTTAATTCAAGCCCAGAATTATTGGCTAGATAAACGACTCCCTTTTCATTGTCAAACCACGATGTGTTGGTGCTAGGCAAACTTTCGATTCGGCCAAATCTGTAAACGATTTTTATACCGGCAGGAATCTTGACCTTCGGTACTTGGGAAAAAACTTTGTTTTCCGTAAACCATCGCACATAGGGCCAAACTGAATTTAACTCATTTGTGGTCGCTTCGTCTTCTTTAAAGGGCTCTTGGGGTATTACTACAGGCTTGGCTTCACTGATTCTTGGGATTCCAAGTTTTTCTGCAAACTCATCGAGGGATTCAAAGGCCCACCAAACCACTTTTCCTTCAAAAAGCGGTGCAATGCTGGCATCATCACGACGTACCAAGCTGTCCGCACGACTCCACTGAAGAACGCCATCAGTCATCCTTCCTGGCAATATCGCTTCATATTTGAGTGAGCTCCAAGGGCTTTCCCCCAATTCTCCTTTCCGATACCATTGCCAGAGCCTGTCATAAACAGCTTTAAGGTTTTCATCCAATGGGGAATTTTTTCGGCTTCTCTCTCTTAATGCGGCAATGACTTGTTCAGGTGTTGCTTTTTTACTAATTCCTAAATGTTCAACAAAAAACTCCTCAAGCTTTTCCCAAGCTGGCTTTACAGATGGGACAAGCCCCAATTCGTCCTGCCAACAAACCTCTGTAGCCTTAAACCATCCTTTTTCCGGGATAAAAATCAGCGGTTTAATTTTGAAAGCGTTGACGTAATCAGCCAGAGCTTTGCCTCGTCCAGAAAGATACTGGTAAATCGGCCTTATGCGCTCAAAATCTGTGACTCCTGCCTGGCTCAGGTTTTCTAGATAATTAATAACATCAGGGAGGTTTGCACTGACTTTAATGCCAAGAAATTGCCCAAAGCTTCTGTAACTGCCTTCGAAAGGAATTTGGGAGGGTAAATATGAGAACGTGGGGCCGAGGATCTTCTCAAGGTTCGGCGCCCATAGTTCCCCCGCCGAGCATTTCTTACCGTTCTGGTCAATTAACCACTTTTTTCTTTCAGATGCCGAGCCCATGATGCCGTCTTTGCATCAGATCGGTCTCCGTAACGTTTCCACCTCAGTATAGCTGTTCTTTCCCAAGTATTAGCATTTTTAAAGAGATACGACATTGTTTCCCAAACCGCGTTGGTTTCCTCAAATTTTGAGGCTTCACCGGCCGCATAGTTAAGAGCATCTTCTAAGCCATCGACATCATAATCTACCAATGAATTGGCATATCCCGGAGTATACTCAGGCTGGGTAAAACCTAGATATTCGGCCTTTTCCTTAATCTCGAACCAGTAAGACCATTTATAAGGGATGGACTTTACACGAGGACAACGTGAGAGCCCTAAATTCCCGAAAAACTCTTGCCACGTTTTATTTACACGCGAAATTTCCCTTTTTTCTTCTTCCTCTCTATGAATATAGTCCGGGTTAACAAACGGCCTCCCCCCTACCAGCCTAAAATATTTTTCCATCGCCCGAAAAGCTTTCTTTTCTTCATCATTGGAAGCATAAGTTTCTGAAAGATAGGCATCGACTGGTTTGACATAGGTGCCATTTTTGTAAGCGTAAAATAGCCCCCACCTTGCAAACAGATGGGGGCTGAAGTAAGCTCTTATTTACCAACGCGGCAGTCGGGCGGCAGGGAATCAGACCAAGGAAGGACCTGGTCTAAGAGGCTCATATCCT
>Ga0334722_10004828_pt1 | contig 13856 bp, 16 predicted proteins | sample C3_bottom_MG_FD_207210 | JGI IMG/M metagenome (GOLD analysis project Ga0334722, IMG submission 207210) | Sediment microbial communities from Yellowstone Lake, YNP, Wyoming, USA - C3_bottom | ecosystem: Environmental > Aquatic > Freshwater > Lake > Sediment | place: USA: Wyoming | collected...
CCGGTGCGGACTTGGAACGGATGTCACTCATCGCGCCCGACGCGGACGACGCGCCGACGTTCCCAAGCGGAATCGACGCGTTGCGTTCGCGTGTCGAGGCGACGGGGGCACGGCTGGTCATCGTCGACTGCGCCACAGACTTCATGGACGCAGGATTGAACCCCGACAAGGAGGTCGACATCCGCCGGTTTCTGCGCCCGCTGCGTGCGCTGGCCGGCGCATTCGACTTCGCGGTGATCGTCGCGGTGCACATCAACAAAGGGCGGGGAGTCTCAGCCCGTGACCGCATCCTCGGCGGCGTTGCGTGGCGGAACACCGCGCGTCACGTCGTGATGATGGCAAGCCCCCCCGATTCTGCCGACGACGCACCTGACCGGCTCGTTGTGACAGTGAAGTCGAACATCGCGCTGCGCGGCGTCGGGTATGCGTTGCGTATCTCCACGGAAGGGTGCCGGGTGCCGGGTGTCGGGTGAGTGGAGGCCGTCAGCGGGATCGACCCTGACCGCTTGGTGTCGGAACCGCCGAGTCGGGATGAGGTTGGCCGCGTGGACGACGCGGAGAGCTTCGTCAGGGACGCCATCAACGATGGCGAGTGGCACGGGAGCGCCATCGTGAAGGAGGCGGGAATCAAGGAGGGCCACCGCCGCCGAACGCTCGAGCGGGCCGTCGTCGACCTCGATGTCGAAGTCAAGGAGGAGGGGTTTCCCCGCCGGACGTATTGGAGGCTCCCCCAGTCCCGCCACGACGGTTGGCGCGGCAGTGACGCCAACTCGGTTGGCGCGATTGACGGCGGCACCGCGAACCCTGACCAGCAAACGGTTCTCGACGGGGCGAAGTTCTGTTCGCAGTCCAATGACGCCATGAATTCAGAGACGGCGCGACTGGACGATGGAGGTGCGTCGTGACCCCGTCCCAGCGGCTCGCGCTCACCCCGGATGAGGCTGCCGCCGCGGTTGGCGTCAGCCGCGACTTCTTCGACGAGCACATAGCGGGAGAACTTCGCATCGTGCGTCGAGGACGCCGCCGGCTCGTGCCGATCCGGGAGCTTGAGCGGTGGCTTGAGGAGTCCGCGGCGCTTACCCTCGGCTCCGACGAGCGTCGAGGAGGATGAGGAGATGGCCGAGGGAATCGAGGTGCGCCACCGGGAGGGATGCCCCGCCCACGACGACGGCAAGTGCCGGTGCAAGCCTGCTTATCGGGCGGCGGTATTCAGCGTGCGTGACGGGCGCAGGATTCGCCGCACGTTCCCGACCCTCGCCGCGGCGAAGGCGTGGCGGGCCGACGCGGTCGGGCAGGTCAATCGCGGTGCACTGCGGGCCTCCCCGCCCACCACGATCCGCCAGGCCGCCGAGGCGTGGCTCGAAGGGGTTCGCGACGGTTCGATCCGCACCCGCTCCGGTACTGCCTGCAAGCCCTCGGCGATCCGAGGCTACCAAGCGGCCCTGCAGACGCGGATTCTCCCCGCCTTCGGCGGCGCGCGTCTCGCCGAGGTCACCCGTCCCGACGTACAGGCGCTCGCCGACCAGCTCCTCGGTTTTGGGCCTCGACGCCTCGACGATTCGCAACGCGCTCATGCCTCTGCGCGTGATCTACCGCCGGGCCGTCGCTCGCGGCGAGGTCGCCGTCAACCCGACGAGCGGTGTGGAGCTACCCGCCGTGCGAGGACGCCGCGAGCGGATCGCCTCCCCCGAGGAGGCCACTGCCCTCCTCGCCGCGCTCCCTGAGGCCGACCGGCCGGTTTGGGCCACCGCCCTCTATGCCGGGTTGCGCCGCGGCGAGCTAATGGCGTTTCGCTGGGAGGACCTCGACCTCGCCAGCGGTGTGATTCGCGTTGAGCGCGCTTGGGACCCGCAGGCGCGGGAGGTCGTGGACGTTAAGTCCGACGCGGGGCGCAGACGCGTTCCGGTCGCCACCATTCTGCGCGACCACCTCATCGACCAAAAGCTCAGGACCGGCGGGTCCACGAGCCTCGTGTTAGGCGCCGGGGAGGAGCCGTTCGGCTATCAGGGGCTACGGCTGCGGGCGAAAGCCGCGTGGAAGGCCGCCGGGCTCGCTCCCATCGGCCTGCATGAGGCACGGCACACCTTCGCGAGCATGATGATCGCCGCCGGAGTCAACGCGAAGTCCCTCAGCGCGTACCTCGGGCACGCCTCGATCCGGATCACACTCGACCGCTACGGTCACCTCATGCCCGGCAGCGAGGACGAGGCCGCGGGGCTGCTCGACGCCTACCTCGCGCGCGCTGACACCGCTGCCCGCGTCGCGCAGCTCAACGGCTGACTGTCCCAATTACTGTCCCAAGAGCCTCCCAGTTGCCCGGAAACTCCTTATTCCAAAGGGGTTCTTCGGAGGCATGGCATCCGTCTGCAAAACCGTTATTCACCGGTTCGAGTCCGGTCGTCGCCTCTGGTTTCATCACTCGTGATCCCGCACCGGGAGCGGGATCACGGGGGTGGAGCCGGTAGGTGCGGCCAGCCTGGTCTGGCTCCTCTCAGGCCGGAATACCAGGTGGGCCGAGGATCTCGATCCCGAACTCGGCCGCGAGCGCGGTAAGCCCCGCGATATCGGGGGTCTCGGTCGGCGGCGGCGGGATCTCGAGGCGCTCCGCCGGGACAGCCGCCGCCCGGAAGAACACGTCGAAACCGGCCGGCTCGGTCACAACCAGGAAACGGGCCTCCTCGGACGCGACGGTGAACGTGTGCGGGACGTCCCGCGGGCCGTAGACGAACGATCCCGCCGGGGCGTCGACGACCTGGCCCCCGACCCAGAATGTCAGCTCACCCTCTATGACGTAGAACCACTCGTCCTCGCGATGGTGGAGGTGAAGCGGTGAGCCAGCGCCCCGAGGCCCGAGGTGCTCGATGACGGCGACGCGGCCGCCGGTTGTCTCGCTCGACGCCTTCAGGGTCGCAAGAAAGCCGAAGGCCCACAGCGCCTCCCCGTGTTCCGGCGCCAGCGCGATCGGCGCCACCTGCCGCTTGCTGCTCGTCATGCTGCCTCCCTCCATTCGCGTGCGTTGCTCGGCGAGCAGCCTAGCCCCAGTCTCTCCGCCACGTGGACATCAGTCGGGCGGGCTGCTCGCCACGATCCCGGTCACATCCGAACCTGCCGAACTCCCGACATCGCGACCTCCTCGGTCTAATCGGGTGTCCGGACAGAGGGTGGCAACAACGTCGCGAGGATTGTCGCGCAGGCTTCCTGCGCCATCCGTGGACCCGCTTGGTGAAACGGTTCTACTTGCGAGAGGCCGCCGTCTGCAAAACCGCTATTCACCGGTTCGAGTCCGGTCGTCGCCTCCCCTGGAGCGATACCGGTTTCCCTGCAAACGGCAGGGTTTCCGGCTGCCGTTGGCGAGCATGATCCCGTCCGCTCAAGACCGCCGGAGGCCGCCCAAACGCTGGTGTCACTGGACCCATGACTGGCCCAAGGTGCCCGCTTCTCGGGTGTCCGGACAAAGGGGGCACGGCGGGGCGTGCGGACAGCACGGGACATTGCCGCCGCTCGGTCACCGGCTGGAGAGACCTACCCGCCGCACGCAAGGCCGACTACGGCGAGCTCGTCGCGCCCTACCTGCGCACGATGGACGACGAGATCCGGCGGACGCTCCTGCAAACCGCCGGTCGCCGACCGTGAGGTCGCCAAACCAGACGATGATCCTACAGAGAAGGCATCGCCCTTCCACTCGATCTCGCCGAACAATCGGAAGGTGCATCACGACAACTCGAGTTGCACTGAGGCGAAGAACATCGAGTCGGAGAACAAGCGGAGTGGCACTGGTGGGTGCCCGCTGTGCTCGAACTGTGAGCAGCTGTAGTCCGGAACGAAGGTTCCCGGCAGGGCGCGCAGGGCTCCCTCCATGCTGTCCCCGAAGAACCGGACCGTCGGCTCGGGGGAGGAATTGGCCCTCGCCGCCCGGCGCGGAGTAAACGTCGACATCCTGGGCCCACTTCGGCCGCGTGAAGCTGCGCATACAGCGAGCTGCGCCGCTCGTGTCCCGCCACGCCGGTGAGGCGTCGAGCGAGCAGGTGGCCCGCTCGACGACGTCCGTGCCTTGGATCGGTTGACAGGTTGCGTATGGGGTAGAAGAATCGGGCCCTTCGACTTGGAGGTGGTGCTCGATGGCCTGGAACCTGAAAGGCAATTACGTCGAGACGTGCTCGTGCGAGCTCATGTGCCCCTGCAACCTCTCCTTCGACCACGGCGCCACCTACGACTTCTGTCGTGTGACCCTCGTCTTCGACATTCGCGAGGGCGAGATCGAAGGCACGGACATCGGCGGGCTCAAGGTGGCAGCCATCGCGGACACGCCCAAAGTGATGACCGACGGGAACTGGCGGCTCGGGGTGTTCATCGACGAGCAGGCGACGGATGAGCAGGCCGAGAAGCTCGTGCAGGTCTTCAGCGGACAGCTCGGGGGGCCGATGGGGGCGCTGGCCCCGCTCGTGGGCGAGATGCTCGGCGTCGAGCGAGCGCAGATCGAGGTGCACGACGACGGGCTGCGTCACAGTGTCCGCGTCGGAGACGCGATCGACTTCGAGATCGAGGACATTGTGCCCTTCGGTGTCGAGACGGGCGAGCCGGTCCGGTTTGCCGGCATGTTCCATCCCGTGGCGTCCGATCTCACGATGGCGGAGGCGAGGCGCTCTCGAATCAACGCCTTCGGCATCGAGTACGACGGCAAGTCAGGTCTCTCGAAGTCCGAGTTCTCGTGGGCCGCTTGAACTCTTGATCACTCACGCGCAGGAGGGCGCTCCTGGCGGGGCAGGTCTCCGGCCAGCCTTTGCGGCAGCACGCGCCCGGCTCGGGCTCATCGCTCTGCTCTTCGCCCTCGCCGGCATCGGCTGGTGGTGGACCATCGACCAGATGCGAAGCATGGACAACGGACCGTGGACGGGCCTCGGAACGCTGGGCTGGTTCCTGGGCGTTTGGGTCGTGATGATGGCGGCGATGATGTTTCCGTCGGTCACACCGACGGTGGCGCTGTATTCCCGCATGACCAAGGAGCGGTCACCGCTTTCGCCGCTGCTGTTCGCGGCCGGTTATCTCCTCACTTGGGCCGGCGCCGGGGCGCTGGCCTTTGCGGTCGCGGTTGCCGGGGGTCGGATCGCCGGCGATGTACTCGCATGGGATCGCGCAGGGCGGTGGATCGCAGGCACGACGCTGGTCATTGCGGCGGTGTACGAGTTGACGCCGCTCAAGGACGTCTGCCTCGGGAAGTGCCGCAGCCCGCTCGGCTTCTTGCTCGGTTCGTGGCGCGGCGGTCGGGTAGGCGCACTGCAGATGGGCGCGAAGCACGGGGCTTGGTGCGTCGGCTGTTGCTGGGCGCTGATGGCCTCGTTCTTCGCGCTGGGGATCATGAGCATCGCCTGGATGGCGTTCGTCGCCGGACTGATCGCGGTCGAGAAGACGGTCCCGTGGCGTCGGGTCGCGACCTACGGGACGGCCGCGATCCTCCTCGCGCTCGGCGTGCTCCTGCTCGCCGCGCCCGATGCCATCCCGGCCCTCACGATCCCCGGAAATAGCCCAATGCCTCCAACGGGGCAGATGGGCTCGTAGCCTGCCACGAGGGAACTGTCGCGTCAGGGCGATCAGCTGCAAGCGCCGCCGCCGCACGCATCGTTCGACGCCTCGCCCGTTACCGCCCTGAGACGGCGGTTCAGCGGGTCTGGTCACCAGGAAGTAGCCCGTGACTCCCGTGCCGGAAGCGCAAGACGCACGCGGGGCCAGGGCCCTACCCGGAACATCCCCTTGTCGTCCGGGCCCGTCCTAGATGAAATGACCCGGAGGGTGTTGACGCCGGCGGGACGGGTGGGCCGGGCGCGCGCGTCTGCCTCTCTCAATACGCCCAGCACGATCATGAGACCGATGACGCCATATTCCTGCGACGCCGTCTCGGTTGCCGTCGGCCGGTCCGGCATAACCGCCGCCGACCCACCGTGTCGTGCCTCGATCTCGGTGGATGGAACGAACCGAGCTGTCGCGTGGATTGTTGAGCAGGCTGCGGCCATCGCTCGTGATCCCGCTCGGGGACACGGTTCCGCGCATGAGATGCCGCCGTCTGCGAAACCGTCATTTACCCGTTCGAGTCCGGTCGTCGCCTCCCACCACAAGCGGGATCCCCATCCACCACTGGGATCTCGTCGCGTCTCGGGACGGTCTCGGCTCTCCGCTCATGACCGCGTAGGACCGCTTGTGACGGGTGCTGACCGGCACACGACTCGCTCAGATGGCACCGCAGAGGCGCCAAACATCGGCGCTCTCCTCCGCGCCGCGGAGGGACGAGACCGCGATGAGGGGCGCGACCCTGCACGAGGGGAGGGCGTCCTCGTTCAGCGTCGGGACTGCACCGCAGGGTGGCTGGGACAGAGCCTTGGGTGATCGCCGGGTGTGAATCCCGTCAGGGTTCAGGAACTCGTTGCTTTGGCTCCTCCTCCCGTACACTCAACCCTCTCGGGTTTCCACTGGATTTCGGGAGAGGCCCGCCGGCGGGCGGTCCATACTCTCAACACACAAAGAGAGGACCGATCCGTGCAGCGTTTGGTGAGACTTACCGCGAGGACGACCGCGAGGGCGATCGACGTCAGCATCGCTCTGGTCACCCTGCCGGCCAAGTGGGCGGCGGACGGCCTGCGCTCCTACGCGGACCAGGGGAATGAGCCGTCCGGCGGAGGCGTCGCGGGGCAGGACGGCGGCGCCGATGCTCAGGAGGACGCCGCCGCCTAGGTCGGCACGCTGCCCGGCGGAGTGGATCATCGGCCCCGATGGCACGGTGAACCTCCGGCTGTTCGTTCCCAAGCCAGACGGACCGTGAGCGGCTGAACGTCTCCCGGACGATTGGAACAGCGCCGAAGGGTCCCTCGGCGCTCGGCCTCGAAGGGGTGGTTTGGCATCCGGAGGCTCAGCGCAAGTACTTGGAGTTGCTCCGACCAACGGACATCGCCGTGCAAGCCAGAGCGGCTCGGACCCCACCAACTTGACCGGCCCCGGGAGCGCTCACCAGGGCTGCGCGCGCCGATCGGCGCCGTCGGGCCGACCGCGAGACGTACGCGCCAACGGCACGCCCGGCAGAAACGCTGCCTCCCGGTGGGGAGCCGCTCGGGGACCCTGAATTCCCGCAGTATCGGCGAGACAACCGTCGGGCACGTCGTCGAAACGTGGAGCGCGGAGAACTTCAACGGGAACGTTTCGGCGTCGAGATCGGCACCCGTTCGGCGTGATGAGTCACGGTCGGTCTACCGCACTTGCGAATCGGCTCGACGACGGATCTGAATCGCGGGGTCCGCCACCTCACGTCAGTCTCGGAATCGCGCATCGCAACACGAGCTGTGGTCGAGCGCAGCCCCGGCCCGGCGCCATGCTGTCCGAAAGACCGCCTGCGCCGAATGGGTAGCGTGCGGTGATGGCGAGTAGCGACGCCAGGACCGGGGAGCGGTCCGGCCCCCTCATCCGCACCGCGGAGGGCAGCCGCGCGCAGGCGTTCGCGCCGACCGACTGGGGCCTGTTCGGCTTCTGCGCGCTGGTGTGGGGCGCGTCTTTTTACTTCATCGCTGTCGGAGTCGACAACTTCGCGCCCGCCGTCGTCGCAGGGCTGCGCCTGGTGTTCGGCTGCGCCGTGCTCGCCGTTGCCCCGGCTGCCCGCCGCCGCATCGGCCGTGAGGACATGCCGCGCATCTGGTTCCTGGGGCTCGTCTGGATGGCGATCCCGTTCCTGCTGTTCCCGATCGCAGAGCAGTGGGTCGCGTCGTCGGTCGCGGGGATGATCAACGCCGGCGTCCCCGTGTTCGCCGCGATCGTTGCCGCCGCGCTCCTGCGGCGCCTGCCCGGCCGGCGCCAGTCGATCGGCCTGCTGCTCGGGCTTGCCGGCGTCGCGGTCGTGACGATCCCGTCCGCCGGGGAGGGGAGGTCCAGCGCGCTCGGCGTCGGGCTCCTCGTCGTCGCCGTCGCCCTCTACGGGCTCGCGGTGAACCTCGCGGTGCCGCTGCAGCAGAAGTACGGCGGCCTGCCGGTGACCCTCCGCACCCAGTCGGCGGCCCTGGTCATGGTCACGCCGTTCGCGATCGTCGGGCTGTTCCACTCGACGTTCGCGTGGAGCTCCTTCTGGGCGCTCGTCGCGCTCGGCATCGCCGGCACCGGCCTCGCCCTCCTGTCGATGACGATCCTCGTCGGCCGGGTCGGCGCGACCCGCGGCTCGACCGTGACGTACATGTTCCCGGTCGTCGCGATCATCCTCGGCGTGCTGTTCCGCGACGAGACGCTGCACCCCGTCGCCTTGGCAGGGACCGTGCTGGTGCTGGCGGGTGCGTGGCTGGTGAGCCGCGCCGAACGCCGCGCCGCCTGAGCCCGCCTGCGAGAATCAGGCCATGGAACTCGACGAGGTGATGCGCACGACGTTCGCCTGCCGGCAGTTCACGGACGAACCCCTGCCGGACGACGTCCTCTACCGGATCCTGGACACCGCCCGGTTCTCACCGAGCGGCGGCAACCGCCAGGGGCAGCGGGTGATCATCGTGCGCGACCGCGACGTGCGGCGGCAGCTCGCAGACCTGTGTCGGCCGACGATGGCCGTGTACATGGCGCAGGTCCAGCGCGGCGAGTCGCCGTGGAACACGATCGTTCCCACCCGCGTCGACGTGGACGAGGCGAGCCGGTGGCAGGTGCAGTCACCGTTCTTCGACAGCTTCCCGAACCTGCCCGCGCTGCTCGTGGTCGGCATCGACCTGTCCGTCGTCTCGAGCTTCGACCAGCGGCTCGACCGCGTCGGGGTGATCTCCGGGGCGTCTGTGTACCCGTTCGTGCAGAACATCCTGCTGGCGGCCCGCAACGAGGGGTACGGCGGCGTGCTCACCACCTTCCTCGCGGGGCGGGAGCCGGAGGCACAGCACCTGCTGGGCCTGCCGCGCCACATCGCCGTGGCGGCGATGGTGCCGCTCGGGCGTCCGGTGAAGCAGATGACGAAGCTCCGCCGCCGCCGGGTCGAGGAGTTCACCACCGTCGACCGCCTCGACGGCCCCGCCTTCACGGGCTGACGCCGGCCTCCGGTGCCTTAAGTCCCGTTAAGGGTCTGGCACCGGGCGGGACCTCACGGGTCGGCGCTACTTGCGGGCCGCGGCGGCTGCGGCCTTGCCGGCCTCGATGGACCGCTTGACCCGGGCCTTCTTCTGCCGCTGGCGGTCCTTCGCCCAGCGCGTGCTCTTGCGTGCTCCTCGTCCCAACGAGATCTCCTCATCCGTGTTCCAGACAGCGGCCGCGACTCTACGGCATCCCGGGTCCCCGCGCCGTTACGGGCCGGGCGTCCGCGCTCAGAGCAGTTCCGCCGCCCCGGCATACGTAGAATCCTCGCAGCCGACCACCAGCGGCGGACGAGGGGGCGCCCGTTGCATCGCCAGTCCCGTGGAGCCATCGCTCCCGAAGTTCATCGCTTCCGCCGGGCCGGTCGGCCGACCCGCGAACGCGTCGCGCGCAGGCCGAGCGGGCGGGCCACTCCCGGAGCCGCCGCGGCCACCCGGCAGACCGCCGCGTGAGCCACCTTCGGGTCCTGCGCGACCGCGACCTGCGGCTGCTGTTGGGAGGGCTGACGATCTCCGCGACCGGCTCATGGGCGTACAACGTCGCGCTGCTCGCGTACGTCTACGACGCGACCGGTTCGCTCGCCTGGGTCGGCGCCGCCGGCCTCGCCCGCTATCTCCCGTCCCTCGTGTTCAGCGCGTACTCCGGCGTCATCGCCGATCGGTTCGAACGGGTCCGGGTGATGGTCGCCTCCGACGTCCTGTGCATGGCCATGCAGGGCGCGCTCGCGCTCGCTGCGCTCGCCGGCGCGTCGGCCGCGGTCGTCGTCGTGCTCGCCGCCCTGACCGCCACCGCGAACACCGTCTACAACCCGGCCGTCGCCGCCATGATCCCCGAGATCGCCGGGGAGCAGGACCTCGCCGCCGCGAACGCCCTCAACGGGCTGATCGAGAACCTCACCGTCATCACCGGCCCCGCGATCGGCGCGGGCCTGCTGCTGCTCGGCTCGCCCACGGCCGTGTTCGCCGTCAACGCCGTCAGCTTCGGCGTGTCGGCCGTGCTCGTGTCCAGGATGACGGCGCGCAGCGCGCCGGTGGACGTGACGGAGGGCGGCGCCGCCGGTCCGCTCGCCCAGATGAAGGTCGGGGCCAGGACGATCATGAACGACCGCGCGGCCCTCGTCCCGGTCGCGCTGTGCGCACTCGTCAGCTTCGTCTACGGCACAGACACGGTCCTCTTCGTGGGCGTCTCCGAGACGAAGCTCGGGACCGGGGCCGAGGGGTTCGGCTACCTGATGGTGGGCCTCGGCCTCGGCGGGGTCCTCATGGCCGGCGTCGTCGACAGGCTCGCCCGTCACCACCGGCTGGCGTTCGTCATCACCCTCGGCGGCGTCTTCTACTGCCTGCCGACCGCTCTGCTCGTCGTGATCCACAACCCCACCGCCGCGTTCGTGCTGCAGGTGATCCGCGGCGGGGCGACGCTGATCGTCGACGTGCTCGCCGTCACCGCGCTGCAGCGCGCCGTCCCGCAGGACGCGGTGGCCCGTGTCTTCGGGGTGTTCTTCGCGGTCGTGCTCGGTGCCATCTCCGTGGGTGCGTTGATCACCCCGCCCATCGTCGATGCCTTCGGCCTGAACGCGGGGCTCGTGATCATGGCCGTCGTGCCGACCGCGCTCGCGCTGGCGGCCTACCCTGCGCTCGCCGGCCTCGACCGCGCCGCCGCCACCCGCATGAGCGAGCTGGCGCCCCGGATCGCGGTGCTCGAAGGGCTCGGCCTCTTCGCCGCGGCGCACCGAACCTCGCTGGAGCGGCTCGCGGCCGCCTGCACGACGGTCACCTTCGAGCCGGGCGACGTCATCGTCCGGGAGGGCGACCCCGCGGACGCCCTGTACGTGATCCTCGAGGGCTCGGTCGGCGTCGCCGCCCGGGGCGAGGCCCGCGAGGAGCGGCGGCTGCGGACGATGGGCCCGGACACGTACTTCGGCGAGATCGGCGTGATGGAGCGGATCCCCCGCACGGCCACCGTCACCGCGGAGGCCCCGACGCGCTGCTACCGCATCGACGGCGACGCGTTCCTCGACGCCCTCACGACGACCCCTCCGGCGGCCGCGGTGCTGGACGGCGTCCAGACTCGCCTCAGGGCGAGTCACCCGTCGCGGCGGCTGACCTATGAGCACCCCGCGGCGGGCTCGGCCGCCTGACCGCGGAGTGCCGGAAATGACACGGCCCCGGCCGCTCGGGTGAGCGACCGGGCCGGGGGGACGCGGCGGAGATGCCGGGACCTACTTGATGAAGAGGATCACCTAGGGAAGACGGGAAACCCCTGCGTGCGCCGGGAAACCGCGCGCGTTTTCGGGGAAGACGGTCCCCAAGCCGTGCAGGGGTTTTACGCCGTCGGGGAAGACGCCGCGTGACGACCTTCGACCGTTCCGCGCAGGCCGCAACCGCGCTCCAGCTCGCGACCGCACGACGCCACGCACACGCCGCGTACCGACGCCGCCTCGCGTCACTCCCGAAACCCGACGCGCTCGCAACCATCGCCGACACCGTCCGACGCAACCCCCCCGACCTCGCCGGGTTGAAACTCGAGATGTGCTTCCGGTCCGTCTACGGGTGGGGCCCGCGCCAATCCCGGCGGTTCGCCGCGGCGATCGGAGGCGGAGACGTCTACGTCCGCATCCGTGACTTGACCCCAGGGCAACGCGAAGTCATCGCCGGCACACTCGACGACATCGTCGCGCGCGAACCGGGAATCGTCGTCAAGGCGGGCGCGTGAAGAACGCCGTCGCCGTTGGCGAGTTTTGGGAGACGTGCGCGTGATCCTTGGCCTGGACCCTGCGAAAAGGAACCTCGGCTGGGCGCTGCTCGATGACGTGACCGGACTCCCGATCGCCGCCGGCACCGGCGACCTCGACGTGAAGGATGGGGGTTGGATGCAGACTCAGGTGTCGCGCGTGTTCGATGAGATCAGCGTGCGAGCTCGCGTCCTGCGCCGCGACGTGGTGGCGTTGGCGATGGAGGACCCGTTCGCCGCGTCTATGAGCAACGCGAAAGCGTACGGCGCGGTGATGGCCCTGTGCCAAGCGGAGTTCCATGGGCGGTTCGGGGACATGCCGTTCCGCGTGTACCTGCCGAAGGTGTGGCGTGTCGCCGCCGGCCTACCGGGGAACGCGTCGAAACTCGCGGTGATGGACGCGGCGTACAACCTCGCCGCGGACCCGTGGAGCGTCGAAAGGTTGGTGGCGCTCCTTGACGACCAGGACGCAGCGGACGCGTTGATGATTGCCCGCGCGTACTGGCTGGAAACGAATGGGGAGGCGACGTGGGAACCGTTCCCGGAATTGTGATGCAACCGTTCCCGGAATTGAAACGGAATGGGGAGGCGTGATGCATTGGAGTGGCGTGATGCATTGGAGTGAGTGGCCGTTGCTACTGCGCGGCGCGTTCGTCGCGCTCGTCGTCATCGGCGCGGTAACAGCGTGGGCGTACTACGACACGTTCATCAGGGGGCGCAGTTGACCGCCCCGGACCCCATCGACCTCGCCGCGAAGATCGCGCGGTTGGAGAAGCTCACGAGCATGGGGTATCAGGTCCACGAGCCCGCAGTCGCCGTCCTCGCGTACCTCCGGGAACTGGCGCTCGGGGAGCACCCCCCGGACTCGCTGTGGAACTACGACGCCGTGAAGTGGCGGCAGGAAATCATCCGCCTGACTGGTGGTGCGTCGTGACCCCGCAGGAACTCGCCTCAGCGCGGGAGATCGCTATGAAGTTCGCACGCCCCGAGTACCCGATCACCGCGAACGTCGCATCGGAGAAGTTGCTGATTGCGCTCGCCCGCGTCGAGGAACTGGAAGCGCAGGTCGACCGGCTGAACGAAGCGATCGACGACGCCCGCGCCGCCTACTGGCAGGACGACTCGATCATCCCCATCCTCGACGCCGCCCAGGAGGGTGGGTCCGTGACCCAGGAAGAACTCGTCACGCCCCCGAGGCGGTGGACCGTTGAAGCCTAATCTGCCGCCGCGGTTTTGGGCAAAGGTCGACATCACGCCTAGCGGGTGCTGGGAATGGACAGGGTTCATCGACGGGACGGGTTATGGGCGAATGCGTTTCGGGCCAGATCATCGGACCATGCCTGCCCATCGGATCTCATATATGTGCGTCATCGGCGACATCCCGAATGGGCTCGTCATCGACCACCTTTGCAGGAACCGACGGTGCGTGAACCCATCCCATCTTGAGGCCGTAACGCTGGGCGAAAACATCCGGCGCGGAGAAAACGCGAATCGGTCCAAGACGCATTGCCCTAACGGGCATCCATACAACGGGGAAAACGTCTACCTGCAAAGAGACGGGAAAAACCGCGTCTGCAAAATATGTCGCCATGCTCGTCAGCTAGTCCGCCGTGGTTCGGTGGCGGCGTGACCGAGATTCGCCCTGGTGTCATCGATGCGGGAGGAATCCCCAGCTTCGGACGCCCAGCCATACGCCAGGGATTGCGCGAAGTTGGCCCCATGCCCGAGACGGGCTGCAGCTTCCCGCAGACTGACACCGCCAGACTCAAGCATCGCGGCGTGGGCATTTCTAAAGGCATGCCAGCCGAGTCCCGGACGGTGCAGGCCCATCCGGATGAGCGTTTCGCGGAGCACGAAGCTACACATCGCGAGGGACGGGACGGGGAACAATCGCTCGTCTGGATCATCCGATGCTGGACGCTCGAGGAGGACCAGGGCGCGGGGACTCAACGGGACGACGCGCCGGCCGTTCGCCGTCTTCGGTGGGCCGATGCTTCCGTCGTGCGCGAGGGTGCCGCGGACGTGGAGAACGCGGCGCTCGACGTCCAGGTCGCCTG
>Ga0334722_10004829_pt1 | contig 13856 bp, 10 predicted proteins | sample C3_bottom_MG_FD_207210 | JGI IMG/M metagenome (GOLD analysis project Ga0334722, IMG submission 207210) | Sediment microbial communities from Yellowstone Lake, YNP, Wyoming, USA - C3_bottom | ecosystem: Environmental > Aquatic > Freshwater > Lake > Sediment | place: USA: Wyoming | collected...
CTGATCGAGCAGGATGCGCATCAGCTCGGGGATCGCGAGCGAGGGGTGCGTGTCGTTGAGCTGGATCGCGACGTGCTCGGGCAACTCGTCGAAGCCGTCGTGTTTCTTGTCGTAGCGGTAGACGATGTCCTGGAGCGAGGCGCTGACGAAGAAGTACTCCTGCATGAAGCGCAGCTCGCGGCCCATCTCGGTGGAGTCGCTCGGGTAGAGCACGCGCGTCAGGTTCTCGGAGTGGATCTTCTCCTGGACCGCGCGGATGTAGTCCCCCTCATTGAAGGAGCGCAGATCCAGCTCGCGCGTGGCCTTGGCCGACCAGAGCCGCATGTTGTTCACGGTCGCCGTGCCGAAGCCGGGAATCGGCGTGTCGTAGGCCATCGCCATGACCTGCTCGGCGGGGCGCCAGTCGTGGCGCAGCCGCCCGTCGCGGTCGCGATATTCGACGACGGTGCCGCCGAACTGGACGGGGTAGATCAACTCGGGCCGCGCGACCTCCCAGGGGTTGCCGTACCGCAGCCAGTGCTCCAGGTATTCGACCTGGTAGCCGCGCTCGATTCGCTGGTAGAACATCCCGTACTCGTAGCGGATGCCGTAGCCGTAGCCGGGCAGGCTCAGCGTCGCCATCGAGTCGAGAATGCACGCGGCGAGGCGGCCGAGGCCGCCGTTGCCGAGGGCGGCCTCCGTCTCCTGGCCGACGAGCCGGTCGAAATCCAGCCCCAGGCCGGTGAGCGCTTCGCGGCAGGCGTCCATCATGCCGGTGTTCAGCAGGTTGTTCGTCAGCGAGCGGCCGATGAGGAACTCCATCGAGAGGTAGTAGACGCGCTTGGCGTCGCGCTCGTAGTAGCGTCGCATCGTGTCCATCCAGCGGTCGATCAGCCGGTCGCGCACGGCGAGCACCACCGCGTGGAAGAAGTCGCGGTCGTTGGCCGAGAACTGGTCCTTGGCGACGGTGTAGATCAGGTGGTTGACGATCGAGCGCCGCAGCGCGGCCGCGTCCTCGCCGGGCTGGTCGTGGCTGTCGAACGGGCTGGTCGTCGTCGCTTCCATAAGGCCTCACGCTCCTTTGCGGTTCCTGTTCGGCCGTGCCGACTGCGAGAATTTCCGCCATTGTAATACAGATCGCCGGCGCCGGAGGGCCTGCGGCGAGCGGAAAAAAAGGGCTGGACACGGAAAAAAATTGGGAGTAAGGTTCGGGTTCAGTAGCCTACAGTTGCTCAATCCCCAATTGTCGGCAACACAGGTGCACCGGAGTCTAGGACGACACCGAGTGCGTTACTACACGGGATTGGTGGGAAGGGAAGGCAGAGTATGGCGCGTGGTACGGTGAAGTGGTTCAACGACCAGAAGGGCTTCGGATTCATCAGCCTCGACGATGGCTCGAAGGACGTTTTCGTGCATCACACGGCGATCCAGGGTTCGGGCTTCAAGAGCCTGAGCGAGGGTCAGGCCGTGGAGTTCGATATCGTTCAGGGCCAGAAGGGCCCGGCTGCGGCTAACGTTCGCCCGGTCTAGTCTCGGCCGACTCGCCGGCGGCCCCCCTCCCGGACGGGAGCGGGGGCCGTTGGCTTTTCACAGGGTGCTGTATAACGCTGAACGGACAGGCTGCTCAAAAAGGTCTAGATGCAAGGCTTGCGAAAACCCGACGAATGAGGCGGCCTGGTGGCCGCCTTCGTGAGGAGGGATGAGCGCAAAGCAGATGGGCCTTTTTCAGCAGCCTGTTATCACCCCGCCGCCTCCCCCCCGTCCCTCGCGCGGCGGGCCCCTGAAAGGATGTGACCATGGCAAAAAAGCAGCGTCCTTCGTTCCAGAAGAGACAGAAGGAGATGTCGCGCCAGCAGAAGCAGAAGGAGAAGGAGGCGCGTCGCGTCGAGCGCAAGGTCCAGCGCGAGTCCGGAACCCTCGAGGAGGACAACCTGCAGGTCCTCGACGGCCCGCTCGATCCCTACGCCGACGAAGACCTGCCGCCGGCGGCCGACGCTGGCGATCGCGACTGACCTGCAGAGCCGAGGTACGCAGGGCGTGATCCGGACAAAAATCGTCGCGACGCTCGGCCCGGCCACGGACGAGCCGGGAGTCATCGACCGGATGATCCTCGCCGGCCTCGATGTCGCGCGCCTGAACTTCTCGCACGACAGCGTCGCGCGTCACCGCGACCGGGCCGCGCTCGTGCGCGAGCGGGCCGAGGCGCACGGGTGCCACGTCGGCCTCATCGTCGACCTGCAGGGTCCGAAGATCCGTATCGAGGGGTTCCGGGACGGCCGCGTGCTGCTCGAGAACGGCGCGACGTTCACGCTGGATACCGGCTGCCCCTGCGACGCCGGCACGCGCGAGCGGGTTGGGGTCACCTACCCGGACCTGCCGCGGGACGTCGTCTCCGGCGACCGGCTCCTGCTCGACGACGGGCGGATCGTCTTGCGCGTCGACGCCGTCGTGGGCGCTGAAATTCGTTGCACGGTCGCCGTCGGCGGCGAACTCTCCGACTCCAAGGGGATCAATCGCCAAGGCGGCGGTCTCTCGGCCCGGGCACTGACCGACAAAGACCGCAGGGACATCGTCACCGCCGCCGAACTGGAGGCGGACTATCTCGCCGTTTCGTTCCCTCGTTCCGCGGCCGACATCGAGGAGGCCCGCGCGCTGCTGCGGGCCGCCGGCGGCCGGGGCGGGATCATTGCAAAGCTCGAACGAGCCGAGGCGCTCACCGACCTGAGATCCTTCATCCTCGCCGCCGACGCGGTGATGATCGCGCGCGGCGACCTGGGCGTCGAAATCGGAGACGCGGCGCTGCCTCCCGTCCAGAAACGCACGATCAAGCTCTGCCGCGATCTCAACCGCGCGGTGATCACGGCGACGCAGATGATGGAGTCGATGATCGAGAACGCGATTCCGACCCGTGCCGAGGTCTTCGACGTCGCCAATGCCGTGCTCGACGGAACCGACGCGGTGATGCTCTCGGCCGAGACCGCCGCCGGCAAGCACCCGGTCGAGGTCATCGAGGCCGCGGACCGGATCTGCCGCGAGGCCGAGAAGCAACAGGCCGCGCGTTTCTCGAACCACCGGAACGACTCGTGCTTCACGCGCATCGACGAGGCGATCGCAATGGCGACGATGTACACCGCCAACCACCTGGACGTGAAAGCCATCGCGGCGCTCACCGAGTCCGGCGCGACGCCGCTGATGATGTCCCGCATCGACTCCGGGATGCCGATTTACGCGCTGAGCGCCCACCGCGAGACGCTGCGCCGGATGACGCTCTACCGCGGCGTCAACCCGGTGTTCTTCGCGCCGCACACGACCTCGCACCACCGGGTCAACAAGGCCGCGGTCGACGAGCTGGTTCGCCTCGGCGCGGTGCGCACGGGCGACCTGGTGCTCATCACCAAAGGCGACCTGATCGGGGTGCACGGCGGCACGAACGCAATGAAAATCGTCCGCGTCGGCGACCTCGTCGTCCCGGAAGATTAGCCCCGTCGGCCCGCGGCATTCACGCGGGCCTTTTCCGTCCTGACTGCGTTGCCGCTCGCGTCGCTTGTGCGGCGCACACGAGTGCGCCTCCGCGCGCGCTTCGCGTCTGCCTTGCCAGGACGAAAAATTCCGCGCGTGACTGCGCGCGGGCAGCTTATTCACGGAAAGTCAGGGCGCGTACCAAGACCGTTGCCCTCGCTTGCGCTGGGCAATGGAACGGTAGTTACCGCAGTGGCGATGCCGATCAACAGGCTGTGCACGGAAGGTCAATTACCGTCGGGACCGTTGCCCTCGCTTGCGCTGGGCGATGGAACGGGGGAATGGGGATCGGGAGGGGTCGGAGCAGGGACGGGCGGTCGCATGGCGGAGCGCGAGGGAACCGGAGCGCCTGCACCGGAGCGTCCCCGCAGGGGCGCAGCGTGCTGTCTGAGCCCGCAGGGCGAGTTGCACGCTGCGAGCGCAGGTGCAGGCAGGCTCCGGTCGAGCGCGCAGCTGGCGGCCGCCTGGCACTGCCCCGACCCCGGACGGATTACTCTTCGGCGAAGACCAGGCAGGTGTTCTTCAGTTTCGTGCGGCCCTCGGCGATGATCTCCTCCTCGGTCATCCGCTCCTTCATGTCGCCCCAGTAATTGAGCGAGCTGCCGATGAGGATCATCGAGATCAGCCTCACCGCGTTGTCGAGCAGCTCCACCAGGTGAGCGCACCCGCGGGGCCTGCCGACGCGCCGGTGGATCTCGCGCAGCACCCCGCGGTCGATGACCATTCCGGCGAGGCCGGGAATCCCGTCGACGCCGCCGGCGCAGCGCGTGAGCGGCGTCTTGCTCATCGAGGCCTTCGCGGACTCGATGGTGCGGTCCGCCAGCCGGACCACCAGTTCGAGATGCAGTGAGTGCTCCAGGTCGAGCAGCGAACTGGTGACCAGAATGTGGCCGGCGTCGATCTGCTTGACGTTCGAGTGGATGCTGCGTTGAAAGATGTCCATGGTCTCCAGAAGGTTGCGTGGCGGCGGTTGAGAGGGTCAGGCGAGCAGTGAGTTCACGGTTCGCGTCAGTTCCCCGAAATTGAACGGCTTCCTCAGCACCGCGAGGAAGCCGTGCTCCCGGTAGGAGCCGAGGACGGCGTCCTCGGCATAGCCGCTGGTCACGATGGCTTTCACACCGGGGTCGATCTGGCGCAGCTGGCCGAACGTCTCGGCCCCCCCCATCCCGCCGCGGATCGTCAGGTCCAGGACGAGCAGGTCGAAGGGTCGCCCCGCCGCCTTGGCCGCGGCGTACTGCTCGATCGCCGCTTCGCCCTTGTCGACGCTGACGACCTCGTGGCCGAGCAGCCTCAGCATGTCCACCGTGACGCTGCGGACCATCTCCTCGTCGTCCATCAGGAGGATTCTGGCTGAACGGGCACCGGGCGCGGCCGTCGTCGTAGCGCTTTTCGCCGGCGCCGCGCCGACCGCCGGCAGCCGCAGGGCAAAGAGGGTCCCCTTCCCGCCCGGGGCGGGCCCGGCCTCGATGGTGCCGCCGTGGTTTCTGACGATCGAGTAGGAGGTCGCGAGCCCCAGCCCGCTGCCCTTCTCCTTCGTCGTGAAGTAGGGGTCGAAGATTTTCTCCAGGCAGTGCGGGGGGATGCCGACTCCCTGGTCCTCGATCGCGATCTCCACGAAGTCCCCGACGGGCAGGGCGTGGGGCCCGCGCCCCGCGGCCGCCGGGACGTTGCGCGCCGTGATCGTAACCTGCCCGCCGAGCGGCATCGCCTGGTCGGCGTTGAGCACGATGTTCTGGATCACCTGGGAGAGCTGTCCCTCGTCGGCCTCGGCCTGCCAGAGATCCGGGGGGAGCCGCAGCCTGCACTCGGAGCGAGAGCCGCTCAACGCGAACCGCGCGGCGTTCTCGATCACCGGGGCCAGGGGCAGCCGCCGCATGACCGGCATCCCGCCCTTCGAGAAGGTCAACAGCTGCGTCGTCAAATTGACCGACAGGTACAGTGCCTGCTCCGCCTGGTCGAGCATCTCGAGCGCTCGCTCCCGGGAGTCGAGCGAGATTTTAGCCATCGAGATGTAGCCGAAGACACCCTGGAGCAGGTTGTTGAAGTCGTGGGCGATCCCGCCGGCGAGCAACCCGATCGACTCGAGCTTCTGAGTCTTCAGCCGCTCCTCCTCGAGCAGGTGCTTCTCGGTGATATTCCTGACCGTCTCGATGGCCGAGACGATACGTCCAGCGGCGTCGATGAGTGGAAAGGCGTGGGTCTCGACGAACAGGGTCGAGCCGTCGGGCCCCGGGTGGCGGTGCAGCTCAGTTGCCGCCTTGCCGCTCGCGAAGACCTGTTGGACCGCGCAGGCCTCGCCCTGTTCGAAGCAGGGTTGGGATTGCTGGTGCGACACTTCGTGGCAGAGCCGGCCGACCAGCTGCTCGCAGGGGAGGCCGACCTGGTCACCATACGCCCGGTTGGCGGTGACGATGCGGTAGTCGCGGTCGATCACGATGAACCCCTCGTCGACGGTGTCGAGGATGCTCCGGATGAACTCTTCGCTCTGCTTGATTTTCTCCTCGGCCCGCTGGCGCTCGGTGTTGTCCCGGAAGATGCCGAGCAGAAAGGGCTTGTCGCCCAGGGTCACGGTCCGGGAGTTGACCTCGGCGGTGAAGATCGTGCCATCGTGCCTGAGGACCGGGATGTCGAGCGGCAGCGTGATTTCGCCCCGCAGCTGCCCGTCGAAGACGGCGAAGACCCGCGGGAGGTCGGCGCTCGGGTGGAGCACGGCGATCGAGCGCCCGATCAGCGCTTCCCGCGCGTACCCGAACATCGAGCAGAAGGCCTTGTTCGCCTCCACCACCGTTTTGTGTTCGGGGTCGGCGATCACGATCCCGTCGGTTGCGTTCTCGAAGATCGACCGGAACCGGTCCTCCGACTCCCGGAGCCGGTCTTCGGCCAGACGGCGCTCGGTGATGTCCTGAACGACGCCGACCATGCGCAGCGGCGCGCCCGCGCCGTCGCGGACGACCTGGCCGATCGTGTGCAGAATCGCTACCGTGCCGTCGCTGCGGAAGAAGCGGTAGTCCATTTCGAACGGCTGGTCGTCCCGCAGTGCGGCGCTGATCGCCGCGAGAAACGCCGCTTTGCTCTCCGGGTGCATCCGCTCGAGCACGAGGGCGTAGTCCGGCAGCACCGAGCGCGGCTCGAAGCCGTAGATCCGGTAGAGTTCGTCCGACCAGCGCACTTCGTTCGTGGCGATCTCCCATTCCCAGTCGCCGGCATGGGCGATCTGCTGGGCCCGCGCCAGGCCGCGTTCGCTGTTACGGACGGCCGATTCGGTGCGAACCCGCTCGGTGAGATCCGTGATCGAGAGCAGCACGCGCGTCAGCCGCCCGTGTTCATCGGGGAGCAGCGACCAGCGCACATTGAGGTGCAACCGTTTGCCGGCGAGCGAGCGGTTGACCGCCTCGGTTTCAAACGAGCGCTTCCCCTCGTCGAAGGCGATCACGATGTCGCGGAACGCCGGCAGGGACTCCTCGGTGAAAATCGAAGCGAGGCCGGCGAGGAGCGCCTGCTCGTCGGGGGCCTCGTACAACGTGAGCGTCGCACGGTTCACCGCAACGACGCGGATCAGCCCCGCGCAGCGGGCGACCTCCTCGGGGTGCGCCGTCAGGTGCGCCCGCAGATCCGTGACGCCTGCGGCGCGCAATGCGGCGAGATGGGCGACCAACTCCCCGATCTCCTCCTCCCAGAGGGACACGGGACACTCGGTGAAGAGGCTGCGATACCGGTCCTCGATTGCGGGGGACGCGGGATTGCGCTGTTCTCCTGCCGAGTCGACTTCTCCCATGCGCAACCTCCGTCAGGGTCCCCGCGGGGGAGGGGGCCGCCGCCACCCTCGATGGGTGGAGATAGTAGCAGCAATCCGGCAGGAATGGGGTAAGTGTGTGTGCGGGGGGGGGAGCGCGAAGCTTGCCGGACGTACTCGCGTTGACGCCCGGGGTGGTCGTTCAGGGCATCTTCCAGGCCGCAAAAAGCCGACCGCCGGGTCCGGCGGCCGGCCTGTTACGGTGTGCCAGATTTACCGTGAGACTTTCTTCTTGAGGGCTTTCACTGCCGGGGCCGCCTTCTTGGCAACGGCCTTCTTGACCGCCGTGGCCTTCTTCGCCACCACCTTCTTGGTCGCCGTGGCCTTCTTCACTACTTTTTTGGCAACGGCTTTCTCCGTCTTCACGACCTTCTTCACGACGGCCTTCTCCGCCTTCGCGACCTTCTTCACGACCTTCGCGACCGCCTTCTTCACGTCCTTCTTCAGTGCCATGACCGATCCTCCCGCGCCGTTTCCCTAACCCATGGTGAAACCTGCTTAAATTTGATCGTACCGTGTTTTGTTCCGGCCGTCTATCGTTTTCAGCAGAAGTCCATGAACCCCTGCCGGATCGTCTCTGACCCTCCTGTCGGCGATGTCGAGTTCGCGGAATCGTCGTGCGCCGTCGACACCACGGCGAGGAGGCACGTCACATATTTCACAAGTCATTGATATTGCACGTGTCTGCAAACTTGACATCCGGGTGAATCATCGGCACTCTCTATGCCTTTGCGGCTTCGGCAACCCGGGGCCGGCTGTAGTGATGGCACGCGGCGTGGCAGGCGTACAGGAGGCCTTCGAACCATGATGACGTTCAGCGACTTCGAAAAACCGGCGTTCACCAATCTCACGAGCGCGATCCGCGCTCTGGCGATGGACGCCGTGCAGAAAGCGAACTCCGGGCACCCCGGCATGCCGATGGGAATGGCCGACATCGCCGAAGTCCTCTGGAATCATCACCTGCGCCACAACCCCGCGGATCCCGCGTGGCCCGACCGCGATCGCTTCGTGCTCTCCAACGGCCACGGTTCGATGCTCCTCTACGCGCTGCTGCACCTCAGCGGCTATGACCTGACGATCGAGGATCTCAAGGCTTTCCGCCAACTGCACTCGAAAACGCCGGGGCACCCGGAGGTCGGCGTCACTCCGGGGGTCGAGACCACCACGGGGCCGCTCGGTCAGGGGCTGGCCAACGCGGTCGGCATGGCGATCGCCGAGATGGTCCTCGCACGCTCCTTCAACCGGCCCGGGCACGACATCGTCGACCACAACACCTGGGTCTTCCTCGGCGACGGCTGTCTGATGGAGGGGATCAGCCACGAGGCTTGCTCGCTCGCCGGCACTCTCGGCCTGGGGAAGCTGACCTGCTTCTGGGACAACAACGGGATCTCGATCGACGGGCACGTGACCGGCTGGTTCACCGACGACACCCCCAAGCGGTTCGAGGCCTACGGCTGGCACGTGGTGCGCGACGTCGACGGCCACGACCCCGAGGCGATCCACGCCGCGATCCTGCAGGCGAAGGCCGAGACGGCCCGCCCGACCCTGATCTGCTGCAAGACGGTGATCGGTATGGGCGCCGCGACCAAGGCCGGCACGCACGACGTGCACGGCGCGCCGCTGGGGGACGCCGAGATCGCCGCAACCCGCCCGCACATCAGCTGGCACCACCTGCCGTTCGAGATCCCCGACGAGGTCTACAAGGGTTGGGACGCCCGGCCGCGCGGGGCGAAGATCCAGGAGGAGTGGCAGCGGCGCTTCGCCGCCTACGCCAAGGCGCACCCGGAGCTGGCCGCGGAGTTCACGCGCCGGAGCGCCGGCGACCTGCCTGCGGGGTGGGCGGCGCACGTGGACGCCACGCTCGCGGCCGTCGCGGCCAAGGCCGAGACGATCGCCACGCGCAAGGCCTCGCAGAACTGCATCGAGGCCTACGCCAAGGTGCTGCCGGAGCTCATCGGCGGTTCGGCCGACCTCGCCGGCTCGAACCTCACGCTCTGGTCCGGCTCCAACGCGGTGACCCGCAGCGAGGGGGGCAACTACCTGTACTTCGGCGTGCGCGAATTCGGCATGAGCGCGATTGGCAACGGCATCGCGCTGCACGGCGGCCTGATCCCCTACACGGCAACCTTTCTGATGTTCTCGGAGTACGCGCGCAACGCGCTGCGGATGGCCGCGCTGATGCGCCTGCGGCAGGTCTTCGTCTACACGCACGACTCGATCGGCCTCGGCGAGGACGGACCGACGCACCAGGCGGTCGAGCAGACGGCGACGCTGCGGCTGATTCCGAACATGGACGTCTGGCGCCCCTGCGACACCGTCGAGTCCGCCGTGTGCTGGGCCGCGGCGCTCGAGCGGCGCGACGGGCCGTGCGCGCTGCTTTTCTCCCGGCAGAATCTCCCCTTCCAGAAACGCGACGCGGCGCAGACGGCGGCGATCCGCCGCGGCGGCTACGTGCTGGCCGAGGCCGCCGCGGGCGCCCCGCGCGCGGTCATCATTGCCACCGGCTCCGAAGTGGCGCTCGCACTCGCGGCGCAGCAGCTGTTGGCGGGGGAGGGGATTGCGGTGCGCGTCGTCTCGATGCCCTCGACGTCCGTGTTCGATCGCCAGGACGCGGCCTGGCGCGCGGCGGTGCTCCCGGCCGGCGTGCCGCGCGTTGCCGTGGAGGCCGGCGTCACAGCCGGCTGGTACCGCTACACCGGGCTCGACGGCGCCGTGATCGGCCTCGACCGCTTCGGAGAGTCGGCGCCGGCCGGCGCGCTGTTCAAGCTCTTCGGGTTCACCCCCGAGAACGTCGCGCAGACCGTCAAGTCCGTGCTCACAACGTTCCGCGCGTAGCGGCGGAACCATGAGACAGCGTCAGTTTGGGGCACGGTTCATGGTCGTCGCGCACGCTGTTCCGCAGGGGGAGAAGTAATCGATGCCGCTCGTCTCGATGCGCCAGTTGCTGGACCACGCCGCGGAGCACCGCTATGGCATCCCGGCGTTCAACGTGAGCACGCTCGAACAGGTCAAGGCGATCATGGCCGCGGCGGAGGAGACCGACGCGCCGGTGATCATGCAGGGTTCGGCCGGCGCCCGCAAGTACGCGGGGGAGGCGTACCTGCGCCACCTGATCCTGGCTGCGATCGAGGCGCACCCGCGCGTCCCGGTGGTCATGCACCAGGATCACGCCGCGAGCCCCGCGGTCTGCGTCCAGGCAATCCGCTCCGGGTTCTCGAGCGTGATGATGGACGGATCCCTGCTGGCCGACGCCAAGACGCCTTCCTCCTACGAGTACAACGTCGACATCACGCGTCACGTGGTGGAGATGTCGCACGCGGTCGGCGTGTCGGTCGAGGGCGAGCTCGGCGTCCTCGGCTCCCTCGAGACGTTGACGGGGGGCAAGGAGGACGGGCACGGGGTCGAGGGGGCGGTCACCCGGGATCAGCTGTTGACTGACCCGGCGCAGGCCGCGGATTTCGTCAACAGAACGCATGTCGACGCGTTGGCCATCGCGATCGGCACCTCGCACGGCGCCTACAAGTTCACTCGCAAGCCGGACGGGGAGATCCTCGCCATCTCGCGCATCAAGGAGATCCACGCCCGCATCCCCAACACCCACCTGGTGATGCACGGCTCCAGCTCGGTGCCTCAGGAGCTGCTCGCCGTGATCCGCGAGTTCGGCGGCGAGATGCCCGAGACCTGGGGCGTGCCGGTGGAGCAGATCCTGGAGGGGATCCGCCACGGCGTGCGCAAGGTGAACATCGACACCGACATCCGGCTGGCGATGACCGGGGCGATGCGCCGCGCGATGGCGCTGAAGAGAAGCGAGTTCGACCCGCGCAAGATCCTCAAGGAGGCGCTGCTGGCCGCCAAGGCGCTGTGCAAGGAGCGCTTCGAGGCCTTCGGGTGCGCCGGGATGGCGCCGCGCATCCGTGCGGTGCCGCTCGAGGATATGGCCGCCCGCTACGCCGAGCGCGCCCTAGCGCCGGTGATCCGGTAGCCCGTGGCCCGCGCGGCGGCCGTGGAACCCTTGCGTTACCCGCCGATATTTGTATAATAGGGGAATTATGTCCGAGACAAAATCGAAGAAGTCACACCCCGTTTCGGCCGACGTTCTGCCGCTCAGGGCGAAGGCGAGCCGCTTCCACGAGTCGCGAACCCTCAAGTCCCTCGGGATGTACCTGTTTTTCCGGGAGATTTCGTCCGACCAGGACACCGCCGTCACCATCGACGGCCGCCGGCTCCTGATGTTCGGCTCGAACTGCTATCTCGGGCTCACGAACCACCCCGAGGTCAAGAAGGCGTCCATCGACGCCGTCGAGCGCTACGGCACCGGGTGCTCCGGGTCCCGCTTCCTCAACGGCAGCCTCGACATCCACCGGTTGCTCGAGGAGGAACTCGCGGAGCTCGTCGGGTTCCCCCGCGCGGTGCTCTTCTCGACGGGGTACCAGGCGAACCTCGGCGCGATCTCCGCCATGGTCGACCGCGGCGAGTACGTCATCACCGACCGGATGGACCATGCGAGCATCATCGATGGCTGCCGCCTCAGTTTCGGCAGGAAGCTGAAGTTCATCCACAACGACATGGAGGACCTCGAGCGCGTCCTGCGCGGCCTGGAGCCGGAGGTCGGCAAGCTGGTCGTCGTGGACGGCGTCTACAGCATGGAGGGCGACATCGCCCCGCTGCCCGCGATCGCGAAGCTCTGCGAGCGCTACCGCGCCTCGCTGATGGTCGACGACGCCCACGGCATCGGCGTCATGGGCCAGTGCGGCGCCGGCACGGTCAATCACTTCGGCATCGAGAAGAAGGTCCACATCATCATGGGGACCTTCAGCAAGTCGCTGGCCTCGCTCGGCGGGTTCCTGGCCGCGGACGAGGATACCATCGAATACCTGAAGCACCGCTCGCGCTCGTTGATGTTCAGCGCCAGCATGCCGCCGGCGAACGTCGAGGCCGTGCGGGCCGCTCTGCGCATCATGAAGCGCGAGCCGGAGCGGGTGGCGCAGCTCTGGGAGAACACGCGCAGGATGCGCGAGGGGCTGCGCGCGATCGGCTACGACACGGGCCTCTCCGAGACCCCGATCATCCCGGTGCGCGTCGGCGAGAGCCTCACGGCCTTCAAGATGTGCGCCGAGCTCGACAAGGCGGGGGTGTTCGTCAACCCCGTCGTGGCGCCCGCCGTGCCCGAGGGTGACTGCATCATCCGGCTGAGCCTCATGGCGACCCACACCGCCGAGCAGATCGACACGGCCCTCGACAAGATCGAGCGCATCGGCCGCTCCCTACACGTCGTGTAGGTAGCCGGGCGCTGAAAAGGGCCCACCTGCTGCGTTGTCCTCCTCGATGCTCCCTGCGGCGGGCACCAGCCCGCCTCAGTCGCCCCTTCGTCGTCCGCCTTGCATCTGGACCCTTTTGAGCGTCCGGCCTGTCCCGGGCAACCGATCATGCAAGAGCCAGCACCTGAGGTGACATCGTGATTGCGGCCGTCACCGGGGCGACCGGGTTCATCGGCAGCGCCCTCGCGCTGCGTCTCGCCGCCTCCGGCACGCGCGTACTCGCCCTGGTGCGCGACCCGGCGCGGGCCGGCGAACTGGCGACTACACCCGGGATCGAGCTGGTGCGCGGCGATGTCCGCGACCCGGCGGTGCTGGGGGTTCTCGCCGGCCGTGCGGAGGTGGTCTACCATCTGGCCGGCCTGACGAGCGCCCGCAGCCGCGGCGCGTTCATGGCGGTCAATGCCGCGGCCACGGGCACCCTGGCGGCCGCCGCGGCGCGCTCGGTCACACCCCCGAAGCTGGTCCTGGTCAGCTCGCTCTCGGTCGCCGGGCCGCGGCCGGCGGCGGATCCGGCGCGCGAGGACGATCGCCCCGCCCCGGTGAACGGCTACGGCGAGAGCAAGCTGCGCGGCGAAGAGCTGCTGCGCAGCGAGGGCGCGGGGGTGCGCTGGACGATCGTGCGCCCGCCCTGGGTCTACGGCCCGGGCGACCGGGCGACCCTCTCCCTCTTCCGGCTGGCGTCGCGCGGGTTCTTCCCCGGCGTGCGGGGCGGGCGCATGGAGGTTTCGCTCGTGCACGTCGACGACCTGGTCGAGGCGCTGATCCTCGCCGGCAGTTCCCCGGCGGCGGATTGGCGCGTCTACTACGCGAGCGACGGCATGGTGCACACGGTCGCGCAGTTCGGTCGGGCTATGCTCGCGGCCGCCGGCGGCGGGCGGCTGCTTCACGTTCCCGGTTTCGCGTTGCGTCTCGGCGGCTATGCCGGTGAGGCTGCCGGGTGGCTGACGGGTCGGGCGCCGCTGCTCGGGCGGGACAAGGCGTGCGAGGGGCTGCAGGCGGGGTGGGTCTGCGACGACACCCGGATCCGTGCCGACCTCGGGTATCGTTCCCGGGTTGATCTCCCGGCAGGTGTCAGCGAAACCCTGGCGTGGTATCGTACGCACCAATGGCTGTGATATTCGTTCGCATAACGCACTTCGCGGGAGCCGTGCTGCTGGCGTTGCAGGTGACGGCGGTGCCGGCGTTCGCCGGTGCGCCCCCGCTCGGCTTGCGCGAAGTCGTGGAGCGTGCGGTTGCCGAGAGCCACC
>Ga0334722_10004830_pt1 | contig 13855 bp, 11 predicted proteins | sample C3_bottom_MG_FD_207210 | JGI IMG/M metagenome (GOLD analysis project Ga0334722, IMG submission 207210) | Sediment microbial communities from Yellowstone Lake, YNP, Wyoming, USA - C3_bottom | ecosystem: Environmental > Aquatic > Freshwater > Lake > Sediment | place: USA: Wyoming | collected...
ATTGCGGTAACGCCCCTTCAGCTTTTACGGGCCGTGAGCTCAGTAGCCAATGGCGGTCAGCTTGTGGAACCGCATATTGTTAAGAAGATTGTGGACCAAAATGGGAAAACAATTTTAGAAAATAAACCTCGTTATTTAAAAAGGGTAATCTCGGAGGAAACCTCAAAAACTCTGCGGGAACTTTTAGAACGGGTAGTTTTAAAAGGTACCGGAGCCAAAGCTTACATTAAAGGCTACCGGGTAGCCGGAAAAACCGGTACTGCTCAGGTTGTTTCTCCCACGGGTGGTTATGCTCCTGGAAAATATGTTGCCTCTTTCGTGGGATTTGCCCCGGCCAACGCCCCCCAATTTGCCGCTCTTGTGGTAATCGTAGAACCAAGCACCGGGGTATATTACGGCGGACAAATAGCTGCACCAGTATTTAAAAATTTGGGTGAAGATATTTTAAGGTATTTGGGCGTAAAGCCCCAGGAAGACCCTGAGCCTGCTAAAAACGATAGTCAAATCGAAGTGCTGCCTGAAGATGTGCGAGTGCCATCCCTTGAAGGATTAACCCTTTGGGAAGCTCAGAAAAAAATAATTGAGAATGGATTAATCTTTAATGTCCAGGGTCAGGGGCCAAAAGTAATTAAACAATCCCCGGAACCCGGGGTGATGGTGCCTGAGGGAACTGAGATCACCTTAACTCTTGGGAAAGGGTCTACCGATAAAATTGTTGTACCTGAGCTTGTTGGGCTTACTTTTGATGAAGTAAGTGAAATTTTAAAACGTTTGGGACTTGGCTTTCGTTATATAGGTGCTGGGGTGGCAGTCGAACAAGATATAAGCCCCGGCACGGTGGTGCCACCCGGGACTGTGGTTGAAGTAAAGTTTAAAAATTAAAGCCACAGCCCCGCGGGGGCTCTTTGTTTATAAATAAAATAACAAAAAATGGTAAAAATACTGCTAGAGGAAGTGAAAAAAGTGGAGCTTAAGTCTTTAATTGAAGTAATAAGGCAGGAAATTAACAAAGAAGTAGTTACCAATTATGATTTGGAAGTTACCGGAATTGAGCAGGATTCACGGAAAGTTAGACCTGGGAATATTTTTGTGGCAATTAAAGGTTTTAATGTCGATGGCCACAACTTTATCAAAGATGTTTTGCCAAAAAATCCAGCTTTAATTGTGGCCCAAGAACACCGACCGGAATTAGAAAACGAAAGTTACCTTTTAGTAAAGGACAGCCGAAGAGTCTTATCGCTGCTGGCGCGAGCTTTTTATGGGGCTCCCACTACTAAAGTTGGAGTAATTGGGGTCACTGGTACCAATGGCAAAACTACTGTTACCCATTTAATTGTTTCTCTCTTAGAAAAACTTGGGTTTCAAACCGGCTTAATTGGAACGGTTTATAATCGTATTGCCGAAAAAATACTGCCGGTAACCAATACTACCCCTGATGCGCTAACTTTACAACGCCTTTTTGCGGAAATGAAAGCTTTGGGAGTTTCTTATGCAGCAATGGAAGTGTCGTCCCATGCACTGGTCCAGCAGCGGGTTTTGGGGATAGATTTTAAAACTGGAGTATTTACCAACTTAACTCAGGATCATTTAGACTTTCATGAAACGATGGAAAATTATTTTAACGCTAAAAAACTCCTGTTTGAAACGCTAAAAACCCAAAAGGCCGGGCCCGGAGTGATAAACTTTGATGACCCTTACGGCCAGAGGATTTTAAAAGAAGTAAACCATCCTTTTATAACTTATGGGCTAAACGCAAAAGCAATGCTTACTGCTCATGATATTAAGCTTTCTAATAATGGAACTACCTTTATCTTAAGATACCAAGAAAAAGACTACCCGGTTAATTTAAAACTTCTGGGGTTATTTAACGTTTATAATACCTTAGCGTCTATAGGTGCACTCTTGGCTCTGGGTTTTTCTATTGAGGAAATTGTTTTGCATTTACCTTCTTTAACTCCCGTACCGGGAAGATTTGAGTTAATTAATGAAGGACAGAATTTTGCTGTAATTGTTGATTACGCTCATACTCCCGACGGTTTAGAGAACATCTTAAAATCTTCAAGGGCTATTACTCCTGGCAAATTGATTTCCGTCTTTGGTTGCGGTGGGGACCGGGACAGGACGAAAAGGCCTAAGATGGGAAAAATTTCAGCAAACTTAGCAGACCTAACAATCATAACCAGTGACAATCCCCGCACGGAATCTCCCGCGGCCATAATTGAGGAAATTGAAAAAGGTGTTTTAGAGGTAGAAAACTCAATATACTTAAAAGAAGTTGACCGTAAAAAAGCCATTATTAAAGCGCTTTCCATGGCCAAGCCGGGAGATACGGTGGTTATAGCCGGCAAAGGCCACGAAGATTACCAAATAATTGGCACAACCAAATATCCCTTTGATGACCGGGAAATTGCCCGGAAAATACTGCGGGGCGAGGAATCATGAAAAAACTTTTAGGAAATACAATTGCTAAAGTTACCGGTGGGGTGCTTTATGGGGAGGATCGGGAGTTTACCAGGGTTAGCACCGATACGCGGTTAATTGAACCTGGGGCTCTTTTTGTGGCATTAAAGGGCGAGAAAAGAGATGGCCACGAATTTGTTCTTGATGCCATTGCCAAAGGAGCCAAAGGGGTCCTTGTCGATAGAGTTTTTACTACTGACGCAACTCAAATAGTAGTAAAAGATACCTGGCAAGCTCTTTCCGACTTGGCACTTTTTAACCGCCAGGAAATTGGTTTAAAAGTTATAGGTATCACCGGGAGCAATGGTAAAACTACCACTAAAGACTTAGTAAAAGCGGTACTTGCTCAACAATTTAAAGTTCAGGCTACAGAAAAAAACTATAATAATGAATTAGGTGTTCCCTTAACGTTACTTAGTTTTGATGAAGCTACCGAAATTGGTGTAGTAGAAATGGGGATGCGGGGGCTTGGGGAGATTGATGCCCTTTGCCAAATTGCCCGGCCTGATATTGGGATAATTACCAATGTTGGTGAAGCCCATATTGAACTTTTAAAAAGCCGGCAAAATATCGCTCTTGCTAAAAGTGAACTTATTAAAAATTTACCTTTAAATGGTATAGCTATTGTTAATGGAGAAAGTCCTTACCTAAAAGAAATTATTTTAAACTATCCGGTGAAAAAATATTTCTTTGGGCAAAAAATGGGCGATTTATACATAAAAAAATTGGTGTCCACAGAAGATGGCGTTAGTTTTACTACTGGCGGGCTTTTAGAAGAGGAGTTTTACCTGCCCCTTTTTGGCATTCATAATGCAGTTAATGCTTTAGCGGCAATTATCGCAGGATTAACTTTGGGCTTGAATCCAGAGCAAATTAAGAGAGGCTTAAAAGATGCTAAACTAACCGGCATGCGGTTGGAAATTGTGGATATTGGCTCCTTAAAGGTGATTAAAGATTACTATAACGCAAGTCCCACTTCGACCATAGCCGCCCTTAAAGTTTTAGCCAATACGGATTCTGTGAGGAGAAAAATTGCAGTCTTAGGCGAGATGTATGAGCTTGGTGAGTATGAAATTGAGGGCCACCGCCGGGTGGGGGAAGAAGCTTTGCGGCTGGGAGTAGATTTTTTAATAACTGTGGGCCCCAAAGCTTTAGAAATTGCAAAGGGTGCAAGAGATTTAGGGATGTCACTGCAAAATATATTTTCTTTTAACTCCAAAATCGATGCGGGAAATTTTCTTTTAACTTTTCTAAAGCCAAACGATATTTTACTTTTAAAGGCGTCAAGGGGTATGAAATTTGAGGAACTGTACCAAATAATAGAAAGAGGTTGGAAGAAAAATGGCAGTAACTAAGGGGCTTATTGCACTTCTTGTTTCTTTTGGGATAGCTTTAGGGGGAGGTTTAGTTTTAATTCCCTGGCTTTTAAAACTTAAAATAGGTCAAACGGTTCGCACCGATGGACCAAAACGTCATTTAAAAAAATCTGGTACTCCAACCATGGGAGGTCTTATTTTTCTTCTAGGTTTAACGGCAACTATTTTAATTTTAGGGGCTTTTGATGCTAAAACGCTGCTTTTACTAACTACCACTTTATTGTTCGGATTGGTGGGTTTTATAGACGACTTTATTAAAGTGGTTTTAAGGCGGCCTTTAGGTTTAAGAGCCCGGGAAAAGCTTTTAGGACAGGTAATCTTTGCTTTAGTTTTAGCTTTTGTGGCGGTAGCTTTTTTAGGTCGGGGAACTGACTGGTATGTTCCCTTTAGCGGGGAGCTGGGAGAACCATATTTTATAAAGTTAGGCAATGTTTTGTTTTTTGCTGCTACAGTTTTTATAATGGTAGGATCTGCTAATGCGGTTAATTTAACCGATGGTTTAGATGGTTTGTGTGGAAGTGTAACCTTGCTTGTTATGATCTTTTTTGCTTTAGTAGCCCTGTCTTTAAAAGAAGCTGGATTGTTTGTTTTTGCTATGGCTTTAATTGGGGGGCTTTTAGGGTTTTTAGTTTACAACCGGCATCCAGCCAAAGTATTTATGGGAGATACCGGTTCTCTTGCTTTAGGAGCAGCGGTAGCTGGTTTTGCTGTCCTAACCCAGACGGAACTGTTTTTACCGCTGGTAGGAGTAATTTATGTGGTAGAAACTTTATCGGTTATTATCCAGGTGGTTTCTTACCAGTTAACCGGAAAACGCATATTTAAAATGAGTCCTTTACACCACCATTTTGAATTATCTGGCTGGTCGGAAAATAAAATAGTTTTAACCTTTGCGCTGGTAACATTTATAATGGTTATTATAAGTAGCTTAGGAGTATAATAGTTTAGGCTGTGGAAGGAGTATGAAACTATGTTAGGAAAATATACCAACAAAAAAATTTTAGTTGTAGGCGCGGGAAAAAGCGGTAGAGCAGCAGCTTGGTTTTTAATAAAGCAAGGGGCTAAAGTCGTCCTAACCGACAAAAAAATGAGCATTCCGGTTGATGAGGAGCTAAAGCGGCTGGCGGAAGAAGGAGTAGAATTAGTATTAGGGGGTTATCCCCTGGTTAAAGACTGGGAAATATTAGTAGCAAGTCCCGGGGTTCCGCTAACTGAAGAACCGATAGCTTATTCTTATAAGGAAGGAATACCAGTTATTGGAGAAATTGAATTAGCAGCATCGCTGATAAAAGCTCCGATTATTGCTGTTACCGGCACCAATGGTAAAACAACGACTACTGCCTGGATTGGAGAAATTTTAAAAACTGCTGGTTTTAAAACTTTAATAGCTGGTAATATTGGCTATCCTTTAATCGATGCAGTATCTGACAATTGGGAAGCGGTAGCCTTAGAGGTTAGCAGTTTTCAATTAGAAACTATTAAAGATTTTAAACCAAAGGTTGCGGTATTATTAAACCTTACCCCTGACCACTTAGATCGTCATAAAACAATTGAAGGTTATCTGGAAGCCAAATCCCGAATATTTATAAATCAGGACCCTTCTGATATTACAGTATTAAATTATGATGACCCTTTAATCCGTGAGTTAAACGAAAAAACGCCAGGACGGGTGGTTTATTTTAGTAGAGAAAAAGAGCTTCGTGATGGGGTGTTTGTCAAAGAGGGGAAAATTATTATTAAAAATTCAGGTGAAGAATATCAACTTTTAGAGGTTAAAGACTTGCTCCTGCCTGGTCCTCATAATATTGAAAATGCTTTAGCGGCAGTGGCAGCCTGCTGGAGTTTTGGTGTCTCAGCAAATAACTTAATTAAAGGACTTAGCACTTTTAAAGGGGTTGTTCACCGCTTAGAAAAAGTTACGGAAATAAACGGTGTTTTATATGTAAATGATTCCAAAGGAACAAATCCTGATTCTACCATTAAAGCTTTAAACTCCTTTGAACGGCCTATTGTTTTAATTGCCGGTGGTAGAAATAAAGGCAATAATTTTACCGAACTGGCCCAGGAGATAAAGAAAAAAGTACGCCTGGTGATTTTGGTAGGAGAATGTCGGGAAGAAATTAAACAAGCGTTAGATAATGTTGGGTATAATCAATATATTTTAGCCACGGATTTTGAGGATGCGGTCCAAAAGGCAAGAGACAATGCCAAACCCGGCGATGTGGTGCTTTTATCGCCAGCTGCTGCCAGCTGGGATATGTTTAAAAACTATGAAGAGCGGGGAGAACTGTTTAAGCAATTGGTATTAAAAATGGCGGAGGGATAAAATGAAACCGGCTAAGGGCACACCGGACTTCTTTTTTTTAATTTTAATATTTACTTTAGTAATGTTTGGCCTGGTAATGATTTTTTCTGCCAGTCAGTATACAAGTTATGTTCAGTACCATACTATTTGGTATTATTTCAAAAAGCAGCTTTTGTGGAGCGTATTGGGAACTGCTGCCCTGTTTTTAGCTCTTAATTTTAATTACCGGGAGCTTCGACGCTACAGCGGGATATTAATTTTAATTGCGGTAATCTTATGTTTTTTGGTAGCTTTTGTCGGAGTGGAAGTAAAAGGTGCCCAGAGACAATTGCGGTTTGGTTTTGTTAATCTATCTCCTTCAGAAGTATTAAAATTTGCGATAATAATTTATTTGGCTAAACATTTTCAAAAAAATTATCAACACATTACTGACTTTAAAAAAGGTTTTTTGCCGGTTGTAGGTATAATGGCAGGAGCAGATTTTCTGGTATTGCTGCAAAAAGACTTAGGAACTGTTTTAGCGATTAGCGGAACTATCTTTGCCCTATTACTAATAGCAGGAGCAAAACCCTCCCATTTAACGGGTCTTGGAATGCTCGGGGTTTTAGGTGTCCTTGGAGCCATTTTCTTGGAGGATTACCGCCGCAAACGTTTTATTGGTTTCTGGTATTTACTGCTTGGTGATGAAAATCGCTTAAAAGGCTATGAAGCAGTAATTTATCAGGTAAAGCAGTCGTTATATGCTATAGGTTCCGGCGGGATTTTTGGCGTTGGGCTGGGTAGAAGCCACCAGAAAATGTTTTACCTGCCTGAACAGCATACCGATTTTATTTTTGCTATAATTGGTGAAGAGCTTGGGCTAATTGGCACAATTTTTGTAGTAGCTTTATTTTTAGCTATTCTCTTTCGGGGCTTAAAGCTTGCTAACTTAGCTCCGGATGTTTTTGGCTTTTTTTTGGTAGCAGGATTTACTTGTATGATGGTTATTCCAGCGTTTATCAATATTGCCGTTGCCACGGGTGTTTTTCCGGTAACGGGGATTCCCCTGCCGTTTATTAGTTACAGTGGTTCATCGTTAATCATCAACATGACCGCTGCAGGGGTAATCTTAAATGTATCCCGCTATCGACGGGAAAGGAGTGGATATTAGTGAAGTTAATCTTTGCCGGGGGAGGGACAGGAGGACACCTTTACCCGGCATTAGCAATTGCCGAGAACTGGAGGACAACCCATCCTAACGACCATATAATCTTTGTGGGAACACCTAAAGGCCTCGAAAACAAAGTTGTTCCGCAGCATGGCTTTCCTTTGTTTTTAATTCCGGTGGAAGGCATTCCCCGGGAAATTAGTATTAATACTGTAAAAAAACTTTTATTAATTCCTCAAAGCTTAATAACTGCTTTTAAATTGTTAAAAAAGGAAAAACCCGATTTGGTAATTGGTACAGGAGGGTATGTGAGCTTTCCGGTGGTATATGCAGCAACCCTTTTAAAAATTCCAACGCTGATTCACGAACAAAACGCTTATCCTGGGGTTGCCAATAAACTTCTGGCCCAGAGAGTAAAGGCAGTATGTCTTACTTTTGGCGAAGCTAAAAAAAGGCTAAAGGGCAAAAACATCTATGAAACTGGTCTTCCTGTTAGACCGGAATTTTTTCAAAACCACCGGGAAGAACTAAGAAAAAAACTTGGTATTGGTAACTCTGAGCTTTTAGTAGTGGCCTTTGGTGGCAGCCAGGGAGCAGTTACGCTAAATAAAGTAGTTGGCTTTTTACTTCCGGAAATCCTAAAACGACCCTGGGTTAAAATAATTTGGGCCACGGGACCTAAAAATCATGAAACATTAAAAAAGGAGTATCCTGATCTTCCCGCCCAGGTTAAAATGGTACCGTATATTGACAATATGCCTGAAATACTGCCAGCGGCAGACCTTGCTATTACCCGTGCCGGAGCGGCGACTTTAGCGGAAATTGCAGCATCGAAGGTGGCGTCGGTTTTAATACCCTATCCTTATGCTGCGGAAAACCATCAGGAACATAATGCGCGGGCTTTTGCCAATAACGGGGCGGCAATAGTATTAAAAGACAGTGAATGTAACGAAGATAAGGTAAAAAAAGCGGTGTTGCCGCTTTTAGACCATAAAGAGGAACTTTATAAAATGGGTGAGAATGCCCGAAAACTTTTACGGCAGGATGCACTGGCCCAAATCACAAAAATAATGGAAAATCTTTTAATAAACAACAGTAACAAAAAAATTTAAAGGGCATATTATATTACTGTTCTAAGGAAAGGTGAGAAAAAATGCCTGCAGCACATTTTATCGCTATTGGTGGTATTGGGATGAGCGGGCTTGCCCGGATTTTAAATGCTCAAGGATACCAGGTATCCGGATCGGATATTAAAGAGACGGAACTTACAGAGAAGCTTCGGCAGGAAGGAATTACGGTTTTTATTGGACATAGGGAAGAAAACTTAAGGGCGGATGTCAATCTGGTGGTGGTTTCTACTGCAGTGAATGAAGATAACCCAGAACTTAAAAAAGCCCGGCAATTGGGTATACCGGTTTTACACCGGGGAGAGCTCCTGGCTAAACTTATGCTTGAAAAAAAAGGCATAGCGGTAGCCGGAGCCCATGGCAAAACTACTACCTCTTCGATGATTGCCTACGTTTTAGAAAAACAAAGGTTTGACCCAGCAATTGCGGTTGGTGGTGAAATTGTAGATTTAGGCTATAATGCTAAAGCGGGTTTTGGGGAGTATATGGTAGCAGAAGCGGATGAAAGTGATGGTTCTTTTTTAAAGCTAAACCCCTATACAGCGGTGATTACTAATATTGAAGCGGACCACCTTGATTACTACAATAGTTTTGCTAATATTAAAAAAGCTTTTAAAGAATTCGCCTATAACCTGCGTCCCGAAGGCTTTGGGGTTTTTTGCTGGGATAATATTTCTGTGCGGGAAATTTTAGAAGGCTATAATAGGCGAAGTTTTACTTACGGTTTTTCCCCGGGAAGCGATTTTATGCTTAGGGACTACCGGGAAGAACAAAACCAATTAGTAGCAAATCTTTATTATAAGAACCATTTTGAGGGGGAACTTCGGTTAAAAGTTCCTGGAAAACATAATATCTTAAATGCAACAGCGGCAACAGTGGTTTTGCGTAATCTGGGACTATCCTTTAAAACTATTGCGGAAGAATTAATTAATTTTAGCGGTGCAAAAAGAAGGTTTCAAATTTTAGGAGAAAAAAATGGGGCACTAATTGTTGATGATTATGCCCACCACCCAACGGAAGTAGAAGCAACCTTGAAAGCTTCTAATCTTTATAAAGACCGGGAGCTTTTAGTGGTATTTCAACCCCACCGCTACACCCGTACTTTCCACTTTTACCAGGAATTTGCCCGGGCATTAACTGGTGCTGAAAAAGTTATTTTAACCGGTATCTACTCCGCTGGGGAAAAACCTCTGCCGGGAGTAACTGGCGAATTAATTGCCCGGGAAATGGAAAAGCTTGGACGAAAACCTTTATATTTAGAAACATTGGAGGAAGTTTATGCCTATTTAGAACAAAATTTGCGTCCAGGAGTTTTAGTGCTGTTAATGGGTGCTGGTAATATTAACCAATTAGGCTATAAACTTTTAGGAAAGGCGTAAAAAAATGGAGAGGCAGAAGCTAAAAGAAGAGCTGGCAAAAAGAATCAGCACTAGAATCTATGAAGATGAACCCCTTGCCAGGCATACCACCTGGAAAATTGGAGGTCCCGCGGACTTTTTAATTGAGCCGGGGAGTGTTTCGGAACTAACGGATGTGGTGTACTTTTTAGCAGTAAACTCCATAAACTATAGAGTAATTGGCAATGGGTCTAATATTTTAGCCTTAGATAATGGATTTCGAGGAGTAATTATTAAAACTAAAAAGTTAAAAGCCATTAAATTTAAGCAAGCGGGCGAAATTTATGTAGAAGCAGGTGTTTTAATGCCCACTTTAGCTTTAAAGGCTGCAACAAGGGGATTAGGGGGTCTTGAGGAATTAGCGGGAATTCCCGGCACAATAGGTGGAGCAGTTCGGCAAAATGCGGGAGCTCATGGCAGGGAAATAAAAGACCTTGTTCTAAAAGTAGAGGCAGTAGATGAAAACGGAAATATAAAGCAATATTTAAACAACGAATGTAACTTTAACTACCGCACCAGCCGTTTTAAAGACGAACGCTTGTGGGTGGTAAGTGCCGCGTTATTTTTAAAACCTGCTGACCAAAAGGAGATTTGGCAAAAAATTAAAGACTATCAAACAAAGCGAAAAGAAGCTCAACCTTTAGATCTTCCCAATGCTGGCAGTGTGTTTAAAAATCCAGACAATATACCGGCCTGGAAATTAATTAAAGAAGCTGGTGCTCAAGGCTTAAAAAAAGGGGGTGCGGTAGTTTCCGAAAAGCATGCTAATTTTATTGTCAATACCGGCAACGCTACTGCTAGTGATGTATTGTATTTAATTAATAAAATTCAAGATATGGTATGGAACCGTTTTTCCGTTAAATTAATGTTGGAAGTGGAAGTTATAGGGGAGTAGAGGGAAGGCGGAGGTGCCTTCTTAAGTGGAAAAGTTTTTTATTGTGGGCAGTCGCGGTTTAAAAGGAGAAATCCGAGTAAGCGGAGCTAAGAATTCGGCTCTACCAATTTTAGCGGCAACCCTTTTAACCCGGGAACCGTGTATTTTAGAAAATGTGCCCAAACTTGAAGATGTAAATATAATGTTATCTATTTTAAAAAAATTAGGTAGTAAATTTGAATTTGGACAGGTTTTAACGATTCAAAATAATAGGATTTACGAATTTTTTATTCCTGAAGATTTAGCCCGGCGGATTCGTGCTTCTAATCTTTTGTTAGGACCGTTAGTAGCTAAATTTCAGGAGGGAGTAGTACCCCTTCCGGGAGGTTGTAATATTGGCAATAGGCCAATGGATTTGCATTTAAAAGGTTTACGGCTGATGGGGGCGGAAGTAGAGGAAAAAGCTGGTTTTATCCGTGCTCGCGCAAAAAAATTAAGAGGGGCCGAGATTCATCTCGATTTTCCGTCGGTCGGAGCCACTGAAAACCTGATGATGGCGGCAACCTTAGCTTCCGGTACAACTGTAATTAGAAATGCTGCCCGGGAACCGGAAATAGTAGATTTGCAGAACTTTTTAAACCTTATGGGGGCTAAGGTTAAGGGTGCAGGCACTGATGTCATAAAAGTAACCGGTGTTAATAACTTAAAAGGGGTGCACCATAAAATTATTCCTGATCGCATTGAAGCCGGGACCCATATGGTAATGGCAGCAGCAACCCAAAGTGATATAATTATTTCAGGGGTTATTCCCGAACATTTAGAAGCAGTAATGGCTAAACTGAAAGAAGCCGGAGTAATTATCGCTTACGGCGGCGATTGGGTTAGAGTTACTGGTAAAAGCCTTATTAATCCTGTTGACATCAAAACTATGCCCTATCCCGGTTTTCCCACCGATATGCAGCCGCAGATCGTGGCTCTTTTAACTTTAGCCCAGGGTACCAGTATTATTTCTGAAGGGGTCTTTGAAAATCGCTTTAAACATGTAGAGGAACTAAGACGCATGGGTGCTGATATTCGGTTAGAAAGTCGAATTGCGGTGATTAAAGGGGTCCAAAAGCTTACTGGGGCTTCAGTCATTGCCCATGATTTAAGGGCTGGAGCAGCTCTGGTGATTGCAGGGCTTTCCGCCGAAGGAATGACGGTTTTGGAAGGCATAAAAAATCTTGATCGGGGCTATGAAAACTTAGATTTAAAGTATCAGTTAATTGGTGCACAAATAAAAAGAGTTAATGGAGACGAAAAATATTAGATTTTTTTTCATAGATAAAAGGACAAGCTTTTAGTGAAGGAAGGAAAGTTAACGATGAAACGAGCGAAGAAGAAAGGCAGGATTTATCTTTTTCTTGTATTCTTTTTCTTATTATTAACAGGGGGTTACTTTTTTCTTAGCTCATCTCTTTTTGACCTTAAAAATATAGACTTGATTTGCGAAACTCAAAACCGGGAAAATTATGAAAAGGTGGTATCTTCGTTAAAGGGTGTTAATTTATTTGCCATAAATAATAGCGAGATTGCCGCAAAATTACTTTCTTATCCAACGGTAAAAAGTGTTAGTATTAAAAGAAAGTATCCAGCAACTTTAGTTATTGAAATAAATGAACGTAAGCCGTTCTTGGCCATTCCTCAAGAAAACCAGAAATTAGCTGTAGTTGCGGAGGATTTTACTGTTATTGATTTAATTGAACCGGGGAGTTTAGACCTTCCAGTAGTAGTAGGTTTAGACGGTAAAAACTTAAAACCTGGGGAAAAAGTAGCCTTTACCGCTTTAGAAGAAATTAAACTCTATCTTAGGGCGATGACTCCGGAACAAAAAAAACTTTTAAAAACTTTTAAATATGACCCTGAAGAAGGAGTTGTTGGCTATACTAAAAATGGTGTAAAGCTTATTTTAGGTGATGACCAGGATATCGACCAAAAACTTATTATTGCGCTTGGTCTTTTTCAGGAATTAGGGAATAAAGGTAGAAAAATTGCCTATATCAATGTAAGTTATAAAGGAGCGCCGGTGGTGAAATATGAAGAAACTGACCGAACATCTCAATAAAAATAAATTTGGTCTTTTATTGGTGTTTTTTATATTTGGCATTATGCTTGCTACTCAGTTTCGTTTAACCCGGCAAATGCCAACAACTTTTTCCAGTGAACGGGCTACTTTACTTGCCCACCAGGTGAGTGCTGCCGAAAAAAAACATCAAGAGCTTTTACAGGAAGTTGAGAGCCTTAGAAAGAGAGTAGCAAAATTAACTGAAAAACAGGGGCACTTAAAATCCTATCAAGAAACTTTGACTAAATATCAAATCTTAGCAGGAACCGTAGCGGTGGAGGGCCCGGGCGTTGAGGTAACCTTAGATGATGCCAAAAAGCCGTTAACTGCTGATGAAAACCCCAATTTATACGTTATCCACGATGAAGATGTGCTTTTAGTCTTAAATGAACTAAGAGCAGCGGGGGCTGAAGCTCTTGGCATAAATGGGGAAAGAGTTACGGCGCTGACGGAAATCCGCTGTATTGGTCCAACAATTTTAATGAATAAAACTAAAAGAATAGCTGCTCCCTTTGTGATTCAGGCTATTGGTAATCCTGACTCCTTACGGAGCGCTTTGATGATGCCGGGAGGGGTTTATGATCAGCTAAAAGATTTTGTTACCATTAACATTAAAAACTCTAATAACATCAAAATAAAAGCTGCTGCACCCCCGGATTTTAAGTATTTAAAGGAGGGGGAGAAATAAATGAAACCGGTAAAAATACCTTATACGCTCTTGGTGGTAAGTTTAATTGTTGGTTTTTTACTTACCGTTCAAATCCGGGTAAGCCGGGAACTGGTAAATGCTCCTCCTTTAGAACGCAGCTTTGAATTAACCGCTCGTTTAAAAAATTTATCTACCGAAATTGAAGGACTGATGGAGGAAAAATCGAGTTTAACGCAAAAAATAAACTTATTGGAAAAAGGCGGAAGTACAGCTGAACAAGCCTTACTGGCAGAAATTAATAAAAACCGCTTTTGGGCTGGAGCAGCTATTGCCCATGGTCCTGGAATTAAGGTGGTCTTAAACAACCCACCGGGCTTTGGAACGAAATCAGAGCTATTTAATGTACGCGATGAAGA
>Ga0334722_10004831_pt1 | contig 13854 bp, 12 predicted proteins | sample C3_bottom_MG_FD_207210 | JGI IMG/M metagenome (GOLD analysis project Ga0334722, IMG submission 207210) | Sediment microbial communities from Yellowstone Lake, YNP, Wyoming, USA - C3_bottom | ecosystem: Environmental > Aquatic > Freshwater > Lake > Sediment | place: USA: Wyoming | collected...
ATGGCAGGGTCGACTTCCCGCTTCATGGCAAGGTGCCTGTCGACGACCTCGTCGCCGAACACGCGCCGGATATAGCCTTTCATCATGCCGCCGAAGCGGTAGTAGCTTGTGCCCATATCCACGCCGATGTCGTAGATCTCGTTCTTGAACGCCTGCAAATGGTCCCGGCTGTAGGTCTTGCCTTCCAGCATGGGTTCGAACTCACATCCGTAGGCAATGCCTTCGGCATCGGGCGGGATGCACGAGAGCTCGTAGCGCTCCCGCGGGCCGATGAGCTTGATGCCGACGCAGTACAGGGTGTAGTGAGGGAAGTATTTCTTGCAGACCTCGTTGCCGCGCAGGATGGCTTCAAAGAACTTTTCCCTGCTCGTTGCAAGGTCGGGTATCACCATCTGCCTGCCGCCCCAGAACTTCCATACTGCCTGGGAGAACACGACGGTACGGTCGATGATCTTGCCGTTATGCATATGATGGGACGGCTGGAGCTCCGGCAACAACGTGCGCTTCCGGTCCAGCAGATAAAGCGCTTCTTTATATTTCCAGGGCCGAAGCGCGTAGTAGGCGCCGGTGCGGAGCGCAAAGCCGAGCTCGCCGAAGCCCCTGAGCTTTGGCCGCCATTTTGCGAAGAACGCCTTTTCGCGCTCATCGGAATCGAAGGCCACGAGCAGGTTCACCGCCCGGTCGAGCATGGTCAGTATGCCCGTATAGTCGGCAGCGTCCTCGTCGCAGAGCATGACCAGGTCTTCCATGGCCGTGCGCAGATCGCCGTAATAGAAGTAATGCATGGTGAGCGGCGTATAAGGCCTGATGCGCATCGTCGCCTCGGTAATGATGCCGAATTGACCGTACCCGAGCAGCACACGGTTGAACCACCAGGTGTTCTCGTTCTCCGAGCATTCCAGGATATCGCCCGTGGGTGTCACGATCTTGATCGCCAAAGCCTGGTCGGCGCTGCAGCCCAGGCATGGCGAATTGATGTCGATGCCGCCCACGCCGAGCGTTCCGCCGACCGATGCGGTCATGTTGAGCGGCGCCGAGAGATAGTCGAGCTTATGCCTGCGAAGCGACTCCGCCAGGGAATGCCAGTAGATCCCCGCTTCGCAGCGCACGGTCAGCTTGTCCTTGTCGATGTCCAGCACCCGGCTCATGCCGCGCATGTCGAGCTGCAGCCCGCCGAAGGAAACCGTCTCGCCCTCGGTCGTGAGCCCGCCGCCGCGCACGGTTATTGGCACGCAACGCTTCTGAGCAGCCTTCATGACCTCGGAAACCATCTCCGTCGATCGTGCGATCAGCACGCCGCGCGGCAGGCCGTACGCCATGCCGCCTGCGTCCGTGACGTAGAGCGAGCGAGCGGACTTGAACTCTTCAACGGTTATTTCCTTGTCAGCAAGGTCGCTCACAAAGGCCTGCCAGCCATCGCCTTCCCAAAGGGAGGGGTTGGTCTGCTGGCGCGGGATGCCCTTGAGCGCGTCCGGTGCCACCGGACACGGGGGGATGACGCCCGGCTTGGTAGGGTGGATATCGAGGGGTTTATGGTTGAGGTTGATAGGCATGGTAAGGGCTGTTTTGCGTCCGTAACTATACCCTGTTGGGGGAATTTAATCAAGAGACGATAATGCCTCGCGCTGACAGGCGGGTCAAGATGCGATCAGCCATAAAATAATTGACACCTGAAAGTGATGTGGCGTACTGCAGCGCGTGATCCGCAGATGACGCAGATGAGGGCCTATGACTGGAAATCTAAGCTTGTGTTTACATCTGAGGACGAAGCTTGGTAAGCGGACAGAGCAGAGCGAAACCCGACAAAATCGTCTCAACCACGCTGTACCTTTGGCGGCTAACCGAAAACAGAAAAGCCCCCTAGCAAGGGGGCTTTCTTATTAATCAAAGAACTTGCAACCACAACACGCTTCGCCTTTATATCTTATCCAGCGCCTGCTTCAGATCGAAGATCAGATCATCCACATCCTCCAGGCCCAGCGCGAGCCGCACGAGGTTGTCCACCATTCCGATGTTCTTGCGGTACTCCTCGGAATAATCGAAGAACGACATGGCCCACATCTGCGTGACCAGGCTTTCGCTGCCGCCCAGGCTCGGCGTGATCAGGAAGAGATCGAGGGCGTCGATGAACTGGCGAGTTTCCTTGTTGCCGCCCTTCACCAGGAAACTGATGACGCTGCCGAAGCCCTTCATCTGCTCCATGGCAAGCTTGTGGTCCGGGTGGGACTTGAGCGCCGGGTACCAGACCTTCTCGATCTTGGGGTGCGCTTCAAGCATCTGGGCCACGGCAAGGCCGGCCTTGTTGTGGTGCTCCATGCGCATGCCGAAGGTTTTGAGTCCCCGTTCCAGCAGGAAGCAGGTGAGCGGGCCTGGCGTTGCGCCCATCATGCGCTGCATCTTGTACAGGTCGGTCATGAGCGCGTTCGAGCCGAGGCAGACGCCTGCCATGAGGTCGTTGTGGCCGCCCAAATACTTGGTAGCCGAGTGGATGACCACGTCAACGCCCATCTCGATGGGTTTGATGTTGTAGGGTGTTGCCAGCGTGGCGTCGATGATGGTCAGGACGTTCTTCGCCTTGGCGACCTTCACGATGGCCGGGATGTCGAGCACGCGCAGATAAGGGTTCGTGGGCGACTCGGTGAAGATGATGTTCGTGTTCGGCTTGATCGCCTTTTCAATGGCCTCGGCAGTGGGGTCCACGATGGAGTTGTCCATGCCGAACTTGCCGAGGAAGTTGATGGCGAAATCGCGCGTCTGGCGGTAGCAGTCGCTCGTGAAGATGATGTGGCCGCCGGGCTTCATGAAGGTCATGATCGAAAGCAGCACCGCGGACATTCCCGACGAGTAGAGCACGGCGCGCTCGGCCCCCTCGATGGCGGCAAGCTTGCGCTCCGTCTCGATCTGCGTGGGATTGCCGTAGCGGGCGTATTCATGCTCGCGGATCACCTTGCCCTGGCTTTTGGCGCGCATGAAATCCTCGACCTCGTCTGCGGTGTCGAAGTAGTAGTTGGACGTATGCATGATCGGCGTCGAGACCGCGTGGTGCGCCTTGGGAAGGCGGCCGTTGCCGTGGATCGCGAGCGTGGAAGGCTTCCAGTTCTTTGCGTTCGAGTTCTTGTTAGACATTCTGCTCTCTCCTCTTCTTCAGTGCGTTCGTAAGCGCTTTCTTGACAGCATCCACGTTTGCAGCCACTTCGATCGGTGTATTGGCGTACTGGCTCGGGAAGCCCAGCTTCTGTTCGTGATAGTTGACCTTGAAGTCCGTGAATTTCAGCCCGTGCGCCGTGGAGATGACCACGACATGGTCGGACCTGTCGATCTTGCCGGCTTTGATCAGCTTGATCATGGCCGCCAGGGCAACTCCCGTATGCGGGCAGTTGAACATGCCGGTCCGGTCGCCGAGAGCCGCTGCATCGGACAGTTCCTGCTCCGTCGCGTCCATGACGATGCCGTCGAACTGCTTGATCGTGCGGATCGCCTTCTCGTAGCTGACCGGGTCGCCGATCTGGATGGCGCTGGCAAGCGTTTTTTTGGCCTCCATGGGCTCGAAGGAGGCGAAGTTCTTCAGATAGGAACGGTAGAGCGGATTGGCGTTCTCTGCCTGGGCCACGACGATCCTGGGCAGCTTGGTGATGAGGCCCAGGTCGCGCATCATGAGGAGCCCGCTCCCCAGCGCCGAAACGTTCCCCAGGTTGCCGCCGGGGATGATGATGACGTCAGGCACTTCCCAGTCGAATTGCTGCACGATCTCGATGCCCACGGTCTTCTGGCCTTCGATCCTGAGGGAGTTCATGGAATTGGCGAGATAGATGGTCTCGTCCTTGGTGATCTCGCGGATGACCTTCATGCAGCCGTCGAAGTCCGTGTCGAGCGACAGCACCAGGGCGCCGTTGGCGATCGGCTGGACGAGCTGCGCCATGGAGATCTTGCCTTTGGGCAGGAGCACAATGGACTGGATGCCGGCGGCGGCGCAGTAGACCGCAAGGGCAGCAGAGGTATCGCCTGTCGAGGCGCAGGCAACAGCCTGGATGGGCGCGCCTTCGCTGATCATCTGCTTGACCTGCGATACCAGCACCGTCATTCCCAGATCCTTAAAGGACCCGCTGTGAGAGTTTCCGCAGAGCTTGATCCAGAGGTTGTCCACGCCGACGAGCTTGCCGAACCGCTCGGCCCAGAAGAGATTGGATCCGCCTTCGTAAAGCGAGACGATGTTCTCGTCGTCGATCTGCGGCAGGACCCATTCCTTCTTGCCCCAGATGCCCGAGCCGTAGGGCCACTGGGTGGATTTGTAGCGGTCCTCGAACAGCTTCATCCACGCCTTGGCGCTGCGGTGCGACAGGGCTTTCATGTCGTGCTTTACTTCGAGCAGGGAATCGCAGGACTTGCAGCGGTAGACGATCTTGTTCAGCGGATACGTCTCGTTGCACTTTTCATTGATGCACTGGAACTTGGCACTGTAGGGCATGGTTTTATCCTCGTTGTTCGAAGTTCGACGGCAGTGAGGGAAGTGCTTCTCGAAGAAGCATCACCAGCTGCTGCTTCACGAACGTGAAATATAGCACACTGGCCAGCCAATAATCAATCCAAAAAAGGCCGAAAACAGGGGTGAAGGGGCGGGGTGCCGGGTGCGGGGAACAGGGGGACGGCTGAAGGGCAAGGACAAGATCATTGGGCTCTTCGGCTCATGGAGCGCCTGCATACCCATGATCCTTAAAAAAGCATTTGGACACGGATAAGAGCCGGATAACGTCGGATGATTTCTTCTCCAAGAGGGTCGCCCAATACCCTGAAATTACCCCGATGGGGAAATCGAAATTCCTTGCAAAAACAAGTTGTCTGCAGTAATGTTTTCCTGCAGAAGCGCTTTGTTGCGCTGTTCTCCGGGAGGGAGTAGCATGAGCGGGACAATGCCACAGGGTATGCCGGCGGATAAGGGCAAGCAACAGCAGGTCGTCATGGTCGTGGATGCCCGGCCCATGCGCCAATTCTACACCAGCATCTTCCTGCAGCGTCTCCAGTACCAGGTCATTATGGCCAAGACAGGGGAGGACGCACTGCTCTTTCTGGGGCTGACCGTCCCGCTGGTCATCATTGCCAATTACGACCTCCCGCAGATGAACGGGCTTGAGCTCCTGAAGCAGGTGAGGCAGGAGTATCGGACGCGAAGCGTTCCCTTCATCGTCTACACCTCCAACCGGTCGCCCGAGGTCCGGCGTGCCTGCGAAGGGGCCGGATGCTCCGCGTTCCTGAGCCATCCCTGCAGCCTCGAAGGGCTGTATGCAGCCGTCGAGCAGGCCATCCAAAAGCCCCGCCGATTCGTCCGCCTTGCTACCGCTTTAAACGTTGTCGTGGGCGGCGAACATCCGACGGATGGCGCACGCAGCGAAATAATCACCGCCATTTCGGAGCGGGGGATGTTCGTGAATACCGCCGTACCCCTCGCGCTCGGCGCAGTCCTTCCCTTTACCTTTCACCTGCCGAGCGCACCGGGCTGGATCGTCCGGGTCGAGGGGCAGGTCCTGCTGAGCCACTTCCCTTCGAACAAGGTCAAGATCCCCGGCATGGCCGTCAAGTTCCTGAAGATCAGCGACCACGATCAGTCGCTCGTGCGGGACTTCATCAGGCGGGAGCTCATGGAGGGGATCGCAGCCCCCGAGCGAACAGAGCACAATTGTTGAGCCCGTAGATCCATGGAGAGCGCTCTTCGCGACGCCCGTTGCCGAACAGCAAACCTTGCACGATACCCGCAAAATTTAATCTTGACTAAACACCCATCCATGCGTGATAATCGACGCCACTCGTTCCCGTGCACCGGATAGCTTTCGCTGCCGGCGGATGCACGCCGGACATGATGGGCAGGGAGCGGACAGGAGATCGTGATGCAGACGAAAATGCTCGGCAATTCCGATCTTGCGATCACGGCCGTGGGCTACGGCGCCTGGGCGATCGGCGGTTCTGGCTGGGAATACGCCTGGGGGCCGCAGAACGACGATGAGTCGGTAGCAGCGATCAGGACGAGCCTGGAGCTCGGCGTCAACTGGATAGATACGGCAGCGGTCTACGGACTGGGACACTCCGAAGAGGTCGTGGCGCGGGCGCTCGATGGCTGGACCGGCAAGCGGCCTTATGTTTTCACCAAGTGCGGACTGCGCTGGAACCAACAGGGCAAGGTTTACCGGTCGCTCGCGGCCGCTTCGGTGCGGACGGAATGCGAGGAGAGCCTGCGCAGGCTGCGCGTCGACGCCATCGATCTGTACCAGATCCACTGGCCGCCTGAGGACAACGGCCCGACGCTGGAAGAAGGCTGGTCAACGCTTGTTGAACTCAGGAAAGAGGGCAAGGTGCGCTGGATCGGTCTGTCGAACTTTAGTGTGGAGCAGCTGAAACGCGCGCAGGCCATTGCCCCGGTCACGTCGCTCCAGCCGCCCTATTCGCTGGTCCGGCGTGGTGGGGAAGCGGAGATCCTCCCCTTTTGTAAACAGGAGGGAATCGGCGTGATCGTCTACGCGCCCATGTCATCGGGATTGCTCACCGGCTCCATGACCCGCGAGCGGGCAGCAAGCCTTCCTGATGACGACTGGCGGCGCCGGAGCCCTGAATTCAACGAGCCGAACCTTACCAGGAACCTTGCGCTCGTGGAGCGGCTTCGGAGCATAGGAAAACGTCACGGCCGTTCACCGGGGGAGGTGGCCATCGCCTGGACGCTCGGCAATCCTGCGGTGACCGGCGCGATCGTGGGGGCAAGGAGCGCAGCGCAGGCCGAAGGCGTCATGCGAGCGGCAACGCTTCGCTTGAGCGGCGAGGAGCTGAACGAGATCGAAGGCAAGTAGCGGATTTTAGTTTTTTACGAATGCACCAAACGTGAAGGATTCATAAAGTCTTTTTAACCACAAAATGCACATAAGGAACAAAGGAAAGCTTTCGTTTTTTAAAGACCTTACTTCAGTGCTTTCTGTGACTTATGTGGCAAGTCTTGATTTACTACGAATATACCAAACTCAAAAGGAGTCATACATGGATCTTTGCCCCTGCGGTTCAAATGTTGCGTACAATACCTGCTGTGGCCCGGTGATCGCCGGTGAACAGCCGGCAAAAACTGCGGAGCAGCTCATGCGCTCCCGGTACAGCGCCTATGTGAAGAAGGAGATGGCCTACCTTGTTTCGTCGCTCCATCCGGACCACCGGACGGATTACGATGAAAAGAGCAGCCGCGAGTGGGCGGAGCGGGCCCAGTGGCACGGATTCGAGATCGTCAAAACCTCTCAGGGAGGTCCCGAAGACCGCGAAGGCCAGGTCGAGTTCGTGGCGTCCTATACGGAAAGCGGCGTCAGAACGGACCATCATGAACTGTCGTCGTTCAAAAAAGAGGGCGACCGGTGGTACTTTACGGTTGGAAAGAACCTGCCGCCGAAGCAGGTCGTGAACGCCGCTCCCAAGATAGGACGGAACGACCCCTGCACGTGCGGCAGCGGAAAGAAATTCAAGAAGTGCTGCGGCAAGTAGTTCGAATGCGGAATTCGGAATGTGGAATGAACTTCGGGTAAAAAGGAAATCGTGAAGATGCAGAAAGTGAAGATGCAGAAAGTGAAGATACAGAAAAAAGATCATGAGCAGATCAAGCAGGAGTTTCATCAGCTCCAGACCCATCAGATAATCGGCATCGCCATCACCATGTTCGTCGTGATGCTCTGTGCTGTGCTGTACAAACGCCCCGGAGTCCTGGGAGAATATTCGATGTCCTCGCTCGTCGCCGTGCAGATCGTGAGCATCGCGTCGTTCATCGTGTTCACCTCCTACAACTGGAGATGCCCTGCCTGCGGAAAATTCCTGGGCGCCGACATCAACAAGCGCGGCTGCAATAAATGCAAGACCCGGCTGCGCTAAACCCTCGCCAAGGTTAATCCTGTGTAAACCGACACACCTTTTGACACGGAAGAGGCGGACAACGACTATGATAAGGGCGGATAGGTCCTGGCAGTATCATGCATCTTCATAGCCTTTATCCGATTTGATCCGTGTCAAAGGGTATGACCTTTTTTGAATATATGAGGCCCTGGCCATGAACATTCAGAAAGACTCCGCTACTGTCTATTCTACCGAACACGGCAGGATCTGCCCCGCTTGCGGCAAGCCCGTTTCCGGCTGTACCTGCAGCAAAAAGAAAACCGCTCCCCGCGGGGACGGGATCGTGCGGATCGGCAGGGAAACGAAGGGGCGCAAGGGCAAGGGCGTGACCGTCATCACCGGCGTTCCGCTTGACGGCGACGGGCTCCTCGAACTGGCAAAACAGCTCAAGCAAAGATGCGGCACCGGCGGCACGGTCAAGGACGGCGTTATCGAGATCCAGGGAGACCAGCGGGACCAGCTGGTTGAGATGCTGATAAAGCAGGGGTACACGGTAAAAACCATCGGCGGGTAAGGCCTGATCGCTGGTGAGCAGGCCGGAACAATATCTTCTTTTTTGTACTCTTCGCTATTTCCCTCAAACGGACAAACCGAAACCTGAAGGCATCTCTCGCAAAGCTCGCAAAGTACGCCAAGAAAAGCTTAAGCCACAATTTGCTTTTGTTTTTAAACACAAAAAAGATCTTGATCCAATGTTCCCTTTGCGACCTTTGCGTCCTTTGCGAGAGACGATCTTGCAGTTGAAATAATGCCAGTCGCAGGCTGCTGAGGACACCGTTAAGGGCTCTTCAGCACGGTCAGCTCAATATGCACCGTGCTGTTCTGGTCAGCCATCCAGACCTGACCGTCTTGGATCGTGAACTGCAGCTGCATGGAGCGCTGGGCCATTTTTTCGATCGCCTGGGCAGCTGCAGCCGGCAGGTTGACCACGGTCAGGTTCTTGACCCGTTCGAGCCTGGGGCCGACCTGGTCCCACCAGACCCTGGCGCTCTGTCCGCTGTAGGTATAGACGAACACCTGCCGCGCCCGGCCGCAGGCCTTGAGCATGCGTTTCTCGTCGGGCTGGCCGATGTCGACCCAGATCTCGATGCTGCCGGTCAGGTCGTTCTGCCAGAGGTCGGGCTCGTCGTCGGTGGTCAGCCGGTTGGCAAAGGCGAGCGAGTCGCTTGCGTGGAGGGCGAATGCGAGCAGCCGCACCATCATCCGCTCGTCCGTTTCCGACGGCTGGCGGGCGATGGTGACCGAGTGGTCCTGGTAATAGCTGCGGCCCATATCGGAGATCTGCAGATCGGCTTTATAAATAGTTGCTTTCAGCGCCATAGGACCATCATTTCCTTCACCATTCACAAAAAGTGCGGTCACTATAACAAGTTCGGCGATGCCGGTCAATGTAAATGAACAGGAAGACAGCGGAACCTGCGGAGAAAAAGCGGGCTGCGAGGATCTTCTGGATGTTCCTGCGGACAATTTCGCCTTGACTAACATGCATGCATGCGCAATAATCAACATCCGAACACACAACTCGCCTTAAATGGCAAAATTTTTCTCGCAAAAGCGCCAAGCTCGCAAAGAAAGGCCATATCCTCGGGTTTAAATCCGGAATTAGAGATTTTCTTTGCGTCCTTTGCGGTCTTTGCGAGAGACGCCTTTTACTTTCGGCCTTTTAGTCCCCTAGGAGCATGATACGCATTATGAAGACCAGCGATAAGAAGAAAGATCCACTGCTGTGGCAGAACGAAGTGAAGCGCGTTGCAGCCGGCATCAGGAAACGCGTGCTGGAGCACACGATCAGGAGCAACGGCGGGTATCTTTCCCAGGCCTGTTCTTCTGCGGAGATGCTTGCCACGCTGTATGTTAAGGTGATGGACCTCGGGGCGATCGAAACGCCGCTCGTGCCAAAGCCCTTCCCGGGCGTGCCCGGCCCGGGCAATCCCCATTATTTCACCGGCGCATCCTTTAACGGCCCGGGCAAGGACCGGGACCGATTCTTTCTTTCTCCGGCCCAGTACGCACTCGTTCTGTACGCAACTTTGATCGAGACGGGACGCATGGCGGAAGAGGGTCTGCTCCAGTTCAACAAGGACGGCAGCTCCGTCGAGATGATCGGCGCCGAGCACTCGCCGGGCATGGAGTCCATGACCGGCTCCCTGGGCCAGGGCATCAGCCAGGCGGCAGGCACGGCCCTGGCGCGCAAGCGGAAGGGCGAAAAGGGCAGGGTCGTTCTGTTCATGTCCGACGGCGAGTTCCAGATCGGCCAGACCTGGGAAGCGCTTCAGGCCATGTCCCATCACATGCTCGACAACGTGCTTATCTATGTCGACGTGAACGGGTTCCAGTGCGACGGCAAGATGTGCAATGTCATGGACATCGAACCGCTCGACAAGCGGCTTGAGGCGTTCGGAGCTCGCGTGTTCCGCGTGAACGGCCACGACATCAAGCGCCTGGCTGAGCTCGGCGAGCTGACCCCTGACGGCCGACCTGTTGTTGTTCTCTGCGACACGGATGCGGCACGGGGGCTCGAGGTGCTGAAGTCCCGGGCGCCGAAGATGCACTACGTCCGGTTCACGAGCAGAGAGGAAAAGGATCGTTACGTTGCAGCCTATGAAGAGCTGTCGGGCGAAAAGACGGCTGTTCCTGAGGCTAAGAGATCAGAAGCAAAAGCAGCCCAGGTCGGCCCCGAGATCGTGACCCGCGTGCACGCGAAGAACCTGGTCCGATGGGCCGCGGACAAGCCGAAGGTGCTGGTGCTGTCGGCCGACCTCACGAGCTCCACCGAGATCGACCTGTTCCGGGACACCTATCCCGACCGCTTCCTTTCCATGGGCATTGCGGAGCAGAACATGCTGAGCTTTGCCGGCGGGCTCGCGCGGGAAGGCTTCATCCCTTTCGTACATACCTTCGCTGTCTTCATCTACCGCCGCGCCTACGACCAGATCGCCATGTCCGTTGCCTATTCCAACCAGCCGGTGCGGATGATCGGTTTTCTTCCAGGCATCACCACGCCGGGCGGCGCGACCCACCAGGCCATCGAGGACATCGCGATCATGCGTTCCCTTCCGAACATGACCGTGCTGGAGTGCGGGGACGCCACCGAGGTGGAGACCGTGCTTGAGGTGATCGAGAAGATCGACGGCCCGGTCTATGTCAGGATGCTGCGGGGCGAGATGCCGCGTCTCTTTGATCGCTCCGAGCCCATGGAGCTCGGCAAAGCGCGGGTCCTGTCCAAGGGCAGCGACATAACGATCCTGACCAGCGGCATCATGACCGAGGAGGCGATGCGTGCCACCCAGGTGCTTAAGAAACGCGGGCTGGCGGTCCAGCACATGCATATCTCCACGTTAAAGCCTTTCAATGACAAGGCGGTCCTTGCTGCCATTGCCGGGTCGCGGTTCGGCGTGATCACCATGGAGAACCACACCGTCATCGGCGGCCTGGGCTCGATCATTGCCGAGCAGATGGCCGAGGCAGGCGTGCCAAAGAAGCTCGTTCGCATGGGGCTCAAGGACACCTTTAGCCACGGCGCGAGCAAGCAGTATCTCTTGAAGGAGCTTGGGATGGATGCGCTTTCTTTGGTGAGTGCGGTGGAAGCGATGACGGGGCAGACCTTCGGCATATCCGAAGAAGAGCTTGCGAAGGCTCACATTACTGCAGTGCACAGCGCGGCTAAGGCAGAAGCGCTCTGATGTAGTTACGCATGGAAATGTTTTGGTTCGCAGAGAAACCCTACCCCGATTTATCAGTGTACATCGCGAAACATCGGATTTATAATGCTGTAACCGTTATTTTCTCAGGAGTATTTAATGGGCTATGTCTTTGAGTGGGATGAACGAAAAGCGGCTTCAAACCTAAAGAAGCATGGGGTATCGTTCGTTGAAGCAACTACTGTTTTTGGTGATCCGCTTTCGCTTCTTATGAGCGACCCAAAACATTCCGAAGAGGAACAGCGTTTCCTGGTCATGGGGCTTTCTGCACGGCAACGTTTTATTGTAGTAGCTTTTGCAGAGCGTCCACCACACACGCGAATTATTTCCGCGCGTATTGCCACTCGACATGAAAGGAATCAATATGAACAAAAATAAACCGCAAAACGTCAGAGTTAATAATCGTGATACGCTTCAGCCGGAATATGATTTTTCAAAGGCAGTTCGAGGCGCTACGGCGAAGCGGTATGCAGAGGGGACGAACGTGGTAGTGATACCGCCTGACATAACGGATGTGTTTCCGGATGCCGCCTCCGTTGCCGAAGCCTTGAGAGCGTTTGCCCCGGTTCTACGACACCGGCGGCAGTTACGTGTAAAAACGCGGTAATGGATGAGCTTTGAAGTTACTAACCGGCGTCGTTGATACGCGAAGGCGCATATTGCGGCCGTACACTGCACGGCTAAGGCGAAAGCGCTCTGATAGGAGGGGAATCCAATGATGTATACCAATACGGTCGTGTCGTCAGGGATCAGCTTCGGGTCGGCGCTGGCAATAACGATCTCCTGGAGCCTGAACCATTCGGTCCTCTGGGCGATCATCCACGGGCTCTTCTCGTGGTTTTATGTACTTTACTATTTGATCGTGAGATAGTTTAGGTCCGAATCACCTCCCCAACCCCTCCTTGCCAAGGAGGGGCTGCAACGGTTCCTCCCCTTACCAAGGGGAGGTTAGGTGGGGTGATTTCAGAGAGGAGCCCGCATGTTCCAACAGATCATCGCCAACATCGAAGCGAACCTCATCTTCTACCGACGGAACCGGCTGCTCGTTGCAGCCGCGATCTTCATCGTGCTCATGCTCGGCATAACGACCCTGCCGTCGCTCTTCTTCATGAGCAGCTCAAAGCATCTGGACCAGGTGCGGTCGATCGTGCAGGAGATCCACGGCTTCGCCTTTGTCCTGACCGCGGGGCTCGGGCTGCTCCTGGTATCGCAGCACATCCGGGACCGCTCGATCAAGATGGTCTTTACAAAACCCTGTCCGCCCGAGATCTGGATCCTGTCGAGCTTCCTCTCCGCTGCCATCGTGGCGTTTGTGCTCTACGCCGGCGCTTTCCTCATCGCCGCCGTCCTCTCGTCCCTCTGGGGCATTCCGTTCCCGTCGGGGATCATCTATATCTCCATGAACGAATATTTCCAGACCCTGAGCCTCATGGCCTACGTCACGTTCCTGTCGGTCATTCTCCATCCCGTGCTCGCGGCGCTGTTTATCCTCCTGTTCCAGGAGCAGACTTTCTATTTTATAAAGATGCTCCTGGCAAGCGGCGTCAAAGCTGAAGGGGAACGGCCTTTTCTGAAGCTTCTGAAGCTCCTCGTCGATGCCGTCTACATGGTCCTTCCTACGTTCAATCCCTATGCCGAACAAACGCACCAGGTCTACTCCACGCTGCGCGGTTCCGATGCGAACTGGGACTATCTCTATCCCGCAGTCGCCTATGCCTTGACCGTTACGGCGCTCTTTTATTTTCTAACGGTGCTGGTGCTGAAAAAGAAAAGGTATGTGTAGGGGAGAGGGGCAGGTAGAAATTCAGGTGTTGAGGCTGAAGGCTGAAGGGTAACGCAAAAAAAAACTACGATAGTAGTTCGCCCAAGTTATAGTTCTTTTTTCAGGATCTTCCGGGTTTTGTGTGGGTAGTTTTTCACCATTTATTCTATTTTCTTGCATATCCCCTTCGCGGCCTGAATGAAATTTTTGACCCGTCTAAGGCCACATCCGCTCGATCGGTGATTAAGCACCCTCTCCCTTTTTCCCTCTCCCCTCAGAGGGAGAGGGGCAGGGGTGAGGGGCGGTATTAATGCTTCGGCCTCAGACAGTGCGCGCTCGCCCTTGCGGGACGCTTCTTTAGGCCAAGACGGGTGCCCAAAAATTTCATAGGGCCGCGACCTGGACATGCGGGGTTGGTTTAAATACGTTGCACCAAAAGCTTCCCATGCGAAAATCTAGGCATGCGACTGAGGACGAGGGTTAAGC
>Ga0334722_10004832_pt1 | contig 13852 bp, 11 predicted proteins | sample C3_bottom_MG_FD_207210 | JGI IMG/M metagenome (GOLD analysis project Ga0334722, IMG submission 207210) | Sediment microbial communities from Yellowstone Lake, YNP, Wyoming, USA - C3_bottom | ecosystem: Environmental > Aquatic > Freshwater > Lake > Sediment | place: USA: Wyoming | collected...
TTCCGACACAGCCGAGTACGGCGACTACGTGTCGGGCCCGCGGATCATCGACGAGAACGTCCGGGCCACCATGCGCCAGGTCCTGGGCGAGATCCAGGACGGCTCGTTCGCGGCTCGCTGGATCAAAGAGAACGAGACCGGCCGAGCCGAATTCGAACGGCTCCGGGCGCAGGATCGCGACCACCAGATCGAGCAGGTCGGCGCCGAGCTGCGCGCCCAGATGCCGTTCCTCAACCCGGTCGTCGTGCGTGCCGGCCAGGCACAGGCAGCGGCCGGGCGTCCCGGCGGTTCCCGCTGATGCCGTCCGCCGTACCCCGCCCGTCGGGGTCGTTCGTCCCGGCGGGCACCGTTCGGATCTTCGACACCACGCTGCGCGACGGTGAGCAGGCGCCCGGCGCGGGGCTGACCGCGGCGGAGAAGCTCGAGGTCGCGCGGCAGCTGGCCCGCCTCCGGGTCGATGTCATCGAGGCCGGCTTCCCGGCCGCCTCCCCGGGCGACTTCGAAGCCGTCCGGCGGATCGCCCAGGAGACGAAGGGCGGGATCGCGGTGGCGGCCCTCGCCCGCTGCCGCGACGGCGATCCCCAGCGCGCAATCGAGGCGATCAAGGTCGCCGAGCGGCCGCACCTCCACGTGTTCATCGCGACGAGCGACATCCATCTCAAGCACAAGCTCCGGATGGACCGCCAGCAGGCCCTCGCCGAGGCGGTCCGCTGGGTCCGATTCGGCCGCAAGGCCCTCGGCCGGGACGCCGAGATCGAGTTCTCGGCGGAGGACGCCTCGCGCACCGACATCGACTACCTGATGCAGGTCTACCAGGCTGTCGTGGAGGCCGGCGCGTCCACGATCAATATCCCGGACACGGTCGGGTACGCGATCCCGAGCGAGTTCGGAGCCCTCGTCAGCCGCGCGGTCGCGCTCGTTGGCGGCCAGGCCACCGTGAGCGTGCACTGCCACAACGACCTCGGCCTCGCCACCGCGAACACGCTGGCCGCCGTCCAGGCCGGCGCGCGCCAGGTCGAGGTGACGATCAACGGCCTCGGTGAGCGCGCCGGCAACGCGTCGCTCGAGGAGGTCGTGATGTCCATCCGGACGCGGCCTACCCAGTTCCCCGACCTCGCCAGCAACATTGCCACCGAGCAGATCACCGCGGCCTCGCGGCTGGTGAGCTATCTCACCGGGTTCGCGGTCCAGCCGAACAAGGCGATCGTCGGCGGAAACGCCTTCGCCCACGAATCCGGGATCCACCAGGACGGGGTCATCAAGAACCCGCTGACCTACGAGATCATGACCCCCCAGTCGGTCGGCCTCGCCGGGAGCCAGCTCACGATCGGCAAGCTGTCCGGCCGCCGCGGCCTCCAGGGCAAGCTCCGCGAACTCGGGCACGACATCGAGGGCGAAGCCCTTGACGCGATCTACCGGCAGGCGATCGAGCTCGCCGACGCCAAGAAGGAAGTGACGGACGCCGATCTCCTCGCGCTCGTGGAGCAGCGTGTCACGGAAGTTCCGCAATCCGTCCGCCTCGAGGGCTGGAACGTCACCTCCTCGCAGGGGAGCAAGGCGACCGGGATGGTCTCGCTCGCCGTCGCCGACCAGGAACGGGCGACCGCTGCCATCGGCAACGGCCCGGTCGACGCGCTGTTCGCGGCCGTGGACCAGGCCGTCGAGCCCGTGTTCGGCTGGCACCCCGTCCTCGAGAGCTACGAGATCAAGGCGGTGTCGGGCGGGGAGGATGCCCAGGGGCGCGTCCTTGTCCGCTGCCGGCGCTCCTCGGACACCGGTCCGGGCTCGCTGACCGTCTCGGGCCACGGGCTGTCCACGAACATCATCGAGGCGTCCCTCGAGGCATACCTCGTTGCGGTCAACAAGCTCCACGGGGCCGAGATCGGGCCGGCATCGCCCGCGTTCGTGTCCAAACGGACCACGCAGGAGCTGCCGTGACGGGCATGACCTACCGCATCGTCGCGGTGCCTGGCGACGGCGTGGGGCCCGAGGTGACCGCGGCCGCGCGGCGCGTTCTCGACGCGACCGGCAAGGCCGCCGGATTCGGCATCAAGTGGACGGAGATTCTGGCCGGCGGCGCGGCGATCGACCAGTACGGCGCGGCGATCCGTCCTGGGGACCTCGAGGTCGCGGCAGGCGCCGATGCGATCCTGCTCGGCGCCGTCGGCGGCCCGCGCTGGGACGACCCGAACGCGAAGGTCCGCCCGGAGCAGGCGCTGTTCGCGCTGCGCGGGGGCCTGGAGCTGTTCGCCAACCTCCGGCCGGTGAGCGTCCACCCCGCGCTCATCCCGTCCTCGCCGCTCCGCCCCGAGCTGCTGGAGGGCGTGGACCTGCTGATCGTCCGCGAGCTGACCTCCGGCCTCTACTTCGGCCGGCCCTCCGAGGAGCGAGCGACGGCCGGTGGCCGCGTCGCGGTGGACACCCTGTGGTACACGGAGGGCGAGATCCGTCGGGTCGTCCGCCTTGCATTCGAGCTCGCCCGGGCCCGCCGGGGCAAGCTCACGAGCGTCGACAAGGCGAACGTTCTCGCGTCCTCGAGGCTCTGGCGCAAGGTGGTCGAGGAGGAACGGCCGAACTTCGCGGACGTGGCCGTCGGGCACCAGCTCGTGGATTCGTGCGCCATGCTCCTCGTCCGCCAGCCCGCGGCCTTCGACGTCCTCGTGACCGAGAACCTGTTCGGCGACATCCTGTCGGACGAGGCGGCGGTGCTTGCCGGCAGCCTCGGGATGCTGCCTTCGGCGTCGCTCGGCGACCGCCGCACCGCGCATGGGCGGTTCGGCCTGTACGAGCCGATCCACGGTTCGGCCCCGGATATCGCCGGCCGCGACCTGGCCAATCCTCTCGGGACGATCCTGTCCGCGGCGATGCTCTTGCGCTGGTCGCTGGGCCTGGATGAAGTCGCGGCTGCGATCGAGGCGGCGGTCGGCGTGGCCCTGGACGACGGCTACCGGACACGCGACCTGCTCCCGCCGGGCACGGCCCCGGGCATGACCCCGGGGGTGACCGCGGGCACGGCCCCGGGCATGACCCCAGCGACGGCCTCGGGCCTGCACGACGGCCTCCGTCTCGTGGGCACCGCCGCGATGACCGATGCGGTGATCGAACGGATCTCCATTCGAGGGGCGGCACCGACGCCGGTCGCCGCCACCTCCGCCTGATCCAGCCGACCACCGTTCCCAGGAGCCCCTACCAATGAACAGCGCTGCCGGGCCGGACGTCCCGGTCATCCTCTACGACACCACCCTTCGCGACGGCACCCAGGGCGAGAACGTCACCCTGTCGCTCGCCGACAAGCTACGGGTCGCCCGCATGCTCGACGAATACGGGATGCCCTACATCGAGGGCGGCTGGCCGGGCTCGAATCCCAAGGACATCGAGTTCTTCAAGCGGGCCAAGGCCATGACCTGGGGGACAGCGAAGCTCGCGGCGTTCGGGTCCACGCGCCACCGCTCGAACACGGCGGCGAAGGACACGAACCTGCAGGAGCTGGTCCGGGCGGAAACGCCGGTGGTTACGATCTTCGGCAAGAGCTGGCTGCTCCACGTCACCGAGGTCCTGGGCGCAACGCCCCAGGAGAACCTCGACATGGTCGCCGACAGCGTCCGGTTCATCGTGGAGCGCGGGCGCGAGCTTGTTTACGACGCCGAGCACTTCTTCGACGGGTACGCGGCGGATGCCGCCTACGCCCTCGCCACGCTGCGCGCGGCGCGCGATTCCGGCGCCCGGACGCTGGTCCTGTGCGACACGAACGGCGGCACACTGACCGGGCGCCTCCTCGAGGTGCTCGGGGAGACGCGGGAGGCGCTCGACGTCGACCGGGACGCGGGCGCGCCGGCCGTGACCTGGGGCATTCACACTCATAACGACGCGGAGCTCGCGGTCGCCAACGCGATCGCGGCCGCGCAGGCCGGCGTGCGCCACGTCCAGGCGACGATCAACGGCTACGGCGAGCGCTGCGGCAACGCGAACATGGTGAGCATCCTGGCGAACCTCGCGCTCAAGACGGATCTCGCGCTCGTGCCGGCCGGGGGCGGCGAGCTGACCGACCTGACCGAGCTGTCGCGGTCCGTCGCCGAGATCGCCAACCTCGCCCCGAACGACTGGCAGCCCTACGTCGGACGCTCCGCTTTCGCCCACAAGGGTGGCGTCCACGGGGCCGCAGTGGCGAAGGTCGAGCGGAGTTACCAGCACATCGATCCGACCGCCGTCGGCAACGAGGGCCGACTCGTGGTGTCCGAACTGGGGGGAAGGGCGAACACCGCCATCCGGGCCGAGCAGCTGGGCCATCGACTCGAGGGGGTGGACCCGAAGCAGCTTTCGGCGCTCATCAAGCGCCTCGAGCACGAGGGGCTGTCCTTCGAAGGCGCCGAGGCCTCGTTCGAACTCCTCATTCGTCGCCACCAGACCGGGTATGCGCCGCCCTTCCGGGTCATCGACTACACCTGTCTCGTGGAACAGCGCGACGGCCGTGACCTGCGCGCCGAGGCGACCGTCAAGGTCGAAGTCGACGGGGAGGTGCTCCACACCGCCGCCGAGGGCAACGGCCCGGTAAACGCCCTGGACGCGGCGCTGCGCAAGGCGCTCGGGGCGTTCTACCCCGTCCTCGATGCCGTGCATCTGTACGACTACAAGGTCCGGATCCTCGATTCGAGCGCGGCCACGGGCGCGCGCACGCGCGTGACCATCGAATCCGCGGATGGTGCGCGCGAATGGTCCACCATGGGCTCGGACACGAACATCATCGCGGCCTCGGCGATCGCCCTGGCCGACAGTCTCGAATACGCGATCTGGAAATCCGGCGCAGAACTTCGGCGCCGCGATGAGCGACACTTCACGACGCTCACTCCCGGGAGGTAGCCCCGATGTCGCACGACGCGCTCCAGCTCACGCGCTGGACTGTCACCTCCGGCAGCAACGTCCAGAGCCGCGGCGCCGTGGTCATCGAGGCCGGCGATCATCACTGGCAGGCCTCCTCGCAGGGCAATGGGGCGGTCGACGCGCTGTTCAGCGCTGTGGACGGCGCGCTCGCCGAGGTGCTCGAGGGTCACCCGCGACTCATCGGCTACGACGTCCACGCGATGGCCGAGGGCCCCGCCGCGGAGGGGCTCGTCAGCGTTCGCATTCGCCCGCCTGCCTCCGCCGAGGGCGCCCGGAGCGAGGGTGAATACACCGGCTCGTCGCGCGGCACGAACATCATCGCGGCGTCCATCGAGGCCTACATCGAGGCCCTCAACCTGATGCTGGACGAGGCCCACTGGGCCGATGCGCCCGAGACCGCAGGACGCGGCCGTCGCGCGGCACGCGCGGCTCAGGGTGTGGTCGGGGCTGACCGGGGTACGCGGGCCGAGTTCGACCGGGACAAGGGCCACCCTGACACGACGTCCTGGTTTGAGCAGTAGGGCCGTTCGCTCGGTGACCGCCGACGCCAGGCGTTCCGCGCGTGCGGAGAGGGCCGTTCCTTCGGTGACCGCCGACGCCATGCCGTTTGGCGTGCCCGACGGGCCGGTGGCCTATGCCGGCGAGCCCGGAGCCTTCGCCGAGGATGCGGTGGTCGCGGCCTTCGGCGATGTGCCGCGCCAGCCGGTCGGTAGCTTCCGCGACGTGTTCTCGGCCGTTTCGAACGGCTCGGCGGCAGCCGGGGTCGTGCCCATTGAGAACCTCCTCAACGGAACCGTGCGCGAGACCTTCGACCTTCTGTTGGAGCACGACTTGGAGGTCGTCGGCGAGGTCGTCGTCCCGGTTCGGCTGTGCCTCGCGGCGCTGCCGGGCCAGTCGCTCGAGGACATCGCGCGCGTCTACTCGCACATCCAGGCGCTCGGTCAGGCGGAGGCGTTCCTACGCACCCGGCCGTGGGCGACGCTGACGACCTACAACACGGCGGGGGCGGGGAGACTGATTCGGGATACCGCTGAGCGGGGTGCCGCCGCGGTGCTTTCGCCACGTGCCGCCGGAGTGTTCGGCCTCGAGGTCCTGGCCGACGAGATCCAGGGCGCCGCCGACAACCGGACGCGGTTCCTCGTCGTTGCGCGGCCGGGAGCGTCGCGGGCCTACTCGCGCGTTCGTTCGGCTGGCGCGGCCGGGGCCCCGCTCTCTGGCGCGGCCGGGGCCCCACTCTCTGGCGCGGCCGATGCCCACGCAACTGCCCCAGCCGTCGAGCCTCGGCGCACGACGCTTGTCTTCGCCGTTCGCAACGAACCCGGGGCGCTGCTCCGCGCTCTACGGGCCTTTGCCGCGCGTGGCGTCAACCTCTCCTCGCTCGAATCGCGACCCAGCCGGACGGCGGCCTGGGAGTACGTCTTCTGGGCCGACGTGGACGCCGACGCCGCCGATCCGGCCTGCGCGGCGGCGATCGAGAAACTCCGCGCGGTCACGACGATGGTCAGGATCCTGGGGTCCTACCGCCGCGCCTGACGGAATGCCGTATCCGCGGGCCCGCGGCCGCTGAACTTGCGTTGGCACCGCGCCTGCTGATGGGATCGTCATTCTCGGCACAAGCGGCCCGTCAAGGCCCGGCGCGAGATCGCGGTCGGCGTTTCGCGAGCCGCTATCGGAGCTCAAGACGATGCGTTCTTGCTCCGCTGAACTCTCCAGGATCGCGGCGACCAACTGCCGCGTCAGTCCGAGCGCCCCCTCGCCTCAGGTAAGCCCGGAATTTGACGATGGGGGCATCACGAGGCGGCTGAAGGATGGGTTGGTGCCTCGGCCGCTGACGGGAGGGTCGTCAAATGGCGCTGGCGCAGTGCATGCACTTCGACGCGTCGACTGCGTTCGACTGCTTGCAATACGGGCACTCCTTGGACGGGGCGGGCGGCGCCGCGGGCGCCTCCTTGAGGAACATCTTGGAGATCCGCCAGACCACGAAGGCGACGATCACGAACGTGATGATCGCGTTCAGGAACACGCCATACCGGATCGCGACCTCGGTTGTTGCGTCGCCGCCGACCGCCTCGGTCAGGACGATCTTGAGCTGGCTGAAGTCCACATTCCCGAGGAGCTTCCCGACCGGCGGCATGATGATGTCGTTGACAAGCGAGTTGACGACGCTGCCGAGCGCGACACCGATGATGACGCCGACCGCCAGGGCCAGGGCATTGGTCTTGAGCAGGAATTCCTTGAATTCGGCAACCATGGATTCTCCTTCACGATCCGGTCCCGACCCGTTGCGGCCGTCGACATCGTCGCGGCACGCCCGGACGTGCCGGGAGTGTGGCAGGTCTGGGCTTCAGAGCCGCCTGGTGCTCAAGGGGCGGGGACGACTGGCATCGTCTCCGAGCAGTCGTGCGCCAGCGGCTCGAGAGTTGCGATCTCGCGCGGGTCGATCGCGAGATCCCAACGAACCTTGATCGCCAGCCAGGCGGCCGCGTACTGACAGCGGAACGAGGTCACGGGTGGGAGCCAGTCGGCTGGATCACCGTCGCTCTTGGAGCGATTGGAGGTCGCCGACACCGCAAGCAGGCTCCAGGGGACGTCGAGGTCGTTCGCGAAACGCGTCCGGCGATCGGCCGTCCACGTGGACGCCCCCGAATCCCAGGCCTCGGCCAGGGGCACGACGTGATCGATGTCGAAGGTATTCGCGTTCGTCGTCTCGAGGCCGTCGTACGGGCTGCGCCAGCGCCCGCCGCTGAGGTGGCAGCCGGCGCCGATGGTTGGCGCAGCCACCGCTTCCTGGATCAGCACCTCGCGCCGCGTGTCGCAGCCGTCGCCATCGGCGTCGATCCACAGGACAAACAGCGAGCGCTTGTAGCCGGTACGATCCTCCGCGGCCACGGGTAGGAGGTCCAGGAGGCTTGCCAGAGGGAGAGTCGTGCCGGGGGCGATGGAGCTCGTCGGCTCGGCAGGGACCGTGGCCGGGGGTGGTGGCACCGCCGTGCCCAATCCGTCCGCGGTGCTCGTCGCCACCGCCGGGGCTGGCGGGCTCGATCCGTCGGGGCCTCCTCCCCGCGCCGACCCGAGGATCGCCAGGACGACGATCGCCAGGATCACGACCAAGACCAGCCACCGGAGTCGGTTCACGGATACGGCCCAGCATGACATCGAGGCCACGCGGGCGGCGAGGCAGTCGACGGGTCGCGGTAGGATGTCCGGACCGCACCAGGCCGCGCGCACCGCCGCCGGTCCCGACCACATTCGACCGCCGAACCACGGAGCCCGAGCCACCATGACCCTCACCGCCACAAAGCCCCACCCGATCTACCTGGCCGGTCGCTGGGTCGAATCGGACGACCCTCTCGTCGTGACCAACCCGGCCGACCCGGCGAACCCCGCCGGCTCCACGTATCACGCCAGCCCCGAGCAGTACGAGGAAGCCGTCACCGCGGCGGTCCGTGCTTTCCAGGAGACGCGGATCCTCCCGGCCTACGAGCGGGGCCGGATCCTGCGCGAGATCAGCGCCGGGATCAGGGCGCGCCGCGAGGAGCTGGGGCGGCTCATCTGCCTCGAGGCCGGCAAGCCGATCCGTGATGCGCTCGTGGAGGTAGACCGGGCGGTCGTGACGTTCCGGCTCGGCGCGGAGGAGGCCGAGCGAATGGTCGGGGAGGTCATTCCCCTCGACATCATGCCCGCCAGCAAAGGCAGGGTCGGGATCACCCGACGGTTCCCGGCGGGCCCGGTCGCGGGCATCAGCCCGTTCAACTTCCCTCTGAACCTGGCCGCCCACAAGGTCGCACCGGCGATCGCCGCCGGTTGCTCGATCGTCCTCAAGCCCCCGTCCAAGGACCCCCTCACGATGCTGACGGTGGCCGAGATCATCGACGCGGTCGGGCTCCCGGCGGGTGCGGTCAGCGTCCTGCCGATGAGTCGCGAGCTCGGTGACCGGATGGTGGCCGACGATCGATTCAAGGTCCTGTCGTTCACCGGCAGTCCGTCGGCCGGCTGGCGGATGAAGGAGCGGGCGGGCAAGAAGAAGGTGGTCCTCGAGCTCGGCGGCAATGCCGGGGTCATCGTCGATCGGACCGCCGACCTCGATTGGGCAGTCAAGCGCATCCTCGTGGGGGCGTTTACCTATGCCGGCCAGGTCTGCATCAGCGTCCAGCGGATGTTCCTCCACGACGACATCCGCGAGGCGTTCATCGCGAAGTTCGTCGCCGGGATCGCCGGCCTGAAGCTGGGCGACCCGATGGATCCCACGACGGATCTCGGCCCGATGGTCGATCAGGCCGCCGCCTCGCGGACGCAGCGCTGGGTCGACGAGGCCGTCGCCCTGGGCGGGCGCGTCCTCGCGGGTGGCCGCGCGGACGGGACCTTCTTCCCGCCGACCGTTCTCGAGAACGTCCCGGTCAGCGCCCAGATCTGCAGCAACGAGGCCTTCGCCCCGGTCGCGATCGCGTTCGGGTTCACCGACCTCGGGGAGGCAATCCGCGGGGTCAACGACAGCTTCTTCGGACTTCAGACGGGCGTCTTCACGAACGACCTGAGCAATGCCTGGCGCGCCTTCGGCGAGCTCGAGGTCGGCGGCGTGATCATCAACGACGTCCCGACCTACCGCGCCGACCACATGCCCTACGGCGGCGTCAAGGACTCCGGCCTCGGCCGGGAGGGCCTGCGCTGGGCCATCGAGGACATGACCGAGATCCGGATCATGGTGCTGGCCCAGCCGGGGTAGAGCACAGGGCGGCGGGGCCTGAACCTCGCGAACTTGCCGAACCCCCGTCCCTGCCAAAACCCCGAGACCCCGAACCGCCCTCGAACTCGACCTTGAAGCCCCCCGTGATGCTGGGACCAGCATTCCTGCGGCAAGGGGCCCGACAAGCACCACGGGCGACCTTCACGATCGCGCTTCCCGCGGAATGGCGCAGGCGATTCGTGCTCAGCGGCCTCCTGAATGACCTTGCGGACAGGCCACGGGCGGCCGTAAGTGCCGGCTAACCGGTGGCGAAGCCCCGAGCTTGATGATGGGGCCATCATGCGGCGGGTCAAGGCGACGGCAGAGGCGACGGCTGGAGTGCGCGAGGCGCGGGCGATTGCCGCGAACCTCGGGCGCGAGGCGCGAGTCACACGTGATCAGCGTCGGCTCACCCAGCAGCAGATCGCCGACCGGATCGGCGTGTCTCGAGCCAGGTACGCGGAGATGGAGCGCGGCCTTGCGCCGAACGCGTCGCTTGAGCTCTGGGTGAAGCTGGGCGCGGCGCTCGGGCGGTCGCTGGCGGTCGCCCTCTCGCGAGACTCGACCGCCGACGGAAGCTCCACCGACCCGCGAGACGCCGGCCACCTGGCGGCGCAGGAGTTGGTGCTCAAGCTCGGGCGGGTGCACGGGCGCCCGGCTTCCGTGGAGCTCGCGACTCGACCGCACGATCCCTCCCGTGCCGCCGATGTCGTGCTCCGCGACGATCCCAGCCGAACGCTGCTCCTCATCGAGATCATCAACCGCGCCGGGGACCTTGGCGCGACCGCCCGGTCAACCGATCGAAAGGCGGCCGAGCTGGAAGGGTTCGCGCTCCTCGCCGGCGGAGACGACGGGCCGTACCGGGTGGCGCTGGGCTGGCTGCTCGTCGACACTGCAGCGAACCGGCGCCTCGTGGCGCGCTACCCGGAGTTCCTGCGCGCCCGATTTCCCGGGTCGTCCACTGCCTGGGCTTCCGCATTGATGGAAGGGACAGCCCCGCCATCGGTACCAGCGGTAGCCTGGATCGATCCGCGCTCGGGGAGGATCTACGCGATGCGTTGGAGGTGACGACACTCTTGACGCATCTGGGCGCTACTTGGTACCGTGCCGATATGCTAAGCGTCAAGGTGAGTACCAAGCACCAGATCGTCGTTCCGAGTCAGGCGAGGCGGCTCCTCGGCGTGCAGGCCGGCGACCGGCTGACCGTGGAGATCGTCGACGACGCCATCGTCCTGCGGCGCCGGGACGCTTCGGTCATCGAGCGTCTCCGCGGGATCGCGAAGGGCAAGGGCTGGTACGAGCCCGACCCCGTCACCTACGTCCGAAATCTCCGCCGCGAGACCGAGGAGCACGCACGTGAACGAGGGGCCCTCATCGATCGAGCGTTTGCTGAGCGGCCATCGACGGGTCGCGCTCGACAGCAACGTCCTGATCTACCTCGTTGAGGGTGCGACCGGTCGCGGTGAGATCGCTGGCCGCGTGGTTTCAACGCTCCTCGCACAAGGGACAGAGATGGTCCTCGCCACGATCGGGCTATCGGAGGTCCTGACCGGACCGGCGCGAGCGGGCGACGTCGTCGGCTTCGAGTCTCTCGCCGACGAGCTGCGGGGAATGGGTCTGCGCCTGGTCCCGCTCGATGCGTCGATTGCCGAGGACGCCGCCTGGCTTCGCGGTCGAGCCCAGCTTGATCTCGTCGACGCGATCCACATTGCCAGTGCACGGGCCGCCGGCGCGACGCTGTTCCTGACGAACGATCGCGGGATCCCATCGGTGCCCAAGCTCGAGGTCGCCTGCCTCGACGACCTCGTCGCTTGAAGCGGGCTGCGTCGGGGGCGAGATCACCCAGGTTATCGTGGCTGAGGTGCAATCCGACGCTAGCGTGGTCGTCGCTGTATTTGGGAAGGGCGTGCGATGCAGCTGACCTACGACGAGTCGACCGACACGCTCTACGTCTACTACACCCAGGAACCGGTGGCACGGACCAACGAGCTCTCAGAGCGGGTCATCGTCGACTACGACGCCAGTGGGACCGTGCGAGGCGTAGAGATCCTGGACGCCACCAGCGGACCAGAGATCGACCTTGCGGGCCTCCCTCGCCACGACGACTTCGCACGAGTTGTTCGAAAGGCCCACGAACTGCCTGTTCCGGCGTAGACCGGAGCGCGGTGCGGCTTCTGGTCATCCCTGAACCGAGGCGCCGCAGCACTCGGTCCGAGCGCAACGAGGCTGCCCCGGCCCAAAGACCGCGCTTGACGCTGGGAGCGTCATTTCCGGCCTCCCGGACCGGGTAAACGCCCTCCGCAGCCCACGCATCGACCCGTCGAGCTCGGCGCCGCGGCGAGCCGCGCTCAGCCGGACGCCTGGAACGTGGCGCCGACCGTCGGAGGGCGCGGACCCAATCTCGCGCGTGGCCCCCGACCCGGCTTGTCCACTACGAAGCCCCGGTTTGACGATGGGAGCGTCACACGAGGTGCTTGTGGGTCGGCGCGCCGGGGACGCATAGGTTCGAAAAGCCCGGTTTGGTGCGTCCGCGCACCGCTAACCGCCGAGTTGCACGGTCCTCAGTCTCGCGGGTCTTGCATGAAGCGCCGGGCGCGTGCAGAGTGCGGATCTCACGGTGTCCGCGGGATGTCGAGCCGAGGCGCCGTGCGGCATCGTCGAGGAGCCAAGCTCCGGGGGTTGGGCCGTGAGCTTCTCGTGCTGCGTCATCCGGGGGAGGGAGGACGAGCGCGCGCGCCCAGATGACCGCGGGGTCCCCACAGGGGTCGACCCGGCTTCAGCACCCTGATCTCGCCACGGCGTGACAGCCGTCGGAACCTCGAAGTGCCGACGGCGCGCATCCGCCACACCCAGTGTTCCATGGAGGGGACAGATCGTGACTGCACAGGAACTCAAGAGAAGAATTCCGCGGAAGGCCGCTGCCGCCGCGGGCTTTACGGCAATCCTGCTTGCCGCGGGGATCGTCTCGGCAATCAATGCCAATACATTCGAGCTCGAGGGCAACGCGGTCGACAACATCGGGACCGGCGAGGACTGGGGAACGCTCTTCCCCACCGACCTGTCATCAAACGAACTGTCGAAGTCACTCGTCGCGGATGGTCCCGCCATTGACGAGACGTACTTCACCGGTGGATCCACCAAGGACCACATCGATATCGACACGTCCGGCGCGACCGGGGGCTGGCTCTTCGATAAGACCAGCTCCGCCCAGCCAAAGGCCGACATCCTCGACTCATTCGCCGCCGCGTACTCGGACGGGGCGTTCACCCCGGCCCATAAGGTGGTCTACTTCGGGGCCGACAGGTTCTCCAACGATGGCGCGACCTTCATGGGCTTCTGGTTCCTGAAGGAAGGTCTGACCTTCGGTCCGACCGCCAACAACGGCGTCGGAGAGATCAACGGCAATCACACAGTCGGCGACATCCTGGTCCTGACCGACTTCACGCAGGGCGGACCCGTCGTCAACTTCAGTATCTTCAAGTGGGTCGCAGCGGGTGGCGATGCGAGCGAGCATCTCCTCAAGATCTTTCAAGGTACCGACTGCAGGATCAGCCTGACGGTTGATGCCTGCTCCACGGTGAACAGCGGCGTCGAGGATGCTGTTTGGCCGTTCGTGCCAAAGTCGAACGTCGGGCCCGCGCAGAAGTACCAGGCCGGCCTCTTCATCGAGGGTGGCATTGACCTCACCGCGATCTTCCCGACCAGCGACGGCTGTTTCTCGGCGTTCGTTGCTGAGACTCGCGCGTCCTTCTCGGTGACCTCAACGCTGTCGGACTTCGCCTACGGCGAGTTCAACACATGCGGCGAGATCGATGCGCTCAAGTATCACGACAAGAACGCAGACGGAGTACGCGATGCCAACGGCGCCGACAACATCCTCGGTGGAGCCGGCTCGGCCGACGACGAAGGCCCGCTCAGCGGCTGGACGATCTTCATCGACAAGGACGCTGATCAAAGCCTGGACACGGGCGAGGCGAGCGGAGTCACTGATGCCGACGGAAAGGTGGTCTTCCCGGATCTGACCAGCGGCACTTACAGCGTCTGCGAGCAGATCTCGGACCAGTCGGGATGGACGAACAGCGACCCCGCCGGGTCAACCCGTTGCGAAAGCGTCAACGTGGGAACCAACGGCGCAGTCGTCAGCGTTGACTTCGGCAACTACCAGGACGTCACGGTCAAGGCGATCAAGTACCACGACAAGAACGCCGACGGCAGCCGTGACGCCAACGGCGTCGACAACGTCCTCGGTGG
>Ga0334722_10004833_pt1 | contig 13851 bp, 14 predicted proteins | sample C3_bottom_MG_FD_207210 | JGI IMG/M metagenome (GOLD analysis project Ga0334722, IMG submission 207210) | Sediment microbial communities from Yellowstone Lake, YNP, Wyoming, USA - C3_bottom | ecosystem: Environmental > Aquatic > Freshwater > Lake > Sediment | place: USA: Wyoming | collected...
AGGAGCTGCTCGAACATCAGACAAGAACGGCAAGAAACGGGGGCGCGCTGGTTCAGGTTACTGCATCTCTTCCGGGAGATATTGCGCTGCACACGTTCGTAAAAGTAGGCAATAAGAGAGCGTTACAAAAGGAAGCGCAGTTAACAAGAGAGTTGCATGCGCTTGGCCTTGAAAGTGTGCTTCCGATACAGTATGCAGACACAACCGTTTTAGCAACTCCTTTTATCGAGGGCAAAAGAGCATATGACCTCCTACGGGCAACCGGTGATGAACGAATTGTTGAGAAGTGTTTAGGTGCATTACTTGACGGGTATGAAAAAACGAGCGGAAAGAAACTCTCCATACTTAACACAAGCGGCTCCGTTTTTGACCGCGCTCAGCGTTTTGGGTTTGAGCGGATTGCAGGGCACAAGTTAAAGAGTAAAGAAACGCACGAGTTAAAAGCAGCATATGACGAGTCCATTGGAAATGCGTTAAATGACGAACTGCAAGTTGCATTGCACGGTGACCCGAATTTGGGTAATTTCTTGATCGCAAAAGATAAGGCCATCGTACTTGATTGGGAGTCAGCGCGCAAAGGCGGCATGAGCGCTGATCTGTATAAACTATTCTTGCGTTCAGGCGTTGACAGGGAAAAAAAGGCTGAATTGCTCAGTGTCGCACATGAGTTTGCCGTACAAAAGTTAGGTTCTAAAAAGTCAAAAGAAGAGTTCAAAAAGCAGTATTTTGCTGCAGAGATTCACGAGCATCTTTTTGTTGCGGGCGAATTTAAGGAGTTAAGCAAAAGTGCGCGTGACGAAGAATCAGTAAAGGCATTGAATGCAGGTGCATCGTTGTACTATACTCAAGCCGTGAAAAGTGCGCAGGAACAGGGATTTAACCGTCTTGCAAACGTCTTAGAAGAGGCCGCATCTTCGATGTTGGAAGGAAAAGTGCGCGTGCTGAAAGACGCAAGTTATGACGAAGCGATGCAGTATGATGTTGCACGGCAGGGCTTTAGTTCGTTGTATGGTGCGCAGCTTCCGGTTTCACAAGAAGATGTTGTGAGGGAGTTAACCAAAAGGGCGCGTAATGGCTCGCGCAAGAATTATTTGAAGTATGCGGCAGTTCTTGGGAGCGCGCTTGCACTTGGCGGATTTGGTGTTTTCGCAAAGGGAACAAAGAACGGAAAAGAACAGGTCGTTGAAAAACCAAAGTATAGCGCAGTTGAACTAATTTTGCACTATGATGGTTTGTCAAACCGTCTTGATGAGTTTGCTGAGTACAAATCAACAGATGATTATTGGTATTATTTGCATGATGATAAGTACATCACTGAGCATCTGAAACTTCCGCTTGAGTCATACAAGAAGTTGTTTCGTGAAGGGGAAGTAAAAGCGCCGTGTGGGTGTATTTGTGGGTATGGGCTTGTGCCAAGAAAGTCAGTGGAGTTTGGTTTGCCAGGCAGCCTTGGGCGTGACTTGATTTGGGCGAATTTAACGACTCTCTCGGAAGACCGGGATGAGATAACGGGTTTGCCGCCAAGCGTACTGGTGCAGATTTCGGGGAAGCAGGAATTGTCAATTGAAGAGAAAGTTTCACTCAGTGCGGAGCATTTCCGTCGTTTGCTTGAAAAGCAAGGGATGAAACTCATGGATACAGTTTCAGAGTATTATTGCGGAGATCATGCCTTTTATCAGGCACAAAGCAAGGCAAGGGATGGCAAGTTGGAGCATCCTACTGATTTTGCAACGTACGTACGCTTCTTACCGTTAGAAGGTCAAAAAAGGGCGTTGCGAATCGCAAAGCTTTGGTCGATTCACCCGCTGGGGCATGAAGGCGGCGTTCATGATGGGAGCGACAAGCTATTTTCTCCCGAATACCCCAAAGCCAAATAATAACTCCCTAATAGTAGTAACATTTATATAGGGATTATGTATAAATGCTCTATATGTTAAAACAGTTCATTATCACCAAAAAGATTGCAAAGCACGGTTCTCAGGCAATTATCGTAATTCCCCGTCTTTTAGAAAAGCATCTCAAGCCAAAGACGATAGTGCAGCTTACCATTGAAGTTTTGGAGGAGCCATGAAACCGGCACACCCCAAAAGTTTTCCCCTCCTGCGAACCATTTTAGGGGATGAGTATACGCGTTTTGAAAAAGAAGTGCTTGTACGTTCACTTGAAGAATTGGCAGGCCAGCAAAAGATTTCAAAAAAGGCGCTTAAAAAAGTAGTTCTTGGTTTGGAAAAGGGCAATGGTTTTCCGACAACTGAGGAGATTATTGACCAGCAGACAAGAACCAATCGCGCAGGTGGCGCGCTGGTGAACGTAACGATTGATGTTCCGGGAATTCCGCTGCAAACGTTTGTGAAAGTACATACGGATAAAGCGGCAATGCAGCGTGAAGCAGGTTTAACAAAGATTTTGCATGATGAGTTAAAGTCGCGTCATGTGCTGCAGCTCAGGTATAGTGATGAGCGCAATTTGGTTCTTGCAACGCCGTTTATCAACGCGGAGCGTGCGCAGGACGCGTATCAAAAGAAAAGAAATGTTGCTGTTGTTCAGGACTGTTTGCAGGCATTGCTTGATACCTACGAGCGGGCAAGTAAAAGTGCAGCGATTCACAAACTTGTTCCGCAAACAAAGAAATCGTATGTACAGCGTTTTGAAAAGAGTGTGCTTTCGCGTATTGCCGGTAAAACCGTAAAAGCCACCGATAGTTTGCAAAAGGAATACCAAGTAATTGATAACAGTCTCAAGAATGCTCCGCAGGTTTTGCTGCACGGCGATCCGAATTTGAGTAATTTTTTGGTGAACAAATCACGAACGTACATTATTGATTGGGAAAGTAGCAGACGAGGAAGTATTCATTCTGATGTGTATCGATTGCTTGCGCGTGCAGGAGTGAGTGCACAGGAAAAGAAAGAGCTGCTTGAACAAGCATACGTATTTGTCAAAGAAAAGTTTCTCTGGGCAGGGGATTTGGAATTGTTCCTGAAACAGTATGCACTTTCGGAAGTGCATGAGCATTTGTTTACTGCTGCGCAGTTCAAGGAGCTTGCGCATACAACGGATATGAAAAAGGAGTTTGACGAGGCAGCAAGTGTGTATTATACAAAGGCAGTAAATTCTGCAAAAGCGCAAGGTCTGGACAAGTTAGCACAAGAACTTGCAAGTGCGGCAGGAACACTTCTCGAAGGCAATGTGCGCGTACTAAGCGATGAAGAATTCACGGGTGCAGAGAAGAAGTATTCTCTTTGCGAGCAGGGGTTTAGTACTTTGCTTCAGCATTCGCTTCCTGCGGACGAAAAACGAGTAGTGAGCGATATAAAAGAACGTCTTGAAAAGAAGGAGCGTCAAAGGAGTTGGAAGAAAAGAGGCGTTGCTGCTGGCGCAATTGCAGTAATCGCAGGATTAAGTACGGGAATTGCATTTTCTATTCCAAAGAAGACCGTAAAGGAGACCGTAGTTGAGTATGCAATGCTTGGGCGAGGGCTTGAATGTTCTTCACCGCGTGAGCAAAATGATTTTCCTGAATTAAAAAAACATATTGATACAGGAGAATTGGGTTGGTTGTATTGGTACATGGATGAGGAGAAATGGAAGGGTAAAGTGAATATTTCTCATCAGACGTTTAAGGATTTGTTTGAGACTCCGAAATATCAGCAAGGAGGAAAAGAGACAGGAAAGTATGGGCTTCTCTATAATTCTTACAAGCGCGTAGGGATTCCCTCGGAGTTTGTGTATGGATTGTATATGGCTAACGCGATTGTTAAGAAATCAAATGAGAGGGACGAGGCAACCGGTCTTCCAAAGAGCGTACTTGCAGAGCTTGCTAAGACGGATAGTGTGGATAAGATTCCGTTGGAACAAAAGGTGGCTTTGAGTTTGGAGTATTTCAGGAATCGCATTGAGCGCAACCAATTGCGGGTAGGAAACGCGTTTGCGGAATATTATTGTGGAAGTGATGCGCTCTACCATGCGCAATGGGCTGCTGCTGAAAAATTGCCAAAGGATCGGCAAATCAAATATGCGGAATCAAAGGACTATTATGATTTTTGGAAGTTTGCAGAGTTTTTGCCGGATGATGGGCGCGAGCTTGCAGTGATTGCAACATATCTGGGGTGGAAGTTTGACGGTGAGGCAAACGAGTTCGGTCCGGCATGGATGAATGCTGATTTGGATGTGAGTGCGAAGTATAAACGAGAAAAGTAATTATTCTTTCCCAAGTCTAAGGCCAAAGAGTGTGACCGTGATTTCCGCAAGGTGTCTCAGCATTTCATGTTTGTCAAGTTTTTTGGAGAGTGTTTGATAGCTGCGCGCAAGTTTTGTGGCCTTTTCAGTGCTAAAATCAAACCAGAGTTTGGAGAGTTCGCGGGTGAATTGGGTGTATTCTTTGAAGAGGGAGTCGGTTATTTTATGGTGCCTTGTGGAGTAGTCTTTGAGCAGGTCTCCGAGGAGTTCAAGGGTGCGCAGCGTGCTTGCAAGGCGGGGAGTGTCAGGCATGTTTTCTTTGGAGAGCAGGCGCAGGCAAAAGTTGACGCTGCGGTTGATGTTGGCATCGATTGCGTGGATGCTTTCAATGGTTGCCACTCCTTTGGATAGGTCAATGATGGTGTCGCAAAGGGTGGGAATGAGCAGGAACGTTTTACGTAGGAACGTATTGAATTCTTCGCTCTGCGGGCGGCTTACGTCTCGAATCAGGGCAGTGTTTGCGCTTTGTTCGACGACTTCAAAGCCGAGCATTTGGGGGAGTGCTCGTGTTTGCAGGTCGTGAAATTGTGCTTGGGAGGTAAATGTGGCAAGGACTTCATCAACGCCATTGATGTAGTATTCTGCAAGGATGCGGTTTGCCAAGGGGGAGCTGGTGGAAAGGTTAAGCGTTTTGCGAACCAGTGGTGGTTTTCCTTCAAATGGATGAATAATCAGGGTTTTTCCTTCTTCTTGGATGTCGATTTCATCTCCGTTGGTAAGCTTGCAGAGTTTGACCCATTTGGCAGGGAGCGAGACAGTGAGGGTTGCTGCTCCTTGTTTGATGATTTTGCGTCGCATCTGTCAAAAAGAGGAGAAGAAGTATATAATTTTTGTGTTAGAATAGATGTATATACTAAAATATATTCTATAGGCAAAAAGAATATATTTATTGGAATTTGTCACTGGCAAAGTAATACGGGGGTTCAAAATGAAACAAACAATGCTCGCAATCATGGTCTTGTGCATGCTTGTTGCATGTTCAACTAATAATGGCACACAAACAGCGGTGCAGTCAGAGTCTATCAAAGTCGGCTGGATTAGTCCGCTGACCGGTCCTGCTGCAGTGTATGGTGTTCCTGCGCTTAATGCGGCAAAGCTTGCGGTTGAGGATGTGAATGCGAAAGGAGGCATCAACGGAAGGCAGTTAGAGCTTATTGTTGAGGATGGCAAGTGTGATGGTGCGGCGTCAACGACTGCGGCAACAAAGCTTGTTGATGTTGATGGAGTGAAGTACATTTTGGGCGGGCATTGTAGTACGGAAAGCATGTCAATTGTTCCTGTTACAGAATCACGCCACGTTTTTTTGCTTGCAGGAACGACAGGTACGGACAAGTTCACAAATGCAGGGAAGCTCGCATTTAGGACGTTCCCGACTGCACGGCAGGTGTTTTCTCCTCTTGCAGATAGGGCGGCAAGGGATGGTACCAAGACGGTTGCGATTTTAAATGAGCAAAAGGATTGGCCGCAAAGTGCAGCAAAGGCATTTTCCGAGCAGTTCATAGCAAATGGAGGCACTGTGCTTGATCAGGAGACGTTTGCTCCGGGAACAACGGATTTCAGGACGCAGTTGCTTAAGATGAAGGAACTCCATCCGGATGCGTTAATGATTAGTTGTCAGGGTCCTGATACTGCTGCGCAAATTATTCAGCAGCTTAAAGAAATTGGTTTGGACGGGAAACAAATCTATGGTGACGCGATTGTGGTGAGTCAGGCAACATACGAAAAGACAAAGGGCATATTCCCCGAATCCGCATTGGCAACGGCGCCATATCCAAAAAATGAAGTGTTAAGTAAGCAGGTCCTTGAAGCGTACACGCAAAAGTTCGGAAAAATTGGCGTGCATGATTTTTACATAACGGAAAATTATGATGCAGTGCACATTCTTGCAGACCTTATTGGAAAGTGCGGTGATGATGTTGAGTGTGCACGAACGGAATTGCTCAGTAAGACTTGGCCGGAAGTAAGTACGGATTTCACGTTTGAAGCAAGCGGGGATACGAATCCGTTTATCGGGTTGTACCAGGTAAAGGAAGGAAAGGTCGTTTTCCTAAAGGAGTAACATGAAAAAAATGCTTTTGTTTGTGTTCGTGTTGGCAGTGCTGATGGGGTGTTCGCACCAAGAGAACGAAACGCGAGTTCAGCAAAGTGAGCCCTACAAGTTCGGTGCGGTGCTCCCGCTAACTGGTTCGAATGCGTTTTATGGGGAGTTTGCAAAGGATGGGCTTGGGCTTGCAATTGAGGACATTAATAGTGCGGGCGGGGTGAACGGAAAGCAAGTTGAAATGATTTATGAGGATTTTGGGAGTGATAAAACGCGTGTTGCTCCTGCAACGCAGAAGTTAATTGATGTTGATGGTGTTGATGCGCTCTTCACCGTGACGGTGATGCCAACAGGGATTATGGCTCCGCTTGCGGAAGTGGCAAAGGTGCCGTTCATTTATGTGAATGTGGTGAACACGTTTGCAGAGAATAAGTCGTTTGTGTTCAAGGATCAGCTTGATGGGTTTGAGGCGTGCAAGAAGCTTATGAGAATTGCAATGGAAAAGCACGAAAAAATCGCGCTGTTTGGGACGAATGCAGAGTTTACATTGTTATGCCGCAAAGGGGCACAGGAAATTGGGCCGCTTGCCGCATTTGAAACGTATGATCAGGGCAGTACCGATTTTAGGACGCAGTTTACAAAAATCAAGGAGTCCGCAAGCACTGCGGTTTTTCTGACAGTATATGCTGCTGATTGTTCAAATGCGTTTAAGCAAATGAGGGAGCTTGGTGTAAAGGCGCAGGTGTTAACGCCGTTCCAGAGTTTCGGGTGTGGAAGCCAGGAGAACAGTAAGGAGTTTCCTGACGTTCTTGAAGGCGCAATCGGTGCAGATGTTGCAGTGGACGAACAGAGCACTGATGCCTTGTTTGTTTCGTTTAAGAACAAGCTTGAAGAGCGTAATCCTGCGTCTTTCTTAAGGGGAAGTGCGGTGATGTATGATGATGTAGTAACGATGGCAAAAGCATACGAGGGGTGCATGGACACGTCATGTGTTGCAGATAACTTGCGTCATCTTTCGATGCATGGTGTGAGCGGGAATGTAGGGTATAACGGGGACCAAATCATCGATCGGGAGATTATGGTAACAAGGTTTGATGGCAAGAATTGGGTGAGGACTTAAGTAAAATGAATCGGATAACTGAGCCAATGTTTAAAAATAAAGAACGTAATGACGAACAAATGAATCAGGAAGGTGGCTAAAATGAAAAAAACGCTTGTATTACTCAGTTTGTTGTTGCTTCTGGTGGCCTGCAGTGGCCAACAGCAATCAGCGCAGTCGGTTCAGCAGTCAAAGGAGCCGTATCAGTTTGGTGCCGTGCTTCCGCTTACGGGGACAAACTCGTTTTATGCAGAGTTTGCAAAGTATGGTATTGAGCTTGCAGTTGAGGATGTGAATAAGGCAGGCGGTATTAATGGCCGCCAATTGCAAATAATCTATGAAGATTCAGGCGGGGATAAAGCAAAGGCGACCTCTGCTGCGCAAAAGTTAATTGATGTTGATGATGTGGATGCGCTTCTGACGGTGACAACGCCGATGGGTGGTGCAATTGCTCCGGTTGCGGAGGCAAGCAAGATGCCGTTTATTTACGAGAGCGCAACGAATTCGTTTGCAGTGAATAAGACGTATGTGTTTAAGGATTATCCTGATGCGACCGAAATGTGCAGTCTCTTGATGAAGCAGGTAAAAAAGGATGGTCATGAAAAAGTGGCGTTGATTGGGACAAATGCGGAGTTTACGTTGCTCTGTAAGCAGGGTGCACAAAGTGTTGCACCACTGACCTCGTTTGAAACATACACGGGTGGAGAAACAGACTACCGCACGCAGTTTGTCAAGATTCAAAATTCAGGAAGTACGGCTATTCTCCTATCGATTTTTGCAGGAGATTGCCCGCATGCGTACAAGCAGATTCGCGAGCTGGGGTTGAATGTGACCATTTATGCGCCGTTCCAGGGTTTGGCCTGTGGAAGCGGCGATAATACCAAGGCAAATCCGGATTTGCTGAAAGGGGCGTATGGGGCAGATGTTGCCGTGAATGAGGAGAGTACTGACCCTGCGTTTGTTGACTTTAAGACGAGGCTTGTTGCTCGTGGGTGGACAACGCAAATTACGGGAAGCGCAGTGACGTATGATAGTATTCGTGAACTGGCAAAAGCGTACGAGGGCTGTGATAACAAGCTGTGCGTAACTGATCACTTGCGTAATCTGAACGATTATCAGGGCGTGTCAGGAACGATTGGCTACCACGGTGACCAAATTGTCGAGCGCGCGGTGAACTTACGTAAGTTCGATGGAAGCAAGTGGGTGGTTGTGCAGTCGTAATTTTTTATTTTTTAATTTCCATTTTAAAAAAAGAATGAATGTGAGTGAAGGACAATGTCATCGATTGCAGCACAACTGATACTCAACGGCATTATTGCAGGTGCGATTTACGCATTGGTCGCGTCAGGCTTCTCGTTAATTTATAGTATTGGAAAATTCATGCATTTCGCGCATGGGGCAGTGCTTGCAGTTGGCGCGTATATGATGTACACGTTTGCAGTCGTGCTGCATTGGAATTTCTATCTGAGCATCATTCTTGCAGTGCTTGCAAGTATGTGTGCCGGACAATTGATGAATTTGACGGTGTATCGGCCGCTCAGGAAGAGAAAAGCATCGAGTGCTGTTTTGTTGATTGCAAGTATTAGTGCGATGACGTTTGTGAACGCGCTCATTTTGCTCGCCTGGGGCGCGGATGTGAAGTCGATTCCGGTGACAAATCCCGTTTTTGAAGTGCTCGGAGCAAGAATTACCCTGGTGCAGGTGTGTATCATTGGAGTTTCCATGATTTTGCTGGCCTGTTTGTGGTTTTTGATGAAGAGAACAACATTGGGTAAGGCAATGCGTGCGGTTGCGGATAATAAGGAGGTTGCGCAAACAGTGGGGATTAATCCGGAGTGGATTTATTCGCAAACGTTCCTCATTGGTAGTTTTCTTGCAGGTGTAGCAGGTGTTCTCATCGGCATAGAACAAAATTTGTATCCGCAGATGGGTGTTCAGCTTGCAATTAAGGGTTTTACCGGTGCAATTATTGGAAGTCTTTCCTCAGTTCCGGGTTCGGTTCTCGGTTCATTTATTTTAGGGCTGGTAGAAAATATCGGTATTTGGTATTTGCCGTCAGGATACAAGGATGCTATTGCGTTTGTTCTGCTGTTCATTTTCCTGTTATTCAAGCCCTCGGGCCTGCTTGGCGTGAAAGCGAGGGAGGCCTAAATGGCGTTCATTAATTATCTGATACACTTGGGAATTTTGATTGGTATTTACACGATTCTTGTCGTGAGTTTGAACTTCGCCGTGGGTTTCACCGGACTTCTTAATCTTGGGCATGTGGGTTTCTTCGGCATTGGTGCATACGTGAGTGCATTGCTTGCCGTTTCAGGTGTTCCTCTGTGGCTTGCTATTTTGGGTGGCGTGATTGCTGCAGGGATTGCAGGGGTGATTCTTGCGATTCCTACGGCGCGCCTGAAAGGTGATTATCTTGCGTTAGCAACTCTTGGCTTTACGTTTATTATGGGGAGTGTGGCAAGGAATTGGACGGATGTGACGCGGGGCGCTCTTGGAATTCCCGGGATTCCAAGGCTTGCAGCTGATAATGTGGTGGTGCTTGCAATCGTGGGTGTTCTTGCAGTAATTTCTTGTTTTATTTTTAGGCGTGTTGGACAGTCGCGTTTTGGAAGGGCCTGTCAGGCATTGCGTGATGACGAGCTTGCGGCAAAGATGCTGGGAAAGAACACGTTTGCGCATAAGATTGGCGCGATGGGTTTGAGTGCGGCGTTTGCTGGGCTTGGCGGAGCCTTATTTGCACATTACATTACGTTTATCGACCCGTCGATTTTTGGGTTTGGCGATTTGATTTTGCTCTTTAGCGCATTGATTGTGGGCGGTCTTGCCTCTGTTCGTGGTTCCTGGGTGGGAACGGTCGTGCTATTGCTCTTGCCCGAACCACTGCGCTTTATTGGGTTTCCAAGTTCGGTGTTGGGTCCGGCACGAGAGATGATTTTTGCCTTGCTGCTCTTGCTTATTTTGTTGTATCGTCCAAAAGGTCTTTTCGGCGAGGTTGATTTGTCATGATTCGCGTGCAAAAGGTGAGCAAGCATTTTGGCGGCGTGTACGCAGTAGAGGATTGCTCGATGGACATTAAAGAAGGAATCATCACAAGTATTATCGGTCCGAATGGCGCGGGAAAGACGACGCTCTTTAACATGATTTGCGGGATTGTGAGTGTGGATAGCGGTCATATTTTTATTGATGGAAAGAACGTGACGGGTTTGCCTGCGTATCGGATTGCACGAAGGGGCGTGAGTAGGACGTTTCAGCAGGCGCATTTGTTCAAGAATATGACGGTGAGGGATAATTTGCGCGCTGCAAGGGAGACAAGCGATGTGGAGTTAAGTAAAGTGCTTGCAAAGGTGCATTTTCCGCTTGGTCTTGACGTGCGGGCGAGTGATTTGAGTTATGGGCAAACGCGTCTTGTTGAGATTGCGCGTGCGTTGCTCAAGACTCATAAAGTGTTGATGCTGGACGAGCCAACGGCAGGGGTGAACCCGAAAGTGCGTCATGAGTTGCGCGAGATTTTGCTGAATTTGAAAAAGGAAGGGAATACGATTGTGTTAATCGAGCACGATATGGAGTTTGTGATGGGTATTAGTGATGAGGTTATTGTGATGGCGCAAGGAGCGGTTCTAACGAGGGGTTCGCCAAGTAAGGTACAGTCAGATAAGCGCGTGTTGGAGGCGTATTTGGGAAAATGAGCTTTTTGTCATTGCGTGGAATTGAGGGAGGGTATGGAAAGTTGCAGATTTTGTTTGGCGTGGATATGGAGATAAAGCCAAATGAGATTACGGTGCTTATTGGTCCAAATGGTGCAGGAAAGAGTACGGTGCTCAAAACAATTTTCAAATTATGTGATATTTATTCAGGCAAAGTCATTTTTGAGGGTAAAGACATCACAAAGCTTCCGACGCACGAACGTATTGGTCTTGGTATTTCGATTGTTCCGCAAGGGAGGCAAGTGTTTTCTGCGATGACCGTACGGGAGAATTTGGAGCTGGGTGCGTTTTTAACGAAGTCAAAGAAGAAAGTAGAAAAAAGGCTTAATGAAGTGTTGCGTCATTTCCCAGTTCTCAAAGAAAAGTTGCATCAGAATGCATACGCGCTTTCAGGCGGACAGCAGCAAATGCTTGCGATTGGGAGGGCCTTGATGCAGGATCCCAAGGTATTGCTGCTGGACGAACCCTCGCTTGGTCTTGCGCCAAAGACAATGAAAGAAGTGTTTGAGAAGATTAAAGAGATTCGTGACGAGGGCACCGCAATTTTGATGGTGGAACAAAACGCGAAAAGCGCGTGCGAGATTGCAGACCACATTTACGTTCTTGAGGAAGGAAAAGTCGGCATGCACGGAGATAGAAAGATCTTAAAAGACGAAAAGATCAAGCACATTTATCTGGGCGGGCACGGGCATAAATAATCAGGGTTTTTTCGCATGGTTCCATATTGCATAAAAGTATTTTCTGAAACTGTCGGCAACTGATGTGCTTTCGATGAGTATTGCCATGGGGTTTTCCTGCAAAAGAATCATGATAAGTACTTTGTGTGCGTAGATTTCGGTGCTGGTGGGCATTTCAAAGTCTTTGGGGAGGAGTCGAAATTGCGTGTGGGGGAGTTGTTTTCGTTGTTGATAGAGTTTTTTGTATTTTTCGTTAAGGAGGTGTTTGTGGACGATTCCTTTTTTGGCGCGCTCGTGTTGTTTTTTGTTGAAATAGATTTCCCAGGTGCGGGGTTGTTGGGTAAGGCCCATGCTGAGCCATTCTTCCCCGCGTTTGAGGGTGGCGAGGATGTCTTCATTTGCTGTTTTGAGTCCTTCAAATCCAGTGTAGATTTTTGCAACGCTTGTTTGTGCCGATTTTTTCTTAAGGATGAGTTGGGGAATTATTTTTCGAACGTCGTTCTTTTCATGTTCTATTTCTTGGTGTTTTTCTTCGAGGTAGTCAAGGATGCGTTCCGGGCTTGAAGCTTCGAAGTGTTTGACGCCGTTTTTGATGATAAAACTGACCAGTCCTTTGTTTTTGAGCCGGTCGAGTACTTCGTAAACTTTAGAGCCGGAAATGCCTGATTTTTGGGTGATTTGGCCGATTGTTGATGAGCCAAGTTCGAGAAGGGAAAGATAGACCCGAATTTCCCCGGGGGTAAGTCCGATGTTTTGAAGGGCGTGTTCGATCATGGTCAAAAGAAGGGCGTATGTGCTTATAATTTTTGCTATTATAACGTACCAAGGGGGGGATAATACCTATATAGGGGTGCAAGGTACCACTTGCTGATGGTTGAGGGAATGAGACTGTGGTGCCTTGCGATTTTATTCTTCGTGGTAGCTTGTAGTTTTGAAGGTGGATTCACCGGGGCTGACAAAAAAGGAGATGTGGTGCTTGGTTTCGTGGGTCCATTGAGTGGAGATGCAGCGGTTTTTGGGATAGTGGAACGTAATGCAATAGCGCTTGCCGTGGACGAAATAAATGCAAGAGGAGGATTAACGGGTCATAACGTGAGTGTTATTTACGAAGACGGAAAATGTAACGCAAAAGATGCACTAACTGCTGCAAAGAAGCTTATCGATGTCGACCGAGTAAAAATCATTCTCTCTGATTGTTCTGCAGAAACGCTTGCGATTGCTCCGCTTGCAGAAGAGAATAAAGTGATTGTGATGACTGCATGGGCAACGCATCCAAACATTTCTCAGGCAGGAGACTACGTGTTTCGAATGTCCTATTCTGATGCTGATACTGCGCGTGTTGCCGCGCAAACAATTGCAAAGGCGCACAAGGCTGTTGGGCTAATTTACGAGGAAAACGAGTATTCGGTTGATCTCAAGGATTTATTTGTGCAGGAGTTTGAAAAAAGAGCAGGAAGCGTCATTCTCGAATCGTATGCGCCAAGTGAAACGGATGTGCGTACGCAGTTGACAAAGTTGCTTGCAAATAATGTGACTGCAGTTTTTGTGGATCCGAATACTCCTGCAAGTGGGAAGGAAATATTGAGAGAGCTGCACGAACTCGGATATCGAGGCGATGTTTTCGCAAACTTTTTTGGAGCGAGTGCAGCAAACATGAAGGAGGCAGAGGGGCTTGTATTTTTTTCAGATCCGATCGTGCAAGAGAGTAAAGAGAAGTTGTCTCTGTTTGACAAGTATGAAGAAAAATATGGTGTTGTTCCTGAGTTTGAGTATGCGCTTGCAGCGCGTTACGATTCAATATATCTTCTCAAACAAGCAATTGAGCGTGGAGGGACGGATCCAAACGCGATCAAGGAGTATTTATACCATATGCCAGAATTTACAGGAGTGCTAGGAACATATCGGTTCGATAGCAATGGGGATATTGTGGGTGTCAGGCCAAGCGTAAAGAAGCTTGTGAACGGCCAGGTCATTATGGTAACTGATTTTTAAAAATGAAACTCCCAACCGGGGCAGAGCCCCGGGGTATCCGCTTAGAAATTGATGAGCTTTAACTGATTGGGGTCGCCACCCTGCTTACGAATATACTCC
>Ga0334722_10004834_pt1 | contig 13848 bp, 9 predicted proteins | sample C3_bottom_MG_FD_207210 | JGI IMG/M metagenome (GOLD analysis project Ga0334722, IMG submission 207210) | Sediment microbial communities from Yellowstone Lake, YNP, Wyoming, USA - C3_bottom | ecosystem: Environmental > Aquatic > Freshwater > Lake > Sediment | place: USA: Wyoming | collected...
CAGAGCCGCTCCCATCGGGTGCCGAGATGATACCCCTGGTGGCATCCCCAGGCAACCTGCGCTTGCGCGCCGTGGCGCCGGGCCCTATACTTCAGGTCGCTGATATTATGGACACCGAACAATCCCCCCTGCAAGCGAAGACCGATGTGGAGCGGGTCGCCGGCCTCCTCCTGGAGGCAGTGCCCCGACTGCGAAGGATCATATCGACGGCGGCCCAGGACAACGAAGGCGTCGCCGCCCTCACCTTCACCCAGCTCCGTGTGCTGGGACGGCTCATCCACGGGATGCAGCTCCCCAGCGAACTGGCCCGCTCCATGGGGATCACCCCCGCCACGGCCAGCGGGCTCGTCGACCTGCTGGTACAGCGGGGACTGGTAGCCAGAGGAGACCGGCCCGGCGACCGCCGGTGCACCAGGCTGACCGTGACGCCGGCGGGGGTGGCCTGCTGGGAGGCCGCCATGGCCCGAGCCATCGAGGCCCTGGGAACGCTCCTGTCCGAGATGGAGCCAAGCCGGAGGCGGGCCCTGGAAGACGGACTGGAGGCGCTGCTCGCCCTGATGCCCGACCGCGCCGCGCGGCGCCAGAGCGGGGACCATCATGTGGGCTGAGGAGTGGAAACGCAACCTGGCAGCCCTCTGGGTAGCCCAGACCCTCACCATGGTGGCCTTCAGCTTCGTCCTCCCCTTCATCCCACTCTACGTCCAGAGCCTTGGTGTAAAGGATCCGGTGCAGGCCGCCCAGTGGGCAGGAGCCATAGGGGCGGCCGCGGCCGTCTCCATGTCCGTCGCCCAGCCCTTCTGGGGGAACCTGGCCGACAGGTTCGGCCGAAGGCCCATGGTGATCCGCTCCATGCTGGGCGGTGCCTTCGTGCTGGCCGCCATGGGGATGGCCTCCTCGCCCGAGCAGCTCCTGGCCATCCGCTTCATCCAGGGCGGGATCACCGGCACGGTGGCGGCATCCAACGCGCTGGTGGCTACCTCGACCCCCCGCCAGCGGCTGGGCTTCGCCCTGGGCGTCCTGCAGGTGGCCGTCTTCCTGGGCAGCTCGGTCGGCCCCCTCCTGGGAGGCGTTATGGCCGATCGCTTCGGCTACCGGGTTCCCTTCTTTGCCGCGGGTGCTCTGATGGCCGTGGGTGCAACCATCGTGCTCCTTCTGGTGAGGGAGCGTTTCACTCCGCCCAAGCCTGGAGAGCAGCGAAAGGGGGTGCTGCAGCAGAGCCGGTCCCTCCTCGCAATGCCCACCTTCCCCATTCTGCTGGGCGTAACCTTCATGATCCAGCTGGGCGGGAACGTCATCGGCCCGGTCCTCAGCCTCTTCGTCGCCGACTTGAGCGGGGGCGAGGACCCGGCTACGGCGGCCGGAGTTGTGCTGGCGGCCACGGGCGCGGTGAGCGCCGCCTCGGCTCTGGGGCTGGGACGGGTGAGCGATCGGGTGGGGCACCAGAGGGTCCTGGCCATCTGTCTGGCAGGAGCCGCCCTGACCTATCTCCCGCAGGCCATGGTGACGCAGTTTTGGCAGCTTCTGCTGCTGCGAATGCTCCTGGGGCTCTTCCTGGGCGGCCTGATGCCCAGCGCCAACGCTCTTCTAGCGGCTCTGGTGTCTCAGGAGCGGCGCGGGGCCGCCTTCGGACTGGCAGCCACTGCCACCTCCATGGCCAACGCCGCCGGGCCACTGTCGGGGGCTCTCTTCGCGTCCCTGTGGGGGATGCGGTCGGTGTTCCTCGCCACGGGCCTGCTCTTCACCTTCGCCCTTGGGTGGGCGGGCTGGGGGTTGCGGCGCTACCCGGTAGCCGCTTCTCGCCCGGAGGCCGCGCGCCCCCCGATGATCGAAGGTTGACTGGGGAGCGTCCTGAACGTATAATTTGCACAGGTCGGGATAGGTGACAGCATGCGGGAGTAACTCAGTCTGGTAGAGTGTCTGCCTTCCAAGCAGATCGTCGCGGGTTCGAGTCCCGTCTCCCGCTCCAAGTCGCCGCTTCGTATGTACGAAGCGGCGACAACTGTTTTCCGGGCCAAATCCGCTTCTGCCACTCCGCCCGAAGCCGCTGGGATGGGGAGTAGCATCGCTACAGCTCCCGTGGCCCAACTGATCCTGGCCCTCGGCGCCATCACCGGCGAGATGGTGGCCTGAAGCCGCCTTCTTCGTCCTTGCCATTACATCCTCTGTTTCACTGGTCGTGGAGCAGCTCTGATCCCAGACACTGCAGAAGCACGTCTCGCGGATCATCGCACCCATACTGGCAATCACCGGGGTTCGGTTCCTTGTGGTGGCCATGGTCGGCTGGGCCGCTCCCTTGCGCGGCAAGAAATCGTCTCAATTTGCCCTGTGAAATATATTGACACTCTTCGATATGGTCCTATGATGATCCCATGAAGCCAATCAACATCAAACAGAAGACCAGTTGCTGCGGACCCTCGGGGTCGTCCACCGAGTTGCGCTATCCCGGCCTAGATGAGGCCACCAAGCTCTTCAAGTCGCTGGCGGACGAGACGCGGCTGTCGATAATCCGGCAACTTGCCGAGCAACATGAGGTATGCGCCTGCGACTTCCAGGCCTGTTGCGATCTCGCCCAGCCGACGGTATCGCACCATCTGAAGGTGCTCAGAGAGGCGGGTCTTGTGAACACCGAGAGGAGGGGCCTCTGGGTGTACTACACCCTGAACCGCGACAAGCTGGAGGCGGCGCGGGCCTGGCTACCCTGAGCCGCTTTCTGTTTGCCCGCTATATAGATGAATGTCGATATAAGTGGCGGGGTGGAGGTGCCAATGACGAACTCGTACAGCCTCGAACTCTCGGCTTTGGGCCGTCAGGGGAGATGACGAGGGAGTCGGTCCAGCACTCTCTCGTGCGGCAGGCTGCCAACGCCCGAGACCGACGGGTGGGTCAGGTGGTAGCTGGACCTTCGGTGCTGTCTGGCTTGGGCCTTCTACTTATCCGCCTTGGTCTCCAGTTGAGCGAGGCCGCCGGCACACCGAAACCAGCAGTCACGCCAGGGTGCGTGTGCGTACCCGTGACCGACTAGACGCGGGATAGAGTGACAGGAGGAGAGAGCTGTGAGCCCTATCGACCCCATCTACACCGACGTCATCCACGCAGGAGAGAGCCCTGCCGAGCACCTCGGGGCCATCTCGGTCCCCATCTATCAGTCCTCGGTGTTCCTCTTCCCCAATGCCGAGGAGGGCTCGGCCATCCACGAGGGGGAAAAGCCGGGTTACTTCTACTCCCGGCTCGGCAACCCGACCCAGGCCGACCTGGAGCGAAAGGTAGCGGCCCTAGAGAAGGGGGAGGCGGCCCTGGCGGTAGCCTCCGGAATGGCGGCCATCACCACCTCCCTCCTGACCCTGGCGAAACCGGGCGATCACGTGGTGGCGCCGGAGTCCCTATACGCCACTACCGGCACCCTGCTCGACCAGATGGCGGCCTTTGGGATCGAATCCAGCTATGTGGATGCCACAGACCCCGAGAACTACGCGCGGGCCACCAGGCCCAACACAAGGGTCTACTATCTTGAGAGCCCAGGCAACCCAACGCTCAAGCTGGTGGACATCGAGGCGGTGACGGGTCTCGCCCGGGAACGTGGAATCCTCACGGCTATGGATAACACCTTCGCCACACCATTCAATCAACGTCCCCTGGAGAAGGGTGTGGACCTGGTGATCCACTCGGCGACCAAGTACCTGGGCGGGCACGGGGACCTGATGGCCGGCGTGCTGGTGGGCAAGAAGGAACTGATCGACAAGGCTCGCTGGCACACAAACAAGATACTCGGCGGAGTGATCGCTCCCATGACAGCCTGGCTGGTGCTGCGAGGGATCAAGACCCTGGCCCTTCGGATGGAACGCCACAACTCCAACGCCCTCGCCGTCGCCCGTTTCCTAAAGGAGCACCCCAAGGTGGTTGAGGTCCACTACCCTGGGCTGGAGAGCCATCCCCAGCACGAGTTGGCGAAGCGGCAGATGATGGGCTTCGGGGGGATGGTGGCCTTCGACGTGGGGAGCGTGGAGAAGGGACGAGCCCTGGTGAACGGGGTGAAGCTGATCTCACTGGCGGTGAGCCTAGGGGACACCTCCAGCTTGATCCAGCACTCGGCCTCCATGACCCATGCCTCGGTACCGAGGGAGCGGCGTCTCAAGGCCGGGGTTACGGATGGACTGCTTCGGCTCTCGGTGGGGCTTGAGCGGATCGACGACCTGCTGGCAGACCTGGACCAGGCGCTGAAGAGACTGTGATGAGAGGTACTTCCATGGAGATCAGCAGGCGGTCGTTCCATGCGACTGTTCCCCTGTCGGCCCGATTGATCGCGGCAGGGCTTCTTTGGGTCGCGGCATATGAGGTCCTCCCGAGCTTCGCAGAGTTCGTGGCTTACGGTGCCCTCGGGCTCGATCCAGCGAGTGCGCTCGGCTCTTCCGTAGCCTTCTTCCTGTACGATGTTCCCAAGATTCTACTGCTCCTTGCGCTGGTGGTCTTCCTGATAGGGATCGTGCGTTCCTTCTTCAGTCCCGAGCGAACGCGGAAGATGCTGGGAGGCAAGAGGGAGGGCGTGGGCAACGTCCTCGCAGCCTCCCTCGGCATCGTGACCCCCTTCTGTTCCTGCTCGGCGGTACCCCTGTTTCTCGGGTTCGTGGAGTCGGGTATACCGCTGGGCGTGACCTTCTCGTTTCTCGTCGCTTCGCCCATGATAAACGAGGTAGCAGTCGTGATGCTCTTCGGCCTCTTTGGTTTGCGTGTCGCCGTCCTTTACATCGCTACAGGGCTATTGATCGCCATCTTCGCCGGGTGGGTCATAGGGCGCCTTCGGCTGGAGAAGTGGGTCGAGGAGTGGGTCTACGAGGTGAAGGTAGGAAACACGCGACTCGACGAGAAGCTGACCTTCGAGGGCAGAGTGGCATACGCCTGGGATGCGGTAAAGGAGATCGTCGCGAGGGTCTGGCTGTTTGTCGTAGCCGGTATCGCAGTTGGTGCCGTCATCCACGGCTACGTGCCCCAGGATTTCATGGCCTCCTTCATGGGTAGAGATGCCTGGTGGAGCGTGCCTGCGGCTGTGGTGCTGGGCATCCCAATGTACTCCAGTGCCGCGGGGATCATCCCCGTGGTGCAGGCGCTCATGGAGAAGGGTGCTTCTCTCGGGACAGTGCTCGCCTTCATGATGGCGGTCATTGGACTCAGCCTGCCGGAGATGATCATCCTCAGGAAGGTGCTCAAGATTCAACTCATCGCCGCCTTCGTCACGGTGGTGGGAATGGGCATCGTCATAACCGGCTATCTGTTTAACCTGATCGTCTAGGAGGAGGAGGATGGAGATCAAGGTCTTAGGATCCTGCTGCGGCAACTGCGACAAGGTGATGGCCCTGGTGCAGGAGGTCGTCTTGGAGAAGGGTCTCTCGGCAACGGTTGAGAAGATCACCGACGTCAAGGACATCGTTGGGTACGGGGTCATGCGAACTCCGGGGCTCGTGGTGGACGGCAAAGTCGTGGTGGCTGGACGCGTCCCCACCAAGACAGAGATCGCTGCCTGGCTTGGCGCCTAGCAGTAGGGGGAACGAAAGAAGAGGAATGACTGCAGCACTATCCTGGCAGGACTAGTTCTCTGGCACGGTGATTCTGAGAGGTAGGGAGGGGACTTGTCCCCCTCCATCACGCTCCTGGGTCATGAGTAGAGCCTGCCCCAACCTATCGGAACCAACGTGTCAAAGGGCTAGGCTTCCGAGCCCATCAGATGAGCACCTGAGCGGTCGAGGGTCATGGCGAAACGCTGCGGCAGCTCGCGGCGTTCCTCCCGGCCAACGGCATGCCGACGACGTCGCCGCGGTCCATTTGGGACATCCGAAGCCCTACTCCGGAGACCTCCTCGCCCGGTCCAGGCCCGATGCCGCGAGCGATCGACCCCGGGGTGCGGCTCTGGCTTGACGGCACCACGGCCAACAGCCGCATCGCCGACGCCACGCCGAGACCCCCAGCGGCCACCTCGCCGAGACGGGCCGTGGCCCGTCGCCCCGTCTTCATTTCTCCCACTTCCCGCGATTGGGTGCACCGCGCCGCTGGCGTCACGAGGATAGATGAGCACTCGGTCAGAAGACTGTGAGAACGAGGTTGGAGCACAGTGTGACGACATAGCGTCGCCAGGAAGGGGCTGACCCGTCGCCGTGCTCACCAGCCGCACTTCGTGGATCGCTGTTTGCGTTCCCTGGCTCCGCGGCGAAGACGCCCTCAATTCTGGGGCGAATCTGCCGATACTGACACTAGACAGCTGGTAAGCATTCCTGCTGGCCACCTGGCGAGAACGGGACCGACAAAGGCAAACCTGCCGAAAGGCAGGGGCGCAAAGCCACAGGCCTAAGACCCCCAGGGGTTACGGTGGCTGGGCTGCCGAAGTCCAGGGGCACGAAGGCGCCCTACCGCGCCGCCCCGCCGTTGGTCCCGCGAAAAGGGAGACGGTCGTGCGGCGGTGCGCTTTGCTGGCGTTCTTCGCGATCCTGCCGATGATCTCCTTCATCTCTCCACCGGTCTGCCTCGCGGAGGGGCCGGCGCTCGAGGGCGCGGGTCCCATGCCCAAGATCGAGGGGAGCGAGCGGTTCGTGCAACGCACCCAGTGGGCCATGCGGTGGATCGAAAAGGCCGGGTGGGCGCCGTACGTGGCCCAGAACCTGGCGCTCATCAAGGAGGACCCCGCTTCGCCTTTCCTCGGCGCCATGGGCCTCACCCCCGACGGCCGGGCAGCTGCGGTGTTCCGATCGGCGCCGGACGACCTTTGGTGGTTCGCCTCGGCCATCGTACACGAGGCGGCGCACGCGGCCGATATGGCCGCCGGACGCAAGTTCTGGGGAGTCGAGGGAGAGCACGCGGCTGACCTGGAGCAGCAGAGGTTCTTGGATGCACTCGGAAGCCCCACAAGGGTCGTCCGCGACCCTACCAGCATCGCCGACAGCCCACGACCCTCCATCGCGATGCTGCAGGCGCTGGTGGAGGGGCGGCTCAGAGTCGCCCTTCCGGACACGGCAGGTGCTGATGGCGTGCCGGCGACAGACGTGGGAAATGACCGCGTCCAGGCAAGATAGGACGGGGGTCCGGACCCCTCATCTCGGCCGCGAGAGCAGCCGCCGTTGATGGGTCCGGTCCCCCACCCGTTCGTTCAGCCGCGATGGGCTAACGCGCCGATGTCGTCGACGCGGGTACAGGGGCGGTGGCGGCCAGAGGCCACAGGCCCGCCTCCTTCCCCAGGTCGCCGCCGTTCGCCACGGTCACCTCCCCAGCCGTAGCCCACGGCACATCCACCTTCCACCGCTGGAAGACCGCTCGCTGCGCCCTGACCACGAACACATCTCCGAAGTCCGCATACGAAACCGGCAATCCGTAACGGTTCAGCCAGTCCTCGGTGCCCAAGAAGAAGGCCTCGATAGCCGGATCTTGCTTGAGCATCTCGAGGTGCCTAGCCATCACCTGCTCGAAGCTGCGACCGGTGTCCGGGCTCGTGTCGAAGGCCTGAGGCGTCTGTCGCATGCTCAGGAGCCACCCGTCTCGACCCGCTCGGCTCAGCTCATCGAACACGTTCACGAAGGCAACGGAATTGCTCTCCGGCCGCCACTGGAACACCATCTTCTGGAAGGCCTGAGTAACGAAACCGCCATACACGAATCGCTGGCTAACGGGATACCCCACCACGGGCACGCCTCCAAGCCGCTGGAACTCCGTCCAGAAGGGGATCCCGTCGGCGTCCGTCACCGTGTAGCCGATGCCACCCGCACCTCCTAGCCCGTTGGTCTGGGAGAAGAACCAGCCGTCTTGAACCGCATAATCCAGCGCCTGGCCCGCGGCGACTGGAGGTGCCGCCACCAGAGCGAATGTGGCATCGATGACGGTCGTCGCCGTGACGGTTCGGGCGGCTGTGTCCACCGTGCTGGGCAGCGGTACCCAGCTGGTGCCATCGAAGATCGCGATGGCCAGCGAAGCCGCGTCACCGCCCGCCGCGGCAACGTCAGCTTCGGTGTAGCTGACGGTCACCTGGGCCGTCGTAGGAACCTTGGCCTGGGTCGCCGGGTCTCGGAACTCCAGCTGGAAGACCGTTCCACCCAACTGGAGCGCGCCCTGGGGTGGCGGAACCGACCCGGGCACCACGCCCTGGTAGCTGGCAACCACCTGCTGCACCACACCGCCGGCGAGGACCGACACGGACACCGACGGATTGCCGGTTGCCACGCTTGCCCCACCGCCGGCAGGAATGGATGTGGTCATCATAGGTCCGGCGATCCGGCCCACCGAGGGCGCGCCCACCTGGGGCGGGAGCCCACCGGTAACCGGGACGGCAGCCTCGGGCGTTGGCACGGGAGGTACCGGGGTCGGAACCGGCGTTGGGGTCGCGGCCGCACCACCACCGCCACCGCCACCGCCATCGCCGCCACTGGGAGGGCTGGAGATGCTGAAGCTGGCGCTAGTAACGGAGGCAAGCCCGTCCGCGCTGGCCACCACTGTGTAACCGCTTCCCGCCTTGCTGACGGAGAGTCCGCTGAAGGCCGCGACTCCGCCAGACGCCACCTGGCTCACAGCTCCGGAGAGGCTGCCGCCGGACGGGTTGCTCCCCAGGGACAGGGTTACGGTCCCGGCGAAGTTGATCCCTAGGTTCCCCTCCGCGTCCTGCGCCTGCACCACCGGCTGCGGCGAGAGGGCCTTTCCCTCCTCCGCGCTGCCGGGCTGGGTGACGAAGACCAGCCGTGTGGGTATGCCATATCTCGGCGTTGCGGCAGGCTGGAAGCCGGGTGTCGCTGCATCGGTATCAGAACCACTCCCCAGCCAGGGCGAGAAGGCGACCTTGTCGCTCACCGCGACACCTGTCCCGCCCGGGTTCGACGCATGGCTCGGGCCCGTGTGGCTGCCCCACCAGTTGTTGGTGGCATCGACCGTCGGAGCGGTGGACTCCACACCTGGCCCGACGTTCGAACCGAAATCATTGTTGTGGGCAACCACTGTGCTCGTGTCCTTGTCGTCATACCCAACGGCGATGCCCGTCGTGTTATTGATGAAGATGTTGTTGGTGACGGTGGCCTGCGTCCCGGACGCAAAGTAGGTCGTCACCACCACGCCAGCCGAGGTCGACTTGTCGACAGAAGCGACGCCTGTGCAATCACGGATGGTGTTCCCCGTAATGGTGGCGTGAGCCCCCCACCCGGCTTCGAAGGCGTAGTCCAGCCAGTCGCCGGTTCCCTTGCCCTTGTAGACGTTGCCGGTGGCGGTTAGCGTGCTGGTTCCCGTGAAGCCCGTAGTGTTTCCGACATGCACACCCACCCGACCGATGTTCTCCAGGGTGACGCGCTCCACGGTCACATCTGCGGCTGGTGAGCCGCCTGCTGTGTCAGACTGGATCTTGATCCCAAAGCCATAGTAACCCGGGTACTTTATGTTCTTGATGATGCAGTCGCTGATCTTGCCCTTGCCCCAAGTCAGAATGCCCACGAAGACGTTCTTTCCTTCGCCGTCCAGGGTCACCCCGCTCAGGTTGAAGGTCTTGCCGGGCTTGACCAGGAGCCAGCCCCTCGAGTCACCGCTGCTGCCGGTATCCGCTCCTGGTCTTATGATCGTGGTGGACTTGTCCTGGCCTGTGATGGTCAGATCCTTGTCGATGACGATCTGCCCTGTCTCGGTGTAGCTTCCCGCAGCGACGTTCACCGTGTCCCCAGCGGCAGCCGCGTCCACGGCCCGCTGCACGCTGCCACTCCTGGGTGTCACGTAAAGGTTCTTGTCTCGGACCCGCACCAGCCCCAGGGTGGCATCGTCAAGCCTGTGGACGATCCTGTCCTCCACCGGGAACAGCTGAGCGGCTGCAGCCGTGTCGGCTGAGACCCCGTCGAAGGTGTTGCCCGTAGCCAGCACGTCGTCCTTGGATCCATCGGCAAGGGCTATGTACAGCTCGGTGTTCGCGAAGCTGCAGCCCCTGATGGGGCCGACCGTGCCCTTGGTGACGTGGTACAGAAGCACGGCCGCGGCGTCGTTATCGTTGGGGGCGTAATTGATGTCCTTGAAGGAGGCGTTTTGCACGGAGCCGCTCACCGTGCCTTCCGCCCTTTCCCAGAACAGGATCCCATTTTGGGCAATGGTGCTCGTGGTACCTCTTCCGGTGAAGGTGCCTCCGGAGACGTCAACCCTAATGGTACCGCCGCCGCTCGTTCCACCGTTTCCGTCCACGACATCGATGGCGTTCTTGTTCCACTGCTCGAAGTCGCAGTCGACGACGTCCAGGTCCGTGGTCTTCCCGCTACCCGCGTCGACGGCAAGGCCCTGGCCGGTCTGCGTGCCATCGAAGCTCTTGGGCCTCATGATCTTGAGGTTCTTCAGGGTCCCCGTGGAGCCGTTCCAGAAGACCACGGCGTTGGCACCCAGCTCGTTCCCATCGATGGTCATGTCGCTGACGGTGACATTGCTGGCGTTATTGACCAGCATCGCCACCTGCATGTTGGTGTCGTACTTGTGGCCTATCCCGCTAGACAGCAGCTGGCTGGGCCTGATGAAGGTCTTATCCTTACCAGCCCCCGCAAGGGTGAGGGGCCTCTCGATCTTCAGACTCTCAGCGTACGTCCCTGCCGAGACGCTGACTATATCTCCGTCCACTGCAGAGTCGATGGCAGGCTGGATCCTTCCCCACACAGCGGGCAGCAGCGTGCCGGAGCTCCGGACCACCACCGATCGCTTGAAAGAGTTGGAAGCTAGGACGGCACCCATGTCCAGCCCGAGACCCTTGTCCGCGGCGATGTACGCCCCTGTAGCACCCGGCTCGCCCGTGAATGAGTTTCCGCTGATGACGCTCCCTCTCGCGCTTGACGACAGGCCTACATGTCCTACTCCGGTGAATTGGTTGTCCTTCACGCTGCTGTTCTTGGAGCTGAGCCCAAGGGTAGGCCCCTTGCTGTCTCCGCTGAACACATTGTTGGTGAATTGGACATCGTCGGATTCCACGTTGACGTCTGCGGCACCATTGACGTAGACGAGCTGCGCCGCATTCCCGCTGAAGATGTTCCCAATCACTTTGAGGTGGGCTACACCCCCCTCGGTGACAAGAGCGTTCGAGCTGGGCAGTCCCGACGACACTACCTCGTTCCCTTGAACGGTGACGCCGTCGGCTGCACCGGTCAGGTAGACGCCAGCCTGCCCCGCTCCCACTATCTTGAACCCTCTGTTATCCTGACCGAGGGTGACACCCTCCGCGTCGATCTTCACCGCACCTGTGTATCCAGTGCTCTTCCCTTGAATAATTGTCTTGTCCCGGCCTTCTGCCGAGACGAGAGTGACCGAGCTCTTGGAGATGGCAACATCCTCGGGGTAGGTGCCGGGCTCCACGACCACGCTGCCACCAGGCACGACTTTGGCCAGCCCATCGGAGATGCGCCCTATGGGGTTGGTTGGCGTTCCGTCGCCCGAAGCTCCAGCCCGTACCAGCACTTTCGTCAGCCAGGTCGGGCTATGCCTCTGATCCTCCACAACTGCGCCGTTGTTCTCCCGACTGAGAGCCACCAGGTCCGTGTAAAGATTTGAAGGGGTCATGCTGAGAATGGCTATGTCCAAGTAGTTGCTGTTGGAACCAGCTCCCCACCTGTTTCCCTGGAACAGGAGATCCGCCCCTTCGACAACCCAGCCTTTGGTTCCATAGACGTAGTTGTTACTGATGGTCCCACTCCTAGACGAACTGGCTCCACTGATGTAGGCTGGTTGTCGCAACCCGTGTATCGTGTTGTTCTCGATCACTATCCCGGTCACGCCTGCCCACACCACCATGGCGCGCGATACCTGGCTGTCTCCGATAACGTACTCCCCGGAGAATTCATTTTCTCTGACGATCACGTTGTTCTTGGCCAGGTCGAGGAGTCTGCCCTGCCCCTTGCCTACCAGCCTGACATGCGTCTTCTGGAAGGTGATCCCGGGAGCATTGAGGAGGAACGCCGCCTTGTTCGGGTCGTTGAACCAGGACGAGTCCACCTCCACGACAGTCCTGTCACTGCCCTGACCAGTGATCGTGAGACTCTCCTTGCCCACGGTAACGGTGCCGGTCAGCTTGAAGGTCCCAGCCGCGAGCTCTACGGTGTCGCCGGGGGACGCTTCATCGATGGCGGCCTGGATGCTCTGTCCCGGCGGCACCTGGATCGTCCTTGCTGCCCTCGCCGGCGCAGCATCGCCGCTCAGCAGGAGCAGCGCGCACACGGCGACGGCAGAGATCGCGGTGAGGGCCAACCGACCGGCAATCAGCCACCTGCTGGAAGAAAATCTCCTGATCGACCATGGTTCCGTACTCTCTTGGGGCCATTCCATAGGCCGTCTTCCTCCACCAACTCTTCAGGCTTCACGTGGTTGCCGCAAACCATGCCCATCTGTTCGGTGCACAAGCACAAGGAGCAACCATAGAGATCAAGCACCCTTTGCAGGCCAGACGCCCGCAAACAAGCTCTCATCACCTCCATCCCGGTCTGGAAAGCAAGAGTGGTTGGACACATCTCCCCGCCGAACAGCGCGAGGAGGTCATGAAGCACCGTCCGGATGGTAGAGGAACAAAAGGTGAGAGGACTATAAAACGAAGGTTAGAGAACGGTATGAAACGGGGGTAGGGATACGGGGGTCACGCGGTGGTGGTGCAAGGTGCGTTGCTAGGGCAGAGGCAAAGCGTGGGAGGTGGCCATCGCCACCAGGAGGCCCGCTGTAGCTAGGCCCGCAGCGGCGGCGTAGGACTCCGGGACGAGCGGCACGCTCTTCCGACGGCGCTCGCCAGCTCCGCCCCCTGAGGGCCAAAGAGCCGACACCACAGCGGCCGCCAGAAGGCCCACCGCTGCGGGGTTCCCGTCCCTCACGCCGTCCTGAAGGAAGATGCTGAGACGGCCGACACCGGGCACTCGCATCGGGAACCCGTCCACCGAGGGCACCGTCGCCACGATGGCCTCCAATGCCACGGGAGGGAAGCCCAGCCCATCCTGGTCAGTCCGCGGGTTGGCATCGCCCCTGGTGATGAAGCCGTCATATGGATCTCCTCCCACTATCCGGTGCACCACCCAGAAGCCGGGCCTGGCCTGGAAGATCGCGATATCACCAACCCGGGGCGTCAGAACGGAGGAAGGCACGGCCAACGTCAGGTCGCCGGCCCGCAGCGAGGGCTCCATGCTCCCCGATCGGACGACGGCGAAGAAGATTGGCTCCTGGAGCATGGCGCTCCACGCTGCCAGCCCAAGCACCAGCCAGGCGAGCCCCATGGCCAGTCTCCCCAGCCACTTCATGGCGCGACCTCCCCGTGCCCAATCACAGTATATATCGGCACGGGAGGCCGTCTCCCGTAGGGGTGCCCTCGAGTCGCGCCACTCCTTAGGCATCGGTCGTGCGGGGGGCCTCTGGTCCGCCCTCGGTCGCGGCCGCGAGGTTCCAGATCCCCATGCATCGACGTCAGGGCATGAGGGCGACTCCAGGCCTGGTGCCCATCCCCTTCGGTCACTCCTCGGCGTCGCCGACGCCCTTCCCGTCATCCAGGAAGTAGCCAACCCCGCGCCTGGTCAGGATGTAGCGCGGGTTCGAGGGGTCCGCCTCCAGCTTCCGACGCAGGTATCGAATGTACAGCTTCAGATACAGCCTCTCCGAGGCGAAGTCCGAACCCCACACCCTCGTCAGCAGCTCCGCTTGGGGCACCACCTGGCCGGGCCGCTCCGCTAGCGCAGCCAGCAGGCGAAACTCGATGGGGGTCAGCTCCACGGGCCGATCCGCCGCCCGCACCTCGTGGCGGCCCAGGTCGATCCGCAGCTCGCCCACCTCCACCACCCGCGGCTTCGACCCGTTTCCGTTCATACGGTATCGCCTGAGGAGCGCCTCCACCCTCGCCAGCAGCACAGACAC
>Ga0334722_10004835_pt1 | contig 13846 bp, 10 predicted proteins | sample C3_bottom_MG_FD_207210 | JGI IMG/M metagenome (GOLD analysis project Ga0334722, IMG submission 207210) | Sediment microbial communities from Yellowstone Lake, YNP, Wyoming, USA - C3_bottom | ecosystem: Environmental > Aquatic > Freshwater > Lake > Sediment | place: USA: Wyoming | collected...
TCCATCGTCGGTTCCGTCAACGACGGCGAGGTGTACCGCTTCATCAGCAAGCCGTGGAACAACCAGGAACTGCAACAGACCGTCGCCGAAGCGGTGACGATCGCGCTCGAACTCGCCGAGGCGAAGACCGCGGCGGTGGCTCTGCCGCCGAAGATGAAGGCCGGCGTGCTGGTGATCGACAACGACCAGGAGGTGTTCCGCTTCACCAAGGAACTGATAGGCAGCCGCTGCCCGGTCAGCTACGCGTCCAACCTGGACGCGGCGCTCGGCGCGATGCAGGCGCAGGAAATCGCCGTCGTGGTCGCCGATGTCGAAGCCGGCCACGAAGACACGACCGCGATGCTGAAGCTGCTGAAGCAGGAGAATCCGCAGATCCTGACCATCGTCCTGACTGCCGCGTCCGATGCAGAGCTGGTGATCCAGCTCATCAACGAGGCCCAGATCTTCCGCTTTCTCAACAAACCGGTAAACGTCAAGCTGCTCAAGCAGCACGTGGAGGCGGCGCTCGCGCGCTATCTCACGTTCGAGCAGTCGCCGCAGCTGTTGCAGCAGCACCGGGTGCAAGAGTCGAAACAGGTGCGCAGCTCCTCGGTCGGGCGCAAGATACTCGCCGGCCTCCAGCTGCTGCGCGGGCGTTGGTTCGGCGCGGGCAAGTAGCCCTAGAGCGAATCACAAATCGAGGGGATACCTCCCCTCGTGCTCCCCTGTATCAGAGGCCATTTCGGTAATTCTGAAATGGCCTCTTGGAGCGAATTACAAGACGAGGGGATACCTCCCCTCGTGCTCCCCTGTATCAGAGGCCATTTCGGTAATTCTGAAATGGCCTCTTGGTTATGCCTTGCGCTTTGTCCGCGCCGGTTTGCTCGGCAGCTTTTCAGTCTTGTGCGGACCCCAGACGCGGCTGTAATAGCTGTCGGCCAGGTTCAGCGCGCCCACCGGGTTATGCGCGAGCACCCGGTCCTTGACCACCAGGTTGGTGACCAGCCCCTGCGCATGACGGATGAACAGGCTGTCATGCCCCACGCACAGGCCCATGATCACGTTCAGCTCGCAGCCGGCGCGGTTGAGCAGTTCCGCCTGCGAGATCGGATTGCACATGGGCTCGAACGCGCCCGGGCGAATCTTTTCTTCGTCTTTCAGGCCGATGTCTTCCTTCGGCACGCCGCCGTTCTTGCACGCCACCGAGGTCACTTCGAGGCCGTGGCTTTCGAGGATGGCACTGAAAATCCGCGCATGATCGACGAAGCTGATGCACATCGCAATGCCGACTTTGCGAAAGCCCATCTTCTTCGCAAACTCGCAGATCTCTTCCACCCGCGACCATTTGCAGTAGCCCTCGCTCTCGACCAGCGCTGCCGTATGCGCAATGCGCTGGGTAAAGGGATCGCTGTAGGACGCCCTGGCCGCGGCCAAGCCGTCCGGGTCCACCTTGGATGGGCAGTATCCGGGTCCGCGCTCCTCGCCCTCCCCTTGGCGGCAGGCGCGCACCGTGGTCGGACAATAGGCGCAACCCGGGGTTTCGTATGCAGGGATGTCTTGGCTCATGCGTAGGTCTCCGCTGTAAGGTCGATGCACGGTCTGCGCCGACGCGCCCGCGCGTTCGGCCCGAACCACAGTAATTGCCCGCTCAGCCTAGCTTCGGGCCCATGCTCGATTATACGCGCCGTGCCGATTGCGCTTCGGAACCGGACCGGGAACGCTAGCGAAAAGCCGCAAACGCATGCTGCGCAAAGGTATAAAATCTTTGCGCACCCGCCGACTCAAGCCGCCCTTGCCACAAGAATAATGGCCAAACTACCGACATCCATAGACGAGACCGCAAAACTGTTGGCGCGCGCCGACTACGTCGCCGAACGCAGCCTCGCGACTGCACTTTTCCTTGCTCTGAAGATGGAGCGGCCCTTGTTTCTGGAGGGAGAAGCCGGCGTCGGCAAGACCGAGATCGCGAAGGTGCTCGCGCATACCCTGGAGCGCCGGCTGGTGCGGCTGCAGTGCTATGAAGGGCTGGACATCGCGTCCGCCGTCTATGAATGGAACTACCCGCGGCAGATGATAGAAATCCGCCTGGCGGAAGCGGGTGGAAGAATGCGCGAGGCCTCCGGCCGGGCAAACGAGGCCTCTGGCCAGGCCGCCCGCAAGAAGCTCGGCCAGGATATTTTTGCCGAGCAGTTTCTGATCAAGCGCCCCTTGCTGCAGGCGCTGGAAACGAGCGCCGGCGCGGCGCCGGTGCTGCTGATCGACGAACTCGACCGCACCGACGAACCGTTCGAAGCCTACCTGCTGGAAGTGCTGTCCGAGTTCCAGGTGAGCATTCCCGAACTGGGCACGATCAAGGCGGACAAACCACCCATCGTGATCATCACCTCCAATCGCACGCGCGAGATCCACGATGCGGTGAAACGCCGCTGCCTGTACCACTGGGTGGATTATCCCGACGCCGCGCGCGAATTGGAGATCCTGCGCCGCAAAGCGCCGGGCGCGGCCGAAGGTCTGTCGCGGGAGATCGTGGCATTCGTGCAGCGCCTGCGCAAGCTCGACCTGTTCAAGCTTCCCGGCCCGGCCGAGACCATCGACTGGACCCACGCATTGGTGGCGCTGGACCGGCGCGCGCTCGATCCGGACACCGTCAACGACACCCTGGGCGCGCTGCTGAAATACCAGGACGATATCAGCCGCGTGCGCGGCAGCGAAGCCGCACGGCTGCTGTCCGAGCTCAGGGCCGACATTGCCAAGGCCTAGACTTTCATCCTTTCATATCAAACATGAAAACACCCGCCTTCATCAAACGTCTGTTCGCACCGCCCAAAAGCGTGGAAAGCAAGGCCGATCGGCACACGCGCAGGACCGTGACCCTGTGCCACGCGCTGCTGTCCGAGCGCGGCGAAGCCTCCGGCGCGGCGGTGGCGCGCGAGGCGCTCGCTGCCTACCGCATGCTGGCGGGTCCGGCGCTGAAGGCTTTTTTCGATGTGCTGGCCGAGGCCTTCTCGCCGGACCCGCAGGCGGTGGTTGAGGCGACGGAGGCCTACCGCCAGGATCCGTCGCCAGCCAAGCTGATCAGACTGCAGCATGTAGTCGAGGCGCCGCGGCAGGAACTGTTCCGTCGCCTCAATCTCGCGAATGGCGGGACCACCGCGCTGGTCGAAATGCGCCGGCGCCTGCTGCGCGATCTCAAGACCCATCCGCAGTGGGCGGCCATAGACGCCGATCTGGTCCACCTGCTTGGGTCCTGGTTCAATCGCGGCTTCTTGACGCTGCAGCGCATCGACTGGCGCACCCCGGCATTGGTGCTGGAGAAGCTCATGCAATACGAGGCGGTGCATGAGATCCAGGGCTGGCGCGACCTGCGCCGGCGCCTGGAGTCCGACCGCCGCTGCTTTGCGTTTTTTCATCCGGCCCTGCCCGACGAACCCATCATATTCATCGAAGTTGCGCTGACCAAGGGCATGAGCGACAAAGTGCAGCCGCTGCTCGATCCGGATTCGCCCGTGGTCGACCCCGCCGGTGCCGACGCGGCCATTTTCTACTCCATCACCAATTGCCAGGAAGGCTTGCGCGGCATTTCCTTCGGCAATTTCCTGATCAAGCAGGTGGCCGAAGATCTGGGCCGGGAATTCCCGCGCCTGAAGACCTTCGCCACGCTCTCGCCCATCCCGGGATTCCGCAAGTGGCTGACCGAGGCCGCGGCGAAGCATGCCGAACTGGCCGAAATCGCGGGCGCGCTATCCAAGCCGGATTGGCTCGACTCCGCCGCGACCGACCTGCGCCTGCAAACCGAAGTGATGCGCCTGTGCGCGTACTACCTGCAACACGCGAAGTACGAGAACGAGCCAGCCGATGCGGTGGCGCGCTTTCACCTGGGCAACGGCGCGCGCATGGAACGCCTGAATTGGCTCGCCGACTCGTCCAAGCCCGGCCTCGCGCGCTCAGCCGGACTGATGGTCAACTATGCGTATCGGCTGAAGGAAGTAGAGCGCAACCACGAGGCGTATGCGAACCAGCATGTCGTCGTCGCCTCGCCCGGGCTGTCGATGCTCGCGCGCGAGAGCCTGCTCGCGCGCAGCGCAGCCACATCGAAGCGCAAGGCTTAGGCGCTGTGCGGCCAGCGCGCGCGACCCCGGCCTGAGCCTGCTCGATCGGCGCTGAACGGGAAGCGGTCGGGACGCATGGCAGCGGGCAGATTAGCTGAAAACGTGATGCACTTCGCGCGCGTGCTGCGCGCGGCCGGGCTGCCTATCGGCCCTGACCGCGTGGTGGACGCGCTGCGCGCGCTGCAGACCGCCGGCATCGCGCAGCGCGAGGATTTCTACTGGACGCTGGCAGCGGTGTTCCTGTCCAAGCGCGAACAGCAGGAACTGTTCGACCAGGCGTTTCATATTTTCTGGCGCGATCCGCAAATGCTGGAACGCATCCTGCGCCTGCTGCCGCAGAGCTGCGGCTTTGGCGCGTCGGGCGAGTTTTCGCCTGCAGGCAGGCGACTTGCAGAGGCGCTGCAGTCGGAGCGCGAGCAAGCGCAGCAGGACGAAGGGCGCCCAGGAATCGAGTCCGACGCCGGCCTCGCGGCGTCCGAGATGGAGTTGCTGCAGCACGCCGACTTCGAGAGCATGAACGGCGCCGAACTCGCGCAGGCGAAAAAGCTGATCGCGCGCCTGCGCCTGCCCATAGCGCAAGTGCAGACGCGGCGCTTTCGCCCCGATCCGCGCGGAGCGCGCATCGACCTGCCGGCGACGCTGCGCGCCAGCCTCAGGGGCGGGGCGCAGATCATCGCATTGAAGCGCCGCTCGCGCGTCACCCGGCATCCGCCGCTGGTGGTGCTGTGCGACATTTCCGGCAGCATGAACCGCTATTCGCGCATGTTCCTGCATTTCCTGCATGCGATCACCAATGACCGCGACCGCGTGCATACGCTCGTATTCGGCACGCGCCTGACCAATATCACCCGCCACTTGCGCAATCGCGACGTGGATATCGCCATGAACCGCGTGACCGCGGCGATCCAGGACTGGGCCGGCGGCACGCGCATCGGCGTCTGCCTCGAGGAATTCAACCGCAAATGGTCGCGGCGCCTGCTCGGCCAGAACGCGGTGGTGCTGCTGATCTCGGACGGGCTGGACCGCGACATCGGCGCAGGTCTGGGCGCGGAGATGGAGCGGCTGCACAAGTCCTGCCGCAGGCTCGTCTGGCTCAATCCGCTGCTGCGCTACGCCGGCTTTCAGCCGCGGCCGGCCGGGGTGCGTGCGATGCTGCCGCACGTGGACGCTTTCATGCCGGTGCATAACATTGACAGCCTGGTCGAACTCGCGCGCGCACTGGAACAGGGCAAGTGGCAGCATGGTTCCGGCCGCGTCGTAGCCTAAAGCCTATTCCGTCTTCGCAGCGACGCGCTCCAGCACCATGCAGGCCGCACACAAGTCTTCCAGCGCCGTGCCTACCGATTTGAACAGGGTGATCTGGTTCGCGCTGGTCCGGCCCGGATGCGCGCCGCTGATCAGCTCCGCCAGTTCGGCGCGCACGCGTTCGCGCGCCAGCACACCGCTCGCCAGCGGCTGCACCAGATCGCCCGCTTCCTTCAGCGCTCCGGCGTAGCTGTCGACGAAGATCTCGGCGCGCGCGATCAGCGCGTCGTCGCCTTCGCGCATCACCGGCGTGAACCCGCCGACCAGATCGACATGGGCCCCCTCGCGCAGCAGGCCGCCGCCCACGATGGGTTCGGTGGCAGTGGTGGCGCAGCTGACGATATCCGCCCGCGCCAGTCCTTGCGCCAGATCGGCCAGCGCCTGCGCCGGCAAGCCTTCGCCGCGCAGCTGCGCCGCCAGCGCCTGCGCGCGCTCCGCGCTGCGCCCCCACAGCAGCAAGGTCCTGATCGGCCGCAGCGCGCAATGCGCGCGCGCCATATGCGGTGCGAGCGCACCGGTTCCTATGAGCAGCAGCGTGGCGCTGTCCGGGCGCGACAGATAGGTCGAGGCCAGGGCCGATGCAGCGGCGGTACGGCGCAGCGTCAGCGCTTCGCCGTCGATCAGCGCGCGCGGATGCCCGGTGGCGCCATCGAGCAATACGTACAGCGCCGACACCGTGGCGACGCCGTGCGCGCGGTTGCGCGGAAATACCGTCACCAGCTTCACGCCCAGATCCTCGCCCGGCCGCCAGGCCGGCATCAGCAGCAGCCGGTCGCCCGCGCCGGTGACCTCGTGTACGTGGCGCAAGGGCGCGTTGCAGCCGCGGCTGAAAGCAGTGCGCAAGGCCTCTGCGAGGAGCGTGTAGTCGAGCGCGGCGTGCACCTGGTCCGCCGAATAGTAGGGCAACTCCATGGCCGTGTATGTTACTTCACACGGCTGCGCTGCGGCAGCAATACGCTGCCGCAGCCTTGCATCATGCCTGCTTCAATTCCTCGGCATTGATCGGCAGCTTGCGCACGCGCTTGCCGGTCGCGGCGAAAATCGCGTTGGTGACCGCGGGCGCGAGCGGCGGCAGTCCCGGCTCGCCGATGCCGCCGGGCGGCTCGCTGCTGTCGGCGATATGCACCTCCACTTTGGGCATTTCATCGATGCGCAGCACCGGATAGTCGTGAAAATTCGACTGCTCGACGCGGCCGTCCTTGAAGCTGATCCTGCCGTAGAGCGCCGCGCTAAGGCCGTAGACGATGGCGCTTTCTATCTGGCGTTTGACGATTTCGGTATTGACGGTCATGCCGCAATCCACCGCGGCGACCACGCGGTGCACCCTGGGCTTGCCGTCCTTGGCGACCGAAACTTCGGCGACCTCGGCGACATAGCTGCCGAACGACTGCGCCACGGCGATACCACGGTGCACGCCGGCCGGCAGCGGCGTGCCCCAGCCAGCCTTTTGCGCGGCCAGTTCGAGCACGCCCTTGTAACGCGGCTGCTTGCCGAGCAGGCCGCGGCGGAACTCGTAGGGATCCGTGCCCGCCGCCGCCGCCATTTCATCGACGAAGCTCTCGATGAAATAGAGGTTCTGCGAATGACCGACCGAACGCCAGAACCAAACCTGCACGCCCGGCTCGCGCCGCGCGTACTCCACGCGCAGATTGGGGAAGTCGTAGGGGCAATCGCGCAGCCCTTCGACCGCCATTTCGTCCACGCCGTCGGCGGGAAGCTTCATGAAGCCCGAGGCTTCCATGAGCGAGGGGGAGGCGATGCAGGCGGAGAACGACTGCGCCTTGCCGCTCGCATCCAGGCCGCCGACGAAGCGCGTGACCGAGGGCGGGCGGTAGAAGTAGGCCTTCATGTCGTCCTCACGCGTGTAGATGAGCTGCACCGGCTTGCCCGACATCTTGGACAGCAGGGTCGCGTCTATGGTGAAGTCCGGGGCGAAGCGCCGGCCGAAACCTCCACCCAGATACATGGTGTGGACCTTGACCTTGCCGGGCGCGACACCCCCTACCTGGCCGAGGATGCCTTGGGCCGGGCCCTGCGACTGCGTGCCGGCCCAGACTTCGATCGCGTCGGGCTTCACCCATACCGTGGCGTTCATCGGTTCCATGCAGGCGTGCGCGAGAAACGGCGCTTCGTAGACCGCTTCGAGCGTCTTGGCCGCAGGCGCAGTGGCATCGCCTACGCTGCGCCCGACTACGCCGCCCTTGGCCGCGCCTTCGGTCAACATCTTCGACACCGCATCGGATGACAAGGCGGCATTGGCGCCGTCGTCCCATTTGATTTGCAACGCGTCGCGCCCCTGCTTCGCCGCCCAATAGCCTTGCGCGAGCACGGCGACCCCGCCGGGGATCTGCAGCACCTGTTTCACGCCGGCGATCGCCTTGGCCTTGCTGTCGTCCACACTCACGACCTTTCCGCCGGGAACGGGCGCTCGCGCCATCACTGCAGTGAGCATGCCCGGCAGTCGCACGTCCAATCCGAACTTGGCCGTTCCATTCACCTTCGCCGGCGTATCCAGGCGCCTGGCCGCCTTCCCCAGCAGCCTGAAGTCCTTCGCGTTCTTCAGCTTGACCTCGGTCGGCACCGGTTGCTTCGCAGCTGCGCCCGCAAGCTGGCCGTAGGAGAGCTTCTTGCCGCTCTTGTGCAGCACGACCCCGTTCTCGGTGCGGCAGTCGGCCGGGTCCGCCTTCCATTTTGCTGCCGCGGCAGCGACCAGCATCGCGCGCGCCGTGGCGCCGGCCTTGCGCATCGGCTCCCAGTGCCCGCGCACCGAGGTCGAGCCGCCGGTCGCCTGCATGCCGAAAATCGGGTTGTTGAATGCCGGGTCGGCATCGGCTTGCTGCACCTTGATTTTCGACCAGTCGGCGTCCAGTTCCTCCGCCACCAGCATGGGGATCGCGGTATGCACGCCCTGCCCCATCTCCGACAAGCCGCAGATCACGGTGATCTGGTTGTCGGACGCGATGCGGATATAGGCGTTGGGACTGAATACGCCGGCGGCCTGCGCCAGGCGCGAAGCGCCCGGCAGGGTGAAGCCGAGCAGCAGTCCGCCTCCAGCCAGGGCGGAAGTCTTGAGGAAGCCGCGGCGCGACGCATTGTGTATGGCGCTCATGCTCAGGCCCCCTTGCTCATCGCTTGCGCCGCATCCTTGATCGCCGCGCGAATCTGGTTGTAGGTGCCGCAGCGGCAGACGATGCCGCTCATGGCCGCGTCGATATCCGCATCGCTGGGCCGTTTGTTCTGCGCCAGCAAGGCGCTCGCACCCATGATCTGGCCGCTCTGGCAGTAGCCGCACTGCGGTACGTCGTGTTTGATCCAGGCCGCCTGCACCGCTTTGCCTACCGAATTGGCGGCCATGGCCTCTATCGTCGTGACCTTCTTGCCGGCCGCATCCGCAAGCGGCGTCGCGCAGGAGCGAACCGGGCTGCCGTCCAGATGCACCGTACAGGCTCCGCAAAGCGCCATGCCGCAGCCAAACTTGGTGCCGGTCATGCCCAGGGTATCGCGCAGCACCCAGAGCAGCGGCGTGTCGGGGCTGTCGCCCACGGAAACTCTCTTGCCATTGACGCTAAAGGAAATCATTCGGCCTCCTCCGGAATGTGCGAACACGATGCTTGCGGCGCAAGCGCAAGCGCGCCTGCGGCAGGCATCATAAGCCGCGGCGCGAACGCAATTCAACAATGACGGTCGTAGGGTCTTGCCCTAGGCGGCGCTGGCCGGCGCAGCCGCCAAGCCGGTTCAGAACACGATGACGCCGCGCGCGTTGCGGCCGGCCTCGAGGTCGGCAAAGGCCTGCGCCGCCTCGTCGATGCGATAGGTGCGGGTGATGAGCTCATCCAGTTTGAGTTTCTTCGACTGATACAGCGCGATCAGCCGCGGAAAGTCCTCGCGCGGGCGCGCCGAGCCGTAATAGCTGCCGGTCAGGGTCTTTTCCTCGAACGTGATCGAAGACGTCTTGATCGAGGTATTGTCGTCGCCGCGCGCCACGCCCACCACCAGGGCGGTGCCGCCCTTGCGCAAGGCGCGGAACGCCTGCTCCACCATTTTCCCGAGGCCGATACACTCGAAGGCGTAATCCGCCCCGCCGCCGGTGAGCTTCTTCACCGCCTTGACCAGGTTGTCTTCCTTGCCGGCGTTGATCACGTGCGTGGCGCCGAACTGTTTCGCCAGCTCCAGCTTGTTGTCCGCCACGTCCACCGCGACGATGATGCCGGCGCCGGCGATGGCGCAGCCCTGGACCACGTTCAGGCCCACGCCACCCGCGCCTATCACCAGCACGCTCGCGCCCGGCTCCACCTTGGCCGTATTGAATACCGCGCCGACCCCGGTCATCACGCCGCAGCTGATCAGCGCCGCCTGCGGCAGCGGCATGCCGGGCGCAATCTTCACGACATTGTCGACGTGCAAGGTCGCGTATTCGGCCATCACGCCGCAGGCGGAAAAGATATTGACCGGCTTGCCCTGCGCATCTTTCGTGCGCAGCGTGCCGTCGGGCAACGAGATGATCGCCTTGGCGCCGACGTCGCACAGATGCGGACGGCCGGTGACGCAATAACGGCATTTGCCGCACATATTGACGAAGGAACTGATCACCGTGTCGCCGACCGCGAAACCGCTCGCGCCCTCGCCCACTTCGACCACCGTGCCCGCGCCTTCATGCCCGAGGATCAAGGGCAGCGGCATGCCGATGGTGCCGTTCACCGCCGACAGATCGCTGTGGCACACGCCGCAGGCGCCGAGCTTGATCATCACCTCGCCGCGGTGCGGCGATTCGACTTCGATGTCTTCCACCACGACCGGCACATTGTTCTGGCGGCATACGACCGCTTTGGCCTTGCGTCCCATGTTGACCCTCCGTTTCGCTTGTCGATGCCAAGAGCATATTACAAAACGAGGGGGAGACCTCCCCCCGTGCTCCCCTGATTCAGAGGCCATTTCGGTGATGCTGAAATGGCCGCTGAACATTATGCGACCTTGCAGGCAGAATCGCCAAGCCGCACGCCGCGGGATTGCCCCGGGCGCTTCCCCCCCGGCCGCTGGAAACCAGGCCGGGCTGGAACGCGATCCGGGCCGGCCGCCTTCCTTGGCCTTCGGGTTGACAAGGCCGAAACAGGGTGACTAAACTTCCCCCGCCCACCCTGAACACTGCCGGCCAATACCAATTATCACAGGCCGACTCCACGGGACAGAACTCGAATAACGCTTCCACCGCAAGAGGCACTGATGGCCGATTTTTCGCCCCGCTACTTCAAGACGATCAAGCTCATCGACAGCTTCACCGAACGCACCGGCGAGGTGATTTCCTGGCTGTCGGTGCCATTGGCCGTCGCCGTATTCTGGGAAGTGGTATCGCGCTATTTTTTCGACAAGCCGACCACCTGGTCCTACGATCTGACCTACATGCTCTACGGCGCGCTGTTCATGCTCGGCGCCGCCTATGCCCTGCGCCAGGGGGCACACATCCGCACCGACATGCTGTGGCAAAATTTCTCCGAGACCACCAAAGGCAAGATCGATTTTTACGCCTATATCCTGTTCTTCTTTCCTGGCATGATCCTGCTGTTCGGCACCAGCATCGACGATGCCTGGCACGCGCTCACCTTCGGCGAGGTGTCCGAGCAGACGACCTGGCGTCCCTATCTCTGGCCGATCAAGGCAGTGGTGCCGCTGACCGCGCTGCTGATGATGATCCAGGGCGTCTCCGAGATCATGAAAAGCTGGTACATGATGCGCACCGGCAAAGAGTTCGAGCACAAGGCCGGGGGTGAAATATGAGCGGCCTCGAACTGCTCGGCATGGTCATGCTGCTGTTGATGATCGGCGTGATTTTCGTCGGCTTTCCGATTTCGTTCACGCTGTTGATTCTGGCGCTGGTGTTCGGCTACCTGGGCCTGGGACAGATGGTGTTCGATCTCGCCTATCTGCAGATCATAGGGCTGATCAAGATGGAGGAGCTGGCGGCGGTGCCGCTGTTCATCTTCATGGGCTTTCTCACCGAGCAGGCGGGGCTGATGGAACGGCTGTTCCGCGCCTTTCGCGACCTGCTCGCATCGGTGCGCGGCGCACTGTATCTGGGCGTGATCCTGACCGCGACGGTATTCGCCATGGCCACCGGCATCGTTGGCGCAGCGGTGACGGTGCTCGGCATCATGGCCGCGCCGATCATGATCAAGTCCGGCTACGACGCGCGCATGTCGGCCGGGGCAATCGCGGCGGGCGGCACCCTCGGCATCCTGATCCCGCCCTCGGTGATGCTGATCGTCATGGGGCCGGTGCTCGGCGTATCCGTCGCCGACCTGTACTCCGCCGCTTTCGGCCCGGGATTCATGCTCGCCGGCCTGTACGTCGTCTACACCATGGCGCGCAGCTTCCTCAATCCCAAGCTCGGCCCGCCGGTGCCGCTGGACGAGCGGCCCGAATCTTGGGCCATCGTGATCAAGGAAGTATTCCTCGGCATGGTTCCGCTCGGCCTGCTGATCACCTGCACCCTGGGGTCTATCCTGATGGGCCTCGCCACCCCGACCGAAGCGGCGGCGGTAGGCTGTTTTGGCGCGTTCGTGCTGGCGGTCGCCTATGGAAAGTTCACGCTGAAGGGGGTGAAAGCCGCCTGCATCAGCACCATGAACACGACCAGCATGGTGATGTTCCTCGCGGCGACGTCCAATATCTTTGGCGCAGTGTTCGCGCGCCTCGGAACGGCGGAGTGGATCACCAAGACTCTGATTGCGCTGCCGCTGCCTCCGACCTTGATGCTGCTGCTCGTGCTGGCGCTGATCTTCCTGCTCGGCTGGCCGTTCGAGTGGCCCGCCATCATCCTGGTGTTCCTGCCGATTTTCCAGCCGGTGGTGCAGGCCCTCGGCTACGACATGATCTGGTTCGGCGCGCTGGTGGCGGTCACGATGCAGACTGCGTATCTCTCGCCGCCGGTTGCGATGTCGGCGTATTACCTGAAGCAGGTGGTGCCGCAATGGAGCCTGGGGACGATCTACAAGGGCATGTTCGACTTCATGGGGATACAGGTGTTCGCGATCCTGATCGTGTTCTTCGTTCCGAGCATCGCCTTGTGGCTGCCCACCACGCTGACCGCGCAGGCGACGGCGGAGCGCAGGGCGCCTTCCAGCGTAGAGGACGCGGCGACCGAGGCCGAGCAGAACAAGAACATGCTCGAAGACGAATACAAGTCCGAGGACAAGGCCGCAGACGAGGCTCCAGCCAAGGACGCGCTCGAGGAGGAGTACAAGGGCGATAAGGTACCGGGGCAGGACGCCGGGAAGAAGTAGGCGCGCTACTTTGGGGAAGGGCTGAATATCAACAACGAAAGGAGAAGGCAATGCGATCATCACCATTAAGAACCATGGCACTGGGAACGGCTTTGGCATTTGGCGTCATCGCCGGCGCCCAGGCGCAGCAGGCGGCGCCCGCGCCGCGCGTGCTCAAGATGCAATCCACCTGGCCGGCGAGTTCCTCGCTGCAGGAGAATTTCAAACTGTTTGCCGAGCGCGTGGACAAAATGACCGGCGGCGCCCTGAAGATCGAGGCCATGGCCGGCGGACAGGTGGTGCCGGCGTTCGAGGTGCTGGACGCGACCAACAAGAAAGTGATCGACGGCGCGCACGCGGTTGCCTACTACTGGGTAGGCAAGGACAAGACCGGCACCCTGTTCGCGTCCACGCCGGCGGGACCGTTCGGCATGGACCAGATGGACTTCCTCGGCTGGATGTACGAGGGCGGCGGTCTGGAGATGTACTGGGATTGGTACCAGAACACGCTGAAGATGAACGTGGTCGCGTTTCCGATCATGCCCTCCGGCCCGCAGGCCTTCGGCTGGTTCAAGCGCCCGATCAAGAACCTCGCGGACTTCAAGGGGATGAAATGCCGCCAGACCGGCATCGTCGCCGAAATCTTCCAGAAGATGGGCATGAGCACGGTCAACATGCCCGGCGGTGAAATCGCGGCCGCGGCGCAGCGCGGCGTGATCGATTGCGCCGAGTGGGTAGGCGGCGTCGAGGACTTGAAACTGGGCCTGCCGCAGATCTACAAGTACCACTACCTCCCGGGCGTGCACGAATCCAGCGTCGTGGCCGAACTGATCATCAACGCCGACGTGTGGAAGAGCCTGCCGGTGACGCAGCAGGAAATCATCCGCTCCGCCGTGAACGACACCTACATCCGCTGGTGGGTGAAATGGCAGAAGCAGAACGCCGAAGCGCTGGACGAGATGCGCACCAAGTACGGCACGCAGATCCTGCGCACCCCGCCCGAGATCCTGACCGCATTCCTGAAGGCTTGGGACGAGATGGCGGTGGAAGAATCGGCGAAGAACCCGGTGTTCAAGAAGGTGCTCGACTCGCAGCGGGCCTACGCTTCGAAGGTGGTGCCGGCGAAGCGCTTCACCTATCCGCCCTATTCCTTCATCGCCAACCATTACTGGCCGCCGGAAGGCGCCAAGCCTGCCA
>Ga0334722_10004836_pt1 | contig 13844 bp, 15 predicted proteins | sample C3_bottom_MG_FD_207210 | JGI IMG/M metagenome (GOLD analysis project Ga0334722, IMG submission 207210) | Sediment microbial communities from Yellowstone Lake, YNP, Wyoming, USA - C3_bottom | ecosystem: Environmental > Aquatic > Freshwater > Lake > Sediment | place: USA: Wyoming | collected...
GGCCCGGCTTCGATCAGCAGGTAATTGCGCACCATCCCGAGCACCACTGCGGGATTCTCCTCCCAGCGCGGCGAGCGAAGTTCCCATTCCTTGATCGCGCGGTGGCCGTTCAGCGCCAGGAATGCATCGAGACGGCGCAGGAAATCCTTGGCCTCCGGCGCCGATTTGAGTTCCGCAAGCGCCCGCTCCGGCGCCTGCGCGAGGAGTATGCCGCGCACGCGGGCGCTGCGATTTGCCTCGAGCGCCAGGGCCCAGATCCCGCGCCCCATTTCCGCCGACAGCACGCCGTCGGAGCCCGAGCCGAGGAGGGTCTCCGCATCGGCGCGCACTCCGGGAGCCCAGCGCCGCACCAGTCCGCGCAGCATGCGCATCCGCAACATGAAGCGGGTGGACGAAAGATTGATCAGCAGAGGCATGTAGCCGACCGGATCGCTCAGCGTCGGCAGCAGCAGCAACCTGATCATGGCATCGGCCGGCCCCATGGACGCATCGGCATCGACCTTGCCGCAAAGCGCCCGATAGCTGTCCAGCGCGCCGTCGGGGAGGGATCGCGTGCGCAGGAACAGCACCGCGTTGATCAGGAAAAACATGAGGCCGATGACAATCAGCGCGGGCAGCTTGGCGATCGAGACTCCCCATGCGGGCGCGTCCTTTTCTATCGAATAAAGATACTGGGCCAGCGCTTCGGCCGAAACCTCGAACGGCAGCAGGCGCCGCAGCACTCCGAGGTTGAGGTACATCCAGCCGTAAATGGACTGCATGCTCGCCGGCGGAACCACCGTAATCAGATTCGCGGACAGGGGCGTAAACGGATCGGTGAAATTCTCGACCAGCGGCTTGAACAGTACAAATTGACCTTTGACATCGCGGCCGATGTCCTCGCGCCCCATCACCGTGATCGCGCGCGACTGCAGCAGATAGAAGCGGCCATCGCAGATCGCCCATTCCACGTCCTGCGGCTTGCCGAAATGCGACTCGCATTTGATCGACCACTCGGCGACCGTTCGCAGAAGATCGGGCGTGAGTGATTCGCGCAGTCGCATCGCGTTCGGGACTTCTTCGAGTCGCGCGTTTTGACCCGCTTCGACGCTCGCCGCGACCATCAACCGCTTGTCGGCAACGCGCTGCGATCGAACCCCCAGATCGGCGCGGTCCAGCACGTAGCTATCCGGTGTGACGCGACCGTCCACGATGGCTGCGCCCATGCCCCAGCTCGACTCGATGATCACTTCGTCGCGGGAGCCGCTGACCGGGTTGGCGGTAAAGCTCACACCGGAAACCTCGGAAGCGATCATTTCCTGCACGACGACCGCCATCGACACCGACGCATGGTCGATGCCGTGCGTGGCGCGATAGGACACCGCTTCCGGGCTCCACAGTGAGCCCCAGCACTGCCTGACCTTCTTCAGGAGTTGCGCCGCGTCGACGTAGTAATAGGTTCCGTGCTGACCGGCGAAGCTCGCGGCACCCAGATCTTCGGCAGTGGCGGAACTGCGCACGGCGCAGACTATCGGCCGACCGCGGTTTTCAATCAATCTGCCATGGCTCGCGAGGATCAGATCCGCCAGCTGCCCGGGCAGCTCCTCATTCTCGAGACGATTGCGAATCAGGGTGCAATGTTGCTCGAGCTGGTCAGGCAACGCGGAGTGGAGCTGGCGCAATTCGTTGCCCACGCCGAGGGCCTCCAGAAAGCGGGCGTAGGCGTCTGCGCAGACGACGAATCCAGGCGGAACCGGAAAGCCGTTGCGCAGCATTTCGCCGAGGTTGGCGCCTTTGCCTCCGACCGTGCCCGCATCGCTGGCGCCGACTTCGTCCAGCGACAGAACGAGCGCTGTCACTGGTTCTTCCTGGTCGATGTACTCTCGTTCATCGTGTCCCCGTCCCTGTGAACCGCCCGAGTCTTTATGCCAGGCTATCTCGGTGCCGGAGCTAGGCTAGGCTGAAATGCAAGCTAGCGCAACTTCTTTGATCTTGAGCGCTCGTTCAGATTCGATCAAACGGGAACCATTCTCTGCAGCATGCCTTTCCGGCATCGTACGTAAAGACCGAATCAACGCCACACGACCGCCATCGGCCAGGCGAGCGAAGAGAGTAAGATCAAAATCTTCGCTACTCACCATTCTTGTAGGAATATGAATGCAGGCGTCTCCCACATGAATCGCCTAACGCTGCGGTTTGCCGACGCGGGCATGGAGGCGACTTTTGCCGAGGAACAGGCGCGCAGGTCCCTGCGACCTATTCGAATCGCGCTCGTCTGTGCCGGCACGCCGATGCTTGTCATGTGGCCTCTGTTCATCCGGCTGGCTCCGTCCTTTGAGGAGCACATGCTGGGGATGACTGCTACGGTTCTGGCCATGCTCGGATTTTGCTACGCCATGACCTACACGCAGATCTTTCTGCGCCGACATCAATGGATGATGCTCGCCCTTGCCTGCGTATTGTCCCTTGGCGTGGTTGCTATCGTGCCGCGCTATCCGCCGCCGATGGTGGAAGCATCCGGCTATTTCTTGCTGGTCATGCATTTGTTCAGCATCTACGGCGTATTTCGCCTGCGTTTTCCCGCGGCGGTGGCCGGTGGCTGGATCGCCGTGGCCATGTACTTCGGCATTCTCGGCACGCTCGGATTCCTGCCGGAACGCAACCTGCTGCAGCATGCGATCGCGCTACTGGCGGCAAACCTCTGGGGCATGCTGATTTGCTACCAGATGGACCTAGCGCTCCGGCGCGCATTCTTGGCGATACGCGACGTCGCTGCCGAGCACGAACACTCCGAGCGGCTGCTGCTCAACATTTTGCCGGCGGAGTTGGCGAAAGAGTTGTCAGCGACCGGGGTTGCGCGCCCCGCTCGATACGATTCCGCGACGATATTGTTCACCGACTTCAGCGGTTTCACGCAAGTTGCATCCGCGATGCCGGCAGACCGGATGGTGGCGGAATTGAATGAAATATTTGGAGCTTTCGACGACATCTGTGATGAACTAGGTGTCGAAAAGATCAAGACTATTGGCGACGCTTACATGGCAGCAGCCGGTTTGCCCAAGCCATGTGCGGACCATGCGCAACGGTGCGTAAGGGCCGGCCTGCGAATGTTGGACTATCTGGAACGGCGGAACCGGACAGCCGCGTTCAAGTGGGCCCTTCGGGTCGGAGTTCATTCGGGACCAGTGGTGACGGGTGTGGTTGGCAAGCGAAAGTATGCGTTTGATGTGTGGGGCGATACTGTGAATATTGCATCCCGTATGGAGAGCTCAGGCGAGGCGGGGCGGGTGAATGTTTCCGCGTACACCTACGATCTAATTCGGACAGAGTTCGATTGCGAGTACAGGGGAAAAGTGGATGCCAAAGGGAAAGGGCAGATCGATATGTATTTTGTCAAAGGGTCACCCTTAGGTTAATCGCTGTAATTGTGCTCAACATTAGACGAAGTGCTGGACCTTCGACATTGTCCAAACGTGCGAAGGGCGTAAGATCGAATTGCCAATTGTTGAAAGGTGAAACTATGAGCATTTCGGGCGCGCCAGGCAGTATTGAAAGTCAAGGCGGACCGCTGCCGCGGCGCCGACATCCGGTACAGCGCTGGCTGCTTCATGTGGTCGCGGTGCTGCACCGATGGGCGGAGTCTGGGCGAGCGCGAAGTGCCAGCGCGACGTGGGGGTTCGTGCAGACTTCAATCATTGCCGGCCCGCCCGACGCATTGATTATCCCGCTGGGCCTCGCTGATCCTAAGCGAGTGTTCTCGTTCGCTTTCTGGACAACGGTCGGCTCTTTCTTCGGTGCACTCACCGTATTTTCCATCGGCGTGTTCGCCTTTGAAAAGTTCGGTATTCCACTGTTCTCACTAATTGGTGTTGGCGCGAACACTATCCAGCATGCCCGCGAAATGTTCGCCGAGCACGCCTTGTTGGTCGTGCTTGTCGGCTCCTTGGGGCTGCTTGGGATTCCCGCGAATGTAATGAGCATTGCCTCTGGTGGGCTCGGTGTCCCGCTTTTCTTGTTTGCGCCAGTGTTCCTCTTCGGGCGCAGCACGCACTACTTTGTTGTAGCGCTAATCATCCGATTTGCCGGATCGAGGCTCGTGAGCTGGATCGAGCGGAGGACGGGCAGGCCGTTCGCGACATTACGCTGAGACATCCTTGCCGACTCGCCGTTGTCCAACGTCGGTTTCTGCGTGATCGTGCGGAATGAATGACCGGTATAGAGGAGCGGCGGCAAGGTCCGCTCTTGACCGGGTGCAGCCCTACGAGTCCTGACCAAGATCGGACACCTGTCGTCAGATCAAATCACGATGCGTACGCCTTACCAGTAAGCGAGCAGGCGGCTCTGCTCCACTTTGGCTTCGAACTGCTTCAGCGGGCGGTTGCCTTTTTTCACGCACGCACCGGTGGTGAGATCGAATGCCCACTGGTGCTTGGGACAGGTCAATTCGAGGCCATCCTGCGCCAGGTGCGGAATGTTGGTGACCTGATGCGGACAGCGGCTGTCGTAGACACGATAGGCTGCGCCCTCGCGGTAGACGAACAGGCCGCGGCCGTCGCAGTCCAGCCGCTGCGCCTCGCCGTCGCCGAACTGCGCTGCCGGCGCGAGATCGTGCCAGCGCGCTGCAGCGCCGATGTTTTCCGGACGGAACTCTGGCAGGTCGAGCGCGAGGATGACATCCACCGCCCAGACGATTTTCGCCAGTCCCAGCGCCGGAAACGCCATCAGCAGCGCATCGAGCACTTCCATCGGGCTCGCCCCCTCTCGAAGCGCCCGCAACAGGTACTGGCGCAGGCCGGTTTCTGTCTGCGCATAGACTTTGGTGATCACCGAGATCAGCGCCCGCGTCTTGGGATCGAGGTGCCTGCCCGCTTGCTTGAGAAACTTGAAGTAATGCGGCATCGCATCGGAGCGCACCTTGAGCAGGTAATCCAGAGCATCACTCATTGCATCGCGCCTATCGCGGATTGAGGAACGCTCATTCTACCTTCGGCGACGGCGCCAGGAGAGTCCTTCCGGCACTATGTCAGCCTAGTGTCGGCTCATTCGCCGCTATTGCTTTTGCGCCCGGGGCGCGGCTCCTCCCCCGCCGGCGCGAACAGGCCTGCGAGCGTGCGCTCCAGCGCCTTTACCGCCTCGGGCACTTCGATCTCCATGACCTGATCGATGACCCAGGCATGGTCCTTCTCCGGGACGATTTCGAGCAGCCGGCTGCCGAAAAAACGGCGGAAACCGAAGTCGGGCCCTGCTTGTTCGTCGTAGGCGAAGTCGGCGTAGTCGGCGCCGCGCAGGTTCGCGAGGTCGATGAAGTGGCGGCGGCCGCGCCCGGGTTCGGGCTCGGCGATCAGCATGTCGCGGTTGTCCTCCACCACCTCTGCGAGCCGCAGTGCGAGCGCAGTCGTGAACGCGGTGCGCTGCTCGGCGGTGAGCGCGCGATGGGCGATGCGGTCGGCCGCGTGCAGCATGAACGCGAGGTACTCGCACACGAAATTGAAGTACTGCCGGCCGATGTCGATATCGAACTGCGCGTCGCGCATGCTGCGTATGGCCTGCTGCGAAAGCTTCCAGGCGAGCATGGCGATGACGCTCGCGAGCTCGGGCATGGTGCGATTGCCGGCGCCACGATGGAAGCGGCTACGGATGCGGATGGCCAAGACGCGTACCGCCCTATCCGCCGTTTGCCACTAGTACCCGGCCTTGCCAAACGGCTTGGGCAAGCCGGCGACGCGCGCGCCCTGCTTGGCCGGCCCGAGTGGAAACAGGTCATAGAGGGCCTTGCTGTCGCACCCGGGCATGAGCGCGGCAATGTCTTTCAGCATGGTGCGAAAGTTCGGCGTGTGGCCGTGCTCCTTGTATTGCTCGTGCAGGTAGCGCACGACCTTCCAGTGATCGTCGCCGAGCGCGATGCCCTCCGCCTGCGCGATCGCCTGCACGGCCTCATCGCCGTAATTCGGCTCGAGCAGATAGCCGTCTTCGTCCGTTTCCAGTTCAACCCCGTTCACCGTGTATGCCATGTCTCCTCCATGCTGTGCGCGCCGGCGAGCGGACGCGAAATCACATCTTGCGAATATGAAACTCGAACGTTCCCGGCGCGGTTTCCTGCTTCGCGAGCAGTTCCAGGGCGGTCGATTTGATCCAGGCGCCGACGTCATCCGGCGAACCCGGGCAGTTGCTGATCAGCAGCAGCACTTCGCCCGTTTGCATCGCGCTGAGCAGTTTCTTCGCTTGCACGATCGGTCCCGGACAGTTGACGCCGCGCAGGTCGAGCGTCGCGTTCGCCGCCGGCCGCGCCGCGCCGCCGCTGCCGCGCCGGATCGTGTAGGCCATCTTGCGCCCGCCGAGTCTGTCGGTGGCGATCACTTCGTTGCCGGTATGGCGGCTCCAGGCGAACAGGTCGTCGGGTGTGCCGGGACAATCGGAGATCAGACGCATGGTCTGTCCCGGCTGCAGCTCGTCGACCACGTGCTTCGCGCCCAGCAGCGGCGCCGGGCAATTGAGTCCGCACAGGTCCAGCGTCACCAGGGGTGTAGCCGGTTTGGTTTCGATGGTCATCGCAACTCCCTTTCGTTTGCGCGCGCCGACACGATACGGCGCCCGCCCTTCAGGTTCCCACGGCTGCCGCCGACTTGTGTGGAACGAAAATCCCGCAGCCGAGCTTGCGGCCTTCGCCGAGGCCCATTTGCTGCATGCTGAGCGAATGCTCCGGCGAGAGTTCGTACAGCATCAGACCGAAGCCGACGAGCTCGCGGCCGCCCGCGTGCGCGCTGCGCCGCCTGCCGCAAATCACCTTGCACCCGATTCCGGCGCGGTGCAGTTCTGCGCTCACATCGCGCTGGAACCCGGCCTCGTCCTCGGCTCCGGTCGCCGCGAACGGGGAATACAGCGCGCCGTGCGCGACTAGCGGCCGCACGCGCGCCGCGCCGACGTCTACGCCTGCGCCCAGGTCGAGGCGTGCGCCCGCGAGCGCCAGCGACTGCGCCATGCGCGCGCGCGGCAGCCGCAGCGTGAGCCGGGCACGCGCGCCGAGGTAGAGTCCGTCCGCGCCGGCGTCCGCGCCGCGGATCGGGTGCACCCCGGCGTAGGTTTCCCGTTCCAGCCAGTCGAGCTGCGCCGACAGCAGCCGGTAGAGGTTCCAGCCGTGATCGGCGGGAATGGTCGCGCCGCGCAGCGCAAACGCCACGTCGACCACATCCATCATTCAGCCTCTCTCCTGCGTCAGCGCCCAATCGAGCATCGTCCGCCCCCATCTTTCGGCGGTACCCGGATCAATGTCGAAAATGGTAAAGCGCGCGCCGCGTTCACGGATGCGCAACCGCAATAAAGACATGCCGCCGGATTCGTAATCCGCCTGTAACAACTCGACCTCCTGCCCGCCGAGCGGGCAGATGAACTTGTCAAGACTGCGCGTCGTGTCCATCCCATTGCGCTCCGCTCATTGCAGGCTCGCACTATGACACCAGGTGCGCGGCGCGCAAATCACCGACTGGGATAAGGGCGGGCTACTCCCTTCGGGTAGGTGCGACATCACCCGTCGGGGTGCGCGCGCCCCCCTGCATGAGTAATGGCCGAGCGCGGCGCGGCCATTTAGTATCTCTGCAAAACAAGATGCCTTCATCCCGACCAAGAGGCACTCACCCTGAATGGAGAAGAATCGATGGCGAAGAAACCGCATGACACACCGATGCTGGATCAACTCGAGACCGGTCCTTGGCCCAGTTTCGTGACCGGACTCAAGCGCCTGGCGAAGGACAAGGACAGCGTGGTCGACCTCCTTGGCCATCTGGAGCATTCCTACGAAACCAGGAGGGGCTACTGGAAGGGCGGCACCCTCGGCGTCTACGGCTACGGCGGCGGCATCATCCCGCGCTTCACCGAGATCAAGGACGAGAACGACCATCCGACCTTTCCTGACGCGGCCGAATTCCACACGCTGCGCGTGATGCCGGCGGCGGGCATGCATTACACGACGGCGGTCCTGCGCCAGCTGTGCGACATCTGGGAGCGCCACGGCTCCGGACTGATTGCGCTGCACGGCCAGTCGGGCGACATCATGTTCCAGGGAGCGACCAGCGAGAACGTGCAAAAGGCCTTCGACGAATTCAACGAGGCCGGTTTCGATCTGGGCGGTGCCGGCCCGGCGGTGCGTACCTCCATGTCCTGCGTCGGCGCGGCGCGCTGCGAGCAGTCCTGCTACGACGAAGCCAAGGCGCATCGCCTGGTGCTGAACGAGTTCCTCGACGACATGCATCGTCCGGCGTTGCCGTACAAGTTCAAGTTCAAGTTCTCGGGCTGCCCCAACGACTGCATGAACTCGATCCAGCGCTCGGACCTGGCGATCATCGGCACCTGGCGCGACAACATGCGCACCGACGAGGCCTTGGCGCGGAAATGGTACGCCAAGCACGGCATGAACGAGCTGGTGAACGATGTCGTCGCACGCTGTCCGACCAAGGCGATCCAGCTAAAAGAAATCAAGGATGTGCGCAAGGACGCGAGCGTGTCCGCGGTCGCGCTCAACGACACGCACGCGCTGGAGATCGACAACCACGACTGCGTGCGCTGCATGCACTGCATCAATGTGATGACCGGCGCGCTGGCCCCGGGCGAGGACAAGGGCGCGACCATTCTCTGCGGCGGCAAACGCACGCTGAAAATCGGCGACCGCATGGGCAGCGTGGTCGTGCCGTTCCTGCGCCTGCAAAACGACGAAGACTACGACGAGATCGTCGACCTGGGCAAGAAGATCGTCGACTTCTTCGCCGAGAACGCGCTCGAACACGAGCGCACCGGCGAAATGATCGAGCGCATCGGCCTGGTCAACTTCCTCGGCGGCATCGGACTCGATGTGGACGCCAACATGGTGTCCGCGCCGCGCACCAATCCCTACGTCCGCATCGACGACTGGGATCAGGAAGTCGCCAAGATCAAAGCCAAGAAAGCCGCCGCCTGAGGCGGTGCCGCACCCTCCACTGGAGACAAGCCATGGCCACACCCCAGCAGCAAATGCGCAAGCCCAAGGAGACCGGGGTCCCGGACAACAAGCAGTACCTGCATCCGACCCTGCTCGCCAACTATGGCAACTGGAAAACCCATGACCGGCCGCGCCCCGGCGTTCTGCACCACGTGTCGCACTCCGGTGCCGAAGTGTGGACGGTGCGCGCCGGCACGCAGCGGCAGATGGACGTGCACACCATCAGGAAACTGTGCGATATCGGCGACCAGTACGCCGACGGCCATGTGCGTTTCACCATCCGCTCGAACATCGAGTACCTGGTCGCCGACCAGAAGAAGGTCGCGCCCCTGATCGAGGCGCTGGAGAAAGGCGGCTTCCCAGTAGGGGGCACCGGCAATTCGGTGACGATGATCGCGCACACCCAGGGATGGCTGCACTGCGACATCCCCGGCACCGACGCCTCGGGCGTGGTCAAGGCGCTGATGGACGAGTTGCATTACGAGTTCCAGCACGAAGAGATGCCCAATCGCGTGCACATCTCCACGTCCTGCTGCGAGATCAACTGCGGCGGCCAGGCCGACATCGCGATCATCGTGCAGTACGATAAGCCGCCCAAGATCAATCATGACCTCGTCGCGAACGTGTGCGAGCGGCCGCTGGTGGTGGCGCGCTGCCCGGTGGCGGCGATCCGGCCGGCGCTGGTGAACGGCAAGCCCTCGCTCGAAATCGACGAGCGGAAATGCATGTGCTGCGGCGCCTGCTATCCGCCCTGCCCGCCGATGCAGATCAACGATCCTGACCACACCAAGCTTGCGATCTGGGTGGGCGGAAAGAATTCCAATGCCCGCACCAAACCGACGTTCATGAAAATGGTCGTCGCCGGACTGCCCAACCACCCGCCGCGCTGGCCCGAGGTCGCGGCCGTGGTGAAGAAGATCCTGCACGTCTACAAGGAGGATGCACGGCCGTGGGAACGCATTGCCGACTGGGTCGAACGCATCGGCTGGCCGCGATTCTTCGAAAAGACGGGGCTGACCTTCACCAAGTACCTGATCGACGACTGGCGCGGCAGCCGCGCCACGTTCAACGCCTCCACGCACATACGATTCTAGCCATGAAGCTCGGCATTCTGGTCAACGAAGGGCCGTACACGCACCAGGCCTCGGACAGCGCCTACCAGTTCTGCAAGGCGGCGCTGGCGGCGGGCCACGAACTGCAGCGCGTGTTTTTCTATCACGACGGCGTCAACAACGCGAGCCGGCTCACCGAGCCGCCGCAGGACGACCGCAACATCGTCAACCGCTGGTCGAAGCTGGCGGCGGAGCACAAGGTCGACCTGGTGGTTTGTGTGGCGGCGGCGCTGCGGCGCGGCATCAAGGACGAGAACCTGGCGGCGGGCTTTCGCATTTCCGGACTGGGCCAGCTGATCGAAGCCAGCATCCAGGCCGACCGCATGGTGACCTTCGGCGACTGATGGAACTGGGAGGCGAACCGCAATGAGCGAAGCAACGGTTAAGAAAATCATGTACGTGAACCGCAAAGCTCCGTACGGAACGATCTACGCGCTGGAATCGCTCGAGGTGGTGCTGATCGCGGCCGCTTTCGACCAGGACGTGAGCCTGGTGTTCATGGACGACGGCGTGTACCAGCTGAAGAAAGGTCATCAGACCAAGGGCATCGAGATGAAGAATTTCCAGCCCACCTATCGCGCGCTCGACGACTACGACGTCAACAAGCTGTACGTGGAAAAGGAGGCGCTGGAAGCGCGCGGCCTGTGCGCCGAAGACATGTGCGTGCCGGTGGAGGTGATCAGCGCGGCCGAGATCGGCAAACTGATGGAACAGCAGGACGTGCTGCTGAGTTTTTGAAGGCAACTTCAGGAAGGAACAAAGGCAAACCATGCTGCATATCGTCAACAAGTCGCCGCAGGAACGCAGCACCCTCGATAGTTGCCTGGCGGCCGCCCAGCCCGGCGCAGCGGTGCTGCTGATCGAGGACGGGGTCTATGCCGCGACGCGCGGCAATGCCGCACAAGCGAAGCTGCGCGCCGCGCAGGCGCAGCTCGACATTTACGTCCTCGCACCCGACCTGGAGGCGCGCGGCATGGGGCAAGCGCTCGCCGAAGGCATCAAAACGGTCGACTACGCCGGCTTTGTCGACCTGGTCGCACAACACAAGAACTGCCAATCGTGGCTTTAGTTATGGTCTGGGCGGCGGTAACGCGAAATGGCTTACCGCCCCGGATTCTGGGGGGACACGGGGAGATCCATCTCCGCGTAGGTTTGCGCACACTTAGGAAGGAGCACAAATGGCTATCGAAGTAAACGGTACTACATACGAAACCGACGAGGAAGGTTATCTGATCAACCTCAACGACTGGAACGAGGACATCGCCAACAGCATCGCCAAGCTGGAGAGCCTCGAGCTGACGCCCAATCACTGGGAAGTCGTCAATTTCCTGCGCGAATACTACAACGAGTTCCAGATCGCTCCGGCGGTGCGGGTGCTTACCAAGTCGATCGGCAAAAAGCTCGGACCGGAGAAAGGAAACAGCCAGTACCTGTACGAACTGTTTCCCTACGGGCCGGCGAAGCAGGCGTGCAAGATCGCCGGCCTGCCGAAGCCGACGGGCTGCATCTGAGGATTCATCGCCACCGACGCGCGGGAGCATCGGCTTGCCCCTCCTCTATCCAATTCTTTGTTTCGCGCTAGCCGCGCTGAGATGAATGTGCGATGAATGCGGCGACGGTATTGGTTGCGCTGCTGTTGTACGCCGCCACGCTGCTTTTTGTGGCCGGCCTCGCGTGGCGCATCCGGGACTACGCGCGCACGCCGGCCCCGCTCAAAATCCCGACCACTCCGGCTCCGACGACCGCGGGCGGCGTGCTGCTGCGCATGCTGCGCGAGGTGACGCTGTTCGAGAGCCTGTTCAAGGCCAATCTCTGGATCTGGCTGTTCGGCTGGATGTTCCATGTCGCGCTCGCGCTGGTGCTGGCGCGCCACTTGCGCTACTTCACTGAACCGGTCTGGTTCTGGGTGGTCTGGATCCAGCCGTTCGGCTTGTATGCGGGATTGGCCATGGCCGCCGGGCTGGCCGGCCTGTGGGCGCGACGCATTCTGGTGCAACGCATCCGCTATATCTCGACACCCTCGGATCACCTGATGCTGGCGCTGCTCCTCGGCATCGGCGTCTCGGGCCTGTCGATCAAGTTTCTCGCGCACACCGACATCATTGCGGTAAAAGCCTTCGCGCTCGGCCTGATCCTGTTCGACTGGCAACCGTTGCCGATGCATCCGGGCCTGTTGCTGCACCTGGTTCTGGTCGCCCTGCTGATCGCGATCTTTGCCTACTCGAAGCTGTTGCACGCGCCGGGCGTGTTCTTCAGCCCCGGACGCAACCAGGCCGATGACCCGCGCGAGCATCGGCACCTCGCCCCCTGGGCGGCCGACCTGGAAAAAGCGAAGGTTTGACATGGCCGCCGCCCAAATTACCGCGCCGCCGCTGAAACCTTATCCGGTCATCCCGATCCTCGAAGTCGGGGCGATGGCGACGAGCAAAACCTTCGCCGCCAGCGCCCCGATACAGCAGGCGCTCGGCTTCCCCGGCGAACTGGTCGAGGGCTGGCAGGCGAAGGCGATTGCCAGACTGGGCGAACTGCTCGAAAAATACCGCTCGCTCAAAGTCTATCTGGACGCCTGCGTGCATTGCGGCGCCTGCAGCGACAAGTGTCACTACTTCCTCGGCACCGGCGACCCGAAGAACATGCCGGTCGCACGCCAGGACTTGCTGCGCAAGGTGTATCGCCGCTATTTCACCTGGCCCGGGAAATGGTTTCCCAAGCTGGTCGGCGCCGAAGACCTCACCAAAGAGGTGCTCGACGACTGGTACTCCTACTTCAATCAGTGCTCGGAATGCCGCCGCTGCTCGGTGTTCTGCCCCTACGGCATCGATACCGCCGAAATCACCATGGCGGCGCGGGAGATCATGGACTCGATCGGTCTGGGGTCGAAATACACCAACGAGATCATCGGCAAGGTCCATCGCATCGGCAACAATCTGGGGCTGCCCGGACCCGCGCTTCAGGACACCGTGTCCAGCATCGAGGAAGATCTGAAGGAAGAAACGGGCCTGGACATACGCCTTCCGGTCGACGAAAAAGGCGCGGAAGTGCTGATGATCACGCCCTCGGCCGATTTTTTTGCCGAGCCGCACGTCTACAGCCTCATGGGCTACGCCAAGGTGTTCCACGCGGCAGGCATCCCCTGGACGCTCTCCACCCACGCTTCGGAGGCGGGCAACTTCGGCATGTTCATCGGCAACTACGGCCAGATGCGCAAAATCGCGACCCGCGTGCGCGAAGCCGCCCTGGACCTGGGCGCAAAGCGGCTGGTGGTGGGCGAGTGCGGCCATGCCTGGCGCGTCGCCTACAGCTTCTGGAACACGCTGATCGGCCCGTTCGATTTTCTCGACCCTGCCTACCCGGTGCCGCAGCACATCTGCGAACTCACCTACGATCTGATTCAGCGCGGGGCAGTGACGTTCGACAAGAGCGCGAACGACCGCTACGTCGTCACCTTCCACGACTCGTGCAATGTCGCCCGCGGTTCGCGCATGGGCGGCATGCCCGGCGGCCAGTTCGAGATTCCGCGCGCCATCGTCCGCGCCGTCGCCAACAAGTTCGTCGATATGGCCCCGGACTCGATCCGCGAGAAAACCTTCTGTTGCGGCGGCGGCGGCGGATTGCTCTCGGACGACCTGCTCGATCTGCGGGTGAAGGGCGCGCTGCCGCGCATGGAGGCGCTGCAGGCGGTCGTCGACGCGCACGGGGTTAACTTCATGGCGACCATTTGTGCCATCTGCAAGGCACAGTTCAGCAAGGTCCTGCCTTATTACAAATTCAATATGAGCATGGTG
>Ga0334722_10004837_pt1 | contig 13835 bp, 13 predicted proteins | sample C3_bottom_MG_FD_207210 | JGI IMG/M metagenome (GOLD analysis project Ga0334722, IMG submission 207210) | Sediment microbial communities from Yellowstone Lake, YNP, Wyoming, USA - C3_bottom | ecosystem: Environmental > Aquatic > Freshwater > Lake > Sediment | place: USA: Wyoming | collected...
TCCTTTGGAAATGACATGCCTTGATTTTAAAGTGTTACCTATGTCTCAGAACAACTGTTACCTATGTCCCCAGTCTATACACAAGGGGAGGGCTGGGGTGGGGTCAAGACTCGGAACTATTTTATCTGGAATGACAAGCTAATGACCACCCCCGCAAACCACAACATCGCCCTGGCCTTAAGCGAAATGGCCGACCACCAGCCGGAGCGCACCGCTCTGATTGCCAGGGATGGTCGGCGCTGGAACTTCCGGGAGCTAGACGCCCACGTTTCCGCCTATGCCCACGGCCTGGCGCAACTGGGGGTGGGCGGCCACGACCGGGTGGCGCTGATGGTGCCGCCCTCGCCGGAGTTCATCGCCCTGGCCTTTGCCCTCTTTCGCCTCAAGGCCCCGGTGATCCTCATCGACCCCGGCATGGGCTACCGTAACCTGTTGCGCTGCCTGGCCGGGGTGGGGCCCACCGTGTTCATCGGCAGCCCCAAGGCCAATATCTTTCGGCGGCTTAACCCGGCCACCTTCGCCAGCGTTCGCCAGGCCATCTGTGTTGGAACCGGGTTGGGTCTATTAGGCCGCAATCTGCAACGGGTAGCCGATTATCGTCGGGGGCCATTTGCCACTCCGCTGACCGATGCTGACGATCTGGCCGCCATCATCTTCACCACTGGTTCCACCGGTCCGCCCAAGGGGGTGCGCTACCGCCACGGGGTGTTCCAGGCCCAACTCCGGCTGATTCGCGACTATTACGGCATTACTCCCGACGACCTTGACCAGCCCGCCTTCCCGCTCTTCGGCTTGTTCGCCACGGCTTTGGGCGCTGCGGCAGTGTTCCCGGAGATGGATCCTTCCCGTCCAGCCCGGGTAGATCCGGCCCGCTTCATTAAGTCGATCCGGGAGCAGCGGGCAACCTACTCTTTTGGCTCCCCGGCCATCTGGAACGTGGTCAGTAAGTATTGCCTGGCGAAGTCCATTGTTCTCGATTCCCTGCGGCTGGTGTTGATGGCTGGCGCCCCGGTTTCCGGCGAGCTGATCGACCGGGTCCGGCGCATCCTCCCGGAAGGGGCGGTGATCCATACCCCTTACGGCGCCACCGAGGCGTTGCCGGTGGCCTCGATTACCGGGGCGGAAATCCTGGCCGAAACCTGGCCGCAAACCCGAACCGGGGCGGGAGTTTGTGTGGGACAGCCATTGCCGGGCAATACAGTTAAGATCATCAAAACCAGTGATACCGTGCTGGCCCATTGGGCGGCGGTCGCAGAGCTATTGCCGCGGGAGATCGGCGAGATCGTCGTCAGCGGCCCGGTGGTCACCGAAGGTTACGAGCAGAACGACCGGGAAAACGCGCTGGCCAAGATCGCTGACGGCAGCGCGGTCTGGCACCGCATGGGTGACCTGGGTTACCTGGATGAGCAGGGGCGCTTGTGGTTCTGCGGCCGCCGCGCCCATCGGGTAGTCACCGCTTGGGGCGAGATGTACACCATCCCCTGCGAGGCGATCTTTAACGAGCATCCGGCGGTGTATCGTTCGGCCCTGGTCGGGGTGAGGCGGCCTGGCCAGAGTTGCCAAACCCCGGTGTTGATCGTCGAGCCGAAGCGCAAGGTTGACGAGGCTGTCCTGACCGCTGAGCTGCGGCAGTTTGCTCTGGCGAATCCGTTAACAGAATCCATCGGCGACTTTCTGATCCACCCAGCCTTTCCGGTGGATATCCGCCATAACGCCAAGATCTTTCGGGAAAAGCTGGCGGTTTGGGCGACGGAGAAACTGGCGCGGGTGGAGAAATGAAAAGGGCAGCGGTCACCGGCGGCGGCGGTTTTGTCGGCAGTAACCTGGTGCGCCAGCTCCTGGCCCGGGGCGTGGAAACCCTGGTCATCGGCCGGGGTAACTATCCCGAGCTGGAAAAAGCCGGGGCCATTCCCTGCCGGGGTGATATTCGTGACCGGGCCTTTCTGGAGCAAGCCTTCGCTGGCTGTGATACCGTCTTCCACGTGGCGGCCAAGGCCGGGATCTGGGGCCGTCGGGAGGAATATTTCTCCATCAATTTGACCGGTACGGAAAACGTCCTGGCCGCTTGCCGCCGCAATCAGGTGCCCCGCTTGGTCTACACCAGCACCCCCAGTGTGGTTTTTGCCGGCCATGATCTGGCCGGGGGCGATGAATCCTTGCCCTACCCGGAAAAATTTCTCTGCCACTATGCCGCCAGCAAGGCCGCCGCCGAACAGACAGTGCTGGCTGCCAACGCTTTGGGGCTGGCCACCGTGGCCCTGCGGCCGCATCTGGTCTGGGGGCCGGGCGATACCAACCTGATCCCTCGCTTGGTGGAGCGGGGCCGTAAGGGGCTGCTGAAACGGGTGGGAGAGGGCAAGAATCTGGTCGATATCTCCTACATTGACAACGTCGTCGACGCCCACTTGCTGGCGGCAGAAAACCTGGCCGGGATCGGTACGGCGGCAGGGCGGGCCTATTTTATCTCCCAGGGTGAGCCGGTCAGCCTCTGGGGCTGGATCGACGAATTCTTCTGTTTGGTTGGCGTGGCGCCGGTGCGTAAGTCGGTCAGCTTTCGCCAGGCCCGGCTGGCCGGGCAATTTATGGAAGCGATCTATGGCCTGCTGCGCCTTGAACGCGAACCGCTGATGACCCGCTTCCTGGCCGAGCAACTGGCCCACTCCCACTGGTTTTCCCTCGCCGCTGCCAGCCGTGATCTCGGCTACCAACCCCGGGTTAGCACTGCCGAGGGTCTGCACCGTACCGCTGCCTGGCTTGCTGGTTGCCCCAGTTAACTCCATACCCGTCTGACGATTTCCCCTTGCCTTTTATCTCCTGAGATTTTAATGTGACCAGCTGGTCATATTATGCAAGAACTCAACTTTATCGGCACAAGCACCTTCAACAACCTGGCGGCTGAAAAGCAGGATCTGATCTTGCGGGCGGCGGTGCGGGAGTTTGGCGAGTATGGCTTTCGCCAGGCCAGTGTCAATCGCATCGTTGAGCGGACTGGCATTGCCAAGGGGTCACTCTATCAGTACTTCGCCAATAAGGAAGCGCTATTTCTTTACGTTTTTGGTCGATTTGCCGAGTTGATTAAGGAGACGGTCCGTGGGGCGGCCGGACTGGGCGGCGACAGCGGCGATTTTTTTACCAGGATGGGACAGGTGATGCAGGCTGGAGAGGGGTTTGTTCGCGACCATCCCGAATATTTCCGCCTCTACCTGAAACTGGCCGGGGATGAGGATATTCCCCACCGGGCGCAGATTTTGGGGCGGCTGCGGCTCTTTCCGGCCGAGTATTTCGCGCCGTTGCTTGAGCAGGGGCAACAGGCAGGCTTGATCCGCCGCGATGTGCGGCTGGACTCGATGATTTTTCTCATCGAAGGGTTGATCGAACGTTACCTACAGGGGCTGGCAGGGTCGGCAAAACTGGATACCGCCTTGGTTACTGAGCTGATTACTCTCTTGCGGGGCGGGTTGGCGCCTGCCGGGTGAAGGTGTTTGCCTCCGAGCAGGGGAGATTTGTTCGGCCTCGGATTCGCGACCAGGCGGTCGCTCCCACAGGTGGTTGTGCCGATGCCCTTGGCCGATGGCAACCTGTGGGAGCGACCGCCTGGTCGCGAATGGTTAGTCGGGTTGGCAGGGGCATAGGATATTTCTCTCAGCTTGGGTATTTGCGGTCGGGCGACCGCTTTCACCTTTGCTGTCGGCAGTGAGCGTTGATCGTTGTCGCGTGGGCTAAATCTCGGATACATGCAATGAGGATATTGATATGGATATGATGGTAAAACAATCGGGCCTGGGCGACCTGCTGGACAAGGTTCGAGCGGGTGAACGGCTTACTCCTGAAGATGGGCTGCGGCTATATCGCTCGCCGGATCTACTGGCGGTGGGCTATCTGGCCAACATTGTCCGGGAGCGGCTGAACGGCAACAAGGCCTACTTCATCTACAACCAGCACCTAAATTACTCGAACATCTGCACCAACCTCTGTAAGTTCTGCGCCTTCGGCAAGGAGAAGGGCCACGCCCAGGCCTACGAGATGGATCTGGCTCAAGTGCGGGCCAAGGTGCGCGAGCGGTTGAGTGAGCCGATCAGCGAGATCCATGTGGTGGGCGGTATCCACCCGGACCTGCCTTATTCCTATTACCTGGATATGCTCAAGGCCATCCACGAGGAACGGCCCGGGCTGCATATCCAGGGCTTTACTTGTGTCGAGATTGCCCATCTGGCCGAGCTGTCCGGCCAGGGGCTGGAGACAACCATCAAGGAGTTGATGGCGGCGGGTCTGGGCTCGATTCCTGGCGGGGGCGCCGAGGTCTTTTCGCCCCGCATCCGGGCGTTGACCTGCGAGAAAAAACTCTCCGGCGAGGGCTGGCTTAACGTGGCCAAGACCGCCCACCGGCTGGGGTTGCGCAGTAACGCCACCATGCTCTACGGCCATATCGAAACTTTGGAGGAGCGGATCGAACATCTCTCGGCCCTGCGCGAGGCCCAGGATGAGACCGGCGGCTTCCTGACCTTCATCCCCCTGGCCTTTCATCCCAAGAATACCGGCCTAAGCGATCTCGCTAAAACCTCCGGTATCGATGATCTGAAGAACATTGCCGTGGCCCGCTGCTTCCTCGACAACTTCCCCCACATCAAGGCCTACTGGGTGATGATCGGCCCTAAATTGGCCCAGGTGGCGCTGGCCTTCGGGGCTGACGATGTCGATGGCACCGTTAAGGAGGAACTGATCACCCAGATGGCCGGGGGTGAGAGTGAACAGGCCCTGGCCCGGGAGCAGCTGCTGCGGATGATCCGCCAGGCGGGGCGGGACCCCATCGAGCGCGATACTCTTTATAATGTGATCAAGGCCTACTAAAGGGATGCCAATGCTGGAGCAGATTAGCGACAAGATCCTGGCCGGGGAGCGGATTACGGTGGCGGAAGGGCTGCGGCTGGCCGAAGAGGGCGACCTCTACCGGCTGGGATTTCTGGCCGGGGCGATTAAAAAGCGGCTCCATCCCGAGCCGTGGGTCACCTACGTGGTCGACCGTAATATCAATTACACCGATATCTGTATCTCGGCCTGTAAATTCTGTGCCTTCTTCAAGGCCCCGGAGGCGGCGGGCGGCTATCTGCTCAGCAATGCCGAGCTGCAGCAGAAGATCGAAGAAACCCTGGAATTGGGCGGCACTCAAATCCTCCTTCAGGGCGGGCTGCACCCAGATCAGCCCTTGGAATACTACGAGGGGATGCTGCGCTTTATAAAAAGCTTCGGCATCCATATTCACGGTTTTTCGCCGCCCGAGGTCTGTCATTTCGCTAAGCTTTCCGGGCTGCCGGTGGCCGAGGTCTTGATGCGTCTGCAGGCGGCTGGGCTCGACTCCATCCCCGGCGGCGGCGCCGAGATCCTCTCCGACCGGGTGCGCTCCGAAACTGCGCCCCGCAAGTGCAGCGCTGATCAGTGGCTGGGGGTGATGCGCGAGGCGCACGGACAGGGAATGCGGACCACTGCCACCATGATGTTCGGTCATATCGAAACCATGGCCGAGCGCTTCGAGCATCTGGAGCGGGTGCGGCAGTTACAGGATGAGACCGGCGGCTTCACCGCCTTCATCCCCTGGCCCTTCCAACCGGCTAATACGGTGCTGGCCCACCTGCCCACCGCCACCGCCGTAGAGTATTTGCGGATGCTGGCCCTGTCGCGGATCTTCCTGGATAACGTACCCAATATCCAGGCCTCCTGGGTGACCCAGGGTGGCAAGATTGCCCAGCTGTCGCTGTTTTTCGGGGCCAATGATTTTGGCAGTACCATGATTGAGGAAAACGTGGTGGCCGCCGCCGGGGTTGGGTTTAGGTTAAGCGAGGGGGAGATTCGGCGACTGGTGGAGGAGGCTGGCTATCAGCCCCGGCAGCGGCGGATGGATTATAGTTTGGTGGAGGAGAGGCTGTGATTGACGCACTCCGACAAGAGATCGAAGTCTGCGCTTATCTGCTTCGTTGCTTTGCTTCTCGCAATGACGTGAAGTTGTAGGAGCGGGCCATGCCCGCGATCATCGCCAGTGGTCACATCTTTTCGCGGGCATGGCCCGCTCCTACAGGCTGTCTCGCAAATTGTTATGCGAGCATTAATTGAGTAACACCGTTTGGGACTCTATCATGATCGAACCTCGCCATTATCTGCATCGGGCACCGTATGTCCTGCCAATGAGCAGCGACCAAGCCCAGCCCACCGTCATTGTTGACGGAGCCGTCCTCACCGAAAACGGCCGCATCGTCGCCGTTGCCCCTTTCGCTGAACTGAAAGACAGCACCGCCACCCTGGTCGAGCACCCGGGTCAAGTCCTCATGCCGCCCCTGGTCAACTGCCACACCCATCTGGAGCTTTCCTATCTGGCTCGCCTGGCCAGGGAGGAAGGCGGGGTAGCGGTGGGCGGATTCAGCGGCTGGGTGCGGCGATTGTTGCCCGAGCGGGCGAAACGGGTTGATCCGGAAGAGGTGCTGCAGGCGGCTTGGCAGGCCCTGGCCCAGCTCTACAATGGGGGGTGCCGGGCGGTGGCCGATATCGGCAACGACCCGGCCAGCCGGGAACTGGGGGAACACTTTAAATTTCCCGTCTTTTTTTATCAGGAATTTCTTGGCCTCTCGGCAACGCTCACTGCCGGGAATATGGCGGCCATCGCCGCCATTCCCGAGGAACTTACCTGCACCGCCCACGCCCCCTATTCGACCAGCCAGGAGTTGATTAAGCTGTTAAAGTCTCGGTCCGCTAAATCTGGCCAACTTTATCCTATTCACCTGGCCGAAACCGCTGCCGAGACCGAGTTCCTGGCCAGCGGCACCGGGGAGTTCCGGGAACTCCTGGCCATGTTGGGCAGCGACAGCTTCGTTCCCCCGGGAGTGAGCCCGGTCGCCTATCTCGATCAATTTGGGGTGCTGGATGACTGCACCCTGGCGGTACACTGCACCCAGGTTGGCGGGGAGGATATCGCGCTCCTGGCCGCCCGCCGCACCCCGGTCTGTCTCTGTCCCGGTTCCAACCGTTTTCTCGGGGTCGGTATCGCTCCTGCCACCGCCATGTTCGCGGCCGGGGTCAAGCTGGTGCTGGGCACCGATAGTCTGGCCAGCAATCCCACCCTGGATATGTGGGGTGAGATGCGCCAGCTGGCCGAGGAGCATCCCGACCTGCCACCCCTGGCCATCCTGACCATGGCCACTCGTAATGGTGCTGAGGTGCTGGGGCTGGCCGGGGAAATGGGCTCGCTGATCCCTGGTGTCAGCGCCAGTTTCCTGGCAGCATCGGTTACGCCGGAAGCTGGTGATCCCCAGGAGACCGTGCCGCTGGCCTTGGTCTCCCAAGGGCGTCCGGCGCAGCTGGAATGGGTGGAATGATGCAGACCGCAAGCGAAAATCCTGGCCACGCCGTGGCCCGGATCGGCATGATCAACTTCATCAATACCGCCCCGCTCTACGAGGTGTGGAAACGCACGGTCCATCGCGCCGACTGGCTGGTGGCCGAGGCGGTGCCGTTGACTATCAACCGGCTGCTCAGCATCGGCGAGCTGGACTTAGGGTTCATCTCTTCCCATGAGTATGCGGTTCATCCCGACCGTTACCTGCTCCTGCCCGATCTCTCCATCTCGGCCTCCGGTTCGGTGGGCAGCGTTTTTCTTTTTGCCCGGAAGGAATTGGCCGAACTGGATGGGGAGAAGCTGCTGCTCACCTCCCACTCCCAGACCTCGGTAAGTCTGCTGAAGATTATTCTGGAAGAGTTTGTCGGGGTGCGGCCCCACTATCATACCGGGGCCATTTCCGAGAACCAGGCCGTCCTTGATCGCTATACCGGGATTCTGGCCATCGGTGATGAGGCGCTGCACTTGCGGCAGCACGGCGAATTTCCGGTCTGTGTTGATTTGAGCAAGGTCTGGGGGGAGCAAACCGGCCTGCCCTTTGTCTTTGCGGTCTGGGCGGCGCGGCGGGATTTTTGCCTGCGGGAGCCGGTGGAGATCGCCGAAATCCATGCCGAGCTGTTGCGCTGTCTACGGGAAGGTCTGGCCGATCTGACGGCGATAAGTGGTGAGGTGGCGGCCCGGATTCCCATGGATCCGGAGGAATGCTATCGCTACCTGCGGGGCATTGAGTATGATCTTTCTCCCCTTAAGCAGCAAGGGCTGGCGCTGTTTTATGATTATCTGATCAAGAGAGGGGAGGGTGCTGCCGCCGCCTTGCCCCTGCAATTTTGGGATGGTCCCCGGAAGGTTGATGAACCATGAATGTTGAACTAGAAACAAGTTTCCACTCGTCATTGCGAGCAAAGCGAAGCAATCTCCCCGGAATGGCGACAGATTGCTTCGGCGCTTCGCTTCTCGCAATGACGAGCTTGAGGTTTTACGAATTTGCCACGAGGTCGTCATGAACACCCCCGATGAGAAGAAAAAATTTGTCCGGGAGAAGTTTTCCGCCATCAGCAAGGATTACGACTTTCTTAACTCCCTGCTGAGCCTAAATATTGACCGCTATTGGCGCTGGGTGACCACCCGGATGCTGCGGGAGTATCCCGAAGGGGTGGTGCTGGATCTTTGCGCCGGAACCCTACCTCTGGCCTTGGAATTGACCAGGCAGGCCAAGAAACGCCGGGTTGTGGCGGTGGATTTCTGCGAGCCGATGCTGCGGGCTGGGATCTCTACTCTGCCTAAAGATGAGCGACGGGATCGGATTTTTCCGGTCTGTGGCGATGGCGAGAAGATCCCGGTGGCCACGGATAGTTGCCAGGGGGTGACGGTGGCCTTCGGGCTGCGCAACCTGGGCCGGGCCCAGGAGGGACTGAATGAGATGCAACGGGTTTTGAAACGGGGCGGCAAGTTGCTGGTTCTGGAGTTTTCCCGGCCGCGCAACCCGCTGGTCAAGCCCTTCTATAATTTTTACCTGAACCGGGTGCTGCCGAAGCTGGCCGGGTTGATCTCCGGCGACAAGGAGGCCTATGAGTATCTGGCCAGTTCCATCGCCAAGTTCTATGAGCCGGAAGAGCTCCTGGCCATGATGCGCCAGGCGGGCTTTCGCGAGGCCTACCGTCGGCCGTTGACCTTCGGCATCGTCAGCATCTACGTGGGGATCAAATGAGCAGCGGCAAGCGAATTATCGTGGCCATCACCGGGGCCAGCGGGGCGATCTACGCGGTGGAGTTCTTAACCTTGCTGCAAAAGCTCGGGGTGGAGGTGCACGGGATCATCTCCAGCGCCGGGCGCAAGGTCATGGCCATCGAGGAAGGGCGCAGCGCCGAATCACTCCTGCCCCTGGCCCACGTCTGGTACGAGGCCGACGACTTCACCGCCCCGGTGGCCAGCGGCTCGGCCCGCTTTGACGGCATGGTGGTGCTGCCCTGCAGCATGGGCACCCTGGCCGCCATTGCCCATGGTTTTTCCGGTAACCTGATCCACCGGGCCGCCGATGTGACCTTGAAAGAACGGCGGCCATTGCTGCTGGCGGTGCGGGAGACCCCCTTTAATCGCACCCATCTGGCCAATATGCTGATGGTCCATGACGCCGGGGCGACCATCATTCCCCCGCTGCCCGCCTTCTATAACCAGCCGACCACGGTGCGAGAATTGGTGGTGAATTATTGTGGCCGCCTGGCCGAGCAATTGGGGATTGAGGTTAACGATTTGCCCCGGTGGGGGGAGTAGGGAATATGGTCTGACAGGTCAGACAGGTCAGACCGATGGGAGTTGGTTAGCCGTAGGGGAGTTGTATATGCTTCGCAAACTCAAAATAATGCTCGAAATGATCAAGTTCGAGCATACCGTTTTCGCCCTGCCTTTTGCGTTGATGGGCGCCTTTTTGGCGGCTGGCGGGGTGCCGGAGGTGGCGGTATTCGGCTGGATTATTGTGGCCATGGTGGGGGCCCGGACCAGCGCCATGGGTTTCAATCGCATCATTGACCGTAAATTTGACCGGGCCAACCCGCGCACCGTCGATCGGGCTTTACCGGCCGGGGAAGTACGCCTGTGGGAGGCTTGGCTGCTGGTGGCGGGGGCGGCGCTGCTCTTCTTCTTTGCCTGCTACAACCTGAACCGGCTAACCCTGCTGATCTCGCCCTTGGCGCTGGGGCTGACCTTCTTTTACTCATTGACCAAGCGTTTTACCTGGCTCTGCCATGTGGTGCTGGGCTGCGCCCTGGCCTTTTCACCCTTTGGCGGCTGGCTGGCGGTGCGGGGGGATGTTGCTGGTTTTCCTTGGGCACTGGCGGCGGGAGTGCTGCTCTGGGTGGCCGGGTTTGATACGGTGTACGGTTGTCTGGATGCAGATTTTGACCGGTCAGCCGGGCTTTTCTCCCTGCCGGCTCGTTTTGGTAGGGAGTGGGCCTTCCGGCTGGCGGTGGCCTTTCATCTGGCGGCCTTCGGGCTTTTCGTGGCCACCGGTATCCAGGCGGGATTACATATCATCTACTATTCTGGGGTGGCGTTTACGGCTGCGGCCCTCTTCTACCAGCATCTGATCGTCAATCCCCGCGATCTGAGCCGCATCAAGATGTCCTTCTTCACCCTGAACGGGCTGATCAGCCTGACCCTGTTTCTTGCCACCTGGGCGGATCTGTACTTATCAAACTAAGAATTTTTATACTGGACGGCTCGCTTCTTCCAGCGCTTGCAGGGCCAGATGGGCCGCGCCCAGCACCGGCGCCCGGGGATTCATGATCACCTGCACCGGGATATCCGAGAGCACCTCCGCCAGGCGTCCCTTGTTGAAAAAACTTTTCAGAAACAGGCTGGAGTCCAGAACCGTGGTGATTCGTGGGGTGATGCCGCCACCGATGTAGATCCCGCCGGTGGCCATGAACTTCAGGGCCAGGTTACCGGCTTCGGCCCCCAAAATGGCGACGAAAATCTTCAAAGTCTCATGGCATAACTCGCAGAAATTTTCTTCATCCAGGCTGGACTCGATAATCACCCGGCTGGGATCATCGGCGGCGCCAAAGCGTTCCGTCAACCACACCGGCAGCGGTAGTTTTTCCCGGTTTCTGAGAAAGCCAAAGATGTTGATCAGCCCCAGGCTGGAGCAGACCTGTTCATAGCTGACATGGCCGAAGATTTCCCGCAGCCAGCCAAGGAGTTCCATTTCTACAAGGGAATTGGGGGCAAAGTCGCCATGGCCGCCCTCGGAGGCATGGGCGCGGTAATGACCGTGGCCGTCAGCGGTAAGAAAGGCCTCACCCAGGCCGGTGCCGGGGGAGAGCACGGCAATGTTGCCGCCCGCCGCAGCCTTACCGGCGTTGAGGGTGAAGAGTTCGCTCGGAGTTAGATGGATCACAGAGGCCGCCGTGGCCATCAGGTCGTTGACCAGGGTGACTTTGGCAATGGACAGATTGTTTGCCAACTCGTCCCCAGCAATCAGCCAGGGAAGATTAGTGGTGGCGGAACGATTGGCAAATACCGGTCCGGGGACGCCCAGACAGGCATAGCGCAATTGGGGCTGGCCACAATCGGCAAGAAACTTGGCGAGGAGCCCCTGGGCATCGGCAAAATCTCGGGTTTTGTAGGTACCTTCTCGAATTGAGATCAGGGGCAGGTTGGCCGGATAGAGAGCAAGATTGGTTTTGGTGGCTCCCAGGTCAACCGCCAGGAGCAGATCTGTTTCGCGCATGATTTTTCGTCCTGATAAATTTTCGCTTTGCCTGCTCCCAGGAAATTATGGCGTGTTGCCTGGCACCTGTCAATTAGTCATCCGGATCTAGCCAATATCCCGTTGCTTTACTTCGTAGAGGTCGTTATCATGGGGCGCTTTGCTGGCCGGGCTGCCGAGCGATTTGGGGTGGCAATTAGATCATAAAATCAGATGTATCAGGAGAAAAAAGCATGGGTTCTGCAAATATGTCTGGGGGGCTGGTAAAGAAAGAAACGATGCTCATCGGCTTGGTGATTGCGGTGGCGGCCGGGTTTCTTGGTGGGGTGATCTATAGCAGTTTCAAGGCGCCACAAGGGGCAGTAGTGGTGTCAAAAGCCAAGCCGACTCAAGATAAGGACGAACACCAACACCTGACCGGGCCAAGTCCCGAGCAGACCGCTAAGATCTCCAGTCTGGAGCTGGAGGTTGGCAGTAACGTCGGCAACGGCGGGGCCTGGACTCAGTTAGGTAATCTCTATTTCGATACCAATCAGCCCGCCAAGGCTATAACTGCCTATAAAAAGTCCTTGGAACTTAACCAAGGGCAACCTGACGTCTGGACTGACTTGGGAGTCATGTACCGCAGTAACCGGCAGTTCAAGGAGGCTATCACTGCCTTTGAGCGCGCGACCAGCCTGAATCCTGGCCTGGAACAGGCGTTCTTTAACAAGGGGATTGTCTTGATTTACGATCTCGGTGATAAGGCCGCCGGAATCCAGGCCTGGCAGCAGACTGTGGCCATCAATCCCAACGCCAAGGCCCCCAACGGCCAGTTGGTTTCAGAAATACTCAAAACTTTAAAGTAGAAAAGGCTGAAGGCTGAAGACTGACGGCTGACGGGAAAAAATTATAACAGCCTTCGGTCTTCGGACTTCAGTCTTCAGACTATCTCCCGATCGGTTTCAGGTCGATGGTGTTGGCCTGGATGCCGGTGACTTCGAATTTGGCGCCGGCAAATTCGCCGATTTTTCCGGCCAGGTCGGTGGCGCTGCCCTGGAAGGCAATCTCCAACGCGGCCACGCCGCCTTGGAAGCTCCGGGTCTGCACCTTGCTCACCCCGCGGAGTTCCTTGAGGGCGGCGGTGAGGGCGTTTAGTTGGCTGAAGCTGACCTTGGTGATGTTCAAAGTCAAGGCCGCCGCTTGGTAAACATCCTTGCGCCACTGGTCGAGGATGCCGGTGACCATCTCCTTGGCCAGCTTGTTAGTGGCGCTTTCCAGAGGCTGGAGGGCTTCTTCGCCCGAGGCTGGCCTGGTTTCATACCCGGAGAAGAGGATCTTGGCGGTGTCGGTTTCCAGGGCCTTGAGACGGATCTCGTTGGTGAAGAAGCGCAGGGAGCGACCCATTACCTGGCGCTGGTCGGTAAAGGTACGGCGGACATCGGCATCGATGAGAATCTCTGCTCCGAAATCCTTGGCCATTACTGCCGCGCGGGATGGGTCGCCCGCCAGGAGCAAGCCCTCCAACTCTTTCTTGCGCATGGTCTGGGCGGCATCCACTAAGCGAAAGCCCTTGCCCAGCAGGATCTTCTCCAATTGGTTTTCGGTGGAGCGATTGCCTTCTTGGGCTACGGGGATGAAGCTACCCGAGGTCTCCTTGCTGTGGACGATGACCATTACCCTGGGGTTTTCCTTCTTATTCAGGATCAGGCCGATGGCCTCAAGTCCCCTGGCCAGGTCGGCCATCTTTACCAGCGCCGAGATGGTGATCTCATAGATCCCGTCGTCCTTCTTTTCGCTCAGAATTTTATAGCTTTCAATAAATCCCCGGCTCTCCGAGTAGATGCGATCTTCGACCAGAACCATCTTGTCGACCAGCGACTCGGAGGAGATGAAGGTTCCCACCCCTTGTTCAACCGCCTTGCGCATGGCGTCGTTGATGGCCTCATCCCTAGCCTTGCCGGGATCCTTGCCCCCGCCCATGCCGGAGGCGATGATTTCTTTCGGACCATCCTCGCAGCGGCCAGGGGTGGAGAGCAACAGGGCCAGGCAAGAAAGAAGGATAAGGCAGCAGGCTATTTTTCGGGGCATAATCGTGATCCTGTAAGGCAATATTATGGCAGAGTTTAGTCAGGCTCAGTCGGCTGCTCTGACGCCCATGCCTTTCTCGATACCACCACCGGAGATGATCTTGCAGATGGTCAGCTTTTCTTTGACCTGAATGGCCTCGATGTTGCCGATGGTCTCGACGTTCTCGTCCAGCACCTC
>Ga0334722_10004838_pt1 | contig 13834 bp, 12 predicted proteins | sample C3_bottom_MG_FD_207210 | JGI IMG/M metagenome (GOLD analysis project Ga0334722, IMG submission 207210) | Sediment microbial communities from Yellowstone Lake, YNP, Wyoming, USA - C3_bottom | ecosystem: Environmental > Aquatic > Freshwater > Lake > Sediment | place: USA: Wyoming | collected...
GAGACAACATTAAAATTCACATTGAGCTCATTACGCCAATTGCTATTGAAGAAGGTTTAAGATTTGCTATTCGGGAAGGCGGCAGAACTGTAGGCGCGGGGGTTGTTACCGCGATCGAAGAATAAAGCCAAAGGGAGGGCAAACCCTCCCTTTTTAATTTAACTCTAAAGTTTCATTGTATTGACAGGCCTGGGGTATTATGATAGATTATATTAGGTAAAATTGTAAATTGCCCATGATTTTTTTATTTTTAGGAGGATGGTTAAAGTGCGAGTTACAGTAACCTTAGAGTGTACCCAATGCAAGCACCGTAATTATACTACCAGCAAAAACAAGAAAAATGACCCGGGTAGGATTGAACTTAAAAAGTACTGCCCTAACTGTAATGCCCATACGGTGCATAAAGAAACAAAATAAAAGGATGGGGTTATTATATGGGAGCTGCTGGTAAGGAGATTACCAAAACTGATGCTGGGAAAGAACCCAAGAAGGTCTCCAAATCAGGAGAAGGTGCTTGGGTTAAAACCCAGCAGTATTTTCGAAGCGTTTGGACCGAGGTGAAAAAAGTTCACTGGCCTACTCGGCAGGAAACAACCGTTTATACTGGAGTTGTTTTTTTAACCGTCATTATTGTTGGACTTATCATTTGGGTTTTTGACTCGATTTTAAGCTTTTTACTGAATTTGCTCCTTAAATAATTAAAGGTAGGAATCCTCGATGGAGAAAAACTGGTATGTGGTTCATACTTATTCGGGACACGAAAATAAAGTAAAAGCAAATTTAGAAAAGAGGATCGAGTCTTTGAACATGGGCAACCATATTTTTAGGATACTGGTGCCCATGGAGGATGAGTTAGAAATAAAGGACGGCAAAAAGAAAGTGTCCAAACGCAAAATCTTTCCCGGCTATGTGCTGGTAGAGATGGTTTTAACCGACGAGTCTTACAATGTTGTTCGGCATACTCCTGGAGTAACGGGATTTGTGGGAGGTTCTAAGCCAATTCCCCTTACTCCCCAGGAAGTGCGGCAGATTATGAAACAAATGGGCATTGACGAACCGCGAACCAAGATAGATTTGGAAGTTGGACAAACGGTTCGGGTAAATACTGGGCCTTTTGAAGGGTTTGTGGGAAATGTTGAAGAGTTATACCCGGATAAAGGCAAAGTCAAGGTTATGATTTCAATGTTTGGGAGGGAAACTCCCATTGAACTTGATTTTTCTCAGGTAACTAAGATATAGTTTTTGAATGGAGGTGAAGAAAGTGGCGAAAAAAGTAGTTGCGGTAGTTAAACTCCAAATTCCGGCAGGTAAAGCGACACCTGCTCCCCCGGTTGGTCCTGCTCTTGGTCAGCACGGGGTTAACATAATGGCTTTTGTTAAAGAATACAATGAGCGTACTGCTCAGCAAGCAGGGATGATTATCCCGGTTGAGATTACAGTTTACGAAGACCGGTCCTTTACCTTTGTAACTAAGACTCCGCCGGCTTCCGACCTTTTGAAAAAAGCTGTCGGTATTGAATCCGGCTCCGGTCAGCCTAATAAGAAAAAGGTAGGCAAAATTACCCGGGAAAAGGTTCGGGAAATTGCTGAGTTAAAATTAAAAGATTTAAATGCCAATGATGTAGAAGCCGCAATGCGGATGATTGAAGGTACTGCCCGGAGTATGGGCATTGAAGTCGTTGACTAGTTTAAATAAAAGTGGGAGGAGAGTCTTTCCGCTAATACCACAAGGAGGGAAAACAAATGCCAAAACATGGTAAAAAATATTTAGAAGCAGCTAAAAAGGTTGATAAAACTAAGCTGTACGATCCAGCTGAAGCTTTAGCTTTAGTAAAAGAAATAGCTTTTGCCAAGTTTGACGAATCGGTAGAAGTTTCGGTAAAACTTGGGGTTGATCCCCGGCATGCTGACCAGCAAGTGCGGGGTGCGGTAGTACTGCCGCATGGTACCGGTAAAACCCGGAAAGTATTAGTATTTGCTAAAGGGGAAAAGGCCAAAGAAGCTGAAGCTGCTGGTGCTGATTATGTTGGTGCTGAGGAATTTATTGATAAAATTGCTCAAGGCTGGATAGACTTTGATGTAGTGGTAGCAACTCCGGATATGATGGGTGCTGTAGGTCGTTTGGGTAAAATCTTAGGACCTAAAGGTTTAATGCCCAGCCCGAAAACCGGAACTGTTACTTTTGAAGTAGCTAAAGCTATTGCTGATATTAAAGCCGGTAAAATTGAGTACCGGGTTGATAAAGCAGGGATTGTGCACGTGCCTATTGGTAAAGTATCATTCCCGGTAGAAAAACTTGTGGAAAACTTCCAAACCTTGATTGACGCTTTGATAAAAGCCAAGCCTGCAGCAGCTAAAGGTCAGTACTTAAAGGGTGTAGCTGTTGCCTCAACAATGGGGCCTGGCATTAAAATAAATCACTTAAAGCTTATTAAATAGTATTGCAAATAATTGTATGATATGTTAAAATACGTTCTGTGGCAAATAAATATCTTATTTGCTGTAGACCGTTGGTGCTTTCGAGCTTAATGGGAAACCGCCAACCGAGGCATAGGCTTGAGAAAGATAAACCAAGGCCGCCGTGTGTCTACGGCGGCCTTTATTGCGTCCAAGGAGGTGGAACGTCCTTTGAAACCAATTATTGAAGAAAAGGCAAAGGTTGTTGCGGAAATTGAGGAAATGATTAAAAATGCTCAGGCCGCAGTTTTAGTCGATTATCGGGGACTTACCGTTGCGGAAATGACTGAACTTCGGCGAAAGCTCAAGGAAAAAGGTGCAGAAATTAAAGTAGTAAAAAATACCTTAACCAAACGAGCTGTAAACAATCTTGGGATTACTGGTCTTGATGCTTTCTTAGAAGGACCTACCGCTTTAACGGTAGCCAAAGAAGATCCTGCTGCTGCGGCAAAGGTGTTGTTTGATTTCGCAAAAACTCATCCTAAGCTGGAAATCAAGGCAGGAATTATTGAGGGGGTTGTTCTGGAAAAAGACCAGGTCAAAGCTCTGGCGGATCTTCCTTCCCGGGAAGTACTGCTGGCCAAAGTTCTTGGTGGCATGCAAGCTCCTCTTTATGGGTTTGCTGGCGCACTCGCTGGTGTGCTTAGAAAATTTGTTTACGCCCTGGAAGCTATTCGCAAGCAAAAAGCTGGGGAACAATAAAAGTTTTGGGTACAAGCCTTCGGGCTTTACCATAGAAGAATTGGCAAAAATATTTTTGGAGGTGGCATAAATGTCCAAAGTACAAGAAATCTTAGAAGCGGTAAAAGGCTTAACCGTTCTCGAGCTTGCTGAGCTCGTAAAAGCTTTTGAAGAAGAATTTGGCGTAAGCGCTGCGGCTCCTGTAGCTGTAGCTGCTGCTCCTGCTGCTGCTCCTGAGGCTGCAGCTCAAGAAGAAAAGACCGAATTTGACGTAATTTTGGTTAATGCTGGTGCTCAAAAAGTTAACGTTATTAAAGTTGTTCGGGAAATCACCGGTCTTGGTCTTAAAGAATCTAAAGATCTGGTGGACGGTGCTCCTAAACCGGTTAAAGAAAAAATCAGCAAAGCTGATGCTGAAGCTATTAAAGCTAAGCTCGAAGAAGCTGGCGCTACTGTTGAAATTAAGTAACTACATCCTAAAAGCCCCTTGGCAGATGCTGAGGGGTTTTTTTGTTAATAAAAGCATATATTTATAAACAAAAATTGCAAAGAAAAAATAAAAAATATTCTGACGAAATTTGCAGGAAAAAAGGTAAGATTAGGCGAATTATATAAATTAAAAGGAGTGGGAAGACGCAAAAATACTGGAGCTTATTAACATGCCACAAAACAATACAAAGAGTATTAGTAAGGTACGGTATATTTTGGGGGAGGATTAACACATGCAGCCCATATTAAAAATGGTGAATATTACCAAGACTTTTCCGGGAGTAGTTGCTAACCGTAATGTTACTTTGGAAGTTCTACCAGGGGAAATTCATGCCCTATTAGGGGAAAATGGAGCAGGCAAGTCAACTTTAATGAATGTTTTGTATGGCCTGTATCGCCCTGATGCCGGTGAAATTTACTTTGAAGGCCAAAAGGTAAATTTTGATTCGGCTAAGGATGCTATTGGTGCGGGGATAGGGATGATTCACCAGCATTTTATGTTAATCCCTGTCCATACGGTATTAGACAATATTATTATGGGTCTTCCGGGGGATCAAGGGATATTTTACAACCGGGCATACCATCGAGACAAAGTTTTAGAAATTGCCGGACGTTATGGCTTAGAAATTGATCCTGATGCTTTAGTGCAGGATTTATCGGTTGGTGCCCAGCAGCGGGTGGAAATTGTCAAGGCTTTATACCGCAAAGCTAAACTTCTCATCATGGATGAACCTACCGCAGTATTAACGCCTCAAGAAGTTAAAGAATTATTTGCCACTTTAAAAAAGCTCGCCAGCGAAGGCATGTCGATTATCTTAATTACTCATAAATTAAATGAAGTTCTTGAAGTTGCCGATAGAGTTACTGTTTTACGAGATGGTCAGGTAATAAAAACTTTAAACACCCGGGATGCCAATGAAAAAATGTTAGCTGAACTTATGGTAGGCCGGGAGGTTAACTTTATTCCTAATAAAGCTCCCTGTAAACCCGGTTCGGTGGTTTTGGAAATTAAAGATGTTGTAGTAAAAAATCAGCGAGGTTTAAAGGCTTTAAACGGATTGTCGCTTACGCTAAGAAGCGGAGAAATTCTTGGGATTGCCGGAGTGGATGGTAATGGGCAAACCGAATTGGCCGAAGTTATCGCCGGGCTTATAAAGCCTGTTTCCGGGACAATCCTTTTAAAGGGAGAACTTATTACCGGTAAAAAGCCCAGGATAATTACGGAAAAAGGAGTTGGTCATATTCCGGAGGATCGGCATAAACGGGGATTGGTGTTAGATTTTACTTTAACGGAAAATATCATTCTTCAAAGTTATTATAAAGAACCATGGTGCGGTAAGTTTGGGCTTTTAAATTTAAATAACATTAAAAATCTGGCTGTAGAGCTTTTAGAAAATTACCGGGTAAAAGCCCCTCATAGTGAAGTTACTGCCCGCACTTTATCGGGAGGTAACCAGCAAAAGGTAGTAGTGGCTCGAGAAATAAGCCGTCAGCCCCAACTGCTTTTAGCTGTTCAACCTACCCGGGGGGTAGATGTTGGGGCAATTGAATATATTCATGCTCAAATAATAAAAGAACGGGATAGGGGCGCGGCGGTGCTGCTGATTTCAACGGAGCTTTCAGAGATATTAGCTTTATCAGACCGCATTGCTGTAATCCATAAGGGACAAATTGTAGGAGAATTACCCAATGAAAATCCCGATATCAATGAAATTGGGTTAATGATGGCGGGGATTGGTAAGAAAAAGGGGGCGTAAAAATCTATGAAAAGAGACGTAGTACTTAATTTACTCGTGCCGCTTTTAGCAATTTTAGCAGCGCTTATTTTAGGAGCGGTGCTGCTTTTAATAATCAATGTTAATCCAATAGAAGCATATGGTGTACTACTTTTTGGCAATTTAACTTCCCTTTACGGAATTTCGGAGATATTGATTAAAGCAGTTCCGCTAATTATGACAGGTCTTGCTTTTGCTTTTGCTTACCGTACTGGCCTTTTTAACATTGGGGCCGAAGGGCAAATGTATGTTGGGGCTATTGCTGCTGTAATAGTGGGTTTAAAGTTTGGCCACCTGTCGCCTTTTATTGCCATCCCCCTGGCACTTTTAGCAGCCCTTGTGGCTGGAGCTATCTGGGGAGGAATTCCAGGTATGCTTAAGGCGGTATTTGGGTCTTCGGAAATTATTATTACAATAATGCTTAATTACGTGGCGGTATATTTTTTAAGTTATTTAGTTGATAAACCTTTACGGGAAAAGTCAGGTTTTTATCCGCAAACGGATATGATTGGTGAAAATGCTTTTTTACCGGTGCTTATACCGAATACTCGCCTGCATTTAGGGTTTATCATCGCCCTTTTGTTTGCAGTATTAGTTTATATAATCCTTTGGCGAACGAAACTTGGTTTCGAGTTAAGGGCGGTGGGATTAAACCTACACGCTGCGGAGTATGCTGGAATTGATGTGCGCACTAAAATGTTTTTAGCTTTAGCGATCTCCGGGGCTTTAGCCGGCGTTGCCGGGTTTACTGAAGTTGGGGGAATTCACCACCGTCTTCTCGATAATTTTTCTAAAGGAGTAGGCTTTGACGGCATAGCCGTAGCCCTTTTGGGGCAGGCAACCCCCTTAGGGGTAGTGCTGGCCTCACTGCTTTTTGGCCTTCTGCAGGTTGGAGCAAATAGTATGCAGCGGTCGGTGGGAGTTCCGGCAAATATTGTCTATATCCTTCAGGGCTTGATTATTTTATTTCTCTTAGGTGGGACGATTTTAGCCCGGCGCTACCAAAAGAAAAAAGCCAAGGAGGTGGCTTAGGATGGAACAGATCTTTACTTTAGGATTCATAGTTACCTTGCTGGCGGCTACTATTCGCTTATCAGTACCCATCTTATTAGCTGCATTAGGTGGGATGTTTTCCGAACGTTCAGGAGTAATAAATATTGGTTTAGAAGGCATGATGTTAATTGGTGCGTTGTTTGGGGTAATTGGTTCATACATGACGGGAAGTCCCTGGATTGGTATTATTTTCGCTATAAGCGGAGGTATTCTTTTAGCTTTAATTCATGCTTATATGACTGTAAGCCTGGGGGTTGACCACGTAGTAACCGGTATTGCCCTGAACATTTTAAGTGTGGGGCTTACGAGCTTCATTTTTAGGGCAAAGTTTGGGATAACAACCACACCGGTTACTGTAAATGCGTTTAAGCCTTTAGCCATTCCTGTTCTAAAAGATTTACCGGTTATTGGACCGATTTTATTTCAGCAAAACATTTTAGTTTATCTGGCCTTTTTCTTAGTGCCTATAGCTTCGGTAATCTTATATCGGACTTCCTGGGGGTTGGCAATTCGTACGGTAGGTGAGCATCCGAAAGCGGCCGATACTGTAGGAATAAATGTGATAAAAATACGCTACTTTTGCGTTATGATTTCGGGGGTATTAGCAGGAGTTGCCGGAGCTTTTCTATCCCTGGGACAGTTTAACATGTTTGTTGATAATATGGTTTCCGGTCGGGGTTTTATTGCCGTTGCTGCGGTAATCTTTGGGAAGTGGAAACCGCTTGGTATTTTAGCTGCATCACTGGTGTTTGGTTTAGCGGATGCCCTGCAGATTCGCTTGCAAGCTGCGGGGACAGGAATACCTTACCAATGGTTTTTAATGCTTCCTTATTTAGTAACGGTGGTGGCGATGAGCGGACTTGTAGGTAAAACTACGGCACCAGCAGCTTTAGGGAAAGTTTACGAAAAGAATTAAATTTTGCCCAAAAGGGCTAAAAAAATAAAAAAGGAGGAATAGGATGAAGAGAAAGATTTTTTCGATCGTAGCAGTAGTTTTAATGGTTTCGCTAATTTTCGGCCTTGCAGGCTGCGGTCAGAAGGAGGAGCCGAAAAAGGAAGGGGAGGCTAAAAAATACAAAATAGCCTTAGTATTACCAGGTCCCATCAATGACCAGGGGTGGAATGCCACTGCTTATGCCGGCTTACAGCTGGTGAAAAAAGACCTAGGCATTGACATGGAGTACATTGAAAATGTTCAGCAGGCGGACTTTGAAGCAACTTTAAGGGATTATGGTGAAAAAGGTTATGATTTAGTTTTTGCCCACGGGGTTCAGTTTACCGATGCGGTGAATAAAGTGGCTCCCCAGTATCCTAAAACCTTTTTTATGGTTATTAACTCCGATCAAGGGAAAGCTCCCAATATTGGTGGTATAGGTATCCGGGAATGGGAAGGCGGTTATGTCGCAGGAACCATTGCGGCCCTTACTACTAAAACCAAAAAGCTGGGAGCTATCGGTTCTTTCCCCTTTCCGGTAATTAAAGGAACTATAGATGCTTTTGAAATGGCAGCAAAGGCTGTAGATCCTTCAATTAAAGTTATGAAAACCTACGTTAACTCCTGGGAAGATATCCAGAAAGGTAAAGAAACAGCGTTAGCTATGGCTGAAAGTGGAGCCGATGTTTTATTCTGCACTGCCAACCAGGTGGGTCTTGGCAGTATTGAAGCGGCCAAAACTAAAGGGGTAAAAGCTATTGGTTATATTGCTCCCCAAAATGATGTAGCCCCGGGAACAGTAGTTGCCAGCATCCTTTACAAAACCCCGAACTTATTTAAGTGGGTTGTGGAGCAGTTTGTAGCTGGAAAACTTGAACCCAAAGGCTACAGTCAGGGATGGGCTGAGGGAGTTTTAGAAATGGATTGGACCAATGACGTACCGCAAGATGTTAAAGATAAAGTTAATGCCGTAATTGAAGATTTAAAAGCTGGGAAAATTGAAGCACCCAAACCGTAAAGTTAAAGTAATTTTAGGGACGGTTCTTTTCTTTATACTTAAAGTATAAAGATAGGGACTGTCCCTTTTTTTATACTTTGCGGGTATTGACAGCTGCTATGGCTTGTGATATCATTTAAAAATGCCATCTTGTAATTAAATTGGAGGATGTGTAACATCTTGCGACTTCGGATACAATATGGTAGACAGATTTATTGCCTTAAATATTTGATGTAGGAAGGCAAAAGGGTTTCTTTTTGCCTTTTTGCCGTTTTTGCTTTTAACTTTTTTTGAGGGGTGATAGTTTAGATGATACCGGTTCAGGTCGGGAAAAAAGTTCGTTACAGCTATGCCAAATTCCCCGAGATCCTGGAACTTCCTTACCTTATTGAAATTCAGAAGAACTCTTACCAGTGGTTTTTAGACGAGGGGTTAAGAGAAGTTTTCCGGGAAATTTCCCCGATTACCGATTTTACCGGTAATTTATCGCTGGAGTTTTTAGACTACCAGCTAGGCAAGCCCAAATACTCGGTAGAGGAGTGCAAAGAGAGAGATTTTACATATTCTGCCCCTCTGAGAGTGAAAGTTAGGCTTTTTAACAAAGATACTGGTGAAATTAAAGAGCAAGATGTGTTTATGGGAGACTTCCCCTTAATGACCGAAAAAGGAACCTTTATTTTCAACGGTGCAGAACGGGTAGTTATTAGTCAGATGGTTCGCTCGCCTGGGGTCTACTTCTCGGAACAAGTTGATCCCAACGGTAAAAAGATGTTTTTAGCTACCATTATCCCTAACCGGGGAGCATGGTTGGAATTTGAAACCGATGTTAATGACCATATTTATGTTAGAATTGACCGAACCCGGAAGCTTCCGGCTACGGTATTATTAAAAGCTCTAGGGTATGAATCAAAAGGCCGAATCGGAGAACTGTTTGATCACGATGATAAAATTACAGCAACTTTAGACCGGGATAATACCGATTCCCGGGAAGAAGCGTTAATTGAAATATACAAAAAGCTCCGCCCGGGTGAACCGCCTACGGTGGAAAGTGCCAAAACCCTTTTAGATTCTCTTTTCTTTGATCCTAAACGTTACGATTTAGGAAATGTAGGGCGTTATAAGCTCTTTAAAAAGCTAAACCATGGAATATTATACCGTTACCTTGAGGAAAACGGGGAAAAAGAATTCGATAAGTATTTAAACGATTACGTTCCGGTAAAAAGAGAGTTTATCCGGGAACTCACTAATGAAGATATTATTTACACCATTCGCTATCTTTTAGGGCTTTTACGGGGCGAAGGTAAAGTTGATGACATTGACCACTTAGGTAACCGCCGTCTTAGATCGGTAGGGGAGCTTTTACAAAACCAGTTTCGCATTGGTTTAGCCCGGATGGAGAGGGTAGTGCGGGAGCGGATGACTATCCAGGACGCGGATTCTCTCACTCCCCAGGTGCTGATCAATATTCGGCCCATAGTGGCATCGATTAAAGAATTTTTTGGTTCCAGCCAGTTATCTCAGTTTATGGACCAAACAAACCCCTTAGCGGAACTCACTCATAAACGGCGTCTTTCCGCTTTGGGACCGGGAGGACTTTCCCGGGAACGGGCTGGTTTTGAGGTGCGGGACGTGCACCACTCCCACTACGGGCGGATGTGTCCGATTGAAACCCCAGAGGGTCCGAACATTGGTCTGATTGGTAACCTTACCACTTATGCCAGGGTCAACGAGTTTGGGTTTATCGAAACGCCGTACCGGAAAGTAGATAAAGAGCAGGGCGTTGTTACCAATGAAATTGTTTATTTAACTGCTGATGAAGAAGAAAAATACGTTATAGCTCAGGCCAACGCAAAACTTTCACCGGATGGTAAGTTTTTAGAAGAAATGGTAAATGCCCGCCATGGCAGCGAGATTTTGCATGTGGAACCGCATAAAGTTGACTATGTGGATGTTTCGCCCAAGCAGGTTTTTTCGGTGGCAACTTCCTTAATTCCTTTCTTGGAACACGACGATGCTAACCGAGCGCTGATGGGCGCCAACATGCAGCGGCAAGCAGTTCCGCTGATTCGTGCCGAGGCTCCGGTGGTGGGCACTGGGATTGAATATAAAGCAGCAAAAGACTCGGGAGTTGTTGTCCTGGCGAAAAGCCCAGGAATTGTGGAGCGGGTAACTGCCGATGAAATTGCCATTAGAAATGAACAGGGCAAAATTGACCGTTATAAACTTATTAAATTTGAAAGATCCAACCAGGGTACTTGCATTAACCAAAAACCCATTGTGTCTAAAGGGGAAAGGGTTGAAAAAGGCCAAATTATCGCCGATGGGCCATCTACCGATTATGGGGAATTGGCTTTAGGCCGAAACGTATTGGCCGCTTATATGCCCTGGGAAGGTTATAACTACGAGGATGCTATCTTATTAAGCGAAAAGCTTGTGAAAGAAGATGTCTTTACTTCTATTCACATTGAGGAGTACGAATGCGATGCCCGGGATACGAAACTTGGCCCAGAAGAAATTACCCGGGATATCCCCAATGTTGGTGAAGATGCTTTAAAAGACTTAGATGAGCGTGGTATTATTCGGGTTGGTGCTGAAGTACGGCCTGGAGATATTTTAGTTGGAAAAGTCACCCCTAAGGGAGAAACCGAACTTACCGCTGAAGAGCGGCTTTTAAGGGCAATTTTTGGAGAAAAAGCCCGAGAAGTACGGGATACTTCCTTAAGGGTGCCCCATGGTGAAGCAGGTAAAATTGTTGATGTGAAAGTCTTTTCTCGGGAAAATGGTGATGAACTCCCGCCGGGCGTAAATATGTTAGTCCGGGTCTATATTGCCCAAAAACGGAAAATATCGGTGGGTGACAAAATGGCGGGCCGTCACGGAAACAAAGGGGTTGTGGCTAGAATCCTTCCCGAAGAAGATATGCCGTTTTTACCGGATGGTACGCCTGTAGAGATCGTGTTAAACCCCTTAGGGGTTCCTTCCCGGATGAATATCGGGCAAATTCTTGAGTGCCACTTAGGCTGGGCGGCAAAAGCCTTGGGGATTACCATAGCTACTCCGATTTTTAACGGTGCTACGGAAGAAGATATTTTTACTGCTTTAAAGAAAGCCGGTCTTCCGGAAGATGGGAAGATTGAAGTTAGGGATGGACGGACCGGGGAACCGTTTGATAGCCGGGTAACGGTGGGCTATGTATATATGTTAAAACTTGCTCACCTGGTAGACGATAAGATTCATGCCCGTTCGACTGGACCGTACTCCTTAGTTACCCAGCAGCCGCTGGGAGGTAAAGCCCAGTTTGGCGGTCAGCGGTTTGGGGAAATGGAAGTTTGGGCATTAGAAGCTTACGGTGCCGCTTATACCTTACAGGAAATCCTAACCGTTAAATCTGACGACGTAGTTGGCCGCGTGAAAACCTATGAAGCTATTGTGAAAGGAGAAAATATCCCTGAACCTGGAGTGCCCGAGTCGTTTAAGGTGTTAATAAAAGAGCTGCAAAGCTTAGGGCTTGACGTAAAAGTCTTAACAGAAAATGATGAAGAAGTAGAAATTAAAGAGATTGATGATGATATTGGGGAAAAGGCTGAAGAATATGGTTTGGCGGCAAGCTTACCTGAACCTCAGGTAGAGGTGCCGGGTTATGAGGATGAAGAAGTTGAAGGGGATTATGATGATTTTAATGATGATTTCGATGGTAACCTGGCGGATTAAATAATGAAAGGAGAGAAGCTCCTTGCTGGTTTTAAACAATTTTGAGCGGATTAAGATTGGCCTTGCCTCGCCGGAACAAATCCGGGCCTGGTCGTACGGGGAGGTAAAAAAGCCGGAAACAATAAATTACCGCACGTTAAAGCCCGAAAGAGACGGTCTTTTCTGTGAAAGGATTTTTGGACCAACCAAAGACTGGGAATGTCATTGCGGTAAATATAAACGGGTAAGATATAAAGGGGTTGTCTGTGACCGTTGCGGTGTGGAAGTTACCCGTTCGAAAGTCCGGCGGGAGCGGCTTGGTCATATAGAGCTTGCCGCTCCAGTTTCCCATATCTGGTACTTTAAAGGTATCCCCAGCCGGATGGGGCTGTTGTTGGACATGTCGCCCCGGGCTTTAGAAAAAGTGCTGTACTTTGTTTCTTATATTGTAATTGATCCAGGGGAGACCCCTCTCTTAAAGAAGCAGACCTTGACGGAAACTGAGTACCGGGAGGCTCGGGAAAAGTATGGCAATGAATTTAAAGCCGGGATGGGCGCCGAAGCTATTAAAGAGCTTTTAGCGGAAATTGATTTAGATGAATTAACTTTAGAACTTAAGGCTGAAATAAAAGAATCCACCGGCCAGCGCCGGATTCGGGCTTTACGCCGTTTAGAAGTGGTCGAATCGTTTAGAAAGTCCGGCAACCGTCCGGAATGGATGATTATGGATGTAATACCAGTTATTCCACCGGAATTACGGCCGATGGTGCAGTTAGATGGTGGACGTTTTGCGACTTCGGACTTAAACGATTTATACCGGCGGGTTATTAACCGCAATAACCGTTTAAAAAGGCTTTTAGAGCTGGGTGCTCCTGATATCATTGTTCGCAATGAAAAACGGATGCTGCAGGAAGCGGTTGATGCTTTAATAGACAATGGCCGCCGGGGTCGTCCGGTAACGGGCCCAGGAAACCGTCCATTAAAATCCCTGTCCGATATGTTAAAAGGAAAACAGGGACGTTTTAGACAAAACCTTTTAGGTAAGCGGGTAGACTACTCAGGACGTTCGGTTATTGTGGTAGGTCCCGAATTAAAACTTCACCAATGCGGCCTGCCTAAAGAAATGGCTTTAGAGTTGTTTAAGCCGTTTGTCATGAAAAAGCTTGTGGCCGACGGAATTGCTCATAACATAAAGAGTGCGAAACGCATGGTGGAGCGGGTAAAGCCGGAGGTTTGGGATGTTTTAGAAGAGGTAATTAAAGAACATCCTGTGCTTTTAAACCGGGCACCTACCCTGCACCGTCTGGGGATTCAAGCTTTTGAACCGGTATTGGTGGAAGGGCGTGCGATTCAAATTCACCCTCTGGTCTGTACTGCCTATAACGCGGACTTTGATGGTGACCAGATGGCAGTGCACGTACCGCTTTCGGCCGAGGCTCAGGCGGAAGCGCGGCTTTTAATGTTAGCTTCCCACAACATTTTAAACCCCAAAGATGGGAAGCCGGTAGTAGTACCTACCCAGGATATGGTTATCGGAAGTTACTACCTTACGGTGGAAAAACCGGGAGCTAAAGGGGAAGGCAAGAAATTTGCCCATCCTGAAGAAGTACTCATGGCTTATGAAGCAGGTGTTATTGAACTCCACTCAAAAATTAAAGTTCGTTACTCCTTAAGAGGAGAAATAGTGGATCTTGAAACTACTCCTGGGCGGATTATCTTTAATGAAGTAATTCCCGAAGAGTTAAGGTTCATAAATCA
>Ga0334722_10004839_pt1 | contig 13834 bp, 6 predicted proteins | sample C3_bottom_MG_FD_207210 | JGI IMG/M metagenome (GOLD analysis project Ga0334722, IMG submission 207210) | Sediment microbial communities from Yellowstone Lake, YNP, Wyoming, USA - C3_bottom | ecosystem: Environmental > Aquatic > Freshwater > Lake > Sediment | place: USA: Wyoming | collected...
CTGTACCTGCGTCCCCGCCCCGATCACCAGAGTGGCCCCGCTCGACTTCAATGCCGTCCATACCTGCCGCGCAATAAACTTCGCGCCGCAAAGATGGATGCGCTGATACTGCTTCAGCCGTGCGGGATTCTGCAGGATGGTGTCGTCCATAATAACGTCCACCGCTTTCCCCTGCTTCCGCAGTTTCTGGAACTGAGCCATCGCTTCCTCCCGCACCTGGCCAGGCTGCTTAGCCCATTCATGATTCTTGATGCACTTCCGCAGATAGCTGTCCCACTTGCCGACAAAGATGGCGTCGTCGGCCCGGGGAACCTCGAACACACCCTGTTTGGCCGCGGCGGCACGCTTGAACATGCCTTCCTTCTCACACCGCTTGTACCAGTCCGCATCGACCCAATTAGCGTGGGTAACGAGGTGTGCACCATGCTCGTAACTCTCGCGTGTTTGATTGGCAAAGAGGACCGGAAGCTGCGGGCCGAGGTTGTGGTTGCTGTATGAACCGTGACCATCCAGTTCGACCGCCACCTTTTTCCCGCCCGCGCGCGCAACGGCCATTTCCCACGCATAATCATCGACCGGTGCGGGATCGATAAAGATCCATTCGCAATTCTCAGCCCAGTAAAATGCCCCCACCGTCCCGCGGAGCGTGCCAACCTCGCATACAATTCTTCCAACTTGCGGACCATATTCCGCCTTCGGATCGCCAGCCTTGATGGCGGCGTGCATGGCATCAAAGAACAGCCTGGCGGACCATTCGCGGTATTTCATGAAATCCACGTAGCGCATGTCGGGCCGGCCGTTCCGCATCGTTTCCGGCGGCTGCCAGGCAATGCCGACATCACTCCATGACGCATACGCCGTATCCCACGCCGTATTGAGCTCTCCGATCGACTTGTATGCCTTCCGCAGATATTCCCTGAACTGCCGCTGCGCTGCCGGTGAATAATCGGTCCAGATTCCGTTGTGATACTCCGATTCGAAGCAACAGGCGAACGCACTGCAATAGAAGAGATTGGGAAGATCCCGGCAGTGTGTGGCAACCGCGCGGTAAAAACCCTGCAGCGCTTCGTTCATGGCCGGATCGGCAAACCCGTGGTACGGCGCCGTCGGAATGCCTTCATCACGGACAACCGCCCCGTCATCGATCACTCGCCCATCCGATCCCCACAAAAGCGCTTCACGATCGGCCTTTGCCCAGGTCGGTATCTTGCGCGAGTTCAACTTGATCTGCAACGTCAGGCCGGCATCAGCGATAATGCGCAGATGGCGATCATAGCCTTCGAAGTCATATGTGCCGCGTTTCTCTTCGACGTCCCCCCAGGCGATATCGATGCTGATGTTGTTGTAACCCAGCCTGCGGTGCATGTGCACATAGCGCTCCCACGTCGCAAGATCACCACATAAGGCGCGCTCCCACGAACGCATGGTTTTCGAATATGCCTGGCCCGTCATCGCATATTCAGGCGAGGAAAATCCCTCTTTCTTGATACACTCATAAATGCTCTGTTCCGTCTCGTTTTCCATGATGATTATTCCCTTATGCAGTATGTGCCGTCACATGATCACGGACGGCCGGGCCGGACTCGACCGCGGGCCTTCTTCCGTGTGCCCGTTGCCTTATGTTATTCGGTAGACCCTTGTTTCACCACAACGCAGGCTGATGGTGAACTCCCGGCTGTTCGCCACCTGCGCACCACTGAAAATATCGGTGACCTTACACGGTTCCGGAAAACGGATCACTTTGTCACCCGCGCCGCAGGCGGTCACGCTGAGAAATCGGCCGTCGGTATAGATGACATCGCCGGCATCGCAATACAGGTGGACCCCGGCATCAGCGGCGATGTTGGCAAACAGCCGGGGCGTCAATGTCAGCCCTCCCACAAAGACGCTGGTCACGCCATCTACCCGCTTGACCCCCATGGCGGGCTCACCGCTATCGACGTATTCTCCGAATACATCAGCGGTTTCATCCGCGATCCTGAACAGCGGACCCAGTTGCTTCCGCGGCGGATAGGTCATCTGTCGAAACTGATACTGCTCGTCGCGGTTCTGCCAGTTGCTCACCACGTCGTCGGGAACAATGACTGCGTCCGGGGCCAACCCTTTCCCCAACCGATGCCCGGGCCGGCACCGTATCGCAGGAGAGCATTCCCCCATGCGTTCCGCCACACGGATCCCGGTTAACTGCCCGATACGCCCCGGATCGAATCCCTTTCCGGCCTGCCCTGCGGGATTAAGCGCCCCCGGCGCATAGAACCATAATGCCGTGGTTCCTTCGCGGCGGAGCCGGTCACGGAGCGTGACGATCTCCTCCGGGGTCAGGCTGAAAGCGTTCAGGAAAATAACCAGTTTTTTCGGGGTCCCATGGCCCCGCAGGTAATCGGCCTGCAACCAGAGCTCGTGCGTTGTTCCCATGCGATTCAGTTCAGCGCGGATGTCGTACAGCAAGGGCAGTCCCAGTTCGATGCCATACGCCACCTGGCGAAGCGCGGCCTCGTCGACCACAACCGCCACTTCGCTTTGCAGCGGCGAAGGTTCGGCGACGACCGTTGCATAGGCTTCCCTTAATGTTGCGAGATTCTTCCAGATGGCCTCGGCCTCGAACCAGCCGCCGCCCTGATCCATGAACCACATCTGCGAACGCCGCACCAGCGATGCCATGAAATTCCGGCGATGAGCCCAGATCGTCTGGTCCTCGGTCTCGACCCTGCCCCAGCCGCCATAGCCCGGCACGCTCAGGTGCGTCCGGGTATCGTCTTCGTTGCACCAGATCCGGCCGCGCGCGGTCAAACTCTCGGCCGGCGCCATGATCGGGCCGCTGCCCCCGTTCCGCCGGTCGTTATAGCCCAGCGGCCCGCAATAGACGTCCACGCACGGATCGTTGAGCAGGTTGTCGAGATCCAGGTGCCCAAACTGACCGATGCCTTCCTGAAGTCCGGCCAGTTCAAACGTGTAGCCGTAGAAAATGTAGACCAATTTGCGCCATTGACAGGCATCCTTGAATCGCCGCGCGACGATCTTGATCGCATCCGTGATCGCCACCGACTGGTAGAGTGTGAAGTCGACAATGTCCCGTTCGCCCACCGGATCCCGCAATAATCCATGGCTCGTGTGCCGCCGCCGTTCCGGCTCCGGCGGGGATATCCCGGCGAAGTCGTCGTAGCGGGTTCCCCACGCTGCATTCAGGTTCGCAATTGTCGTATAGCGTTTCCGTAACCAGGCCCGGAAACCCCGGGCAAAAGACGGTTCGTAGTTGCGGAGCCCCCAATCGTTGCATTCCCAGATGGTCGACGTGTAGTACCACTCGTGACTATTCAGGGCGGCAGGATGGTAGGCGAAAACATGGTCACCCCAGCGGGACTCCATATATGCGACCAGCGCATCGATGTGGGGCCCCACCTCGGTCAACCACCGTTCAGAGGTCACCGAAATGCACTGGTCGCTTTTGCCGTTCTCCCAGACCGGCAATTCCTCGGGATGGGCCGCTTTCCACCATGGCGGGGGTTCGATCCAGACGCGGGGCATGTAGAGCGCGCGCGGTTCGTATTTCAAGATGGTCTCCAGCTCGGCATCAACCTTGCTGAAATCGTAGGGTTCGCCTTCCCGCGGCCAGGGAAGGTCGAAGATGGACGAGTATATCCGGAAACCGCCGCGCGTCATGTGGGGCGCGGTTCCGCGCAACAACTCGGTCCGGTTTGCCCACACCACCATGGGCACTTCCGGCTGACCGTCAATCATGAGCAACGGCACACCGTTGCGCATCTCAAGGCTTGAACGCATCGTCATGGAAACTCCCTTTGCCTGTGCCGGATTTACGACGCCGGCCGGCATCCAGCCTTTACGCTATTTCACGCTCCGCGACTTCAAATCGATATTCGCCGGCTGCCAGTGCGACCGCCGTTCCGGCAGTCGTACCGCCCACTGTGCGCACGCCGGCGATGTCCGCCGCCAGCGGCTGCCCATCCAGGTGCACCGGGCCCGGCGGAAGGCGAACCCGAGCTTCCGCGCCCACCGGCACGGTCACCTCCACCGTCAGCTTCCGGCCATCGCGCTGCCAGGCCGCGCGCATGGTGCCGCACACGCTCGGCAACTCCGCGGAAGCGCGGGTCAATCCCGGCAGCGGCGGCGGGGGTTGTACGGAAAAACACAACCCGGCCGGCCCCCAGGATTCGACGCGCATACCGGCCACGGCGCGGTATAACCATGCGCCGATCGATGCAAGCATGGGGTGGTTGTGCGAGTTCATCGCGCCGCCGGTGGTCAGTTCCCACCGCTCCCATATCGTGGTTGCGCCATTGGCAAGCATGTAGCCCCAGCCCGGATACTCTTCGGTGGTGGCGATCCGCCAGGCGACATCCATGCGGCCGGCATCGGTCAGCACTTCGAGCAGGTACTTCGTGCAAATGTTGCCCGTGGTAAGGTGGCCGTCATACCGGTCAATTTCGCGGACCAGGCTTTCCACGACACGCGGGACCAGCCCTGCGGGCACGAGTCCTGCGTATAGCGCCAGGGCGTTACAGGATTGGCTGCCAGTGCCGTACCCGCCGATGGCTTCGTTCCAGAACCGGCGATGAAAAAGGGAGGCCGTGCGCGCGGCGAGCGCGGCATAGGTGGTGTGGATGTCGCGCTCGTCGAGAATACCGGCAATGCGCGCCAGCAAATCGGCATGTAAAAAAAGAAATGCGGTGGAGACCAGCGGGCCGGGCGCGTTGACGTTCACCGCGCTGTCGCCATGGCCGGCCTGCGGTCCCAGGCGCGTCGGCGGCGCCCAATCGCCCCACAGGCTATGGTTCAGCACGCCCTCCGCATCGGCGAGCGCCGCCAGGCAGTCCACCCAGCGGCGCATGGCGGGCAGATGCCGGCGCAGGATCCGGTCATCGCCATAATGCCGGCGCAGCAACCACGGCAACAGGAGCAGACCGATGCATACCGGGTCGCAGGGGCGGCACCCGAAGCGGAACGGAATGGTGTCGGGCAACGCACCGGTGGCGGGGTCTTGCGCATCGACTATGTCGTCCAGCCATTTGCCGAAAAAATTCATCAGGTCAAAATTGTGGATCGCCTCCTCGGCCCGGGCGGTTATGTCGTTGAGCCACCCCATGCGCTCATCGCGCTGCGGGCAGTCGGTGGGAATTCCGTGCAGGTTGCCGGCCTCGGTCCTGCACACCGCGGTGTGAATCGCCGCAATTCCCGCATGGTCGCAGGCGAAGGTCCCGCGCGCGCCGACATCGGACCGCACAACCCGTCCATCGAGATCGTCCAGCGTTGGCACGCCCGGCCATCCCTCGACCTGGACGTAGCGAAAGCCGTGATACGTGAAATGCGGTTCCCATTCCTCGATGCCGTCGCCGCGCGCCACATACGCATCCTCGCTGCAGGCGGTGCGCAAATTTTCCTGGTTCACGGAACCGTCGGCGTACAGCGATTCCGCGAACCGCAGGCTGACGGCTGTGCCGCGCGGGCCGCGCACCCGGATGCGCGCCCATCCGGCTATGTTCCGGCCGAGATCGTATACGTACACGCCGGGGCGGATGGCGGTCAGTCCCTGCGGCCGGAATGTCTCCACCACACGGATCGGTTCGGCATGGCGCGCCACCAGCCGGCCGCCGGGCACATCCACGACCACGGTCCAGCACCAGCCGTTTCTCCGGTCCGGGGTGGAATAATCCGGGCCGGCGGGCAGATCCCAGCCGGGCTGCTCGAGGCGCGCGTCGTGCGTTTCGCCATCGTACAGGCCATGGCGCGTGATGGGGCTCTTCGACACGCGCCACTGCGCGAACCCCAATGCCCCGGTGCACACCTCGGCGGTCGTGCCATCGGCATACAGAATTTCGAGCTGCAAAAGCAGTTTGGGCACGCCATACCAACCATTGCCGACGATGGCGCCGATGCGATTCGCGCCGCGTTGCAGCGATTCGGTGACGTCCAATGTGGCGTAGAGCACACGCCGCGTGTATTCGGTGTTGGCCGGTTCCAGCACGACGTCGTCCAGTTTCCGACCATTCAGGCGAACTTCATAACAGCCAAGACCGGTGACGTAGACCCGCGCCCGCCGAACGGGTTGTGTGATCTCGAACCCGCACTGAAACAGAAGGGCGCACCCGCTCCAGCATGCGGGAAATCCCACCCAACCGGCGTGCCAATCCGCGGGATTCAGCAAGCCCATCTCAAACCATGCCGGCGCGGCAGCCTTTGCGGTACGGCCATTGTTGTCGCTTGTCTCCACGGTCCACCAGCACCGCTCGCGACTCACAAGTCTGCGGCCGGCATAGTCGAGGTGGCAATGCGGGGAGGCGATAACGCCGCTGTCCCAGACATCGGCGCCGCCCGCTGCCAGCACCTCCGGTGACGAGGCCACGCGCACACGGCAGGTTCGTTGCGCCGTGGCGCGGAGGTCGCTCGAAAGCATCCATCCCAAACGCGGCGCGGGCTCGTCCATCCCCAGGGGACTCACGGCATAATTGCAGCGCAGATTTGAAACGGTCAGTGTCATGCTTTTGTTCCCCGGGGACTTAATATTGTTCAGTCACCCGCGCAATCGGACGGCGCATAAGTACACCACGACAAAGCGGGTCTGCAACTTAATTCAGGAGTTTGTGGTATTTCTTTGAAGAGCGGCTGCCACGCCGCCGGCCCTCGAAACATTGAATCGAGGGTGGGCACCCGTTTTCGTTGCGAGGTTTCCCGGATCAGCGCAATCCCATCATCGTACGCATCAGGGCGCTGATCTCCACGGCGTCGCCTTTTTGAACGGATCGGTCGAATTGGGCCAGGCCCACCGCCCGCATTCTCTTCCACAAACCGTCGATGAAACGGATGCTGGCGTTCAATGCGCCCCGGGCGTCCTCCCGATACGGATACTGGTCCATCGAATACCAGCCCCGATACCCCAGGCGGTTCAGCCAGTACAAAAGCTCGGCATATTCCACGCAATGCACGGCACCGACAATCATGTCGTCGTCCCATGCGCGGTAGTTGTCGTTGAAATGCAGGTGAAACAGTTTCCCGAACCGCATCAGGAGCGAAGCGGCTTCCGCCATGTTTTCTCCGGCGGCCAGGGAATGGCCGGTGTCGATGGTGACCCCCACGTTCGGGCATCCGGTCTCGAGGGTGAACAGGAGGGTGTCGGCAGCCCGGGAGAAATATGAGTGCGTGCGCGGTTCCTTGCACTTGTATTCAATGGCGATATTCACGGTGGGGTCGTGGCGGGCGCAGGCCGTGATGCCGCCCAGAAGCCAATCATGGGCCCGGACAAATTCGCCCTGGAAACAATAGTCATACCCATCCTGGCCCGGCCACAGGTTGATCGTTTTGCAGCCCAACTGTTTGCACACGTCCATCGCCTTCTTGACGGCCTCGACCGCTTTGCGGCGGACGGATGGATTCCGGGACGTGAACGAGCCCCGCCCCCACAGCTTGTTGGAGAAAAGATCCGGGATGATCGACGAACACGCCAGGCCGTTGTCGTCAAGAATACTCCGCATCCAGGCGGCATTTTTCACCGTGATATCCCAGTTCTCCACCAGTTCAACGGCTTTCACGCCGCGAATGGAAGCGGCCTGTCGTATCATCCGCGCCTTGGAGGGCTGTTCCTTGTAGCCGGTCGGGAGAAACCGGTCGCAGGTGTTTCCGAGATTTCCAAGTATCACCGAGTATTTCATTGCGGGCTATCTCCTTGTATGAACATGAGTCATGGTTCTGTGACTGAAAGAATGTACTCCCGATAGTAGCGATAATCGGACAAGGTCAGCTCCGGAATGGTTGAATGATCGAGGGATGGAATATAACCACCCCGGTCGCGCAGGGGCTTCACTCTTCGGTCCACTTCAGCGCGGATGGCTGCCGGCCCCCTGGCCAGTTGCATTTTATCGATGCCGCCCGTCATGATCAACTGGGGATGCCGCCGGCCGATTTTTACGACATCCATCCCGGCCGCCACCTCGAATGGCCCGAGTATATCGACGCCCGCGTCAATCCAGAGCGGCATAATGCTGCCGATGTCGCCATCGGAATCCACCATGAAATGGCTGATTCCACGGCTGCGGCAATGACTGATGAACCGCGTACAGGGTCCCGCGATGTGTTTTGAAAAAAAGGCGGGCGACAAAAGGGGGCCGTTCTTGAAGGCGAGATCCTCCCACATCATCACGTAATCGAAGGGATTGTCCGCCAGCGCCCGGTCCAGTGCGGCGATCAGGAAATCCGTCCAGAATTCGCAGATTTCATCGACGAGTTCGGGATCGTCGTAGAACATCATGGAAGCGCCCGTCACCCCCATCAATTCGCGCAGGATGAAATACCAGCCGTAGACGCGGATGCGCATCGGCCAATCGCGTTTTTTCCAGGCCGCCATCCTGCGTGCCCAGTCCGCGGGATAGCGCCCGGGATCGGCGGGATTCCAACGCCTGACCACGCGGCGGAAATCGCGGCGGTTTTGAACAGCGAAGTCCACATACTGGGGAATGCTCTCCCCGATTTTCAATTCCACCACCGTAGCGCCCCACTTGTTTTTCCGGGTCAGGGTGGATTCGTTTTCAGAGATGATGGCATCATCGGGCGGGTCCGGATCGAGGTTGATCCCATCATCGACCGGCATCCCGCCGGCCATCCACGGCTCGCCGGAATCCAGCATGAAATAGTCGCGCCAGGAAATTTTCCCGGGGACCTCCGGCGGCAATCCCTGGGCCCGCCACAGGGCGGTGGTATCGTCCCGGAATGACCATTCCCACCGCGGCGGCCGATCCACCGTTTTGAACTCGCAAAAATTCAAGAATCGTTCGCGATCGTTCATACGCCTTTCATTCCCGCCCGATCAGGCGTCGTGGACCCTCAGGTCCAGCAATCCCGGACCCGGCACCTGTTCCGTCACGGCTATCGGAAGCGACTGACACTCGGGAGGCGGACCATCCACCTGCCGCCAATTCAAGACGAGCGTATCCGGATCGAATGCGGCCTCAAGATCGCTCTCAACGGAGTGCGTATCCAATCCGCAATACTTCTGCCACCCCGTTAAATTCTGGCGTGATGGAGGGACCGGGAAGGCGATCTCGAAGGACATGGCCGGGTTGCGCCGGTCATACAGATTTCCATCGCAGCGGTTTTCCTCGCGCCGCCCGAGATGTATGCGGTGCGGACATTCGACGAACACGTTGTTCACGGCGACATTCTCCCGGCACATGCCGGTTCTGCCGCCTTCCCCCTCCCGGTCGGACTGGAGCAGGCTGAAGGCGATCGCGTGGGCCTGAACTTTCCCGAACAGGTTGTGAGCGGCCACGAGGGATTCGTTGCAATCCGACCGGAGCGCGCCGCCCCATACGGGAATCGGCCCGCCGCCTGTCGGAAAGTCTTCACTTCGAATGTCCCAAAACACATTGTGATCGACGAGATTAGGTTCGAAATTCATCTCGGAATACACCGCGCAGGTGATCGTCGAAATATCCGCAAACACACTGCCGGTGATGCGATTGTTCACATTATCCACATCAAGCCAGATCCCCCCGGCATGCCGGATATGCCGGATCACATTGCGCCGCATCAGGGTATGCCTGGCGAAATGGAATTTGATGGCGGCGCATTCATACAGCCGCTCCAGATCATGAAATCCGATCTGCTCCAGCACGTTGTCCTCGATCAGCGTATGCTCAACTCCGCGCGACCCGGCAATCCCGCAAATCCCGCAATTCGAAATGTGATTCCGCCGGATGACATGGTGCCCGAAGGGTCCGGTCGGCTCCGCGTTCCAGCTCTGCAGCCCGATATCCATGCCACACCCGTTGGCCCATTGGATCCGGTTGTCCTCAATGATCCAGTGGTGACCCCGCGTGGTGCTCAGGGCGGCGCGTTGGGGAATGGGCAGACAATCCGCGGCGTGTTCGATCGACAGCCCGCTGACGCGGATATACCCGAGCCCGAAATCATCCGGCGCAAAGACCTGTTCGCGGGCGGCAATTTCCAACTCGCACCCCTCGGGATTCGCGTCCCCGGGGAGCCGGAAATGAATTCGCTGGCCGGGCTCCTCCACCCAGAAACATCCGTCCTGCCGGGCGAGGTCCCAGGCAAAATATACCTGCTGCAAACGCTGACCGCCACAGAACACCATGCCGCGGCGCATCAGGGCGCGCTGCATCCATTCGCGATTTTTATGGTCGCCGAAACAAAACATGTGCTCGTAGGTATTGCGGAGCAGGAACGGATTATAGCCACCGAACTTTTCGACCGGCAGATCCGCCATCCACACGGGAGCGGGCGGCTTCTGCAGGTTCCACCCCTGGCTGGGGCGCGCGACAGGCTTCCAAAGTTCAGAACCGCGCAGGGTCACCCGCTCACCCTCCGCGGCCTCGTAGGCGATCATCCGGTCGGGTCCGGTCCCGCCGCGCGGCGGCCGTACGCATTCGCGGTACGTGCCCGCGTGAATGACAATTTTCGCGCCCGGCTTGGCGAGATCCGCCGCCCGTTGGATTGTCGCAAATGGCAATTTGGCCGTGCCGGTATTGTCATCGGAGGCATCGGGATGCTGCTGGGCCACGTGGTACGTCCGCGTATACTTCGTGGTATCGTCCCAGAATTTGAACTGCTGGCCGTCGGCAAGAATGTCGTTGTTCATGATACCTCCCGGGTGGACGGAACGCCCCTCGCAGGCGCCGCAAAAACGCACTCCCTGCGATCGACTCGAACCGTCATTTTCGCAGTTATTTTTGTATCAGAAGACCGTTCCCAGGGCAACCATATCATTGGTGTGTCGCCAAGCGCATGTCAGCTCCGAGGAAGATTTTCCTAATCGTAATCACTGTCATCCCATAGGCAAAGTTTCATGATCACAAAACCCCGCATTTGCTGATGTTTGGGGATCGTTTGCGAGATTGGGATTGTTCAAATGTCCTTCGTAATCCCAATCGTAATCCTACTCGTAATCCACTCTGGGGCAGTAGATTACGAGTACGATTAGGAGTACGATTAGGATTCCTGTGGGATGCTAATGTGTTCGTTGTTAAGTTGCTCGTTGCTGGGTTTCCCCATTTCCCGGTCCCGCGGCCACCCTTCGACACGCTCAGGACAGGCCGGCTGCAGCTACAGCAAATCCAAAAAAGAGAGAAAGGAATTACGATTAAGATTAGGATTAAGATTGGGAGTGAGGGGTCTGATTCGTAATCCTAATCGCAAATCTTAATCCTACATGTTAGCCGGACGGGACACACCTGCTGCGAGAACCTCGGGCTCGCTGCCGATGCGGCGGGCAAATAGACTCTTGCCTTCTCGCAGGGAAGAGGCGGGAGAGCTGCGGACACGGATTCCACAATCCGAAAGCCGCAATCATTCCGCCGGTCCCATGATCCATTTCTGCCGGACCGTGAACTCGCCGCCGGGCTCCAGGACCGTGCCCGGCGTGTTGAGTCCGATGCGGATCACCTGCAGCGCGCGGTCCCAATCGAACAATACCTTGTCGATCTGCGCCGCCTCGAAATCCAGCTGCAACCGGCCTTCGGCCCGGCACAGGGCGACGGCGCCCTGTGGCTTGTCCACCTGCTGCAGGTAGGTGCTGCCCGTGGGTTCCGTCGCCGTCTGCCAGGGTGTGGCCGCGCGCCAACATCCGTCGGCTTGCCGGAAGCGGACGACGAGGTGGTCCAGGTCACCGCCGGCAAACTCGGGCATGGACCGGAAACAGGCCTCACGCCGCTGCTCCGTAGTATTGCGGATTGTGGAGGCAATCTCCAGTACCCCGCGGGCCGCGTGGTCCACGAGGCGGTAGACCCGGCACAGGGTTAGTCCGTTGATCAGCGGGGCGGAGAGCTGGAGTTCGGCCGCGGTCTGCCGCTCGACCTGGTAGTCCTCGTTCCAGCCGGGCGTACGCCAGCGGTGTTCGGAATACTCCTCGTAGCCGGCGGCGCAGGGATAATCGATCTGGTCCGGGTGGCCGGTGTGCATCCAGTCCAGACCGGACTCCGCATTCCGCAGGTGCAGCAAGCGTCCACCGAGGGCGGGAACCACATCCGCCTGCCAGCGGCCTTGGCGGAGGGTGAGCACATCGTACCCCTTGGCCAGGGACTGCAACGGGTCCAGCGCGGAACCGCCTTCGCGCAGGCCCCCGACGCCGTGCGCGGCGGCGACGGCGAAGAAACGGCGTAGCCGGTCGACCATGCCCGGAACGGCCGGCTGATAGCGCGCGCCGTGCACGGCATAGCGCAACTCCCGGCGCCAGGTGATGTATTCGACCGGCAGGCGCGCCGCCTGGACGCGGTCCCGCAGGACGGGGTCGGCAGCCACCGCGGCCTCGGCGCGGTCGAAGAGGGCGTGGCAGCGGGCGATCATGTCGCCCGCGACGACCGGGGACTCGAACGGGGTGAAGAGGTGGAAGTGGACGTCGCCCCGGCGTGCGGGTTGGTGCAGGAGTTCGAGGTACTCGCGCACGAACTCGGCCGCTGGCCCGTAGTAGAGCCGCACGAACTCGTCGGTGAGTTTCCAGACATCGAGGGTGTGATTCCAGAGCAGGCGGCTGAAGAGCCAGGCGCGTAGTTCGGCCATGTCACCGCAGCCCTTGGTGGGTGCGCCGTCGCCTTGGCAGAAGATGCCGATCACGCCGCTGCGGGCGTAGAGCGGGATGTCGGCGGCGATGGCGTCCAGGTTGGGGAAGGGCTGGAAGTAGTGGTGGAAGTTGTTGAAGTAGTCCCAGATGAAGAGTTGCGGGGCGATGGCGTGCCAGCCCTGCAGCGTCTCCAGGAACCAGCGGTTCTGCTCGCAGCGCTCCAGCGGGTGCGCGTCGCAGCAGGGCGTGATGTTGCAGAGCCGGATCACGACATTGCGCCGCGGCCGCAGAGTCTTCGGCGGGCGGACGCTGTAGGTGTAGGCGAAGGTGTCGAACAGCACCTGCGGGTACTCGGCTTCGAGCCGTTCGGCCACGGCGTTGATGAAGTGCACCAGGGTGCCGGACGGCGAACCCTCGGCCTCATCCAGCGCGCGGCAGCGCGCACAGCGGCACCAGCCGTTCCAGTCGTTCTGCGTTACGGAGAGGATCCGCGCGTCCGGCTCCTGCCGCATCCAGCCGCGCAAATTGTCGCAGACCACGTCCACCAGCCGTTCGTTGGTCAGGCAGAGCTGGCCGTCCAGGAAGGTGCGCCGACCATTGAGCTCGGAGAAGAACTCCGGGTGCGCGGCGAAGTATTTTGTGGGCGGTACCAGCGCATAGAAGGTGTGCGCGAACCCGCCGCCGGCATAGCTCCACTTGCCCCCGTGTGCCGCGGTAAGCGGGAAGAAAGAGCCGTTGACCCGGTTGCGCGCGGCCCAGTCGGCGTCACGGCAACAGGTGAAGTGGGGCTCGCGGTAGCGGAAGACGGGCACGTGTACGAGGTCCAGGTCGCCGGAGTCGATCGTCTTGCGCTCCGGGATGACGCTGCAGGCCGGGGTGAGCCAGCGGCAGTCGAGGACGCGGTCGAGGAATTCGTAGACGGCGTAGAGGGCCGCGCGTGGCGTGGCCCCGGCCAGGATCAGTGATGGGCCAACGGTCTTGACCAGGCATCCGTCCTCCTGCAGGCGGGTCCAGTCGAAGCCCGGAAGGAGTTGCTCGGTTTCTGGATTCCGTCCGATGAGGATGCGGGGCGTGGCGCCGGCGCCGGATGCCGGTGAAGCCCCTGGACTGCGGGAAATCCGTCGGATGTCCAGGGTTGCGCCACTGATCCGGCGCAGATGCTCGCGCAGTTCTTCCGCCGCGTGCTGTTCCACCGGCGTCGCGGAAGCCACGAGCTGGATTTCTGCCAATGCCTTTCCGTTCTGTATCAGCAACATAATCGTCCTTTCGTTCCCTGTTTCCCTGTGTCATCCGCCGCGTAGCGGCGCGGCTGCC
>Ga0334722_10004840_pt1 | contig 13829 bp, 15 predicted proteins | sample C3_bottom_MG_FD_207210 | JGI IMG/M metagenome (GOLD analysis project Ga0334722, IMG submission 207210) | Sediment microbial communities from Yellowstone Lake, YNP, Wyoming, USA - C3_bottom | ecosystem: Environmental > Aquatic > Freshwater > Lake > Sediment | place: USA: Wyoming | collected...
ACTAGAAAGCACCGTAAAATCACTGCCGAGATATTTCTCGATAGTTTTTGCTTTGGCTGGCGACTCGACTATTACTAGGTTTTTATTCATGGACAATGCCTTATACTACGCAACTTATTATATTTTGTAAACCCAATCAATCGTTGTTTTGTGCTTGTGCTTTAAATAATCGTTGATATTATATATATAAATGAAGTCGTATTCTAAGCAGCACGGGTTTACAATTGTTGAATTGTTAGTCGTAATTGTAGTTATTGGAATTTTAGCAACTTTATCCATTGTGGCGTATGTCGGTATTAATCAAAAAGCTGTTATTGCTTCGTTGCAATCTGATTTGGATAATGGTGCTAAACAGGTAAAATTATATCAAGCGCAAGATGGTAATGGGGATTATCCAACCAATAACCAGTGTCCTACTCCGGCCGCTGGTAATATATGTTTAAAGGCCAGTGGATCTAATACGCTAACTTACTCTGCTTCAAATGGCACTAATCCTAAAACTTTCACCATAGATGCCGTTGACGGCAACGCTACTGTTACATATCGAATTGCAAATGATTTTGCTCCTGTAGATTTGGTTGCTTCTACCCCTACGTTGGCTGACCCAACATCGGCAACAATCACAAGCAGTGGTGCAATACTTGGTGCAAATGTAACGTCAAGTGGCGGATTACCTATAACAGCCAGCGGTATCTGTTGGGGTTTGACGGCTAACCCGACTACAAACTGCACGCCTGTCAGTTTAGGTAATTTGATGGCACTTAGCACGCCAACGATTGCAACTGGAACAAGCCCATTCGCAATAGTTATATCACCTGACGGCACTTCGGCGTATGTGCCTAATAATATGGATAACACCATTTCGATGTATAGTCGTGATCCTAGCACTGGCATTTTGGCGCCACTTAGTACCCCAACTATTGCCACAGCTTCACGTCCACATAGTATAGCTATATCGGCTGACGGTGCTTCGGTTTACTGCACTAATTACAGTTCAAACTCTATCTCTATGTATAGTCGTGATCCTAGCACAGGTTTGTTGGCACCACTAGTCCCGGCAACTGTTGTTACTGGTAACTCTCCGTGGACCGTCACTGTATCAGCTAGCGGAACCTCTGCCTATGCCTCCAATCTAGTTGGCGTAACAATTTCTATATATAACCGCGATCCTGTTTCTGGTATTTTGACAGCTCGAGTCCCAGCAACGGTTGCAGCTGGAGGAACATGGCCAAAAATGGTAGTTGTATCGTCTGATGGGACTTCGGCCTATGGGCTTAATACTTTCTCTGCCAACATTACAATGTTTACTCGCAACACAGGTACGGGCGTGCTAACTGCACTAGGAAGTCCGTCGACTATTGCCACTGGGACAAATCCACAAGATATAGCTATGTCGCCTGACGGAGCTTCAGTTTACGTTGCAAATAGTAACGTTAACACTGTTTCGATGTATAGCCGTGACCCTAGTACGGGCCGTTTAACCGCCTTAAGTCCTGCGACTGTTTCGACTTGGGTGTGTCCAGATGGCGTGACGGTTTCTCCTGATGGTAAGTCAGTTTATGTTGCCAATAATGATTCTAATAGCGTCACAATGTATAGCCGTAACACTAGTACTGGAATGTTGACAGTCTTGAGTCCTGCAAATATCAATGCCAGTACGGATCCGTTGGATGTAGCCGTATCAGATGACGGCAAATCGGTATATGTAATCAATAATTACGTTAACAACATCTCTATGTATAGCCGTCGAACTACACTTGACGGTATATTTACGCAATCTAGGGCTGGCATGACGGCAAATACGTTAATTTATTACCGAGGATATGCCTTTAACGGTATCGCAACAGGTTATTCAGCTGATGGCACGTTCACGACGTTACCATAATCTATCGCAAGGTCCACTGATTGCCACCGAGGGCGCGGATTGTGCCAGATATCTCCATCATAGTGACTGCACTGGAAAATTCACTAGCATCTACGCCTGATAATGTCTGCAGTTCGTCACCGTCGCGAATGCCGGATTGAAGTAATTCGATTATTTTGGATTCAAGTGGTGTTGAACCAAGTGGTAATAATGATTGCGAACGTAATAAATCTGGCGCAATAATTTCTAAGACATCCTCGGCACATGTAATTGGATGAGCCCCTTGTTTGATTAGTTTGTTGCAGCCAGCCGATAAAGGGCTGGTTATGTTGCCTGGCACCACAAACACTTCCCTTCCTTGTTCTAACGCGTGCATAGCGGTTGATAATGTGCCACTGCGAATTGCTGCTTCGGTTATGATAATTGCGTCTGATAAACCGCTGACTATTCGGTTTCGGTCCAAGAACTGAAAATCGCGCGCTTCAACGCCTGGCTCGTATTCACTGATGATGGCGCCTTTTGCCGCCAAGATGTCCTTAGAGAGGCTTAGATGAGTTGCAGGATATATAATATCTACCCCGTTAGCCATAACTGCAATTGTTTTGCCGCCCGCATCAATGGCGGCCTGGTGTGCAATGCCGTCGACGCCTAATGCTAGTCCGCTGACGATGATGATTCCATGTTTTGCTAAATCGTATGCCAACTGGTATGTCACCTCTTTACCGTAGGTTGTTGGTTTTCTGGATCCAACAATTGCGACAGTCGGCAGTCGATTCTCAGGTATATTTCCAATAAAATAAAACCTTTTCGGTGGATTTGCAATAGTAGATATAATCTGTAAGTAATTATTGTCTTGGGGTAATATGGTATTGATTTTCATATGATTTGTGTCGATAAGTGTTGACTTTATGTCAAATACGTGCTACTATTGTTGACGATTGGTTACATTGCGAGATTAACCAAACGCACCTTATACCCCCTATTCTAACTTATGTTAGATTATATACAATGTGTTTTTAAGGTAGACTACCCTCCATCCTTAAGAAATAGTACTTCGAGTATAAAGCATTGTATATATACTAATCCCTTTAACCAGCGGACTTCTGCGATTTAATCGAGAATGTTGCGCATACCCCCGGGTGGGTTAAAGGGTAAAATAGCGTTCACAGCGATGCCCACCCTTGCTGTGGGCGCTTTTTTATTTCTCAAAAAACTCTTTTCTGCCGAAACTCTGAACCATTAATCTTTTCCGGGCCGCTTTACGTGTGGCTTTGCCAGCACGTGGCGCTAGGCTTCGCTACCGTTCTCAGCCCTTCAAATCTTAATAGTTCACAGTTTCGTGGCTGTGTGATTTTTTTGAGACAATTTATATTAGATGGTTATTTAATTGTGTTGTAACTGGTATGAGCGTGTTTGTTATCGCAAAACTGTTCAACTATTTCGATGATTTGTGGGATGATGGTTTTTTTCAGTTGACGGGTTTCGGCATTGCGGAAATTTGATACGACAAAATCAGTGTCACCCATTACATCGCGAAATTCGTTTAGGATGCCGACACGAATGCGGGTGTAATTTGGTCCCAGATGTGTGTTAAGTGATTTGATACCGTTATTACCTGCATCGCTACCGCTAGCGCGGACGCGGATGGTACCAAATGGTAATGCTAGGTCATCGTGAATGACTAGCAAATCTTTGGCAGGATCTACTTTGTAAAAATCGATTAGTTTTCTGGCTGATACGCCAGTTTCGTTATAAAAAGTCGTAGGTTTGACTAATAATACCTTTTCGCTACCGATAGTAGCAGTTGCTATTAAGGCGTGAAATTTTGGTTTGTTGGTCCATCCAGCCTCTAGTTTATTTGCCAATACATCAATAGAAATAAACCCGATATTATGTCGGGTTCCTGTGTAGTCTAATCCTGGGTTGCCTTGAGCGAATATGAGTTTCATGATTATTTAGCTGGGGTGTATTCGTGGTATGGGTTATTGTCTACAGCGGTTGAAGTGTCTAGAAGCATAATTTTACTTGGTTTTAAGCGATAAAAACGTCGAGGTTCGTAAGGGCTAGCCATAAATTGCTTAATCTGATCAATTCCAAATATACGTTCACTGTAGCATTTTATTGCTTTTTCAATTTCGGCTTGGTCTGTAAGAATTTCAGCAGTGCCTTCAATCTGTATGCCTTGGACTGGCATATCTTCGGGCCCTTGTTGTAACCAGATTGCAGCTGCCACGTCTTTGTCTGTTAGTAATGCCTGGGAATGTCGGACCTTAGTTGACGACAGCCAATAAAAGTTTAAATCTTCATCTGTAGCAAACCATACGTTACACGTCCATGGCTTACCTTCAAAAATAGTCGCCAAGTGCATCATTTTTATTTGACCAAGGTAGTCTTGAATTAGCTTTTTTGTTTCAGTTGTGTTCATATAATTTATTTTAACACACTAAGTTGGTTGATTATTCTTCGGAAGAATCTCGCGACATTTTTTCGCGTTCAAGCTGTTCTTTTTCGCGGTTGGCTTTAATCTGTTTTTCGTCGCGGAAGCTGAATTTTATTGGCGTACCGGTGTAATTATAGGTTTCGCGAACTTGGCGTTCCAAAAAGCGCTTATAGCTCCAGTGTAGAAATTTAAGGTTAGATCCGAAAATAACAAACCATGGTGGCGTGGTGTCGGTCTGAACCATGTAACGAAGTTTTGGATGGGTGTTTTTAAGACCTGCAGGTGGATGGCGTTTGATGCTTTCTTGTAACAAATCATTCAAAACGCGAGTTTTGGTTTGTTGTTTGCGTCGGTTATCAATATCGATTGCTAGGTCGAATAATTTTGTAACGTTTTGACCAGTTACAGCGCTAGTGAAGATAAGTGGAGCCCATGGTGTAAAATCAAAAGTACGAGTGATTTTAGGGGCGATTTCGTCACGTGTGTAGGCATCTTTGCCTTCGACACTGTCCCATTTACTAATAACAATAGCCATTCCCTTGCCTGCTTCGTCGATGATACCAGCGATGCGTTGATCAAGTTGAGTATTTAGTTCGTTTGCGTCCATTAGTAAGAAACAGATGTCGGATTCTTCGATTGCGGCCAAAGTACGTAGTACGCTGAATTTTTCAATTCCAACTTCTTGTTTGCCAGGTTTGCGCATACCGGCGGTATCAATCAGTTCAATATCGCGATCGCCATAGCGGGTTGAGATACGGTTTAAATCGCGGGTTGTACCAGCGACGTTAGCGACAATCGCCTGCTGTTTGCCTGCAAGTGTGTTAAAAAGATAGCTTTTGCCAACATTTGGACGGCCGATTAAGGCAACGCGCAAGATATCATCGGGGATGTATTCGCTTTTAGCTGGAATAATGTCGACGATAGTGTCCAAAACATCAGTAATGCCTTGATTGTGTTCAGCACTGGTGCGGATAATTTCTTTGATGCCAAGGCGCCTAAACTCGTCAATTGGTAGACTATCTTTAAGATCGGCTTTATTGGTTAGCAAAATTACTGGTTTTTTGCTTCGTAAGGCTTTTTTGGCGACAAGTCGGTCTGAATCGCTTGGGTATTGACTACTGTCGACGACAACTAAAATAATATCAGCGGCTGCGGCAGCTTCTTCGATTTGGTCTTGAATTAATGCTTCAAAGTCATCTTCGGGATCTTTCAGGCCGGCAGTATCGACTAGCCAGAAACTGTGTTTGTGATATTCAACGCGACCAATGACATTATCGCGAGTAGTGCCGGCTTCACGGGCAACGATAGCTTGCTGTTCGCGAACCATACGGTTAAAAAGCGAACTTTTGCCGACGTTCGCTTGACCAATAATTGCAACAGTAGGAAGTTTTGAAGCCATAATATGAAGGTTATTATAACAGAGATGGCGTTAGGTTGCGAACATAAGCGCAATAATGAACTACCTACAGCTTTTCGACGATTTTGAATTTGCCTTCTTCAAGGTCGCCAAGGGTGTAGTTGCCGAAGTTTGTGCGGTGAAGTTTCAAGACTGTATAACCAAGGGAACCGAAGGTGCGGCGAATTTGGCGGTTACGACCTTCGCGCATGGTGACAATCCAGCTTTTGCGGTCAACATCGTTCATTCGTTCCAGTTGCATTTTGCTTGGGCCGTCTTCCAAAATTACGCCGTAATCACTAATCATTTGTTGATGTAGCGGCGACAAGGCGCTTTCTAGTCGGACGTTATAAATTTTTACTTTTGAAAAGCGAGGGTGTGTCATCTCGTATGTAAAATCACCGTCATTAGATAATAATATAAGTCCACTACTGTCTAAGTCTAATCGTCCAACAGTTTTCATGTGGTGTAAAGACGGCGGTAATAATTCATAAACAGTTGGGCTAGCGTCTTGTTGGGCGCGCGAACAGACATAGCCCGAAGGTTTGTTTAGGGCAATGTATTGATAAGCGACTTTGCCACCAAGTTCTTTGCCGTCAACGGCGATTTTATCACCTTCAATAAAACGTGCACCCAAAGTAGTCGGTTGTCCGTTAATAGTGACTCGTTTGGCATCAATTATATTGTCGGCTTCGCGACGCGAAACGCCTAATTGAAGTGCTAGATATTTATTTAGACGCAGAGTTTTAGAGGGTTGTTCAATCATTATAACTAGTAGTATAACAGATTAGTGTCAACTACTGTACGGGGTTTTGGGGAGTTGTTTGATCAACGTTTAGTTCTTGAGCAATCAAAGCTGCAATATCCGGAACTGGTGTCGACGATGGCTGAGGCGCAATTACGTCTTGAAATGGAGTTGCGGCAGTTGGAGCCGGTGCAACTACTGGTTGTGGAGCATATGTAGGTGCGGGGGCAGGTGTCATATCAATTACTGGCGCAGTTATAACTGGTTTTGGCTCTGCCATTGGACTGGGTGTAGGAACAATTTGTGGTGGTGGCGTAAATGGCTGTGAAAGATTAATTACTGGTGCGGGTGCTGGTGGAGTTGGAGCTGTTGATTGTATCGGATTAATCATACGCTCACCTAGTGATGCGGGCGCTGGTGAAGAAAATGGCGCAGTTGGCTGTGGCATCATTGAAGGCTGACTTGCTGGAGTTGGAGCAATTGGTGCTACTGAAACAACAGGCGTAGCGGTTTGCGCAGGAGCTGTTGCAGGAGTAGGGGTTGGATTTGACATTGGTCGAGCTGGCAAGCTAAACGATTGAGGATTTGAAACTGTTGACGATGCTGCAGGGGCGCCAAATAATTGCGATGCTGTTGGAGCGGCTGCTTTTGGAGCGTCAGCCAAAACATCATGGACTGTTCGGACGACGTCTTCGATGCCGACCTGAGATTTAACTAGGTATCGGTTTGCGCCTAGCGATTCACCGCGTGCGCGTTGGTCTTCACTACTGAGTGCTGTCATCATGATAATCTTGATGTCTTTGGTCTCTGGAGTGGCACGCAAGATGTCTAGCATGTCAAAGCCGCTAATTTTAGGCATCATAACGTCACTTATAATTAAATCTGGTTTTTCTTTGATAGCCATGGCTAAAGCTTCTTCGCCATCACCAGCTGATTTGATGTCGTATCCTTCGGCAATTAAACGGATGCCATAGATTTCTCGAAGGCTTTTGTCATCTTCAACTAACATAATTTTAGTCATATTTGCCTCCATTGTACTATAGGTAAGCTAGAAAATACCATAGTCTTTATGTTTATTGTTTTCACTGTCGAGGGTCCCTTACTGGGATAGATACGGTTTGTGGTCTAGCTGGTTGTGTTGCAGATTGTTGTTGTGCAAGGGCTCGTTGTTTAGCGACATAGGCAGCGATTTGCTCTGGTGTTAAGGCTTGGCCACGTGGTACAGAATGAACTGGCTGTGCGACTGGTTGTGGTTGTGGCTGTTGTGGTTGAACGATTGTTGGAAATCCCGGGATTACTCGCGGAGCTTCAACGACAGTTGGAATGTGATTTGGCATCTGTTGTGTCGGTTGCGGTGCAATTGTTTGTGCAGGTGCTACGGATTGAGGTGGAATAGCTACCGGTCGTGGCTGAACATTTGGTGCTAGTTGAGGTTGAACGAATACCTTATCTTGCATAGCAGGATTAGGTTCTGGCTGTACTGATGATATTTGATTGGCTTCTTGTTGGGCTTTGAACGCCTCCTGTTCAATTAATAGGCTTGCCTCTTTGCTGCTGACTCTTGGTAACTCTAAGTAAAATGTACTACCGCTACCATATGCACTGTCGGCCCAAATACGTCCGCCCATAATCTCAGCTAAACGACGAGACAAGTATAAACCGAGTCCTGTGCCACCGATTTCGCGAGTGTTGACGTTGTCGACTCGATAAAATTTTTGAAACAAATGTGGCATATCTTCGACAGGTATTCCAATACCACTATCTTTGACGCTAATAACAACGTGATCGTCGTCGCCATTAATGTCGACAATAACTTCGCCCATCGGTGTGTATTTAATAGCATTTTCAATTAGATTATTAGCGATTTCGCGGATGTGGTCGTTATCCAGGTTGACTGAATATACTGGTGTAATGTGTCGTTCGCGTGTATCTTCGGGCATTGGTTTATATGACAATTTTAAGCCTTTGTCGGTAGCTTTTTGCTCTAATCCCTGAACGATTTCATGTAGGAATGTGACAATATCTACAACTTTTGGATTATTAGAGATACGTCCATCGTCTGCCTTGGATACGTCCAAAAGGTCTTGGAATAAATGTCCCAAGTGCTCGGCTGATGCGTGAGCTTTTAGTATAAAATCTTGGGCCCTGGCGTCAACTGAGGCTGTTTGAGGATTCAATGCTAGCCCTAAATAACCCTCGATTGATGCAACTGGCGTGCGCATTTCGTGGCTGGCTGTACTAATGAATTCAGCTTGTTCGCGCTCTTCGGCTTTTTCTTTGGTGACGTCATGGAAGACGACAATAACACCCGATCCGACTTCTCCAACTGGCGAGACTACCAATGAAATCATTAGTTTTTTGCCGCTATTGGTCATCAAAGTTAGGTTATTTGTACGAATTTGCTGGTTGATGTTAAGCGATTGTTGAATAGGATCGCTGGCGGCATCCAGGGCTTCGTCTTTTTGGTTCACCAGTTGCAAAACTGATTTATAATTTAAGGCCAAAGCATCTTGTTTGCCCCATCCGATAATTTGTTGAGCTGCTGGATTTATCAGCTGAATAACACCTTGGTTGTCGATTGCCATAACTCCGTCACCGATGGCATTAATAACTACTTCTGATTTGCTGGCAACTTCGTTTAATTCGCTGGCAAGGTTTTTGTATGCTCTGGCGTCATTACCTGATTCGTCTTTGTCTGATTTACTGCGCCATATGATTAATCCGGCAATCATTGGTAGTAGGCCGCTGAATACTATCGCGACGATTACCTCGGTTTTGAAATTTACGTTAATAAACTGGACGGCCGTAAAAGTGCTAGTTGCGATTAATATTGGTAATATTCCCCATAATCCGAAAACACCGGCGAACATGCTGACCAATAGCCAAGTGGCGACAAATGGTGATGATGCGTTTCCAGTGGTAACGATTAGCGTGGCTGATGTTGCTACTAGCAGTAAATAAATAATAAGATCGACTGCGAAAGTGCTTTTTTTAGGAATGCGGATATATGCCGTCAGGCTGGTTAGGGCGACAACCGTCGCCATAATAACGGCCGGCAGTCCGACTAATAATTTTATTTCTTGTCCTGGAACTGATCCGTAGGTTGCCCATAAATACAACGTAATAACAGCTGCAGCTATCAAAAAAGACGCCTCGCAGATTCGGCGATGCCAAAAAACTGTTAACGTGACTGGTTTTATGTTGCCCCCTACTTCTTACGCTAATCTGTTGGATATTATGACGATTATGGTTTGTTTTTGCAATAGCGCAGAGACGATAATGTACTACTGTATTGCAAGGCAATCTGCAGCCCTTGTTCGGACACGGCGCGAAGCCTGTCTTGCGATATAGTGGTACATTATCGTTTTTTGGTAGAATAGTTATATGAATAATTCAAAACTCGAAGGAACGAAATTATTTGCATTTGAACCATCTGGTCCATCTGCAGATTTGCAAATTATTGATTTAGTTGAAGGTACGGGTGAAATTGTACCCAAGGACGCAACTATTACGGCGCATTATACGGGTGCTTTGGTGGCTGATGGCACGATTTTTCAAAGCTCACATGATTTTGGCAGTCCAGCAACATTTGGACTGAACCAAGTTATTAGCGGATGGACTATTGGTGTACCTGGCATGAAAGTTGGCGGAACTCGACGATTAATTATTCCGGCTGCAATGGCATATGGATCACGACGAGCAGCCGCCAATATTCCACCAAATTCTGATTTGGTGTTTGACATTGAACTAGTTGCGATTAAATAGTTATTTCTTGTGTTTGAACAAGTTATAAGATATACACAAAGACACGATTGCAAGTAGTGCCAAAAAGGCGCTGGCAACAGTTGATAGGTTTGTATCAAACCCGACTTCCATGGTTGATCCGACGGTCAAAAGTACGATTGCAATCAACGAAAGTAAAGAAATTATCAGATGTGCTCGTGATAATTCGCCGCGAAGTTCGGCTGTATTTTGTTTTGCTATTTTTTTCGAAAATTTCATTGCCGGAATCTCCTGTAGAGGTATGTAATGTTGAATCTACACTATCGCGCTTGTGCTTTAATGTCAAATAGCCATGTTCCGCAAAATTCTTTTGCCACAACACTCACCTGTTATGCGCTATACTTACGATATGAGTTCAAAGTACGCATTATATGAAATAGATAAAATTAGCAAACGTTTTGCCCCTGACAGCGGCGTCCCAAAGGGCGTGCGGCCACATTACAATGTTAATCCTGCACAGTCTGTCGTTGCAATTGTTAATCGTAAAGGCTCTAATCAAATCGAATTGATGAAATGGGGTTTTATTCCAGCAGGTGCCAGAGATACTAATTCTATCTTTCGTTACAAAACTTATAATGCCAAATCAGAAGCGATTTTCGACAAACCAACTTGGTCCCGCGCGATTCGCGAACAGCGCTGTTTGATTCCTGCCAATGGTTTTTTTGAATGGAAAAATTTAGAAACCGGCAAAACTCCATATTATATTCAAACGGCTGATCAATCATTGTTCTCATTTGCGGGCGTTTATGGCACTTGGACTGATCCTGATGGCATCACCTGGGGAATGTGTTCAATAATTACTACGGCTAGCGACACTGATAATGAGATGATTCCTAGTCGCCTGCCAGTTATTGTTAGGCCCGAAGATGAAGCTGATTGGTTGAGCCCTACAATCAGCGATATGAATTCGATTTATAAAATCATGAAACCGTATAGCCCCGAACAATTAAAAATATATCGTGTTAGTGATGATATAAACTCATCAAAAATAGATAAACCTTATTTAATTGAACGTTTAGTTAAACAATAGAAATAATTTTGTGACTATTTGCTACTTACTATTCTGACATCAGCATAGGTTTTGTAATCCGAAGACACTGTTTCGATTTGATAGTTAGAATTTAGTATTTTATTAAATGAATCGACACTTGATTTACGTCCGTCTATTTGCGCGTCGTATACTACACCGGTTATTTGTTTGGGCCCAAAACATTTTCGACCTTCAGGACAAGAATCGTCTATAAAACGCTGTATATTCGCGACTACACTACCATCTTTTAATCGAACGGTTTGACCTAGTTCAATCCTGACTGATGTGTCTAAATTAACTAGCTTTAAATTACTTATACTGATTACTGGTATGGCAATAAATAGTGATGCGAATAAAATAATAACAACAGCTATAATTGATAGCGGTAACCTGTGTTTTTTTACAAAATCAACCAATGGTGGAATTTGTTGTTTGATTTTTTCTAACATATCCTGTTTATTATACACGTCCGATATAAGCGGCTGAATTAAATGGCTTCGTTTTTGCAAAGTCTTAGTGCTGCAGCACCGGTAGCATTACAAAATTCTTGTATACTATCGTATCGATAGCAAAGTAGTGGCGCAGAATCGACGTTCAGTCTATCTTGGATGACAACCATATTGAAGTCTTGATATTTTCCTGGAGATTGAAGGATGTTTATATTTTTACCTTCAAATTTTTCAGCAAGATTTTTGACTGCTGTTTTGCCGCCACCAACAATTCCACTTGTGGCATTTTTAATAATCTCTTCTTGCTCTGCCGTAATTGTATCCAAAAAACTTTCAAATACATATGTTTTATTATTGCCGGTCTGGATAATGCCAGCAACCGCATGATAAGCGCCATTGGTCGAATAAGATATTCTTTTGTCTTGTGACAGCTCAATACAGTCGCCCATTTCAAGGTGTTCTGTTTTGCCGACCGATCGAATGCCTTCGAGTTTTTTAAAATCTTCAACAGGAACAGCCATAATTACTGGGGTGATACGATCTATTTTATCGGAACTATTAATTGACTCAAAATTCTCTCTCATAATACGTACTATTATAAAACTATCTGATTGTTTTGTACACGCCGTTGACGCCGTTTTTCGATAAGACTATCTGCCACAACTGTAATTTACGAGTTCGAAATCCAGCAGCACTTTGCAACAAATAATAACGCCACATTCGATGGAATCTTTCGTCGTAATTTACGCTCAATTTATCCCAATTTTTCTCGAAGTTTTTGTACCATTGCATTAATGTTTTGTCATAATCTGGCCCGAAATTGTGCCAATCTTCCATTACAAATAATCCCTCGATAGATTTACCAATCTGCTGTATTGATGGAATCATACTGTTTGGAAATATATATTTTCCTAACCATGGATCTGTACTATGGGTCGAATTATTGCCTCCAATTGTGTGGAGTAAAAACAATCCATTATCATTGAGCGCTTTGTGAGCAACTTTCATATATGTACGATAATTTTTGTAACCAACATGTTCAAACATCCCCAGCGATACGACATGATCAAACTTTTGATTAATATCGCGGTAATCTTCAAGTATGGTTGTTGCTGGTAGGTTTTTATTTAGTTCGTCAGCAAGTTTTTTCTGTTCGATTGATACAGTCACACCGGTCGTTTTTGCGCCGTATTTTTCAGCTGCGAATTTAATGAAACTTCCCCACCCCGAACCAATATCTAGCACTGTTTGGCCTTTTTTAAGTCCAATTTTTTTACAAACTAAATCAAGTTTTGCTTCTTGGGATTGGTCTAGATCTTTTGCATCTTTCCAGTAGCCACAAGTGTAAACAAGGCGCTTATCAAGCATTGCGCGGTATAAGTCATTGCCAATATCGTAATGCGTTTGTCCGACTTGAAATGCTTTTGATTTGCGACCAGCATTTAGGATGATGCCCAGGGATGCTTTTAAGAGTATCCCCCAATCGCCTTTGATTTTTTCATCCAAATCTACGCCAAGAATTTTTTCAAAAAATTGATCAAGTTTTGGTACATCCCACCAGCCATCCATGTAGGCTTCGCCTAATCCCATGGCGCCTTGGCGAAGTACGCGGCTGTAAAGATTTTCATTGTGAACCTGAATATCGTAATCATTGAGACCATTGATTGTGATGCCGGCGCTTTCAAGAAGCGATTGTGCGATTTGTTTATCGGTTCGCATAAGATTTCCTCCTTCTGCTCTAGTATTATCATAGTACAACACTAGTGAACACTTTGGAATATGTCGATATTGTATTGATGTTACCATAAGCTCTATAATGCATGTATATGCAGAACTTTCTTATTGCAGTCGATACTATAATAATTGTTGGTTTGCTGGTTCTGGTTGGGTTGAGTCTTTTAAAACAGGGCTATAAGAACTCCACAAATCAATTATTTGCTGCATTCAGTGTCATGGCTATTATATGGATTGTATCTAGTGATATTAGTAACGACATCAGTGTTGCAAGCCAAATAGCGTTGTATGCTAAGTATGTTGCATTCTCATCTAGCTTAGCCGCAGTAATTATTATTTTGCAATTTGTTGTGCGATTATCTGGCATAAGTTTTTTCAAAAAACTACT